>Ga0190274_10002369_pt1 | contig 11125 bp, 11 predicted proteins | sample Popmic531T_FD_133002 | JGI IMG/M metagenome (GOLD analysis project Ga0190274, IMG submission 133002) | Populus adjacent soil microbial communities from riparian zone of Yellowstone River, Montana, USA - 531 T | ecosystem: Environmental > Terrestrial > Soil > Riparian zone | place: USA: Montana...
GGGCAGGACCTGGTCTTCGTGATCGGCGGGCCCGATGGACTGGCGCCCGAAGTGCTGGCGCGCTGCCCGCAACGCTGGTCGCTGTCGAAGCTGACGCTGCCCCATGGCCTGGTGCGCGTGGTGTTGGCCGAACAGCTGTACCGGGCCGCCTCGGTGCTGGCCGGGCACCCCTACCATCGTCCATAGTGCGGCGATGATCGCATCGTCCGCACCGCAGTTGATTCTGGCCTCGGCGTCGCCGCGGCGACGCCAGCTGCTGTGGCAGCTGGGTGTGCCGCATCAGGCGGTGGCCGCGGATATTGACGAGCGACGTTTGCCCGGCGAAGTCGCCGTGCAGTGCGTGCAGCGGCTGGCCCGGCAGAAGGCCGAGCGCGTCCGGGCATCCGCGGATGGCGCGGCAGGATTGCCGGTGCTCGGCGCCGACACCGAAGTACTGCTCGACGATGAGCTGCTGGGCAAGCCCGCCGATCGTGAACACGCACTGCAGATGCTGGCGCAGCTGTCGGGGCGCACACATCGCGTCGTGACGGCCGTGACATTGATCGGGGCGCAGGGCGCTCTGACGCAGCTGTGCGAAAGCGAGGTGCGCTTTCGTGACCTGTCGGCCGATGAGTGCGCGCGTTACTGGGAGAGTGGCGAGCCGCGGGGCAAGGCCGGCGGTTACGCCATCCAGGGTTTCGGCGCCGCCTTCATTGCCGAGCTCCGCGGCAGCTACTCCAGCGTCATGGGATTGCCGCTGTTTGAAGTAGCGCACCTGCTGCGGCAGGCCGGGCTGCCGATCTGGCAGCCGGGCGCCGCATGAGTCGCGAAATCCTCGTCAATGTGACGCCGCGTGAGACGCGCGCCGCGCTGCTGGAGAACGGCGCGGTGCAGGAGCTGCATGTCGAGCGCGCCGGACGACGCGGTCTGGTGGGCAACATCTATCTGGGCCAGGTATCCCGCGTGCTGCCCGGCATGCAGGCGGCCTTCATCGAGGTGGGCCTGGAACGCACCGCATTCCTGCATGCCGCCGACATTGCGCGCGCGGTGCCGGCCGAGGCCGAGGCCGGCGCGCCACCGCTGCGCGACATTGCCGAGCTGGTGACGCAGGGCGACCAGATCCTGGTGCAGGTGCTGAAGGACCCGCTGGGCACCAAGGGCGCGCGCCTGTCCACTTTCATGTCGCTGCCCTCGCGGTTCCTGGTGTACATGCCGCAGGGCAGTGGCGTCGGTGTGTCGGCGCGCATCGAGGATGAAGCGCTGCGCGCGCAGCTGCGCGAACAGGTGCGCGAAAGCGCCGTGGATGCGGCGGGGGGCTACATCGTGCGCACCGCGGCCGCCAGCGCGACCGCGCCGGCATTGCGCGCCGACATGCTGTACCTGTCGCGGCTGTGGGAGCACGTGAAGCAGACGCGGCTGAAAGTGCCGACCTGCACACTGGTGCACGAGGACCTGCCGCTGGCGGTGCGCGTGCTGCGCGACGAACTGGGACCGGACGTGGGACAGGTGCTGGTGGATTCGCCGGTGGAGCAGCAACGCATGCGCGAATTCTGCGCGGCCTTCATGCCCGAGGCCGCTGCGCGCATCGAGCTGTATCCCGGGCCACGGCCGCTGTTTGACCTGCATGGCATCGAGGATGAGATTGCGCGCGCGCTGGAGCGCAAGGTGGGCCTGAAGTCAGGGGGCTACATCGTCATCGACCAGACCGAGTCGATGACCACCATCGATGTGAACACCGGCAGCTACGTCGGTTACCGCAATCTTGAAGAGACCATCTTCCGCACCAATCTTGAAGCCGCGGTGGCCATTGCGCGCCAGCTGCGCCTGCGCAACCTCGGCGGCATCATCATTGCCGATTTCATCGACATGGCCGACACCGCGCATCGCGAGCAACTGCTCGAAGCGCTGCGCACCGCGCTGTCCGGCGACCGGGCGCAAACACATATCGCCGGGGTGTCGGAGCTGGGTCTGGTCGAGATGACGCGCAAGCGCACCCGCGAGAGCCTGGAACATCTGCTGTGCGAGCCCTGTCCCACCTGTCAGGGACGAGGCTTCGTCAAGAGCGTCGAGACCGTGTGCCACGAGATCTATCGCGAAGTGTTGCGTCAGACGCGCCAGTTCCGGGTCGAGACGCTGATGATCCTGGCGCACCCCGAAGTGGTGGAACGCATGGCCGATGAGGAGGCGCCGGCGCTGGCCGACATGGAATTGCAGGTGGGCAGGCCGATCCGCCTGCAGGCCGAAGCGCTGTATGCCGTCGATCAGTACGATGTGGTGCTGGCATGAGCGAGGCCGTCATTGTCGCTGCGGTGCAGATGAACTCGGGTCGCGAGCGCGACGTCAATCTGGCGCGCGCGGGCCACTGGCTGGAAGCGGCCGCCCGCCAGGGCGCGCGCATCGCGCTGCTGCCCGAGAATTTTTCCATCATGGCCTCCAGCGACGCCGAACGGCGCACCGTCGCCGAGACCGATGACGGCGGGCCGGTGCAGGATTTCCTCTCTGCCACGGCGCGCAAGCTCGGCCTGTGGATCGTCGGCGGCACGACGCCCTTGCTGCTGCCCGGCGGGGCGCGGCTGGCCGCCGCCTGTCTGGTGTACGATGCCGCCGGCCAGCGCGTGGCGCGCTACGACAAGATCCACCTGTTCGATGTGGAGCTGCCGGAACCCGGCGAGAGTTATCGCGAGTCGGCGCATTTCGCACCGGGCGCGGCGCCGGTGGTGGTGGCCACACCGGCCGGAAAGCTTGGTCTTTCAGTGTGTTACGACATGCGGTTTCCGGAGCTGTATCGCACCTTGGTGGCCGCGGGCGCCGAGTGGTTTACGATGCCGTCGGCTTTCACGGTGCCCACCGGCGCTGCACACTGGGAAACACTGCTGCGTGCGCGGGCCATCGAGAATCTGTGCCATGTGGTGGCCGCCGGCCAGTGGGGCCAGCATGCCAACGGACGCGCCACCTGGGGTCACAGCATGATCATCGATCATTGGGGCCGCGTGCGGTCGGTTCTTGAACAGGGCGAAGGTGTGGTCTGCGCCGCCGTCGATCGGGCGGCGCAGCGCGCAGCGCGACGGACGTTTCCCGCGCTGGAGCACAGGAGACTTTGATGCCGGATTCCACCACCACCGCAGCAGCCCAGCCGCTGGCACTGGCGCATTCGAACATCCTCGCGCCGGCCGGCATCGACGAGCGCGGTATCGGCCGCGCGCTGGGCATGATGCTGGGCCACTCCATCGATGCCGCAGACCTGTACTTCCAGCTCTCGCATGAAGAGTCGTGGGCGCTGGAGGACGGCATCGTCAAGGAAGGCAGCGCCAGCATCGAGCAGGGCGTCGGTGTGCGCGCGCTGGCGGGCGAACGCACCGGCTTCGCCTATTCGGACGAAATCGTGCTGCCGGCGCTGGAAGAAGCCGCGCGCGCGGCACGTGCCATTGCCGGCCGCGCGCAGGACGGCGCCGTGCGTGCCTGGCACCAGGTCACCGGCCATCAGCTGTATGCCCCCATCGATCCACTGCATTCGCTGAGCGACAACGAGAAGGTGGCCTGGCTGGAGCGCATCGATCGCGAGACGCGACGCATGGAGCCGCGCGTCTCGCAGGTGATGGCCAGCGTCAGCGCAGTGCAGGAGCTGGTGCTGGTGGCCAACAGCGAGGGCGTGATGGCCGCCGACCTGCGCCCGCTGGTGCGCATGAACGTGTCGGTGATCGTCGAACACAATGGGCGGCGCGAGCAGGGCTACAGTGGCGCGGGCGGTCGATACTCGCTGGCCGAACTGGTCTCGGGCGATCGTCCGCTGCAGCTGGCGCGCGAGGCCGTGCGCCAGGCGCTGGTGAATCTCGATGCGGTGCCGGCACCGGCCGGCACCATGACGGTGGTACTGGGGCCGGGCTGGCCCGGCATCCTGCTGCACGAGGCCATCGGTCATGGCCTCGAGGGCGATTTCAACCGCAAGCGCACCTCGGCCTTCAGTGGTCGCATCGGCGAGCGCGTGGCCGCGCCCGGCTGCACCGTGGTCGATGACGGCACGCTGGCCGGCCGTCGCGGTTCGCTGAATATCGACGACGAAGGCACGCCCACCCAGTGCACCACGCTGATCGAAGATGGCGTGCTCAAGGGTTACCTGCAGGACAGCCTGAATGCGCGGCTGATGGGCACGAAGTCCACCGGCAACGGCCGTCGCGAGTCCTTCGCCAGCGTGGTGCTGCCGCGCATGACCAACACCTACATGCGTCCCGGTCCGTACGCGCCGGAGGAAATCATCCGCTCGGTGGACAAGGGCATCTACGCCGTGAATTTCGGCGGCGGCCAGGTGGACATCACTTCGGGCAAGTTCGTGTTCTCGGCCAGCGAGGCCTACCTGATCGAGAACGGCAAGCTCGGCGCGCCGATCAAGGGCGCCACGCTGATCGGCAATGGTCCCGACGTGCTGACGCGGGTGCAGATGGTGGGCAATGATCTGAAGCTGGATGAGGGCGTGGGCACCTGCGGCAAGGAAGGTCAGAGCGTGCCGGTGGGTGTGGGCCAGCCCACGCTGCGCATCGACGGGCTGACGGTGGGCGGTACCGGCTAGCAAATCGTAGCGTTGGCCGCAGATTCACAGCTGTCCGGCCAGCGCGCGCTGATCGAACATAAGTCTGCCGATGCGCGCCAGGGAGGGTGCCACGGCGGGTGACGCCCCGCGACGGCGGGGCGGTTTTCCCGCCGTGACGCAGGGGCCGGCCGCAGGCTAGCATTGCGGCATGAGCGTCGATCGCGAGCGCCGTCTGTCCAAGCCGGTGTACGAAAGCCTGCCCTGGCTGTACGCCATCGGCGGCGTCTTCGCGCTGGCCGTGGGCTACCGGCTGCAGCAGGGCTGGTGGAGCCACCTGTTCACGCTGGCCGGCATCGTGGCCGTGGTGCTGGCCATGGTCGTCGGCCTGCGCCGGCGCGACTACCGCGCCACCCGCGACGAATACCAGCATCGCAACGAACGCTTCGATCGCCGCGACGACAACGGCGGCTGAACTCAGTCCGGCAGGTCTTCGTCGCGTTCAGGCTCGGCCGGTTGCTGCTGCCGGCCGGTATCACCCACGCGTGTGCGGCCGTTGACGCGCTCGTCGATGTAGATCAGCTCATGCTCGCCCAGCGTCACCACATCGCCATCGTTCAGATTGTGATGACGGACCCGGTTCGACTTGATGAACACACCGTTGGTGCTATTGAGATCTTCCAGCACCGAGTGTTCGGCATTGGTGAGGATCTGGCAGTGGTGCCGGCTGACGAAGCGGCTGTCGATCTGCAGGTCATTGCCGTTGGTGCGGCCGATGATCAGGCGACCCGGGTGCAGTCCGCGTTCGGCCACCGTCTGGCCATCGCGAGCCAGGATCAGTCGCGCCAGCGGCGGTGCGCTGGGCGTGGGTGTGTTGAGCGGAATTTGGCTGCCGAATACCGCGGTCTGCGTGTGCACCTGGCTGGCGTGGTGCGGCAGCGCCATCATCATGGTTTCACGGCCGCTGGCCGCGGCCATCGCCGCGCGTGTCTCCGCAGGCAGCCACTGCAATTCTTCAACGGCCTCGTCAACGTGCCCGAGAGTGACCAGCGCGGAATCGGCATTGGACGCCGCCAGCATGGCCGTGTCGCACAGCGTATTCACCAGGCGCGGTATGCCGCCGCTGTAGCGGTAGATCGGGCCAAAGGTGTCGGGTGCAAAGATCTCGCGGTCCTGCGAGCCGGCCACCGCCAGGCGGTGCAGGATGTAGGCGCGCATGTCGTCAGCCGACAACGCTGACAGGTGAAAGCGCAGCCGCACGCGCTGCGTCAGCTGCGCCAGTTCCGGGGCGTTGAGCTTCTCGTTCAGTTCGGGCTGACCGGCCAGGATGATGCGCAGCACCTTTTCCTTGGTGGTCTCGACACCCGACAGCAGTCGCACCTCTTCAAGCACGCGCATGCCGAGGTTCTGTGCCTCATCGACGATGAGCAGCACCTTGCGGCCGGCGGCGTACTGCTCGATGAGAAAGTTGTTCAGCGTCGAGAGCAGCTCGGCCTTCTTCATCTTGAACGGCGAGAAGCCGAACTGCGCCAGCACCACCTGCAGAAACTCGATGGCCGAGACCTGGGTCTGGTTGATCTGCGCTACCACCACCTCCGGGCCGATCTCGCGCAGGAAGGTTTCAATCAATGTGGTCTTGCCCGAGCCGATTTCGCCGGTGATCACGACGAAGCCGTCGTTGAACCAGATCGTCGACTCCATGTACGCCTTGGCGCGCGCATGGGCCTTGCTCAGGTACAGGAACTGCGGGTCCGGACTGAGCCGGAACGGCAATTCCTTCAGCTTGAACAGTTCCAGATACATGTGTTGCCCGGAGAGATTTCGCGCGTGCGCGGCCTGGCGACCGATCTTAAGGGATTGCCGGCAGCCGCGGGTAGAGACGACGCAGCAGCGCGCGGGCGCTTGCGTCGCGCTGCCGCGCGCTTTCGCACAGCACGGTCAGATGTCCTACCTTGCGGCCCGGTCGCGGCTGCTTGCCATAGTCATGCATGTGCGCTTCGGCGTTGCCCAGCAGTGCCTTGCGCGAAGGCACCTTGCCGATCAGGTTGATCATGGCGCTGTGGCCGCGCGCGCGCGTCGCACCCAGCGGCAGGCCCAGAATGGCGCGCAGGTGGTTTTCAAACTGGCTGGTGGCCGCTCCCTCGATGGTCCAGTGTCCCGAATTGTGCACGCGCGGCGCGATCTCGTTGGCAATCAGCCGGCCGTCGCGGACGAAGAATTCGATGGCGAGCACGCCGACGTAGCGGAAGTGCTGCAGCAGCCGGCGTGCGGTTCGATGCGCCTGTTGCTGCAGCGACGGGTTCGTCCACGGCGCCAGCGTCAGGCGCAGGATGCCCTGGTGATGAAAATTGCGACTCAGCGGATACAGCGCAATGTCGCCGCTGCGGCTGCGCACGCCGATGGCCGACACTTCGCTGTCGAAGGCAATGAATTCCTCGTACAGCAGCGGCACGCCACCCAGCTGCTGCCATGCCACCGCGACATCCGCGGGCCGGCGCAACACCTTCTGTCCCTTGCCGTCATAGCCCATGCGGCGCGTCTTCAGCACGCCGGGCAGGCCGATGCTGTCGACGGCCGCCTGCAGCTGCGGCAGTGAATCGACGGCGGCGTAACGCGTGGTCGGGATGCCGAGGCGATCAAACAGCTGCTTTTCGAGTTTGCGGTCCTGGGCTGTTTGCAGCGCCGACAAGGGCGGTGCGATGCGGGTGCGCAGGCCGCGTGTGGCCGAACGCAAGGCCGCGACGGAAATATTCTCCCAGTCGAAGCTCAATACTTCGCTGCGCGTGGCCAGCTCGCGCAACAGCGCTGGATCGGTGAACTCGCCCAGCAGCGATGGCGCCACCTGCGCGCCCGGCGTATCGGCGGTGCGATCGAGAAACAGGAAGTCCAGGCCCAGCGGATAGCCGGCCAGCGCCAGCATGCGGCCGAGCTGGCCGGCGCCGACGATGCCCACGGTCATGTCAGTGACTCATTGCGCGCGGGTGCGCGGGTCACGTTCGGTCAGCACCCGCTCGGTCTGCGCATTGCGGAACGATTGCAGTGCCGTGGCGATGGCCGGTTCACTGGCGGCCAGCATGGATGCGGCGAACAAGGCCGCATTGGCGGCTCCGGCACTGCCAATGGCAAAGGTGGCCACCGGTATGCCGGCCGGCATCTGCACGATGGACAGCAGTGAGTCGAGGCCGTTGAGCGTCTTCGACTGCACCGGCACACCCAGTACCGGCAACAGGGTTTTCGACGCCGTCATGCCCGGCAGATGCGCCGCGCCACCGGCGCCGGCAATCAGTACCTTCAGTCCGCGCGCGGACGCGCTGGCGGCATACTCGAACAGCAGGTCGGGGGTGCGATGCGCGGACACGACGCGTGTCTCATGCGCAATGCCCAGCTTGTCCAGCATTTCGGAGGCGGCTTTCATTGTCTCCCAGTCGGAAGACGAGCCCATGATGATGCCGACCAATGGCTTCATCGCGGCATCCTACCACGCGGCAGGTTGCCGGCCCGATGCGCGAGAGCCTTTTCTATGGGCTCCGGGTCCACATCGCGCATCAATTTGCCGATGTACTGGCGTTGCCGCGCCAGCGCAGTGCGGTTGCTGAGCCGGCGCGCCTCGTGGATCGCGGCCAGCAGTTCCTCGGGCAGCGCCAGCGCGTCCAGTTCGATATCGCGTAATGCAATCAGCTTCACGCCCAGCGCCTGCAGAGCCTCCGCGGCCCGTTTGCGCGCCGAGCGGCTGGGGCGTTCCGGCTGATCAGGATCGGGCGGATTGTCTTCCAAGGCGGTACTCCGGCGGGTCATGGCGGCGACGGCTACAATTCTGCCTCATGCAACAGGAAATCGATGCCACCCGTATTCCGGAACTCGGCCAGGTCATTGCCGCCGCGCTGGAGCAGGCCCGCGCCGCCGGCGCCAGCCAGGCTGAGGTCGATGCCAGCCTGCAGAAGGGCCTGACCACCACCGTGCGTCTGGGCGAAGTCGACACCATCGAGTACCACCGCGACCGTGGTCTGGCGGTGACGGTGTACTTCGACAACCGCAAGGGCTCGGCCAGTACCGCCGATCTGCGGCCCGCGGCGATCGCCGAGATGGTGACCAAGGCCTGTGCCATTGCGCGGCACACGGCCGCCGATGAATGCGCGGGGCTGGCCGACGCCGAGGCCCTGGCACGCGAGATTCCGGATCTTGATCTCGATCATCCCTGGGCCATCGAACCCGAGGAAGCCATCGAGCGGGCAAGGGCCTGCGAGGCAGCGGGGCTTGCCGTCGACAAGCGCCTGCGCAATTCCGAGGGCGCCACGCTGACCAGTCATCGCGGCGTGCGGGTCTATGGCAACAGCCATGGTTTTCTGGCCGGCTTCCCCAGCACCAGTCATTCCCTGAGCTGCACGCTGGTGGCTGAGGAAGGCGCGCAGATGCAGCGCGACTACTGGTACTCGGTGGCGCGTCGTCCGCAGGACCTGGAGGACGGTGCCGCCATCGGACGCCGCGCTGCTGAGCGCGCGCTGGGCCGGCTCGGTGCGCGCCGCATCGCCACCTGCAAGGCGCCGGTGCTGTTTTCCCCCGAGATGGCGCGCAGCCTGTTCGGGCACTTCATCGCGGCGATTCGCGGCGCCAGTCAGTATCGGCGCGCTTCGTTCCTGCTCGGCGCGGCCGGCGAGACGGTGTTCCCGTCCTTCCTGCAGATGCAGGAGCGGCCGCATCTGCCGCGCGCACTGGCCAGCGCGCCCTTCGATGCCGAAGGGGTGGTCACCCGCGATCGCGCGCTGGTGCACGATGGTGTGCTGGACGGCTACATCCTCGGCAGCTATTCGGCGCGCAAGCTGGGCTTGCGGACCACCGGCAATGCCGGCGGCATTCACAACCTGCTGGTCAGTGGCGGGACGCAATCGGCCGGATTCGCGCAACTGTTGCAGCAGATGGGCAGCGGACTGTATGTCACCGAATTGATGGGACAGGGCGTGAATGGCGTGACCGGCGATTACTCGCGCGGCGCCAGCGGCTTCTGGGTCGAGAATGGCAAGATGGCTTTCCCGGTTCAGGAGCTCACCGTTGCCGGCAACCTGCGCGACATCTATCGCGGCATTGTCGCGGTGGGCACGGACATTGATGAACAGGGCGCGATCCGCTGCGGATCGCTGCTGGCCGGCGCCATGACCATCGCCGGCGAATAGCCGGCACGGGATCAGCGCTTCAGCGCCAGGTCGCGCAGATTCCGCTCGCCGGCCGCCTGCCGCCACACCTGATCCAGTTCCCCGCACACGTCCGACACCGGAGCCGGAATCGACATCTGTTGGTGACGCGGCGTCGCGCCATGCGCGCGGGCCACGCCCAGCACCTCGACCAGGCCGATGCCGGCCAGATCGCGCGCCGGCAGCAGGGTCTCGTGCTCGGTGGTGATGAGGAGACCTGCCGCCTCCAGGGCATCCACGCAGCGCGCCACGAATGCACCCGGCAATTGCAACCGCGCGGCCAGGCCATTGATGGTCCAGCACGGCGCGCCCTCCACATGACTGACGCCCACCAGGTACATGACGGCCAGAGTCAGTTGCTCGTTCTCGAAGTTCGACAGCCGCGCCGGCTTCAGTCCCAGCCGCAGGTAGCTGGGATTCTGCACATAGAACGACAGCTGCGCGCCCAGCAGCAGGATCAGCCAGCCCACATAGGTCCACACCAGTGCGCCGATGATGATGGCGATGCCGGCGTAGACGATGGTGAACTGCGCCGACTGCAACACGAAGGTCGTGAACATCTTGCCGGTAGCGGCCCACAGGATGCCGGCCATCAGGCCGCCGACCAGCGCGGGTCCCCAGCGTACGCTGGTGTTGGGTGCCAGCGCGTACACCAGCGCGAACATCAGGCTGACGACGACGTAGGGCGACAGCTGGATGGCCAGCGCCATCAGCTGCGTGCCCAGCGGCAATCCGGTCAACATTCGCACCGACTCGCTGTTCAGCGCCACCTGCGATAGCCCGATGGCGGTCACCACCAGCAGTGGCCCGAGCACCAGCAGCGTGAGGTATTCGGCGATGCGGCGCGCAAAGCTGCGCGCCACGTCCACGTGCCAGACATAGTTCAGGCTGTCTTCGACTTTTTTCAGCGTGCTGAGCAGGGTCCAGATCAGCAATGCCAGACCCACCGAGCCCACCAGTCCGGCGCGCACGTTCTCGGCGAAGCCCATCACGCGCTGCGTGAGCTCAGCGGCCGATGCCCCCATGGGACGGAAGAATTCGTAGATCAGGGGTTCCAGTGCGCGGTGCGCGTCGAATGCGCGCAGGATGGCGAAACTGAAGGCCAGCAGCGGTACCACGGCCAGCAACGTCGTGTACACCAGGCCCATGGCGTGCAGCGTCAGCTGACCGCCCAACAGGTCGCGCAGCAACGCATAGGGGTAGCGGGCCAGCCGCTGCAGACGCGACAGCCAGCGGTGTGTGGTCAGCGGACCGAACAGCCGGTCTTCAAGTTGTTGGCGCGCCTTGTTCAACATGCGCGCATTCTCGTCTCAGACGGCCGGGCCGGTCAGGCGCGCCAACGCTTCGCGGTACTTTTCGCTGGTACGGGTGATGATCCCGGGTGGCAGGCGTGGGCCGGGGGCACGTTTGTCCCAGTCCAGGGTCTCCAGGTAGTCAC
>Ga0190274_10002370_pt1 | contig 11124 bp, 9 predicted proteins | sample Popmic531T_FD_133002 | JGI IMG/M metagenome (GOLD analysis project Ga0190274, IMG submission 133002) | Populus adjacent soil microbial communities from riparian zone of Yellowstone River, Montana, USA - 531 T | ecosystem: Environmental > Terrestrial > Soil > Riparian zone | place: USA: Montana...
CTCTTGCGCGACTGGCTCCGGCTGTTCACCAAGCTCGACGCTTAGCGGCTCCCGCCGAGGGGTAGGCTGCGGTCGATGGCCGACTCCGATCCTCTGATCATCGTCTCCAACCGCGGCCCGGCGCAGTTCGAACGAGACGAGGGCGGCGAGCGACGGGTCCAGCGCGGCGGCGGCGGCCTGGTGACGGCGCTCTCAGGCCTGGTTTCCCACCGTGACGCGCTATGGATCGCCTCGGCGATGACCGACGAGGACGTCGCCGTCTCGGAGGAAAGCGGCGGTCCGGCGGAGATCTCTATCGGCGGCATCGATTACCGGGTGCTGATGGTCGGCTCGGCGGCGGACGCCTACGACCGCTTCTACAACGTGATCGCGAACCCGATCCTCTGGTTCATCCAGCACTACCTCTGGGACCTCTCCAACGCCCCGGACATCCGCCAGGAGGAGCTCGACGCCTGGGACATGGGCTACCAGGAGGTCAATCGCGACATCGCCTCCGCCGTCCTCCGGCAGATCGAGGGCAGGGAGCGGCCGCTGGTGATGCTCCACGACTACCACCTCTACACCGCGCCGGGAATGATCCGCGACGAGCGGCCAGACGCCTTCCTCCACCACTTCGTCCACATTCCTTGGTCGCAGCCGGACAGCTGGCGGGTGCTGCCGGGGCGGATCCGGGAGGCGCTCTTCCGCGGCATGCTCGCCAACGACATCATCGGCTTCCACACCCACGCCTACTGCATCAACTTCATCCGTTGCTGCGACGAACTGCTGGGCGCCGACGTCGACTACGACCGCTGCACTGTCACCCACGAGGACGGCCGCCGGACGCTGGCACGCGCCTACCCGCTCGGGATCGATGCCGAGCGCCTGCGCAGCGCCGCCGAGTCGCCCGAGGTCGCCGAGGCCGAGCGCGAGGTGCTCGAGCGGCGGCGCAAGCACCTGATCATCCGCGTCGACCGCGCCGACCTCTCGAAGAACGTGCTACGCGGCTTCACTGCCTTCGACACCTTCCTCACCCAGCACCCCGAGTTCCGCGAGCAGGTGACGTTCATCGCCCACCTCCAGCCCTCGCGCCAGGACGTTCCCGAGTACGCCGAGTACCTGGAGCGGATCGAGGCACTGGTGGCGGTCGTCAACCACCGGCACGGAACCACCGACTGGATGCCGATCGACCTCAAGATCTACGAGAACTTCCACGACGCGGTCGCCCGCTACAAGCACTTCGACCTGCTGATGGTCAACTCGATCTTCGACGGCATGAACCTGGTCGCGAAGGAGGCGCCGGCGGTCAACACCCGCGACGGAGTCCTGATGCTCTCCGAGAACACCGGCTCTCACCACGAGCTCTACGACTACGTGATCTCAGTCAACCCCTTCGACGTCCAGGATCAGGCCGACGCGATCTACCGCGCGCTGACGATGGACCCCGAGCAGAAGCGCCAGTGGGCCGACGGCCTCAAGGAGATCATCTTCTCCCGCAACCCCGGCGACTGGGTCGACGACCAGCTGCGCGACATCGACGAGCTGCGCGAGTCGGTCGCCTGAGCCGGACTCAGAGTGGGATGCGGGCGCCGAGCTGGTAGGCGGTGAGGCCGAGGACGCCGAGCTGGAGGACGCGGTCGCGGGAGAGTGCCGCAAGCGGTAGCGCCCAGACCAGGTACCAGGGCAGGAGCCAGGCGGTGGCGAGGAGCAGGCCGAAGCCTGCCCAGGCCGCTGCCCGCACCCAGTCGCCGCCGCGCCAGGTCCAGGCGAGCAGGCCCGCCACCGCCGCTCCATATATAGAGAGCGCTGCGACGCGCACCGCGGTCGGGTCGAGTCCGGTCGCGCGGGAGGCGAGCGCCGGGATGCTCATGTAGCTGGTCCGCCCCTGGTTCTCGCCGGCGAGGCCGAAGGCGCCAAGCCAGTCCCAGCCGAAAGCGAGCGTCGCCGCCGCCGCGATCGCCGCCCAGGCGAGGAGGGCGCCGGCGAGGAACCGCACACGTGGGCGTGCGCCGAGCAGCGCGAAAGGGAAGGCGAAGGCGGCCGGGGCCTTGACCGCGAAGGCGGCCGCGAGCCAGGCGCCGCCCCCGAAGGGTCGGGCCGAGAGGACGGCGGCGACCCCCGCCACGACGAGCAGCATCGCCAGGCCGTCGTTGTGGGCGCCGCCGACGACGTGGACGAGCACCAGCGGGTTGAGGGCGACGAAGGCGGCGGCGCGCGCCGGGTCGACGCCGCGCCCAGGCGCCGCCTTGGCGACGAGCGCCGCCAGGCCCAGCACCGAGAGCGCCGCCACGCCCTTGAGGACAGCCACGGCGGCGTCGAGCGGCAGCCAGGCGAGCGGGTAGGTGCCGAGGGTGAAGAGCGGTCCGTAGGCACTCGTCGCCCACGGCCACCAGACTTCGGCAAAGGCGGGGTCGCCGGCAGCCGCCGCGGGCGGGTGCGCGTATGGGTCGAGCCCGTGGAGGACGCCGAGCCGGGCGTAATCGACGTAGCTGTAGACGTCGTGGGAGAGGATCACCGGCGCGACCGCGAAGGCCGCGACGAGAAGGACGATCGCTGTCGCGACCGGGCGGCGCCCGAGGCGGGGCGCGGCCGCGACGACGCCGAGGTAGGCGAGGAACCCGGCCCAGAGCAGGCCGAACGCGAGCCCGGGGGCGACGGTCAGCTAGCCACCTTCGTCGGTCGGCGCGGCGCCGCCCACCCCGGCGCCGCCCGGGCTGGTCGGCGGCGTGGCGGGGGCCGAGGGCGGCACGTAGGGGTCCTGCCCGACGCCGGGCGCGTAGGCGTTGGGGTCGTAGCCGCCGACGTAGTCCTGGCCCGGGAGTTCGCCTTCTTCGCCCTTGGCCGCGTCGGAGAGGGAGTCGCCCCCCGGCCCGCCGGAGGCGTAGCGACCGAAGAAGGGCGCCCAGGAGATCGGGGTCTCGGGCGGGGAGAAGCTTTCGCACGGCACTTCTGCGTTGGCGTAGACGGAGTGCCAGATTTCGGCCGGGAAGGTGCCGCCGAAGACGGAGATCCCGTGGACGCTAGTCATTTCGATCGCGTTCGACTCCGGGTAGCCGACCCAGACCACGGTCGCCAGGTTGGGCTGGAAGCCGGCGAACCAGGCGTCGGTGAGGCCGTCGGTCGTCCCGGTCTTCCCGGCCTGCCCCTCGCAGCCGGTGTAGGCAGCGGTCCCCGTCCCTTCGGTGATGTTGTCGTGGAGCAGGCGCGTCACCTCGTAGGCGACGGCTTCGGAGACGACCCGCTTCGGCTTGGCCTTTTCGGGCTGCTCCTCCTTGCCGCCGGGGAACTCGACGCTCTCGATCGCGATCGGGTTGCGGTGCACGCCGCCGGCCGCGAGCGTCGCGTATGCATCGGCCATCTCCAGCGGCGAGACGCCGATCCGCAGGCCGCCGATCCCCTCCGCCGGGATCCCGTCGAGCGGGCTCGTGATCCCCATCGACTTCGCAGTCGCCGCCACTTCTTCGGGGCCGACGTCGAGGTCGAGCTGGGCGAAGACCGTGTTGTCGGAGGCGACGGTCGCCTGCTGCAGGTTGACGCTGCCGAGGTATCCCTCGTCGGCGGTGTGGACGTCCCAGTGCCCCCACTTACCGGTTTCGATGCTGAGCGGTTTCGAGGTGTAGTAGGTCGAGTAGGGATCTATCCCCTGCTTGATCGCCGTCGTCAGGACGAAGGTCTTGAAAGTGGAGCCGGGCTGGCGGCGCCCCTGGGCGGCGAGGTTGAACTGGCTGTCGTCGTAGCTCGAGCTCGAGACCATCGCCCTGATCTCGCCGTTGCGGGGGTCGATCGATACGAAGGCGGAGGAGGGGTCTTCGGAGTAGGGGAGGGCGGAGCGCATCGCTTCCAGCCCGATTTCCTGCAGCTCGGGGTCGATCGTGGTGTGGACGTCGAGTCCGCCTTGGCGGACGGTGTTGACGCCGTAAGCCTCGATCAGCTTGCCCTCGACGTAATCGAAGAAGTAGGGCTGGCGGTGCTTGTAGAAGCTCACCGAGACGTCGAGCCCGAGGCCGCTGCTCTCCGCCGCCCGCGCCTCGGCGTCGCTGACGAAGCCGAGCTCGGCCATCTTCTCCAGCACCTCGTCACGACGGGCGCGGGCCCCGGACGGGTTGAGGACCGGGTTGTATTCGGTCGGCGCTTGGGGCAGCCCGGCCAGCAGGGCGGAGCGGGCCAGGTCGAGCTTCCAGACCGGGCGCGAGAAGTAGATCTTCGAGGCCGCCTGGACCCCGACCGCAGTGCTGCCTTCGTTGGTCCCGTAAGAGGCGACGTTCAGGTACTGGCCGAGGATCTCCTTCTTCGAATGCCGCTGGGAATACTCTTCGGCAAGCTTCGCCTCGACGATCTTGCGCTCGATGCTGTCCTCGGGATCGGGGATGCAGAGGTTGCGGACCAGTTGCTGGGTGATCGTCGAGCCCCCCTCGACCGCTGCTCCGGCTTCGACGTCCTTGACGAAGGCGCGGAAGATCGCCTCTTCGTCGACGCCGCTGTGCTCGTAGAAGCGCTCGTCCTCGATCGCGACCGTCGCCCGCTGCAGGTCCTTCGGGATCCGTTTGATCGATACCGGGCTGCGAGCTTCATCGGAGGCGATCAGCCCGAGCTTGCTGCCGTCGGCGGCAAAGATCGTCGAGTTGCCGCCCTTCTCGACCGGCTTGCAGGAGGAGAGAGACGGGGCGTCGGCGGCGACGTCGAGGACCCAGGAGGTGACGCCGATGGCGAGCGCCGCGACGAGGGCGACCAGCGCCAGGACGACGAAGGCGAGCTTGCTCGAGGCGCCGCCTCGGCGCCGGTGGCGTCGGCGACTCCGCTGGCTCATGCCAGAAGCGTACCCAGGGCGTCGCTCAAGCCTGTGTGTCTTCCGTGGATCGGTTGTGGACGACGCCTTCGACCAGCAGCTGATTCGGGATCACGACCGAGCTGCCGTCGCCGGGGTCGACGAAGGTGTAGGAGAGGGTGATGTCGGTGACCCGGCCCGAGGCCTTGTCCTCGAACTCGATCCGGTCGCCGATTTTGATCGGCTGGGCGACCGCGATCTGGACGCCGGCGACCATGTTCCCGATCGTGTGCTGGGCCGCGAATCCGATGATCGCCGCCAGCACCGCGGTCGAGGCGAGGATCCCGGTCGCCAGCTTCTCCAGTTCGGTGAACTGGGCGATCCCGATCGCCGCGACGACGATGAAGACGACCATCACGGCGAGCCTGCGGAGGAAGCGCAGCCGCGTTTTCGTCGAGCGGGAGACCTGTGAGACTGCGGGCGTCATGGAGGCAAACCTACCTAGGTCGAACTGGGGGCCGTGGGCAGCGATCGCGGGCGTGCTGGCGGCGATCGTCGGCGGCGGGATCCTCTCGGTGCCGGTTCTGCTGATCGACAATCCCGCTGCCGGGGAGGATCCGAGCACGACCGCCAGCGTCATCGTCCAGCTCTTCACGGCGGCCGGCTTTCTCCTCGTCCCCTTCGCGATCGCCTCGGTCACCGGCTCGGACATCAGGCGCGCCGTCGACCGGCTCGGCATCCGCCGCTTCCCCTGGCAGGACATCGGCTGGATGGCGGCGGCGATCGTCGCCTATCTGATCTTCGCCGCCGCCTACGTCGCGATCTTCGGCGAACCAGAACAGGAGGACATCGCCGAGGGCTTCGGGGCGGTGCCGGTCCAGGTCCTCCTGATCGTCGTCGCGGCGCCGATCAGCGAGGAGGTCTGCTTCCGCGGGATGCTCTTCGGCGGCCTGCGCGAGCGCATGAACAAATGGTGGGCGGCGCTGATTGCCGGCGCGATCTTCGGGCTCCTGCACGCCTTGACCGGACTCAGCGCGGTGCCGCCGCTGATGGCATTCGGCTTCATCCTCTGCTTGCTCTACGAGGAGACCGGCTCGATCGTCCCCGGGATTCTGCTCCACATGTTGAACAACTCTGTCGCCCTGCTCGCTCAGTAGCATTCGCGCCCGTGAAGCTCGCGCCCCGTCTCGTCCTGCCGCTGGCCCTAGCCGCCCTGCTCTTTCCCGGCGCCGCCGCCGCCGCGAAGAAGGCGCCGCAGCCGAGCGGCCCCGATGACGCGACGGTGAAGATCCGCGTCGGTCATCTCAAGGGCGGCAAGGCCCGGATCATGAGCACCGTCCCCGTGATCGGGTCGGTCAAGCCCGCGGTTCCGGGCCAGAAGGTCGACGTCAGCTTCTTCCTCGACGGCAAGAAGATCGAGTCGAAGACCCTGAGCGCGGGCTCCGGCAGCTTCCGGGCCAAGATCAGGATCGAGGAGGGCGGCAAGTACGCGGCCAGCGCCCACCTGCGAGCAACCGATCAGACTCGCGGTGACGAGACCGTGCGCAAGAGCTGGAGGGTCACCTTCCCGAGCCTGCACAAGGGCAGCTGCGGCGATGTCGTGATCGGCTTCAAGAAGGCGATGCGCTCGATGGGCTACATCGCCAACGACGGTCGCTGCTTCGGCGGCAAGACCGCCCGTGGCGTCCTCGCCTACCGCAAAGTCAACGGCATGACCCGCAGCCCCAGGGCCGGCGCCGGCCTGGTCAAGCGCGCCTATTCGGGCAAGGGCGAATACAAGGTGCGCCATCCCAACGCCGGCGAACACCTGGAGGCGCCGCTCGGCAAGCAGGTACTCGTCTTCGCCAAGGGCGACAAGCCGTTCGCCGTCTACCCGGTCTCCTCGGGCAAGTCCTCGACGCCGACGGTGACCGGCCACTTCACCTTCATCCGAGTCGAACCGGGCTACAACTCGCACGGGATGTACTACTCGTTCTACTTTTATGGCGGCTACGCGGTCCACGGCTACAACTCGGTCCCGGACTACCCCGCCAGCCACGGCTGCATCCGCACCTTCATCTCCGACCAGCCCGAGATCTACAACCGCATCCATTACGGCGAGAGCATCTTCGTCTTCTAGGGGGAGGGTGAGGTGATCGGAGAGCGGGCGCTGCGGGCAATTCTCGCGGTGATCGCGCTCTACCACGTCGTCCAGGGGCTGCTGGCGCTGCTCGCGCCCGACACCTTTTTCGACGAGATCGGCCACTACGGGATCGAGAACTCCCATTACGTGGGCGACGTCGGCGCCTTCGTGCTCGCCTTCGGCGTGGCGATCGGGATCGCGGTGGTGCGCCCCGCCTGGCGGGCGCCGCTGCTCTGGCTCGCCGCCCTCTGGTACGGGTTCCACGCGATCAACCACGCCTTCGACACCGGCGAGGCGAAGTCCGAGGCGAGGGGCTGGAGCGACACGCTGTTGATCGCCTTCGGGGCCTTCGCCTCGGCCTGGCTGGCGCGGGTCTCGGAAAGGCTGCGATGAAGGTGTTCGTAGCGGGAGCGAGCGGCGCGATCGGGCGGCCCTTGGTCCGGCAGCTGGTCGAGGCCGGCCACGAGGTGACCGGGATGACGAGGCGCGAGCAGCGGGCGGAGGAGATAGCTGCCGCCGGGGCGACCGCGGCCGTCGTCGATGTCTTCGACAAGGAGGAGCTCGAGGCTGCGCTCAAGGCGGCCGAGCCGGAGGTCGTCATCCACGCCCTCACGGCGCTGCCGGAGAGGATCAACACGAGGCGGAACTTCCTCGCCCCGACCAACCGGGTTCGCTCCGAGGGGACCGACAACCTGGTCGCTGCGGCGCGCGCGTCTGGAGCGCGACGGGTCGTCGCCGAGAGCGTCGCCTTCCTCTACGAGCCCGGAGGGGAGGATCCGAACGTCGAGAGCGACCCGATGGCGGGCTCGGCGCCCGGCTTCTTCGCGGAGGCCGTCGCCGCCCTCTCCCATCTCGAGGCGAAGGTCGGCGGCAGCGAGCCGATCGAGGGAGTGGTTCTCAGGATCGGCTGGCTTTACGGGCCCGGCACCCATTTCGCCTCCGACGGAGCGCAGGCCGAGGACGTGCGCAAGCGGCGCTTCCCGATCGTCGGCGACGGCGACGGGGTCTTCTCCTTCACCCACACGGAGGATGCCGCCGCAGCCTTCGCCACCGCCGTGGCCGGGGGGGAGCCGGGGACGTACAACGTGGTCGACGACGAGCCGGCGGCTCAGCGCGAGTGGCTGCCGGTCTATGCCGAGGCGCTCGGCGCAGGCCCCCCTCGTCGCGTCCCGTCCTGGCTGGCGAAGCTCGCCGTCGGCAAGCCGGCGATCGAAAACATGGAGGGGATGCGGGGAGCCGTCAACGCGAAGGCGAAGCGCGGTCTCGGCTGGGAGCCGCGCTACCCGAGCTGGCGAGAGGGTTTCCACCAAGCGCTTGGCTAGCCGGCTTGCCTAGGATCACGGCATGAGCGGCGACCTGGAGGCGGCGAAGACGACCCTGCTCGGCGAGCTTCGCGAGCACTCGCTGGTGCTCGGCGAGGTCACTCTCTCGAGCGGAGCCAGGGCCCAGTACTACGTCGACGCCCGGCGAGCCCTGCTGCGGCCGACCGGGTTCCTCGCCGCCGGCGAGCTGATCGCCGCCGCCGCCGTCGAGGCGAACGCGAGCGCGGTCGGCGGCCCGGTGATGGCGGCGATCCCGCTCGCCTGCGCGGCGATCGCGGTCCCCGGCGGCGAGGGCTTGGTCGGCTTCTTCGTGCGCAAGGAGCGCAAGGAGCACGGACTCCAGCGCTGGGTCGAGGGGCCGGTCGAGGAGGGCGCCCGCTGCCTCGTCGTCGAGGACACAGTCACCACCGGCGGCTCGACCGTGGCGGCGATCGAGCTCGTCCGCGAGCAGGGGCTGGAGATCGCCTCCGTGCTCGCCGTCGTCGACCGGCTAGCGGGAGGCGGCGAGCGGATCGCGGCCGCCGCCGCCGCGCCCTTCCGGGCGCTGGTCACGATCGACGAGCTCTACCCGGAGCGGCCCGACCGTGGATGAGGTGCAGATCCGCGTCGTCGGTTGCCTGATCGAGAAGCAGCGCACGACCCCCGACGTCTATCCGCTCTCGCTGAACGCGCTTCGCATCGCCTGCAACCAGTCGACGAACCGCGACCCCGTCGTCGACTACGACGAGGAGACGGTGGTCGGGGCGCTGCGGCAACTGGCTCTTCGGGGCTGGACCCGGCTCGCCAGCGGCCCGGGCGGCCGGGCGCGCAAGTACCGGCACCTGCTCGACGATGCGCTCGACCTCGACGACGGGGAGATCTCCTTGCTGGCGGTGCTGATGCTGCGCGGGCCGCAGACCCCCGGCGAGCTGAAGCAACGCAGCGAGCGGCTCCACCCCTTCGCCGACCTCGACGGAGTTCATACCGCCTTGTCGCGGTTGGTCGAGGCCGGCCACGTCGAACGGCACCGGCGCCGGCCCGGCCAGAAGGAGGACCGCTACCAGCAGGTGCTCGGCGGCCGCGGCGCCGAGCTCGACGAGGCTGAGGTAGAGGTAGAGACGCCCACCGACGGCGGCCCCGCTGTTCAGTCGCCGCCGCCCTCCGAGGGGGGCGATCGCCTCGACAGGATCGAGCACGATCTGGCCCAGCTTCGGTCCGAGGTCGCGGTGCTGCGCGAATCGCTCGGCGAGTAGCTACCGCCGATTCGGCCACCCCGCCCCAGCCGCACTCATTTGGGAAGAGCGTCTTGACATTGTGAAATGTCCCGTTTACTGTTCGCGCCACACCCGCTAGGGACGGGTACGGAAGTACAGGGAAATCGAGCCCCCACCGGGGCCGCAGGGATAGCGGCAGGGCAGGGGCTCCTGGGATCAGAGGAGATGCGAGTGATAGACGCTGAGTCACGGTTCTCAGAATCGACTCAAAGCGCTGGCGCAAGCCGGTCACTAGTAGGTGGTTTCTTCACTGGTCGTTCCTTTCTCGCCAGCTCCGCCGGGAGTAGTGCGCCCGCGATCAGGACCCTCGCCCTCGCCGGCCTCACCGCCCTGGCTCTGGCCTTCTTCCTCATCGCCTCCGGTTCGGCCGAGGCGGCCCACAACCACGAAGTCGAAACCTCCTTCGACCTGCAGACCAGAGGCCAGGCCGGAGGGATCGCGGTCGACGAGGAAACGGGGACGATCTACGTCCTGCGGGTCGGGTGCTGCACGGCCGGCGGCAGCATCGAAAGGTTCGACGCCGCAGGTAATCCGATTCCGGTGCCCGGCACCCCGGGCCGCAACGAGAGCCAGAACATCGCCTTCGAAGGCTTCAGCACCAACGACAAATACACGCTCACCTGCCCGAACGGCGAAACGACGGCAGAAATCGTCTGGACGACCAACTTCGAACTCAACCAGAACAACATGCGCTCGGCGCTCGAGACCAAGTGCGGCACCGAAGGCGACTTCGGCATCAGCAGCGGCCCGTTCAACGTCAACGTCGAATTCCAAGGCGCCTTCGCCAACACCAATGTGCCGACGATGACCTGCACGAAAACGACAGGCGCCGGCACCTGCGCCGTCAACCCGACCTTCAGCACCAACGGCGCCGCGGTCGGGTCGCTGAACATCATCGACACCGCCTGCAACGAAAGCTGTTACGACATCACCGTCGACAACACGGGCGGCGTCAACCAGGGCGTCATCTACGTCAGCTCGACTTCGAACGTCGGCAACGACTTCGAAATCAGCCAGGAAGGCGGGATCCACGTAATCCTGCCCAGCGGTCAATACGTCGGCGCGATCAGGACCAGGTCCCAGACGCAGTTCGGCCCGAACCAGGGCGCCTTCGTCAAGGCCTGCGGCATGTCCGTCGAACCCACCACCGGCAATCTCGTCGTCGGCCACGGTGAGGGCATCCGCTTCGACTACTTCGACAAACTCGCGGTGCCGAACTGGTACGCGCCCTCGCCGAACCTGGCACCGCCGATCCTCGAATCGATCGGCTCCGACGCCGCCAACACCTGTCGCAACGAAATCGACTCGGACGGCGACGTCTACACCGCGATCGGCGCGGAAACGTTCTCCTCCGGCGGTCCTCTGCTCAAATTCGACGACGCCTGGAAAATCGACCCGAATCCCGGCGAAGACTTCTACGAAGCCGACGAGCAGTCGCCGAGCACGCAGCTCGCCGGCGGCAACAACCGAGATTTGGCTCTCGACGGCGAGGGCAACGTGATGACCGTCAACTCGGCCGGCGAATTCCTCAAGTACAGCACCGACAACGGCTCGCCGATCGAGAAATTCGACATCCCCTCGCTGGAAGAGCCGTTCAGTCTGGCGATCAACAAAGCCAGCGGCAAGGTTTACATCACCGACCGCAGCTTCGAATCGGCGCCGAAAGACGTGACCGTCCTCAAA
>Ga0190274_10002371_pt1 | contig 11124 bp, 8 predicted proteins | sample Popmic531T_FD_133002 | JGI IMG/M metagenome (GOLD analysis project Ga0190274, IMG submission 133002) | Populus adjacent soil microbial communities from riparian zone of Yellowstone River, Montana, USA - 531 T | ecosystem: Environmental > Terrestrial > Soil > Riparian zone | place: USA: Montana...
GGACCGAGAGGTTGACCGAGACCGGCAGCTTCTTCGCCATCCGCGCGAAGATCTCGACGTCACGCATCGCCAGCGGCGACTTGGTCAGCACCGAGACCGGCGTCTGCGCCCGCTCCAGCGCTTCGAGGATCTCCGGCATCATCCGGTAGCGGCTCTCGACCCACTGGTAGGGATCGGTGTTGGTCCCCAGCGCCACCAGCTCCCGCTTCCAGCTCGGCCGTGCCAGCTCCGCCCGCAGCAGCTCCGGCACGTTGACCTTGACCACGATCTCGCGCTCGAAGTCGCGACCGGCGTTGAAATCCAGATAGGTATGAGTCCTTCTGGCGAAGCAATTGTGGCTGACGACGCCGTCTGCGATGAAGTCGCCGGTCCCGGTGGTGATGTCGTACATCGGAATCTGACGACCCAGAGGTTCGATCGCGACCACGCCGAGTTTCGCCTGCGACTTGATCGCTATCCCGGCTATTGAACGCTTGCGACAAATCGCGGGGTCGATGTGCTGAAACAGACGCATTTGTTGACGGAGCCCGCCCAGTAACCGCACGTTGCGAACGCCGATCGGGTTAGGCCCCTCAATGGCGTGAGCAAATCCGAGCCGGCGCAAACCGGACACAGTCGCGTCGATCATCTGGGGGTCCTTGTTAGCGATCCGCAGAGAGCCGCTGCAGCTTCCCTCGGCGTCGAAGATGCCTGCCAGAAAGCCCCTGGACCACTCGGCCCCCGGCGAGTTCGGCCAGCGGATCAACTCTCGTATTCGCTCGACCCCACCTCGCGAGGAGGTCCGGATTGCCCGCATCGGCCGATGACGGGCGTTGCCTTTCAGAAACTGGAACTCGTCGGTGCGAACACCCGCACGCTGAAGATAGTCACGAGACCTGCACAGCGCCTCGGAGTCCGTCAAGGCGAGCCTGAAGCGATGCACGTCGAAGGAGGACCGCCCTGGGCGGACGTACGAGTACGACCCCACATGCCCGTCCCCCCGAATCATCCCGGCGAGGTATCCGAGCCGGTATTCCTCTGACTCATCGACCCCCGGTCCAAGGGAACCGACTCCCATCAACTTGTTGTTGAGAGTGAGATGGGGCCGCTGCCGTGGTCCCTGCTCCGCTCCCGTCACGTACTTCCACCCCCTGTTGGTCAAGAACCGATGGTCCCCACTGGAGATCAGTTCGGTTCCATCCTCAAGCACGACTCGATAAGCCGTTTTATGCGTCGACCAGTGGGCGCGGACCTCGGTGATCTCGTAGCGCCGATAGGAACCCCGGCGAACCGTTCCGTAGATTGCATCGCCGACCCGGATGTCCTTCAGTGGCCGACTGGTCCCATCTGCCATCAGGATTGGCGTCTCGCCGCCCAGGCAGTACACGCAAGCATGGCTGCATCCCCGGTACGGGTTGATGGTCCAGTCGAACCCATAGCGGCCACCCGAGACGTGGTTCAGCGCCGAGCGGGCGCGGACCTCGTGGAAGTTGATGCCCATCGCCTCCGGGGCATCGAAGGTGCGGGTGACGGTGCCGTCGCCCACCCCCGGCAGCCGCAGGTCGTTCTCGACTCTCTGTTCGTCCCAGCGCACGAACATACGTTCGCATAGGACTCGGCGGAAGGTTGTCGAGTTGACCCACCCAGGGTGGGGTCAACTCGACAAGCTTTGGGGACCTAGAGGCTGGAGCCGGTCTCGTCGCGCCGGAAGGCCTCGAGCTGCTCGAGGGCTTTGGCGCGGGCTTTGGAACGCAGTGGGGGCAGCACGGCGACGAGGTTGCCCATCGGGCCGAGCGCCTGTTTGGCCCAGCTGCGGAAGTCGAAGTCGTCGACGTGGTCGGCGATCTTGCCGTCGGCGGCGAAGCGGAAGTGGGCCTGGATGTCGTTGACGACGGGGCGGCCGGTGGAGAAGGTGTAGCGGGCGATCCAGTGGGCGCTGCCGGTCTCCTCCTCGGCGTCGTGCTCGTGCAGCTCGATCTTCAGGTCGGTGGCGCGGCCGGTCAGCATCCGCCACATGGCGCCGATCTCCTCGCCCTGCAGGTCGCCGAAGGCGGGATCGCGGAAGTGGGCCCCGGGGGCGTAGCAGGCGGTCATCGCGGCGCCGTTGCACTCCGCGAAGGCCGCGTAGAGGCGCTCGATCGTCGCGTTGTTGGCCTCGGCGGACACGCGCCCACCCTATACGCCTACTGGCCGGGCAACTCGCCGCGGATGACGTAGCGCAGCACGTCGACGACCTGCTCGGCCTCGCGCGCAGTCGCCTGGGCGGCGCGGTCGACCTCCTTCAGGGCGTGGTCGAGATCGGGGTCGTGGACGGTCACGATCGGCTTGCCGAGCGCGGCGGCAAAGCCGGCGTCGAAGGCCGCGTTCCACTGCCGGTACTTGTCGCCGAAGCGGACCACGACCAGATCGGCGGCGCGGATCAGCGTCTGGGTCCGGATCGCGTTGACGCCGGCGCCCTTGTGGTCGCGCCAGAAGGAGTCGCTCTCGGCGCCGAGCGTGCCGGTGCCGGCGGCGTCGGAGGCGGGATGGTCGGTGATCGGGGCTGAGAAGGAGACCGGCAGCCTCGCCTCCTGTGCCCCCACTTCGATCCGTTCCCGCCAATCCGAATGGATCTCCCCGGCGAGATACACCAGCCACTGCCGAGGAGCGGGGGCGGGCACCCCCTCCGAAACACTCAAGCGAGGCTCCCGCCGAGCGTTTCGGAGGGGGTGCCCGCCCCCGCTCCTCCCGCCGTCTGCTCCTCGAAGTGCTTGCTCAGCATCGTCACCTGACCCTGGTAGTTGGAGCCGAGCTCGGCGCCGTAGAGGCGCTCGGCCGGGGCGGCCATGCGCTCGAGGCCGAGCTTGCAGACCGGCTGGCGGTGCTCGACCATGAAGGAGACGTCGCGGGCCCGCACCTCCAGCGCCGCCCGGCTGCCGTGGCGCCCGCCCTCTGGGTCGTAGCCGAAGCCGGGGTCGAAGAAGCCGGCGTAGTGGGTGCGCAGCTCACCGGCGGTCGGGTCGTAGGCCATCATCTCGGCGGCGATCTGGGGTGGGATGCAGACCCCCTCGTTGGAGAGCAGCAGGTAGAAGATCTCCGGCTCCAGCACCACCCGGCCGCCGGCCTCGGGGAAGACCGGCTCCCAGTAGTCGCTCCAGCGGTAGGCGCGGATCTTCGCGAGGTCGACCGGCAGGCTGTTCTTCTTCGCCCGGTAGCCGACGGTGCGGTCGGCCGGCCCGGAGAGGTCAAGGCTGAGGAAGAGGCCGTCGGAGAGGGCGAGGTCGGACTCCGGCACCGCCTCGGAGTCGACGTAGAGCAGCGGCGACTCGCCCTGCAGGGCGAGGATCTCGCCGTCGTCGAGGCGGACGTCGCCGCGGGAGATCCGCAGCTGGTTGAGCGAGAGGCCGGTCTTGACCTGGATCGCGAAGGAGCGCGGGACGATCTCCAGGTAGAGCTTGCCGCGGTAGCCGGCGCGGATGTCGTCGAAGCGGTGGTGGCGGTCGGTGATGACGCGGGTGAAGACGTCGAGCCGGCCGGTCGAGCTCTTCGGGTTGGCCTTGGCCCGCACGTCCTCGGGCAGCGCCAGCTCCTCGATCAGCGGCACCAGGTAGGGGCGGTCGCGCTCGAGCACGGCGCCGTCGCGCAGGTCGACCTTCTGGAAGGCGAGGCCCTCGGTCTTCTCCTCGACCGTGGAGGCGACGTCCGGGAGGAAGGAGCAGCGCAGCGCCCAGGCGAAGTCGCCGAGGCGGAGGTCGATGCTGGCCGGCTGGACCGCCTCGGGCCGGATGCGGTAGTCGCCGGAGCTGATCCACTCCGCCTCGATCGCCCGGTTCAGCTCCTGCGAAGGGAAGACGCCAGGCGTCGGCTCGCTCATCCGCCAGAGATTATTCGCCTCGCCTCGACGGCGCCCAGGTAGGGCGTCAGCGCAAACTCGAGCACGTCGGGAAGCAGCTCGTCGATCTGCTCCGCTTCGCCGGCCAGCACCCGCCGCCCCAGCAGCGAGGCGATGCCGCCGACCACGGCCTCGTCGGTCGCCGCCGGCACCTTGCCGCCGCCGGGCGCCCGGGGAGCGCCACGGCGCAGGTAGGGGACGAAGCTCTCAACCGCGGCCTGGTAGCGGTCGTAGATGCCGCGGCCGGCGCGCAGACCCTCGACCAGGGAGATGCTGGCCAGGGCCGGGTCGCTGGCGAGGAAGGCGAGCAGCGCCGCGATCCCGTCCTGCATCCGCGGCGACCATTCGGACTCCTCGTGAGCGGAGCAGGCGGCGAGGACCTGCTCGCGGATCTGCGCGATCGCCGCTTCGTAGGCGGCGAAGAAGCACTCGTCCTTGCTCTGGAAATGTTTGTAGAAGTCACTCTTGGAGACCGCCGCGCGCTGTCCGATAAGTGACACGGTGGTTTTCTGATACCCCACCTCATAGAGCGCCGCGGTCAGCCCGGCAATCAGCCTTTCGCGCTGATTTTGGGCGACAAACTCAGGTGAGAGACCGTGGCGACCGCGAGGTAGGCGCTCCATTAACTATTGGAGTCTGGCACCGTACTGTCAGTTTCGCCTCCCGGTTCCCGCTTGCTTTTCGCTACACCGTGGTACGGAGAAAGGACGAAGTCCAGTAATTCGGGCATCAGGTCCAGCGCCTGCTCGGCGCCGCCACGGCGGATCTGCTGGTGCAGGATCCAGGCCACCCCTCCGACCAGGGTCTCCTCGATCGTCTCCGGCAGGCCGGTGTCCCTGGGGGCGTTCCGGCGCAGCAGCTCGACGAAGCGCTGCACCGCGTCGTCGTAGCGGGCCGAGGCGGCCGGTGTCGCCGAGACCGCCTCGATCAGGCAGATTCGGGCCATCGCCGGGTTCTCGGCGATGTAGACGAGAAACGCTTCGAGGCCGTCCCCGACCCGCTCGTCCCAGCCGTCGCCGGCGGCCTCGCAGGCCTCTTCGATCCGCGCGGTCATCTCCTCGACGGCGACGTCAAAGGCACCGAGGAAGACCTCTTCCTTGCCGTCGAAGTTGTCGTAGAGCGTTTTTCGGGCCACCCCGGCACGCCGAACGATGTCGGCGATCTTGGTTGCCTCATAGCCCTGTTCCGCGCTCAACTCCGCCATCGCATCCATAATGCGGCGGCGCTTACGCACTGCGACGAACTCTCTTGGAAGCACGGGCCGAGTCGGCTTCACCTGGGCTCCCCTGCTGGAGGGTGGGAGCATTGCGTGAAGGATAGCCGCGGCGGCGAAAAAAGCGCGCATCGCAGCGACTCTTCTGGTACCTTGAGGCGACTCCAGACGTTCTTATTGGAAACGCAGGGGTTTTCCGGTGCCATTCGATCGAATTCAATTGAGCGAGGAGAAACTGGTCGCCGCGATCGGCGACCAGTGGCCCGCCGCGCAGGTGGACGCCGCGCTGGAACTGCTGACCAGCAGCGACGGCAAATTCCCCTCCGGGGTCCGCAAGCTGCCTTCCGACCTGGTCAGCGCCGTGCAGCGCGAGCGGCTCGTCGCGGCGATGCTGCGGGCCGCCTCCGAACTCGGATACCGGGGGACCAACGTCCAGGACGTGATCGAGCGAGCCGGCGTCTCCCGCCCCACCTTCTACGAACACTTCGCCAACAAAGAAGACTGCTTCCTCGCCGCCTTCGACATCACCGCCCAGCGGCTGCGCCAGCGAGTCGCCGCCGCGGCGGCGAAGGGAGGCGACAGCCTCCGCGACCGCCTCCGCTTCGGGCTGGAAACACTGCTGAACTTCGCCATGACCGAACCCGAGGCCGCCCGCACCCTGATCGTCGAGGCCCGCGCCGCCAGCGCCGAGGCGGTGATGCGCCGCGACGCCCTGCTCGACCACTTCTCCGAGTGCATCGACAGCCAGGTCCAAGAGCTCTGCCCCGACGCCCCCTCCTACTCGCCTATCACCGCCGCGGGAATCGTCGGCGGCGTCGAAGCCCTCCTCTATTCCCGCCTCTGCAAGGGAGAGTTCGAGGATCTCGACTCGCTGCTGCCCTCGATGATGTACTTCCTGATCCTGCCGTTCGAGGGTCATGAGGCGGCTAGCGAAGAGCTGGCGGTTGGGGTCGGCTAAGCCGACCGCGTCGCCGCGGTGCCGCCCAGAGCACCGCGGGGCCGCAACTTCGCGGCCCCGCAGGTACTGCTGCTCCGGATAACTCTCCTAGATTCCGAACAGATTGATGCCACCGTTGTATGCGCCGGTGCCACTTGCGAGACCGCAAGAGACGTTGCCGGTGCGGGTGTAGGCAATCCCCGACACGGCCAGGGAGGCGGCAACGCCTCGCTCAGCCCCGCTGCCGATGTTTGCCAGCCCAATGCCGGTGAAACCGCTCTGAGCCGGGATTTTCTGGACGCAGAAGGTAGGACCTTCCGTTTTGGTTTCGCCGTTGTAGATGTTGATCTGGATGCTGTCGCCCGGGGTGGAGCAGGCGATGTCCATCGAACCCGTGTAGGGGGCGCTGGAGCCGATCACGTGGAATACGTAGCGACAGCTGTTCATGGCGACGGTCGCCGCCAGTTTCGTGCTGCCGAGAACGGACTGGCAGCCGCTGTATTCAGCACCCAGTGAGACTTCAGAGCTGGCCGCGCTGGCCACGCCGTCGAAGTTGACCGATTTGCACAGCAGTTTGCGGTTCTGTCCAGCCGCGTAACCGATTTCCAGTCCGGCTTCGCTGGCCTGGGAGCCGGTGAGCGTGGTCGGGTATTTTTCCGCGTTCAGGGTCGAACCGGAGAGGTAGATGCCGACCGGTGGGTGAGTGGCGACGAAGAGAGCGGTAGAGACTCCGCCACTCGTGGCGCTCACGTTCCAATCGCCGAGATAGTTAACGGTACCTTCCTGACAAACCCCCGCCACTTTTTTTTCGACGGTGTATTTTATCGATCCACCCGCCGCGCTCACTTTAACGTAGCGGCCTTCTCCCGAACCGATATTTTTGTAGGTGGCCGCAAAACCCGACTGGGCACCAATCAGTTTCGTGCACGAGAACGCGGGTTCTTCCAGTTTGATCGGACCGCAACCGGCGGGACCGATGTCGAAGGTCCCATTGAAATTACCTGGCGACGTTTCCGCACCGGGGCGATAGATGAACTTGCAGCCGTTCATTTTCAGCGCCGTCGCGGATCCCGACCTGGTGCAGCTGGAATCGGACATCGCTCCCGGGGTCAGCGCTTCCGTAGCTCCACCCAATTCGAGCGAGAAGGTTGAGCCGGCGCAGGTGTTCAGAACACCGGCTGGCGTCGTTATGGTGTGGGAAGCACCGGGTGTCCCAGTGACGACAGCGGAGTATTTTCCGGCCACGAACGAGGACGCCGAAGCCGAAGCGGCCCCGATGGTTGCCGAGAGCGCCAGCGCCATGATGGCGAGGAGCCCCAGAGTTCTTGCTTTTTTCACTGCTTGCCTCCCTTTCCAGCGGTTCCCTGCAGGGCCGCCGGGGTAACTGTTTGACTGAGGATGGTTCACTCAAGACACTCCTCTACAAACGGGAGCCAGCGCCCCACCAATCTGCCTAACGCTGCCTCCCCAAATCACCCACCCTGCCGAGGAAGTCGCCCTCGCGAAGACCCTCCAGCCGCAGTGCCGCATCGATCTCAGTCAAGCAGGTACCAAGCGAACGACCGAGCCGCTCCTCGATCGCGCGCAGGCGGTTGGTGACGGTCTGGCGGTTGACCCCGAGCGCCGCCGCTGTCGAGGTGACGTTGCGCTCGGCCGTGAAGTAGGCGCGCAGAGTCTGGCGCGCCACCGCCCCCTGATCGCGCTCGCCCTCCAAGGGCGCCAGGTAGAGCTCGCGCAGGGAAACGCTCAAGAGGTCATCGCGCAGCATCGAGGCGAGCAGGGCGACGTCCACGTAGCCCACCACCCGCTCGCTCCCGCGCAAGGCAATTGGCAACGCCGCCTGGGCCTGGCGGTGGCTGAGCCGCCAGCCGGCCAATCCCTTCCCTGGCTCTCCCCAGGCGAGGGAGGCCCGGGACGGCCACCCCTCGAGCAGGCTCTGGAGCTTGTCGCGATCGGGTCGGTTGCGCCCTCCCAGCCAGGCCCAGAGGGTCCCCTCCCCGCGCGAGACCAGCAGCAGGCAGCGGTCGAGAGCGGCGGCCAGCTCATGGATCGCCGCCGCGGCGCCGGCGCCGGCGCCGACCAAGCCGAGGTGGTAGCCCTCGAAGTCATAGGCGATGTCAGAGGTGTCGATGAGCTGGCCCTCCAACAGCCGCCCCACCCGCTCTGAGATCCGGTGCTCCGTGGATCCCATCGCCACCGGCACCTCCCGCCCGTACTCCTCGCTGACGGTGGCGATCAGCTGATCGAAGAGGGAGGCTTGAATCCGCAGCAGCCGCTTCAAGGATGTCCCATTCAGCTGCCCGCTCTTGGCCGACTCCTCGATCAGGAAATCACCGAGCAGGGTGTAGCCGGCCAGGTAGCGGCGTAGGACGACCTCCAGGGGGATCCCATTTCGCGCCGCCAGGCGGGCCTGAGAGAGCAGCGCCGTGGGCATCGACGGGGGGCGCTCCTCGCCCGCCCCGACCGCGGCGATGCCGTACTCGATCGCCGCCTCCACCGTTGCGGGCAGGCTCTCGGTGTATTCGGGGGCCTTGGCCTCAGCGGGGTCGGCAATCGCGTGCACCCGAGTCAGCGCCGCCTGCTCGATCTCTCCCTGCCTGGAGCGCAGCCGCGCCGCCAGCCCCCGGCGAACCTCTTCGATGCGCATCGCGATCGGCGCTCATCCCTTCAGCAGCCAGGCAAGAGCGCCATCGACTACTGACCCTGGGCGGTGAAGCTTGAAGGGCTGGATCTGGGGCTGGACGGAGATGCGCAGGTTCTCGTGCTGGATCACCAGCATGCTCAAGATCAGGGGCCCCCGCCCGCCGTCTCACCCACCGCCTACCGGGTCGCGTTGAGGCCGGGGCGGCGAGGGGGCGCTTTTTCTGATCCGGGGTTTCATCGTGAGGCCCTCCGCTTGGTGTTGGCTTTCCTTTGGTGGCTCTTGCTCTGCTTCTTGGCCTTGCTCTTCACGCAGCGCCCCTTCTCGCGTGCCTTGCCCTTGGCGCAGCGGGGCTTGGTTGCCCCGCCTTCCTTGACGTTGCCGGGACCGTTGAAGGCGGAAGAGGCCGGAGTCGGATCATTCGGCGCCGACAGCGGTCCCTGGCAGGCTTCTCCCTCACAACCCGGCGGCGGGTTGGCCGGGCCGGGCAAGCCACCGTCGACGCGGGCGTCATAGACGTCGGTCAGACCGGGGTCCTGTTTGAGCAGGCTCGACTGGGTGGCGAAGAAGACGTCGGAGCCATTTGCGGTGGCATCGAAGACTTCTGAGTCTTCGGGGCTCTCCCCGGAGGAGATCAGGTCGATGCAGCCGCCGTTGTCCTCGCTGAAGGAGGGGACGGCTTCGGTGCAGGTGCCTTTGCCTGGGGCCTGCCACTGGTAGACGTCCATCTTGCCGTTGGAGTCGCCGGGGACGAGGGAGTCGAAGGCGTTGAAGAAGAGGCGTTGGCCGTCTTCGGAGAGCAGGCGCGAGGGGCGGGTCTCTGAGGTCCAGCCGGGGACTTGGGCGGCAGCCCAGATCTGGGTTTGGTTGTTATTGAGCGTGCCAACCTGCCGCCCGCCGCTGGGCCGCGCCCCGCTCGGGTTGCAGGAGGCGCAGACCAGCTCACCCGCACTGCCCGCGGTGGCGTCGAAGAGGTAGACCTCGCCGTCGGCCTGGCCGCTTTGGGTGTCGGTGTTGTCATAGCCCGTGGGGGTTGCGGTCGCGGTGAAGGCGGCGTGCAGGCCGTCGGGGCTGACCCGGGAGGTGCGCCTGTTGGGCGCCACCGCGATCGGCGAGGGAGGTGCGCTGGATTCCCGTGAGGAGTTGAGGACGTCCTCCTCTGAGAGCGCCGCCACGAAAGTGAAGCCCTCCCCCTGCTCATAGAGGTAGAGGTTCGCTTTGCCCGCTTTGGCGACGTCGCCCTCGCTGTTTTGCTGGGCGCCGCTCAGAACCTCAGTTGAGGTCAGGTAGATACGGCGGGCATCCTCGCTCATCCCCATCACGCCGCTGACGCCGCCGGCGATCGGCTGGGAGGTGGCGACCTGCTGGCCCCCGGCTTCTGCGACCGTCGCTTCGAAGAGTTTGAACTCTTTGCCCACCCCGATGTCGCCGACCGCGTAGATCACACTCGTGCCCCCGCTGTCGGCGCCGATGAAGTAGCTGTCGGGTGCTGCGGAGATCGGAATCGTGCAGGCCTTGGTGGCTTCGGTGCACTGCCCGCCGACGATCGCGCTCTGGGGCTCAGTCGCGTTCAGGCGCATGAAGAGCTGGCCGGGACCCGCTCCGATGGCGCCGCCGCGCATACCGCCGGGGCCTTCGGCCGGCCTCGCGGTCCAGACCACCCGCGAGCCGTCGGCGGAGACCGCCCGGTGGAGGCTGCTTTCGCGGAAGTTGCCCGGCAGGAAGTTCTGCTGGGTCCCGACTGAAGACTCTGCGAAGGCGGGGCTGCCGTCAGGCAGCACGCTGACCAGCCGCAGTTGACCGCCCGCGGCGACATAGACCTGGTAGTTGCCGAGGCCGTCGGCCCTGGCCACCGGCGGCGCGGGGCTGACGTAGCGAGCGCCGGTAGGCGAGCCGTCGATTGCGACCACGACACCGCCACCGTTGGTCGCGATCGCCCGGCACTGCAGCGTCGTCCCTTTGTCGGCGGCTTCGAGGAAGTATTCGTTTTCATCGACACCGGGGATCTCAACCCCGTTGCGCAGCCATTTGAAGGTGAAGGTGGGGTTGCCCGACCAGGAACCCGGGTTGCAGGCGAGGATCTCGCCGACGGCCGCGGTGCCGGTGACGGCGCCGGCGGCGCTCTGAGCCGGCGGCGCGGTGGCCGGCGGCGGGGAGACCACCACCGCGCCCGAGGTTGCCTGGGTAACGCCTTCGGAGCTGGTGGCGGTGACCCGGCACTGAATCGCTTTGGCGGAGTCGAGGGCACCGAGGGTGCGGGTCGGGGTCACGGCACCGGGGATCGCGGTGCCGTTTCGGAGCCGCTGGTAGGCGAAGGTGGGGCTGGCAGACCAGCTGCCGTGGGCGCAGGTGAGGATCTGGCCGACTTCGCCGTTGCCGGAGACCGTTGGAGCTGCCGAGGCCCGGGGTGGAGTTGCGGCGATCGCTTTGGGCAGGCTGTAGGTGAGGGCGGCGCCAGATGGGTTGGTGGCGGTGGTGCGGCA
>Ga0190274_10002372_pt1 | contig 11123 bp, 11 predicted proteins | sample Popmic531T_FD_133002 | JGI IMG/M metagenome (GOLD analysis project Ga0190274, IMG submission 133002) | Populus adjacent soil microbial communities from riparian zone of Yellowstone River, Montana, USA - 531 T | ecosystem: Environmental > Terrestrial > Soil > Riparian zone | place: USA: Montana...
GGCTACGCCTATGCGAGAAAATGGCGGGAGCGGAGTGCATACCGCTACTCACGGGAAACGACTATCTATCTCGAACGCGGGTACGAAGGCCGCGGCATCGGCAAGACGCTCTATTCCGCACTTCTGCCGTTGCTGCGAGAGCGCGGTATTCACGTTGCCATCGGTGGCGTTGCCTTGCCGAACGAGGCGAGCGTCGCGCTTCATGAAAAACTGGGCTTCGAACTCGTCGCCACATTTCGTGAGGTGGGTTTCAAGCACGACCGGTGGGTGGACGTCGCGTACTGGCAACTTGTGCTCTGACCGCCGCTGACTACTCCGCCAGCTCGCGCAGGGCTTCAGCAGCTTCGGGCCTCGCAGGTTGTTCGCGCACCAGCTGTGTCAGCAATGCTCTTGCGGTGCCGGAATCCCGCGGCGCGATGCCGTACGCCATGCGAAGCAAGGGATCGTAGGCGGGGCGAAAATCCGGGCTGATGTGCAGTACCGATAGCAGCGGGTCGCGAACCTGCGCCAGCATGACCAGCACGTCCGAAGTCGGCCGCACATCACGGCCCAATGCAAGGTAGCGGTTGCGCGCCTGCCAATAGGCCACGAGGCGAGGTTCCCAGTTCGCATCGCGGCTCGCGAGTAGTTCGTCGGGGTCGCTGTCCACGTAGCCCAGGAACTCGAGCAGCCGATCGCGTGGTGCGCTTTTCGGTGCATAAGTTATTCGCGGCGCAAGATAGGTGACCACGGGATGATCATCGGTGTTGAGTGGCGCACCGGCCGCGAAACGCACCAGTGAGCTCGGTCCCGCGACGATGCTGCCGAGCACGGCGAAGTCATCCGCCAGTCCGAACTGCGCGAGCGGCCGCGAAAAGTTCGCACTGGCCAGGCGAACGCGCACGCCGTCGAGATCCAGCCGCTCGCCATCGCGTGTGCCGACGAGGCCTAACACCGGAGTCTCGAGGCTGTTGGTGGCGAGCATCCCAAAGCCCCCTGGATACACCATCAGGTACGAGCGCACGATGCTGCGCAGAGTGTCGAGATCGAGCTGGTGCAGCGGCAGCCACTGGCAAAAGAGGCCACCCGGCTCGAGCCGCTCACGCACCGCTGCGAAGTGCTCGACGGTGTAGAGGGCGCCGGATCCGCTGCGCGCGGGATGAAAGTTGTCGGCGACGATCACGTCATAGAGATCGGGCGCCGTCCTTACGAACCTGCGCGCATCCGCGGTCAACATGCGCAGCCGTGGGTTCGGCCGCGCGCCGACCGCTTGGGCGAAATAGCCCGATGCGGTGACGACGTCGGGAAGCAATTCGACCGCATCCACCTGCAGCGATTCATCTTCTGCCGCCGACCGTGCAGTCACGCCGGTTCCAACGCCAAGGAACAATGCGCGGTGCGGCGCAGGGTGTAGAAGAATCGGCAGCAAACCCTGGCGCGCATCGGCAAGCAGTGTGGCGCTGCTGCCTTCCTGCTGGCGATTGTTGATGTGCAGCGTGGCCACGCCGCGCGCGTCCTCGATCACGCTGACCGTGGCGGCGGCGCCTTCGGTGTAACTCAGGATGCGGCCACCGGCAGGTAGTTCGATGAGCGCGAGCGATGGTGCCCAGACGGCGAAAGCCACCACGGCGGCGGCCGCGGACAATTGCGCGTGCGTAAGCCAGGCGCGTCGCGTGGACAGGGCCAGATATCCGGCGGCCACGGCGAGCAGCGCATAAGTGGACCCCAGTCCCGGAAGCAACCAGACGCCAAACAAGATCGGTGCGAATGCGGCGCCAAGTGTGTTGAACCCGATCGCGCGGCCGAAACTCACGCCTGCCGTGCGCGCGCCACCTGCGAGATGGCTGAACAGCGCGCCCATCATGAAGGTGGGAAGCAGGAACGCCGCAACCGCCAGCAAGGCTTCGCCAAAGAGCGCGGCCGGCATGCCGGGGCCAATGGCGCTCAACAATGCACCTTTGATCTCACCGGCGAATGCGAGGAAGGCAACTCCGACGAGACACGCGGCCGCCAGCATTTGCAGCAGCCGGTCACGCATGCGCTCCGATGCAAACGAACAGGCCCATCGCGCATACGCGGCGGCGCCCAGCGTCGTTCCGACGAGATACACCGCGAGCAGGATCGCAAATGTATACACCGTATTCTCTGCCACCTGGCTCAGCACACGAACCACCAGCACTTCGTAACCGATACCGAGGAGGCCGGTGACGGCCAGTATCATCAAATGCGATCGCGCATCGGCAGGCGTGGCGGGAGTCGTCACCACGCGTGGCACCAACAATTTCAGCGACAGCACGGCGCAGAAGAAATTGCCAGCAATGCAGAACACGGCGGTGAGGTTCAGGCCGAAGCGAGGCACCAGCACAAACGCTGCCGCGATCACTCCGAGCACGGCACCAAAGGTATTGGCGGCGTACAGCATCGCGATCGGCGTGCCGCCGCGCACCATCCCCACGACGCGTTCCATCGCCGGCAATGTCGCACCCATCGCCGCGGTTGCCGGAAGCAGCAGCGCAAAAGTGCCGCAGAACACGATGGACCACTGCGCGAGCGGCGCAGGTTGCGCACCGATGACACCCAGGAGCCAGTTCGACACCGGCGCCATCAGGAACAACAATGCGAAACCCCACAGTCCGATGAGCGCCTCGCAGCCCGCATACCAGAGCGCCGGGCGCTCACTCTTCTCTATGCGCGATTCCAGGCTCAGCGCACCCAGCGCCAAACCACCGAAAAACGCGGCTATTACGGCGAGTACGGCCGCGGTCTCGTGACCCAGCCACAACGCGCTCTGCTGCGTCCAGACGATCTGCAGCCCGAGCCCAGCGAAGCCCGAAGCGGCCATGAGCACGAGGTTTGAGGATCGCACGCGCTTCATCCGCTGAAGGAAACGCGATAACCCCAGGAATCGAGGTGCGTCGGGATGGCGTTGAAGGCCAGCGAGATCCGTCGCTCGCCGGGATTCATCGGCACGGCGTGCATGAGGTAGCTGGGGAACAACACCACGTCGCCAGGATCGGGCGGCGGGCTGATCCACTTGTCCGCGTTGTACGCGCCGGTGGTAATGCCTGCGTGATCGTTCTTGAAAGTGAAGTCCGTGCCGCCGGGCGATTTCATGAACACTGTGCGGGCGTCTGCATGCGTACGCGTGAGATACACGACACCGGAGATGAAACTATTGGCGTGGTTGTGCATGGCCTGGCGACCGCCCGTGTCGAGCACGTTCACCCACATTTCCTTCAACGACCATCCCAGGCGCTCGCCGAACAGCAGCGCTCCGTACTCCGGCAGCAGTGGGTTCAACAGTTCCGCCACTTCAACGAGCAGCGGCGAATCGCTGGGACGCAGCAGTGCCGTGTGCACGAGGTTCGGCGACGAACTGTTGGACTGGCTCACGCTGTTGCTGAAGTGTTCGATGAGGCCGGCGACCAGGTTGGCGCCGAGCACGCGCGTCGCCCTCATGAATGGCGTGGGAAAAAGCCCAATGACTTCCTGCATCGATGTTGTTAGCTGGCACGAGAGGCCGGACATTCTGTGACAGTTGTGCGACAGATTTATGACGGCGGCAAAGCCCATGAAAGTGGCCGCAACGCGTCGCGGATTTTTAATCGCGCGGTCATATGTCGCGCCTAGGGTGCTCGCTCCATTCCACGGGGACCTAGCAATGAAAACCGAGATCAAGAACACGCAGATCGCAATGGCGGTAGCCGGCGCGCTCAGCGCCGCGGCAGCGATGAGCGCCTACGCGGGGGAAATCCCAACACCACCGAAAGTCGATGTCGCAGGCACCTACGTGACGGGCGACATCCACAATCACACGACCTGTTCCGACGGCTCGATCTCGATGCAGAAGCTCATCAAGAAGTCGACGGACACTACGGACACGCCCTGGGGACTCGACTGGTTCGTCCAGGCCGGCCACGGCGGCAACGGCAATCGCAATTGCATGCTGGCTGAAGACGCCACGCTTGCGACTCCCGCATATCCGCTCGTGTTCGCCACCGATGGCACCACCGTTCAAGGTCCCAACACGAGCTGGCAGAACACCAACCCGTCGATCACGCCGAAGGGCCGCGTGCAAGGCAGCCCACCCAACCAGGTGATGTGGCGCTGGCAGTCGATCCAGGAATATCAGTATCCGCTCACCGAATACCTCGCCGCGCTCAAGGGCCAGCCGGTGTTCACCGGTCTCGAATCCGTAGTCGCCGGTCACGAGCACACCTCGATGTCGGTCATCGCGGGCCAGCTCCCGGCCTCCGCATACACACAGACCTTGCCCACGAGCGCGGGTTACTCGCCGCTCGGCAATGCCACGGCGCTGAGCCAGTGGTCTTACTGCTTCGATCGCGGTGACACGGACAACAGCCGTGGCAACACGACGACGGGCGGAACCGTCGGCAACAACTGGAATTGCTCGGTGACGGGCAGCGCGAATGCCACAGACCCGAGCTGGGATCCGGTGGCGCAGAAACTGGCGCCGGCTGGCGGCGCGGGCACGGGTAACCGTGGCCACGCCAAGACCGTCGAAGCCATGAAATGGCTGGCGGAAAACCATGCTGAGGGCAGCTACTACATTCCGACGCATCTCGAGCGTGCCGGCCCGTTCAACCCGAACGGCAACAACGGCTTCAACATCGAACACCTGCGCAACTTCAACAATGCCGCGCCCACCGTGGCGTTCGGCATGGAGACGCAGCCGGGCCATGGCGCCTCGGATGCGCGCGGTGAGTACACGGTTCATCGCAACAACTTCGGCGGAACCATCGGCAACGTCGACAGCGTCGGTGGCACCACCTGGGGCGGCACCGGCATCTACGGCGCGCAGGTCGGCGGCGTGTGGGATGCGCTGCTCGGCGAAGGCCGCAATTTCTGGTTCTTCTCGAGCTCCGACTGGCACAACCGCGGCAGCTTCGGTCCGGACGATCGCCGCTCGACGCAGGATTTCTTCCCCGGTGAATATCAGCGCACCTTCGTGAAGGTGGCCGATGATGCGTCCAACGCTTCGGGCGTGATCACGCCCGTCTCCATCGTGAACGGTATGCGGACCGGCAACGTCTGGGCGGCGTCGGGCCAGCTCATCGATCGCCTCGCGTTCGTCGTGTGTGAAGCTGCCCCCGGGCTCACGCCGGCGAAAGCGGAAAGCGCGGCGCTCAAAGCAGCGAAAGCAAACGACGACGTCGACCTCTCCGGCAATTGCGCGACGATGGGCGAAAAACTCCGCGTGACGCCTGGCGCAGATCTGGTGGTGGCGATTGCCGTGCGCGATCCATCGGGTCGCAACTACTCGCCGTACACCTTCCCGAACCCGTCGCTGGTGCAGATCGGCATGGACGACGCCTTGAACAAGCCGGTGCTCCATCGCATCCACGTGATCGGCGGAGCGGTGACTGGCTACAAGGCCCCGGCCTCGCCTGACTACTCGGGTCAGTGGCCGAACACCTGGATCAACAACCCCGACATGGCCACGGTGCCGGCGGGTGCGAAGAACACGAGCGCGTCGGTGCAGCGCACATTCAACTGGCACAGCTGGAAGGTTGCGAACAGTGACTACCGCACGATGGCCTACCGCATTCGTGGTGTGAGCAACTCGCAATACCTGCGCATCCGCGGCACGAACCTGCCGGAGTCGGTGCCCTTTGAAACCGACGCTGATGGCAATCCGCTGGCGGATCTGTGGACCAACGCCACGGGCATCAACCCCACGCTTCCGGGCGGCACGGATGGCGTTCCGGCGAATGCGAACCTGCGCATACCGTGCACCACGGTGGGAACGAATATCCCGGAGAACGGCGTGACGTACACCGGCACGACCATCGATGGTTGCCCGGCTCATCTGCCGGTAGTCAACGGAGTGAAGTACTCGGCCTATGACGTGGCGGCGTGGTCGGACCTGTGGTTCTACAGCAACCCGGTGTACATCGAAGTGCAGGGCTCGACGCTGGTGGCCGGCGTCGAGTGACTCACTAACAACTCGAGCGACCCAGGGCGCCGCGCGGCAACGCGCGGCGCTTTCTCTCATCTGAAGCGTAAGACATATGTCCACCACTCTTGCCGAAGCCAGCGCCGAGACCTCACCCGCAAAACGCCGCAAATTCGCGGCGCCGGCCTGGATGCGCGAACCGCTGCTGCACTTCATCCTGCTCGGCGCCGCGTTGTTCGGCATCGATCATGCGATTGCGAGCCGCGATGAAGATCCGCACACCATCGTCATCGACGCGCAGGTGGACGCCCAGGCCATCCAGGTCTTCCGGCAGGCGCGCGATCGCGATCCAGACGACGACGAGCTCTACGCATTGCGCAAGGTTTGGCTGGACAACGAAGTGCTGTATCGCGAAGGCATGGCGCTGGGCCTCGATCGCGGCGACAAGGCAATTCGTGAACGCGTGATCTTCAAGGCGCTGAGCATGGTCGAGGCGGGCGTCAAACTACCGGCGATCGTTCAGAAGCGGCTGCCCGCGCATTCGCGCAGGCGTTGAATGCCGGCGCGCCCGGCGAGATCGAAGCGGACCTGCGTGTGTTCACCGGGCGTCCGCAAGACAACATCGTGCAGAGCTACGGCGCCGATTTCGCCGCGGCATTGTCGGCCGCTGCGGTTGGCGAGTGGCAGGCGCTGCCCAGCAGTTCCGGCGTGCGGGTGGTCCGGCTGAAATCAACGACGGCGCCGCTTCCGGCCAGATTCGAAGAACTGACCGGAGTTGTACTGCAGGACTGGACGGATTCGGTGCTGGCCGAACAGCGCAGCGCTGCCGTGCGTGTACTGGCGAAGAAATACACCGTGAAAGTCAGCCCGGAAGTGAGACCGGAAAAATGACCGGCCTGATGCGCGTCGTGTCGTTCCTGTTGCTGCTGCTGGCGGCGAACTACGCCCAGGCGCACGAAATGACCATGGCCGAAATGGAGCTGCGCGAAACGCGGCCGGGTGAGTTCCTGTGGCAATGGGGCGCAAGTGGTGCGCGACCCGTGGCCGATGAGCTCACGCCGTCGTGGCCAGACGGCTGCCAAAGCGAAGAGAACATGCTGCGTTGTGGTGACGCGGGCTTGAGCGGCGTGCTGTCGATCGACGGCGTCGGTGAACGGTATTCCGCGGCGCTGGTGAAAGTGTTCTGGCGCGACGGCCAGAGCCGCGTCTACACACTCACCCGGCGCCAACCCACGGTTCATCTGTATGGCTCCGCTGACGATCGCCGCGGCATGGGCGAGATCGCGCGCGCCTACCTGGTGTTAGGTGTCGAGCACATCCTGAGCGGCGTCGATCATCTCCTGTTCGTAGCCGCGCTGCTGTTTCTCGTGGGCTTCAAGCGCAAGCTGGTGTGGACCATTACGGCGTTCACGCTGGCGCACAGTTTGACGCTCGCCAGCGCCGCGCTCGGCTGGCTCACACTGCGCTCGGCGCCGGTGGAAGCCACGATCGCGTTGTCCATCGTGCTGGTCGTCAGCGAGGCGCTCCAGCCGCGCGAAACCCTGGCGCGTCGCCTCCCGGCCGTGGTCGCATTTCTCTTCGGTCTCGTGCACGGCCTCGGCTTCGCGGGCGCGCTCAGCGAAATCGGCTTGCCGCAGAATCACCTCGCCACGGCACTGCTGACGTTCAATGTAGGAGTGGAGCTCGGGCAATTGATGGCGGTGGCCCTGGTCTGGGCCGTGTGGCGCGTCGTTCGCAACTGGCGCCTCGCGGAACTCAGCCGCGTTCCATTGCTCTACGGCATAGGCGCGCTGGCGGCGTTCTGGTCCTTGCAGCGCGTCACAGCCATCTTTAGTTAGGACACGACATGGAACGACGCATCCCCTTGTTTGTGGGTCTCGCCGCGCTTGGCGCGGTGGTGATCGTCGGCTGGAGCCTTGCGCGCAAGCCCGAGATGGTCACCACGGGATCCGCCGCCGAGCCTGCCAGGAAGGCGCCGCCACCACTACCAGTACTGTCCGTTGATGCAGGGCCCGTGGTCGTATTCGCTACGTCGCCGAGCTCACCTCACTCGGTCGCGAAGTTGATCGCGGATACCGCGAGCGGTGATGCCGCGACGCGCGCGGCAGCCATCGCCGCATTGGCGGAAGCACCGCGAACGGAAGCGCTGCCGGTGCTGGGCCGGATCCTCACGGACGGCGAACCGGAAGTGGATAGGCCGCTCGCGCTGCGCTCGCTTCGCGACCTTGCGCTGAACCAGGGTGATGCCGATGGCGCGATCCGTGAGGCGGTTCGTCACGCGATCTATCACGGCGACGATTTCACCAAGGCCGATGCCCTGCAGGAAACGCTCGAAATCATCGAGGAATCGCAGCAGGCTCAGTGACCGTCGAGGGCTTCCCAGCGCTGATCGCGCACGAAACCGTCCATCGCTTCGAGTCCTGATCCCGTGATGCGAATCGTGATTCGCCATTCACCCGCTTTCATGAGGTACACGCCGAGGAACCTGGACGTCTCTTCAGTGCCCGTGTTGTAAATCCTTCGGGATCCGCTGATCGCGTGCCCAACACTCACCGTAAATGCGCCTTCGGACGTCGAGGCTGCGACCGGGCGGGCTTCATGCCCGGCCGCGGACGCGGAGTCGGCCCGGTACACATCCACGGAAGCCGTGTTGCGCACGCCATTTTCGACGTACGCATAGTGCGCCACGGCATCTTCCGATCCGGCAACGTCTTGCGGCACCCCGACGCGCACATAGCCGCCGATCTTTTCCGGAAACACCCAATGGCTTGCGTGATGCCAATAGGCGCCATCGGCGACGGCATGGACGGGATCGGCCTGCGCGCCTGGGTTCGAAAGCCCCGCAACGACGGCGATGAGCAGAAGTTTTCGATACATGTCGGCCAGCCTAGTCCCCTGTGATTACAATTCGCAAATGATCACCGACGTCGCCGTTCGCCTCGCCACGCTGGCCGATGCAGCGGAGATCGCCGTGATGTCGCGCGACTACATCGAGCGGGGCCTGCCCTGGACCTGGACGGAAGAGCGCATCGCGCACGCCATTCGCGATCCCGAGACCAACGTGGTGGTGGTCGGGGAAAGCGGCTCGCTCAACGGTTTCGGCATCATGTATTACGCGAGCGAAGACGCGCACCTGCTGCTGTTTGCCGTGCGGCGCGCGCTTCAGCGTCGCGGTGTCGGCAGCGCCATCCTGCGCTGGCTCGAGGATGTCGCCCGCGCCGCGGGCGCGAAGCGCATCCGTGTCGAATGCCTGCAGGAGAATTCAGTGGCGCGCAATTTCTACTGCGAGCATGGGTTTGCGGAGCTCGACATCTCGAGAAAGATGTACCGCGGTCTCAAGGATGGCGTGCATCTCGAGAAGTGGCTGCGCGAAGAAGGCTGATCGTCCGGCCCGAACGTCAGGATGTGACCGGCTTCGCCGGCACGACCTCTCGCGACCGTTGCGTTCCCAGGAACGATCCGGCGATCACCAGCGGAAAGCCCACCATCATTCCGATGGTCAGCGGTTCGCTGAGTACCAGCGCGCCTAACAGGATGGCCACCGCCGGATTCACGTAGGTGATGACGGTGGCGCGCGCCGGGCCCACCTCGGCGATCAGCGCGAAGAACACGCTGAACGCCGCGGCTGTGCACAGGACACCGAGTCCGACGACGGACGCAACCGCCTGCGTGCTGAACGTCTCGGGCCACAGGAATGGCGCGAACGGCGCGTAGATGACCGTGGCGCGGATCAGCGACGCGGTGATGACGCCGATGGCCGGCACGTCGTTGAGCTTGCGGTCGATGATGATGGGGCCGATGGCGTAAAACAGCGAAACGACGATGGTGGCGGCAACGGCCGGCAGATCCGTGAAGTGGATGTCGAGCCCGACCAGCAGCGCGACGCCCGCGAATCCGAGGCCCAGGCCGGACATCCGCCGCGCATCGAGCTTCTCGTGTCCCAACCTGGTGACGATGAGGGCGGTGAACAGCGGCACGGCGGCGATGAGCAACCCGGCCGTGGAGCTGTTGAGCCGCGTTTCGGCGTGGCCGAGCAGCAGCCACGGCACCGTGATTTCGATGAGCGTGAACGCGAGCAGCCATTTCCATTTGCGAAACGCGGGCGCCAGCGCCTTGCGATGCAGCGCCACGGGCAGCAGCAGCAGCGAACCTATGACCGTGCGGGTGCCGGCCACCACCAGCGGATCGAACTCGCTGACAGCGATGCGAATCAGCAGGTAGGGCATGCCCCAGAGCAGGCCGAGAGATAGAAACAGGATCCAGCCGCGTTTTGACATCGCGGGATTGTAGAGAAGGTCGACTCGAGCCGTCAGCAAGCAGAGCTTGGCCTCACACAACGAAAACTTGTTGACTCGCCAGCGACGGCTGGGGGCATTGTCTGGAAAACCGCGCTTCTGAATTCGGTTCCTGGGCTTGATGCGCGCAGGACGAGCGACGATGCTCGCGATACATGACCTTCGAATACTCGGGCGTAGAAGAGGCGATCCAGCGCCGCGGCCTCCGCATGGTGGTGCTCGGCAACGTGCCAAGTCCGTGGGGTGAGGCGGCGAAAGGCATTTTCCACATCAAGCGCATCGAATGGACCGCTGTCCGCCTGGTGTATGACAGCGAGCCGCTCAAGGCGTGGGCAGGCCAGTGCAGCGGTCCCATCGCCGTCTATGACGATGAAGTGCCGCGTTCCGGGTGGGCTGAGATCCTCATGCTTGCGGAACATCTCTCGCCGGATCCCGTGTTGTTACCTGTTCGCTCCGAAGAGCGGGCGCGGGTGATCGGCCTGGGCGACAAGTTCTGCGGGGAGAAAGGCCTGGCATGGATGCGCCGCCTGCAGATGGTCCACATCGGAATGCAGAAGGGCTCTGGCTTCCCTCCGCGTGTCGCAGCCTACCTCGGGAAGAAATACGGCTATGACCCCACGGCTGCGGAAGGTTACGGCGCCAGTGTTCGACAGTTGTTAGGCACCATCGCCTCTGAGCTGCGCGCGCAGCGCGCGGCTGGCAAACACTATTACCTGGGCGACACACTGACCGCCGCGGATGTGTACAGCGCCGCGTGCATGGGAGTGTTCAAACCGCTGCCGGAGGAGTTCTGCAGGATGGACTCCAGCACCCGCGCGGCGTTCGAGTGGCTGGACGACGAGACGAGGGCCGCGCTCGATCCGATCCTGCTCGAGCATCGCGACATGATGTACGAGCGTCATCTCGAGCTGCCGCTGTCGCTCTAGGTTCCA
>Ga0190274_10002373_pt1 | contig 11123 bp, 11 predicted proteins | sample Popmic531T_FD_133002 | JGI IMG/M metagenome (GOLD analysis project Ga0190274, IMG submission 133002) | Populus adjacent soil microbial communities from riparian zone of Yellowstone River, Montana, USA - 531 T | ecosystem: Environmental > Terrestrial > Soil > Riparian zone | place: USA: Montana...
GTCCGCCACGATCGGCGTCGCCGCGTTCGTGACGCTCGAGTTCGTGAACGGCCGTTCCCAGAGCAGCGCGCCGGTCGCCGGGTCGACGCCGATGAGCTTGGTTTGCGTGAGGGTGACGAGCTGCCGCACACCATCGATCGTGGCGAGCACCGGCGATCCGTACGAGGGACCATCGCCAGCCCAGCTCCAGCGAACGTCGCCGGTCGCGGCATCGAAGGCGGTGAGCGCGCCTTGATTGTTCCCACCGACATGAAAGATGACGCGTCCGCCATCCACAATCGGGGAGAACGCGTGCGAAGTGAAGATCGGTTGCACCGGACCTCCGGGCTTTTGCCACAGTTGTTTCCCGGTTGCCGCGTCAAAGGCCGTGACGGTGCCCGCCATGCCGATCGAGAACAGCTTCCCGTCGAAGAACGCCGGAGTGGACTTCGGGCCAGGGCCGTGCGCCGACGTGGAGTTGTTCATCTGGAACAACGCTGGATAGCTCGTGCGCCAGAGGACGCTGCCGGTTGCCGCGTCAAGCGCGCTCATCACTTCGTTTTCGCCGACACGCGAGAACTGGAACACGCGATTCCCAACCACAAGCGGCGAGGCATAACCAAGGCCCACGTCCATCTTCCAGCGTTGCATCAGTTGCTCAGGCCAGGCCGCCGGCGCGTTCAGGCCGAGGATGGCGCCATCGCGGCTGGCGCCGCGCCACCCCGTCCAGTCCGAAGGAGCCAGGGTGCCGCCGCGGCCCGTCTGATCCAACGAGGCCGAGGCCGCAAGCGGAATGTCGTTTCGACCGGACCACAAAAGCCCGGCGATGGTGGCGGTCGCCACGGTGAGCGCGGCAATCCGAGTGACGCGGCGCATGAGTTGTCCTCCGAGGTCGATCAGTCTACATCGGAGAGACGACCCCGAGTCTTGTCTTCCACGACGTCCGAGCTCACGGGCGGAGCGCCCGCTCGATGTCCGGCTCGATTTCGGCCGGCGCGGTCCTGGATCCGCGGCGCGCCACCACCTGTCCGTCGCGTGCGACGAGGAACTTGGTGAAGTTCCAGAGAATGCGCCCGACGCCGAGCGGGCCAGGCTGACGCGCCTTCAGGAACGCGAACAGCGGATGTGTGTGGGCGCCGTTGACCTGCACCTTGGCGAACATCGGAAACGTCACGTCGTAGGTCTTGGCGCAGAACTGCCAGATCTCCTCGTTCGTGCCCGGTTCCTGGTGGCCGAACTGGTCACACGGAAATCCCAGCACGAGCAATCCCCCGTCGCGATGACGGCGATAGAGTGCTTCGAGCCCAGCATACTGGGGCGTGAAGCCGCAGCGGCTCGCGACGTTCACGACGAGCAGCACGCGGCCGCGATACGCGTCGAGATCGACGCCCGCGCCGTCGATCGTGTCGGCGTGCAGGTGCAGGTCGTACAGGCCTTTTGCGCCGATGGCAGCGTGGCCTCGTCGCGAGTCTGGTTCGCGCGCATCCATGACCGTTGGCCCGATCAGACGCGCTGCGCCAGCAGAACGCCGTCCCGAATCGGCACGATGGTGCCAATCCACCGCGGATCGTCGCGCACGAGTCGCGTTAGTTCGTGCACGCCGACCGTGTCGGCCCGGGTGTCGCTGGGATCGACGACCCTGCCGTGCCACAGCATGTTGTCGACGAGCATGACTCCTCGCGGAGCGAGCTTCGAGACAATCACGGGGAGCGAAGCGGGATAGTCGGCTTTCTGAATGTCGTTGAAGATCAAGTCGAATGGCCCCGCGGTTTGCCTTAGCGTTTCGACCGCCTCGGCAACGTGAAACTCCACGACATGATCGAGGCCGAGCACGGCGAGGTGCTTGCGCGCCTGGTCGGACAGGGATTGATCCCACACGACATGGTGCACGGTGCCACCGCCGTTCTCGACCACCGCACGCGCAAACCAGGCGGTCGAGTAGCCGAACCCCGATCCCATTTCGAAGACCTGGCGCGCGCCGACCATACGGGCGATGACGTAGCAGAACTGCCCGGCCGCCGGCCCGACGATGGGAAAAGCCGTGCGCGCGGCCTCGGCCTCCATCGCGACCAGCTCCGGATGACGCGCGGGCACCTGGGCGTCCAAGTACGCTGCTATCTCGGGGGTAACCGGCTCAACAGCCATGGCCTTCAGTCCTTGAGAACGACCTCGATGCGGCGATCCGGCACGAGCCAGATGCAGGCGACCGATACGAAAATCGCATCCGAGATCCATTGATTGAGAAAGGCGAGCGGCACTGCGGCCAGGTAGGCCAGGAGCGACACCATCCCCTTGCGGTCGCGGCCGACGGCCGCCTTCAGCTTCGAGTGCGGGCCCTGATGCGCGATGATCGTGCGCACGAGCACCGTGAACGCGATAGCGGCGCCGAGCATGTCGAGGCCGTAAATGGCCGTCGGCCACCGGCTGGACTGGTTCTCGCCCAACCATGCGGTGACGAAGGGCACGAGGGAGAGCCAGAACAGCAGGTGCAGGTTGGCCCACAGGATTCCGCCGCTGACACGATCGACGGCATGGAACAGGTGGTGATGGTTGCTCCAGTAGATGCCCACGAACACGAAGCTCAGCGCGTAGGTGAGGAACGTCGGGAGCAGCGGTTTGAGATCGTGGAGGTCGGCACCTTCCGGCACCTTCAGCTCGAGCACCATGATCGTGATGATGATCGCGATCACGCCGTCACTGAACGCCTCGAGGCGGCTGCGGCTCATGGCTACTCGGCGTCGATTTTGGCGATGCGGGCGGCGTGACGGCCCGCGTCGAATGGGGTCGACAGCCACAGATCCACGAAGGCGAGGGCCTGCTCGGGCGAGACCAGCCGCTGACCTATAGAGATCATGTTCGCGTCGTTGTGTGCGCTCGCGAGCCGCGCCGACTCTTCGCTCCAGACAAGCGCGCAGCGCACGCCGCGCAGCCGATTGGCCGTCATCGCCTCCCCATTACCTGACCCGCCAAAGACAATACCGCGTTCGGCGTCGGCTTCGGCGACGGCGCGCGCCGCCAGGCGAATGAAGTCCGGATAATCCACCGGATCCTCCGATTGCGTCCCATAGTCGACGACCTCGTGCCCGTGGCGCCGCAAATATCCGGCGACCATTTCCTTGTACCGAAACCCCGCGTGATCGGATGCGACCGCAATGCGCATGAAAACCGCCCCCAGCCTGATGGCGACCAGATTCTACAGGGTGCTCAGGGCCAGAGTTGGTAATCGAGTGCTGCGGGCGGCACGATCTCGAAGCCGAGCGCTTCGAACGGGGCGACCTGGCTGGGCGACGGGGTGATCACGGCCAGGTCGTACCCGAGCGTGCGGGCCTCGAGTAACGGATGCTGAACGAGCGCGCTGCCGAGGCCAAGGCCGTGGTACTCCTCGCGCACGGTGACGTTATGGACCCCAGCGCCGCGCTGGCCGAGGAAGAGCTGCGACACACCGACCGGCCGTCCGCCAAGACGGACCAGATAGTGCCGCAGCGGTTCGAATCGATTGAGACCCAATGCGCGGTAGAGTTCCTCGCGAGGCGCGCGCGGCTCCTGGCGCATTTCCGTCCACAGATCCATCCACAGCGCCAGTTCGTCCGTCGAAGTCGCGCGCTCGATGCGAAGGTCGGGCAGGGTGCGTAGCCCTCGCGTCACGCTCACGATGGGCGCCGCCATTCGGGTGGCCGCCGCCAATGGCTGACAGCCGAGCGCCTGCAGCCGATCGCCCAAATCGACCGGCTGTGTCGACGCGTCGAGGTGCCAGACGGCCGGCACCTGCTGCATGCGAAAGCGATCGACGAGTAGCGGCACCTGCAACTCGGCCTCTTCGTCGGATAGACGCGCCCAGATCACGCCGTTGTAGTCGCTTGACGGCACGCCTGTAATCACCCAACTGATATTGCCGGCGCGGTAGCTTTCGAGACCCGATCGGGTGCCGACGTACGCGAGCAGCTCCGCGTCGTTCTCGGCGTGAACGACCGGCCATTCCGTCCTGTCGAGCATGCGAGCGAGTGTACTCGACGCCAAAGACCGGGTCTCGCCCATCGGTCACTGTGACGCGGCAAGAGCGGCCGTACACTGGACGCGAGGTTCTCCTCCTTCTTCTCCCTGTAAATTGCTCCTTGGTTTCTAGACACCGCACCTCTGCACCCAGGCGCGGGTCTCAGCCAGAGCAGCGGCGACCGCAGAGGGATTGGTGGATTGGGGCGTCAGGCGCGCGGCCACCGCGGCGTCGGGTGTGATCGCCTTGAAAATGTCTTGGTCGAAAGCCGCGTGGAAGCGGCGCCACTCATCAAGCGAAAGCGCCGAGAAGTCCTGACCTGCGGCATGCAGTTTTGCCGAGATCCGGCCGCTCACTTCGTGAGCGGTACGGAAGGGCACCCCCCGGCCCACGAGGTAATCTGCGACTTCGGTGGCCAGGAGCAAACCCGACGCCGCGGCACGGGCAGCCTCGGGTCGGAGCGTCAGCGTGCGCACAACGGTGGCGGTCGTGCTCACGGAGCCGATCACCATGTCCTCTGCGGCAAACGACGTCGCCTTGTCCTCCTGCAGGTCTTTGTTGTAGCCAAGGGGTAGCCCCTTCATCGTCGCCATCCAGCCGGTCAGCATCCCGATCGCCCGACCGGACTGGCCCCGAACCAACTCGAGGGGATCGGGGTTCTTCTTCTGCGGCATCAGACTGGAACCTGTCGAGACTGAATCGTGGATCTCGAAAAACCCGAACTCCTCGCTCGAAAAGAGGATGAGATCCTCCGCGATCCGGCTCAGCCGGATCATCGTCATCGCACACGCATAGAGGAACGACGCGACAAAGTCCCGATCGCCCGAGGCGTCGATGCTGTTGGCGACGGCGCGGGAGAAGCCGAGACGCCGGGCGAGTGAGACGACATCGATATCGTAGGCGGTGCCGGCAATGGCGCCTGAACCGAGCGGGAGCGCGTCGGCTTCGTGGCTCGCGGCGTCGAAGCGATCGACGTCGCGACGGAGGGCCGCGGCATGCGAGAGCATCAGGTGGGCGACGAGCACCGGTTGCGCGCGCCGCAGATGGGTGTACGACGGCATCACCGCCTGGCCCGCGCTGTCGGCCTGATCCGCGAAGGCCCCGACGAGCGACGCGATGGTCTGCTGAATCACAGGAATGCGACGCCGCAGGTACAGCCTGAAATCAAGCGACACCTGCTCGTTGCGCGAACGGCCGGTATGCAAGCGGCGGCCGGCGTCCCCAATACGCGCCACGAGTTCTCGCTCGACAAATGAATGGACATCCTCGTCGTCGGCCTCCGAGAGGAGGGCGGGATTTTCGCGAACCGCCGCGCGAATCGCCTCGAGGCCCGTGCGAATGGACGCGGCGTCCGCTGGCGTCACGACGCCGGCCTGTTCGAGTGCTGCGGCCCAGGCCACGCTGCCCGTGATGTCGTCTTCGACCAGGCGGCGATCGACCGAGAGGGACTTCCCGTACGCAAAAACGTCGGCATCGGGCTCGGACGTCAGGCGGCCTGACCAGAGAGGAGTCGACATGATGTGACCTTGGATGGGCGATGCGGTGACGGCCACCGCGCTCAGCCGCGGATCGGCTGCGCGTCGGACTCACTCACGACAAGGGCCTGATCGTACAACGCATGGGGCGATCGCCGGCCGACGATACGGAAATCGCCTTTGAAGAGCCTCAGACGGATCGCGCCGGTCACGCGTTCTTGAACCTTTGCGACGAGCGCGTCGATGGCTTCGCGCGTCGGCGTATACCAGAGGCCGTTATAGACCAGGTCGGCGTACTTCACGCCGAGGTCGGCCGCGAGGCGCGCCAGGTCACGAGGCGTGACGTACTTCTGCAGTTCGTGGTGCGCGGCATGAAGCAGCACGGCGGCCGGGGCCTCGTAGATCTCGCGCGCTTTGCTGCCACCGAGATGATTTTCGAGCATGTCGATGCGGCCGACGCCGTGGGCACTCGCAATCGTGTCGAGGCTGCCGATGAGTTCGACGAGCGTAAGACCGACACCGTTGATGGCGACCGGCACGCCTTGCACGAACTCCACCTCCACGTAGGCAGGGATGTCAGGTGCGTCGGCGGGCGATCGAGTCAGCGCGTAGACGTCGGCCGGCGGTTCCTGCCACGGGTCGTCGAGCACGCCCGATTCGATCGATCGCCCCCACAGGTTGACGTCGGTCGAATACGGCCCAGTCGCGCCTGCCGGGACGGGGATGCCGCGCTTGCGCGCGAAGCTGACTTTTTCGGCGCGCGTGACGTCCCACACTTCGAGAGGCGCCAGTACCTCGAGCGATGGATCGAGGGCGTGGACACCGAGTTCGATGCGCGAGGCGTCATTGTCTTTTTCGGTGCCGCAGCCGTGCGCGACAGCTGTGGCGTTTTCGGTGTGCGCCATCTCGACAAGATGTTTCGCGATGAGCGGCCGGCCGAGCGCGGTCGAGAGCGGATAGCGATCCTCGTAGATGGCGCCGGCCTGGAGCGCAGGCAGGACGAAATCACGCGCGAATTCCTCGCGCAAGTCGAGAACGTGCGCGCGGACGGCGCCAAGCGCCAGCGCGCGCTCGCGCGCATCCTCGAGCTCCTTGCCCTGACCGAGGTCCATCGTGACAGTGACGATCTCGGCGCGGTACTTGTCGGCGAGCCAGGAGATGGCGAGCGAAGTGTCCAATCCACCTGAATAGGCGAGAACGATCCGGTCCACTGTCCTCCTCGTAGGAGATCGGGTCTCTTAAGAGACCCGATCTCAATTGTGGTCCGGCACCAGATGGACCCCAACTCGTTGTGTACGACCGAAGACCGGTCGGCCCCAACTCACTCAGGCTAGGTTTGAGATCGGGTCTTTTAAGAGACCCGATCTCTTTACCCGCGACTAGCCCTTGACCATCTCCGTGAGGCGAGCTTCGACGGCAGCAGCGGCGGCGGCCCCTCGGCACACGATCAGAATCGTGTCATCTCCCGCCAGCGTCCCTGCCACTTCGCCCATTTGGGCACGATCGATCCACTCGGCTAAACCTTGCGCCTGGCCCCGATCGGTCCGTAACACGATCAGCGGATCGACCCGCTCGCATCCGCGCAAGAGCGACGACACTGCCCGTCGCAAGTGCTCACCGGCGGCGGGACTGCCCCGATCAGTGCCAGGTCTGACGTACGCGCCATCGCCTGCGCGCTTGACGAGACCAATGTCCCGGAGATCCCTCGAAAGCGTGGCCTGCGTCGCATCAATGCCCCGTTCGCGCAACTTCTGCCGCAGAATCTGCTGCGATACCACCGCCTCCCGGTCTATCACGTCAAGAATTTGAGATTGCCGCCACGTCTTCATAAATATTCAAATTGACGGTTGATTATACATAACTGGACCGCTGTCCACGAGGATGTTTTCGTTTGTTGAGGCGCATTTAGCCGAAATATGGCTTGACCATGACTCAACCGCATTGTATATCTATCTCTTTCTCATGAATAGCTATCCGTCTCCAGTACGAGTTGGAATCGCCGGCGCCACCGGATACGCGGGCCAGGAGCTTGTCGCCCTTCTTGCCCGGCATCCCCACGCGAAGCTCACGGCGGCGATGTCCTCGTCGCCCGACTCAGCCGCAAGGCCGCTTCCCCGGCTGGCCCGCATCTGGGACGGAAAGGTCGAGCCGCTCAACACCGACAAACTCGCCACGACAACCGACCTGGTCTTTCTTGCTGTGCCGGAGAAAGCAGCCTCGGAATTGGCCCCGCCGCTTCTTGCGGCCGGCCGGCGCGTGATTGATTTGTCTGGAGCCTTTCGCATCCGCGATGCGAGTGCCCGTTCGCACTGGTATCCGGCCACAGCAAGCCTGCCCCCCGGTGTGGCGTACGGCCTGACAGAGCACAATCGCCCAGAGGTCGAGAAGGCCACACTTATTGCCAATCCTGGCTGCTATCCGACGGGGGCGCTGCTCGCACTTCTTCCACTCGCCAAGGCCGGACTGCTCAAGGCCGATGCGGGCGTGATCGTCGATGCGAAATCCGGCCTTTCCGGGGCAGGCCGTGCCGCGACCGATCGGACGCACTTCTCCGAGAATCACGGGTCGGTGGCGGCCTACAACATTTTCGGCCACCGACACGTCGCGGAGATGGAGCAGGAACTCGGCGCCACAATCACGTTCGTGCCGCACCTTGTGCCGCTCGACCGCGGCATCCTCGAGACCATTTACGTGCATGTCCAATCCGGGACAACGCCTGAGATGGTCAGCGAGGTATTTTCGCAGGCGTACGCACACGAGCCGTTCATCCGACTCACGAGCGACGCGCTGCCCGAGATCAAACATGTCGCATGGACGAATTTCTGCGACATTGGTTGGAAGCTCGACGCGCCGACGAGCCGGCTCGTGCTGGTCGCCTGTCTCGACAATCTCGTGAAAGGCGCGGCCGGCCAGGCCCTCCAGAACTTCAACGTCGCCTGCGGGTTCGAAGAGCGGACGGCCCTGCTGTGAGCCGCCCGCTTGTCCTCAAACTGGGCGGCGAACTTCTCGAGTCTCCCAGCCAGCGCGCGCGCATCGGGGCAGTTGCAGCCGCGGTTGTGCCTACCCAACGGCTCGTCATCGTGCACGGCGGCGGCCGCGCCATCGATGCGGAACTCGCGCGACGCCAGATTGCGCCGCGCAAGGTGGACGGCCTGCGCATCACCGATGCGGCCACGCTCGAAGCCGTCGTGGCGGTGCTGGCCGGATCGGCAAATACGGATCTGGTTGCCTCGCTCGTCGCGGCCGGTGTCGCGGCGGTCGGACTGACTGGCGTTGACGCGGGCTTCGGCCGCGCGGCGCGCACGGCCGCGCACCGGACAACGACCGGCGAACTGGTCGATCTAGGGCTCGTCGGCGATCCGGTCGATGTCGACGCTGCGCTCGTATCACTACTCGCCGCGCAGGGCTACGTGCCAGTCATCGCCAGTCTTGGCGTCGACGTGGAAACGGCCGGGGTGCTCAACGTGAACGCGGATGTGATGGCCTGCCGCATTGCGGCCGCGCTCGGCTCTTGCGATCTCGTGATCGCGGGCGGCACGGCGGGGGTGCTCGATGATCGCGGTCAGTCGATTGCCACGCTCGATATCGAAGGCATCGACGCGGCCATCGCCACGGGCACGGCCACGGCCGGCATGATCGCCAAGCTGTCGGCGTGCCGCACCGCCCTTCTCGGCGGCGTCGCTTCGATTCGCCTGATCGATGGACGCGAACTCGACGGCTCCTGCCGACTCGAGACGGTGCCCGGCACGACACTGACCGCCGCGGCCCGAGCCGTCCGCTGACGATCGAACCGGCAAGTGAAACCGAGGAAACGATGACCACGCGCGCACCCATCGACGCCAAGGCGATCGAGGCCCAGCACGTCCTGCAGAACTACAAACGATTCCCTGTCGTCTTCGAACGCGGCCAGGGGATACGCCTTTTCGACGCGGAGGGCCGCTCGTATCTGGATTTTCTGTCGGGCATCGGCGTGGCGTCGCTCGGCCACGCGCACCCTGTGCTCATCCAGGCGCTGGCCAGACAGAGCGCAGCGTTGCTCCACACGTCGAATCTCTACTATCACCCGCTCCAGGGCGAGCTGGCGAACAAGCTGTGCGCGCTCACTGGTCTCGACCGCGCGTTCTTCTGCAACAGCGGCACCGAAGCCATGGAAGGATGTCTCAAATTCGCGCGGAAGTACTGGCAGGCGCAGGGACAATCGCGCCCGCGCTTTGTCGCCCTGCCACACAGCTTCCATGGCCGCACGATGGGCGCGCTGTCGGTGACCTGGGACGAACATTATCGAACCCCATTCGAACCGCTCGTTCCCGGCGCCGTGTTCGCGCGCTCCGACGATCCCGCGGAGGTCGCGGCGCTCGTTGATGACACCACGGCCGCCGTGGTCGTCGAACCGATTCGCGGTGAAGGCGGGGTGCGACCGGTATCGCCGGCACTGGCGCGAGCCATCTCGGACGCGTGCCGCCGGACGGGTGCGCTCGTCATCGCCGACGAGGTCCAATCCGGAACAGGCCGCACGGGCGCGTTTCTCGGCAGCCCCGCTGCGGGGCTCGTCCCCGATCTGGTCGCACTCGCCAAGGCGCTGGGCGGCGGCATTCCAGTCGGTGCGGTACTGCTCTCGAGACCTGTGGCCGCGGCAGTCGCGCCAGGTGATCACGGAACGACATATGGCGGCAATCTCCTGGCGTGCCGCGCGGCGCTTACGGTCCTCGAGGCGCTCGAGAGCGGCCTGCAGGAGCAGATCTCGCGCGTGTCGGCGCATCTCTTCAACCGGCTCCAATCCATGGCGGCCCGTGTTGGGGGCGTCACCGAGATCCGCGGCGCAGGTCTTCTCGCGGGTATCGAAGTCACCATGAGCGACGCTCTGCCGATTGTGACCGCCGCGCTGGATCGCGGCCTCATCATCAACCGCACATCCGGCAACGTCGTCCGGCTGTTGCCTCCGTACATTGCGACCGAGAGTGACGTCGACGAAGCGATCGCGATTCTCGAGGCGTCATTCGAGGCAGCGCAGCGATGATCGTGCCGAAAGTCGTCGATGGCGGGGTCACCGCGCCGCGAGGATTCGTGGCGTCGGGTGTCGCCTGCGGTATCAAGCGCCGCCGGGCGGCGGGTGCGGCGCCGCTCGATCTCGCGCTGCTGGCCGCGCATGCACCAGTTCCGGCCGCCGCTGTGTTCACGACCAATAAAGCCGTGGCAGCCCCGGTTGTGGTCTCCCGTCGGAACCTGACGCGCGCGGGCGGCCGCATCAAGGTGATTGTCGTCAACAGCGGCTGCGCAAACGCGGCAACCGGCGCCGCGGGGCTGGCGGCGGCCGAAGAGATGGCGGCGCTGGCCGGCGATGCGGTGAGTTGTGCGCCCGAGCAGGTGCTCGTCGCCTCGACGGGGGTGATCGGAGTGCCGCTCGAGCTCGACAAAGTGCGGGCGGGGATTGCGGCTGCCGCCGCTATGCTCAGCACGGCCGGAGCCGATGCCGCAACGAGTGCGATCATGACGACCGACCCATTCCCCAAGTCGCGCGCGGCCGCGGTCGAGCTGCCCGAAGGAACCTTGACGGTGGGCGGCATGGCGAAAGGATCCGGCATGATCGAGCCGCGGATGGCCACGATGCTCGGCTTCCTCACGACCGACGCGAAGGTAGAACCTGCGGTGCTCGCCGGCGCGCTGCGACGCGTGGTCGA
>Ga0190274_10002374_pt1 | contig 11119 bp, 8 predicted proteins | sample Popmic531T_FD_133002 | JGI IMG/M metagenome (GOLD analysis project Ga0190274, IMG submission 133002) | Populus adjacent soil microbial communities from riparian zone of Yellowstone River, Montana, USA - 531 T | ecosystem: Environmental > Terrestrial > Soil > Riparian zone | place: USA: Montana...
AACGGACAGACCCAGTACGCCTGACGGCCCGCCAGGCATGCGCCGTGAATGCGCTCGACAACCTCGGCACGACGTTCGGCAGCGAGTACTACCGTACGGATCGGCACGCGACCCGGGGGCAGCTCATCGATGACAGAGACATCAAGATCTGCGTAAGCCGTCATCGCCAGCGTCCGCGGAATCGGTGTCGCCGTCATGATGAGCTGGTGCGGCACCTGCAGTCCGTGCCTTCCTTTCTCCTTCAGTTGCATCCGCTGCTGGACACCAAACCGGTGCTGCTCGTCGACGACCACTAGCGACAGTTGCTTGAACGTCACGCCTTCCTGGAACAGCGCATGAGTGCCCACGGCGATGCGGACTTCGCCACTGCCCACCGCTGCAATCGCGCTGCGCCTCGTGCGTGCCGGTTGTGACCCTGACAGCAGCGCCACGGTTATGCCCAGCGGACGGAACCAGGTATCCAGTGTGCGCCAGTGCTGTTCGGCCAGGAGTTCAGTGGGAGCCATCAACGCAGCCTGGCCTCCGCTACCCACGGCACGCGCCGCCGCAGCAGCGGCGATGACGGTCTTGCCGCAGCCGACATCACCCTGGATGAGACGCATCATCGGCAAATTACGTTCGAGGTCACCCGCCACTTCGCCGAGTACGCGCTGCTGCGCGGCCGTGAGCGCGAAGGGCAGGGACGCGATGAACCGCGAGCTCAGGGCGTCCGGATCGCGCAGCGCAGGAGCGGGCTCGCTCTGGATCCGCAACTTCAGCTGCTGCATCGAAAGCTGGTGCGCCAGCAGTTCCTCGAAGGCCAGGCGACGCTGTGCCGGATGCTGGCCTGCCGCCAGCGTGGCCAGTGATGTGCCCACGGGCGGGTGATGCATGAACTCCAGTGCGTCGCGAAGCGGCGGCAGGTGCAGGCGCGCCACCACATCTCCGGGCAGCAGGTCCTCGGCGGGATTGGCCGCGAGCCGCGCCAGTGCGCGGTTGACGCTGGCGCGCACCCGGCCCTGTGTGACACCTGCCGTCAGTGGATAAATTGGAGTGAGGCGATCCTCCAGCGGCTCGACTTCATTGCCGATACGCCGGTACTCCGGGTGCACCATCTCCAGTCCCTGCGGTCCGCGCCGCACTTCGCCCGCGCAGCGCAGGCGAGTGCCGCGCGCGAGGTTCGCGATTTGCGCGCGCGAGAAATAAAAAAAACGCAGGCTCAGGAAGCCAGACCCGTCGGCGATTCTCACCAGCAGTGTGCGGCGGCGACGGAACACGACGTCTGCCAGCAGTACTTCACCCTCGACCACAACGCGCGCGCCCGGCAACAGCGCTCCAAGCGGCGTGATACGGGTGCGGTCCTCGTAGCGTGCCGGCAGCAGGAACAGCGGATCGACCGACGCAGGAGTGGCGTCGGTCACAACAGGATCCCCTGATTCACTGGGAGATGGGCCGCGACAATCGGCTGCTTGATGCGCGGCAAGGCGCGGCGAGCGTGGTGTGCCGGGTGCACAGTAGCGAGCCGCAACGCCGCCGCGCGCGAGCAGCCGATTGTCCCTTGAATTGCAAAATCGTTCCTTATGGGCTGGGGCGCATTGAACGCACTGCTGCGTTGGGCCACTTGGCCCTATTCCCTGATAGGGCCTGCGTGCCCCGCCTTGCATTGCGTCCAATGCGCCCCAGCGCGACCCATTTCCCAGTGAATCAGGGGATCCACAGAATGCACTCCACTTCCACGCGCGCGCCCTTGGGCAACGCGGCAACACCCACCGCGGCGCGGGCCGGCCACGGCTGCGGAAAATAGGTCGCCATGATTTCGTTGACGCGTGCGAAGTGCGAAAGGTCGGTCAGGAACACGGTGACCTTGGCCGCATGTGCCAATGATCCGCCCGCGGCCTCGGCAATCGCCTTGAGGTTGTCGAATACGCGTCGGATCTCGGCATCGATGTCGCCGGTAACCATTTGCCCGGTGGAAGGGTCAAGCGGTATCTGGCCGGATATGTAGACGGTGTCGCCGGCGCGCACTGCCTGAGAATAGGTGCCAATGGCAGAAGGGGCATTGGGGGTCGAGATAATCGTACGCTTCATTCTTCTGTGGGCTCTTGGTGGTGTCTTCGCGAAGCAAGATAGCGCGATACCCGGACGACATCGGGCATGCGGCGAATGGTACGCACCACTTTCGCCAGATGCTGGCGATCCTTTACATCAACTTCCAGCCGCATCAGCGACACGCCGTCGCGCTGCTCCACGCTGGCCTGTCCGATATTGGTGCCAGTGTTGGCAATCGCCGCCGAAATCGACGCCAGCATGCCTACCCGGTTGATCGACTCGACGCGGATCTCGGAACTGAAGTAGCGCGACAGGTCCGTCTGCCAGGACACCGGCTGCCACTTCTCCGGGTGCTTGTGGTAGTCCTCGACGTTCGCGCAGGTGTCGCGATGGAGGATGATGCCGCGCCCGGCAGAGAGGAACGCGATGATGGGATCATCCGGAATCGGATGGCAGCATCGCGCATAGGAAACCAGCAGGCCCTCGGCGCCCGCGATTGCCAGTGGCGTCAGCGCACCGGCTGCATCGTGACCTCCAGGCAACAGGCGGCGCGCGACCAGGGGCGCCAGCCTTTCGCCGAGACCCATCTGGGCCAGCAGCTCGTCCCGGTCCTTGATGCCGAACTCGCGCAGCGCCTGATCCAGGATCGCCGGGTCGAGCTTGTCCACATTGAGCTGGAATTCCTCCAGCGAAGTATTGAGCAGTTGCCGGCCGAGCTCGATCGCCTCGGATCGCTTCAATGACTTGAGGTAATGGCGGATGGCGCTACGCGCCTTGGCAGTTGCGACGAAATTGACCCAGGACGGATTCGGCGACGCGCCCTTTGCGGTGATGATCTGCACGGTCTGTCCGTTGCGCAGTACCGAACGCAGCGGCGCCAGGCGTCGGTCGATCTTCGCCGCCACGCAGCGATTTCCGATGTCGGTGTGCACGGCATAGGCAAAGTCCACAACAGTGGCACCGCGCGGCAGGCGCAGGATCGCGCCCTTGGGCGTGAATACGTAGACCTTGTCGGGAAACAGGTCGACCTTGACGCTCTCGATGAACTCCTCGGCGTTGCCACTGGCCTGCATCTCCATCAGGTGCGAGATCCACGCGCGGGCGCGCTCCTGTTGCGTGGAGTCGCTCGCGTGGCCAGACTTGTATTTCCAGTGCGCGGCAATGCCGGATTCGGCGATGTGGTGCATGTCGCTGGTCCGGATCTGCACCTCGATCGGTACGCCGTTGGGGCCGAACAACGTCGTGTGGAGCGACTGGTAGCCATTGACCCGCGGAATCGCGATGTAATCCTTGAACCGGCCCGGCATGGGCCGGTAGGTCGCATGGACCACGCCCAGTGCGCGGTAACAGGTGTCGGGAGTGTCTACCAGGATGCGCAGGCCATATACATCGACCACCTGCGACAGCAGCGACTTCTTGCGCCGCATTTTCCGGTAGACGCTGTACAGATGCTTCTCGCGCGACTCCACCCCTGACTGGATCCCGGCTTTCTTCAGCGCGTCTTCCAGCGACTTCGCGATCTTGCCGAGGAATTCCTTCTGGTTGCCGCGTGCGCGCTTCAGCGCCCGTTCGATGACCCGGTAACGTTGCGGATACAGCGTGCGAAAACCCAGGTCCTCCAGTTCCAGCTTGATCTTGTAGAGCCCCAGCCGTTCGGCCACGGGTGCGTAGATTTCCAGCGTCTCGCGCGCGATCAGCCGCCGTTTCTGGAGCGCCATGCTGCTGATCGTGCGCATGTTGTGCGTTCGGTCGGCCAGCTTGACCATGATGACGCGCAGGTCACGCACCATCGCCAGCAGCATCTTGCGGAAGCTTTCGGCCTGCGCTTCCTCGCGGCTCTTGAACTGGATCTGGTCGAGCTTGGTTACGCCATCGACGATTCCGGCAACGTCGGAACCGAAGCGCTGCTCGATCTCTTCCTTGGCGATCGGCGTGTCTTCAATGACGTCGTGGAGGATGGCGCTGACTATCGTGTCGGCATCCAGGTGCAGGTCCGCCAGGATCTCGGCCGTCGCGACCGGATGGGCGATATAAGGTTCGCCGGACAGGCGCTTCTGGCCGCGATGCGCCTGTGCGCCGAATTCCGCGGCCTCGCGGATGCGCTCAACCTGCTCGGGTGGAAGGTACAGCTCGACCTTGCCGAGCAATTCCCGGAGGCCGGGAGTGCGCCTTGCGCTGGTTCCTGGGATCAGGCCAAGCAGCGAGGACGCATAGTCCATGGGAGCGGCGGGTTAGTCTCCCAGTCCGAACTGGGGCGCGCGGAAATTCTCCAGCTGCGCGTCGATGTCGTTGACCACCGGTTCGGGCTGGGGGTCCGGCTCCTGCAACATTTCCGGAGTGATGTTCCCTTCGGCAATTTCACGCAACGCAATGACCGTCACCTTGTCGTTGTCGAGCGGTACGGTAGGTTCGGCGCCGTTTGCCAGGCGGCGGGCGCGGGCGGCTGCCAGCAGCACCAGCTGGAACAGGTTATCGACGTTCGGGAGACAGTCTTCGACGGTGATGCGGGCCATGGTTCGCCTGTGCTAATTCAATGCGTTACGGGACCAAAGAGTGTAGCAGATTCGCCAGTATCGAAGAGAGCTCCGGCCGCCGGGGCGTCAGGTGTTCCCCTGCCCCTGACACTACCTGGACGAGCTGGTCCACAGCCCGGGGAAAGTCGTCGTTGACGATCACGTAATCGAATTCGCCGTAATGGCCCATGTCAGTGACCGCATCCGCCAGGCGTCGCTCGATGACTGCGGGGCTATCTGTGCCCCGACCGGTGAGCCGGTCGCGCAGGGCTTCCCGGGAAGGGGGAAGGATAAAAACCGTCCGGCATTCGGGCAGGGCGCGGCGCACCTGGCGCGCACCCTGCCAGTCGATTTCAAGCAGTACGGTATGGCCGCCGGCCAGCTTGTCCCGCAACTGCCCCAGGCCGGTCCCGTACTGGTTGTCGAAGACCCGGGCGTGTTCGAGGAAGGCATCCCCGGCCACCATGCGGTCGAAATCTTCATTGGTGACGAAGTAGTACTCACGCCCGTCCTGCTCGTTCGGCCGCGGTGACCGCGTGGTATGGGACGTGGACACCTGCAATTGCGGCATCCGTTCCCTCAAAGCGCGAACAAGACTGGTCTTGCCGGCGCCAGAGGGAGCGGAAATGACGAACAGCCTTGCCGGTGTAGGACTTGCAGTCATCCGACTCCCACCTGGGCCCGGCCCGCGTACCTGCGTGCTTATTTAACCAGGGGAATCAGCGAAGCGATCTTCAGCTGTGACAGCAGTCCAAGCCGGCGGTCGATGTGGATCACCCGGGCCGCCATGCCAGCCGGCAGCACCGTCTGGAATTTCTTCAGCCACTTGGCACGAATATCGTGGATTTTCGCATCGCGCTCGAGCAGCGCAGTGACGTAGGCCAGCGAATCGGCATCCGTGAGTTTTGCGTAGTTATCCGCGTATTTCTGGGTTGCGATCAGCTGGGAATCAATCACCGCGTTCTGTTCGGCCTGGAACTGCTCGAACAACGGCCAGAACTTCGATGCCTGCTCTGCATTGAGGGTCAGGCCCTTTGCCACGACGTCGGCGCGCGCGGCCTGCAGTTCGTCGCGGACCTGGGTGACGACCTTTTCCAGCTCCTGCTGCGGCGTGGGCTTGGCCGCGGGGGCATCAGCGGCCAGCGCGGCGCCAAGCGTTCCGGCAGCAACAACGGCAAGGGCAAATGACTTGATCATGGAATCTCCTGGAAACCGGTCCTGTTGTTATGAGCTGGATCCTTCGACGGGGCGGAAATATACCGCGAAACGGCCAGCGGCAAGCCAAGCGTCGATGGAAGTGGTGCGCTGCACCAAGCCGCGGGTTGCTTCCGTAATCCCCGGTGGTGAAGATGGGGTCAATGGCAACTTTGCCGTTCCCTCGACATGACTGGGCCCTGTTTCTTGATTTCGACGGCACGTTGGTGGACTTGGAGGATGATCCCACCCAGGCACTCGTGGAGCCGGAACTGCGCAGGGCCGTGGCCGCAGCTCGGACCTTTCTCGGAGGTGCGCTGGCGCTGGTGAGCGGCCGACCCGTCAGCCAGGTAGACAAGCGCTTTGCTCCGGACCACCACGCGGTTGCTGGCATTCACGGCCTGGAGCGGCGTTCCGCCCAGGGAGTGCTGCGTCACGCGACGCCCAATCCTGCATTGCTTCGGGCTGCCACCCGGCTACGTGACAGCTTCGCGCACGAACCGCGCATTCACATTGAAGACAAGACAGTCGCGCTTGCGATCCATTACCGGCGGGTTCGCGATGCCGCGGGAGCGATCCGCAAAGTCGTCGAGTCGGTGGCCCTGGACCTGGCGCCCGACTATCGAATCCTCGCCGGTTCCGACGTCGTGGAGTTATTGCCAGTACACGCGAACAAGGGGAATGCCGTGCGCGAATTCATGGAAGAACCACCGTTTTCCGGGCGGGTTCCGGTGTACGTGGGAGACGACATCACCGACCTGGATGGATTCGAAGCGGCCAGGGCGCTCGGCGGATTCGGCATTGCCGTTGGTCCACGCGTCGTGGCGGACCACTGGCTGGAAGACACCGCTGCCGTCCGTGCCTGGTTGCAGGCGGCCTGCGCATGACTGCGCCGCCGGTGGCCCACAAACACCTGGATCTCGCGGTTGTCGGCAACTGCGAGGTGAACGCGCTGATCGACATCCAGGGTCGCATTGTCTGGATGTGCCTGCCGCGCCCGGATGGCGACCCGGTGTTCGCTGCATTGCTCAGCACCGGACAAGGCGCTGCGCCCACGGGTGTGTTTGCCATGGACCTGGAGGGCCAGGTACGTGCGGAGCAACACTATCAGCGCAACACCGCGATCGCCGAGACCCTGCTTTACGACAATGCAGGCGGTTCGTTGAAGATCACCGACTTCGCGCCGCGGTTTCGCAAGCACGGGCGAATGTTTCGCCCGATGATGTTCGTGCGCATTGTCGAACCCCTGTCGGGGCGACCGCAATTGACGCTGCGCCTGAGGCCTGTGTCCGAATATGGCTCGAAGGTCCAGGTCCCGCGCAACGGCAGCAATCACGTCGGCTTTTCGACCGGGGAGCTTTCCTGGCGAGTGACTTCGGATGCCCCGATCAGTTCGCTGACCGGGGAGCGACCGTTGGTCCTGGATGGTCCGCTGACATTCATCATCGGCCCGGACGAAGCCGTCGAGGAGGCCCCGGCCGTATTGGCGCTGCGCCTGTTGGAGGAGACGCGGACCTACTGGCAGGAATGGGTCCGGACGCTGTCGGTTCCCTTCGACTGGCAGGAGGCTGTCATTCGCGCCGCCATCACGTTGAAGCTGTGTACCTACGAAGACACCGGCGCCGTGATGGCCGCCCTGACGACCTCCATTCCCGAGAGTGCCGGCAGCGGACGCAATTGGGATTACCGCTATTGCTGGTTGCGCGATGCCTATTTTGTTGTGCAGGCACTGAATCGCCTGGGTGCGACGCGCACCATGGAACGCTACCTGCACTTCATCGACCACATCGTGGCCCAGTCGAGCGTGGGCGCGCTGCGGCCCCTGTATCCGATCGTCGCGCAAGGCGAGTTGACCGAACGCCATGTAACGACCCTCGAAGGTTTTCTTGGCATGGGTCCGGTGCGCGTGGGCAACGATGCAGCGAACCAGGTCCAGCACGACGTGTATGGCGCGATCATCCTCGCCGCAACGCAGCTCTTCTTCGATCACCGCCTGGTGAATCCCGGTACGGAAACGCTGTTCAGGCAGCTGGAATTGCTGGGCGACCGCGCCATCGTCGTCTACGAGCAACCGGATGCAGGGCCCTGGGAGTTCCGGGGGATGCAGAAACTGCACACCTTTTCCGCGACCATGTCATGGGCTGGCTGCGATCGGCTGTCGCGCGTGGCCGACCGACTGGGGCTCGCCGAGCGTGCGCGATTGTGGCGGACGCGGGCGGATGCCATGCGCGAGCGGATACTGGAGCGCGCATGGAATGAACAGCGCGGTTTTTTTGCGGCCACGCTGGGAGGTGACGACTTCGACGCCTCGATCCTGTTGTTGCCGGAACTTGGCCTCGTCCCTGCGACGGATCCGCGTTTCATCTCCACCCTGGACGTGATCGGCCGGGAGCTGGGTTCCGGAGACCACGGTTCAGGTGACCTCCTGTTTCGCTATCGTCACGCGGACGACTTCGGGACGCCGGAAACTTCGTTCACCATCTGTGCGTTCTGGTATGTGAACGCCCTGGCTGCTGCGGGACGCATGGAGGCGGCACGGGAGCAGTTCACCCGCCTGCTGGAAAGACGTAACCCGCTGGGCCTTCTATCGGAAGACATCGACCCGGTATCGGGCGCGCTCTGGGGCAACTATCCCCAGACGTACAGCATGGTCGGAATCATCAACAGCGCGCTGCGTCTCAGCCGCACCTGGGAGGAGGTTTTGTGAAAAACCGCATCCCCAATGGGGCGCGTCGGTGATCTCGTTCCTCATCAAGTTCGCCCTCCCAACAGCCGCCGCGGTGTTTCTCGTGGCCATGGTCGGCGTGCCATACATCGATGGGGTGCTGACGGGCTGGTTTCGATCGGATGTGCAGCTGCGTGCCCAGTCGGTCATGACCTCACTGGAAGAACCTCTGACGGAACTACTGGACCGCCAGGACACTTCGGGGGCCACCCTGTATCTCTCGAAGGTTGCGAGCGACGAGCGGTTGCTCGGCATCCTGGTCTGCGCAGCGGATAGCCAGCGCGTGCTGACCACACCTACATTCCCCAAATCAATCCGTTGTTCCTCTGCAGAAACCAACGGCATGGTGCGCACGCCCGCGGGTCAGGTCGAGCTTTCCTCGTTTCCGCTGCAAACGGCTTACGGCGACAGGCTTCGCGTACTGCTGGCGCACGATCTCGCATTCATAGACCGGCGCCGCACGGCGGCACGCAACCTGGCATTTGCCACCATTCTGGTGGCAGCGGTCGTACTGGCCATGCTTGTCGGGGTGGGCGTTCGCCTGCTGTTCAACCGCTGGTTGCGCCTGCTATTGGGAGACATCAGCAACCTGCGTTTTTTCGACAACGCGAAGTCGCCGATCCAGGCGCGACCGGCACTGCGGCGCGTTCGCGCGTTGCTGGACGAGGTGGAGGCCAGGCAGCGCCTGGAAATCGAGTTTCGCGAGAACTGGACACCGCAGGCCCTGCAACAGGTGGCGCGCGAGATGCTCGGGGCGTCGCCTCTGCTGGTGGTTTCAAACCGGGAGCCCTATGTCCACAACCTGGGAGCCGGCGGAAGACTGGAAGTCCAGGTGCCGGCCAGCGGCATGGTGACGGCCATCGAGCCGGTGATGCGCGCCTGTTCCGGGACATGGATAGCCCACGGAAGCGGCAGCGCCGACCGGCAAGTCGTGGACGCCAGCGACCGCGTACGGGTTCCACCTGGCGATCCGACCTACACCCTGCGCCGTGTCTGGCTGTCAGCAGAAGAGGAGGAGGGTTACTACTATGGATTCTCCAACGAGGGCCTGTGGCCGCTATGCCACCTTGCCTACGTACGACCGGCTTTTCGGGAAAGCGACTGGGCCCAGTACGTAACGGTAAACGAGAAATTCGCCGCGGTAGTGGCAGCTGAGTCCGGTGCTGCCGATCCGGTGATATTGATCCAGGACTTCCACTTCGCACTGTTGCCGAAGCTGATCCGCCAGCGTGCACCGCGAGCGACGATCGCGCTGTTCTGGCATATCCCGTGGCCCAATGCCGAAACTTTCGGCGTGTGCCCGTGGAAGCGGGAACTGCTGTTGCACATGCTCGGCGCGGACATCCTCGGCTTCCACACGCTTCATCATTGCCAGAATTTTCTCGCGACCCTTGATCGCTACATCGAATGCCATGTGAACCACGAACTCATGACGGTCTCCCTGCAGAATCATGTTTGCCGGGTGCGTGCCTATCCCATCTCGATCGAGTGGCCGCCGCGATGGTTGGCAACCACGCCGGCGCCGACTGCTGCGCGCCAGCTTGTGCAGCAGCGCTACGGCATAGGGAATGATGTGCGCATCGGAATCGGTGTCGAGCGCTGGGATTTCACCAAGGGCATCATCGAGCGGTTCCATGCCCTGGAGCATCTGTTCGACAGCAACCCGGGATGGATCGGGCGCCTCACATTCCTGCAGGTAGCCGCGCCCTCCAGGAGCAAGTTGCCCGCCTACCAGGCGTTGCAGGAACAAACGCTGCTGGAAGCACAGCGTATCAATGCGCGCTGGTCACGACCCGGATGGCAGCCAATCGTGCTGGTGTCCGAGCACCAGGAACCGCAGCAGGTATTCACGCTGTACCGCGCCGCTGATTTCTGCCTGGTGAACAGCCTCCATGACGGCATGAACCTCGTTGCCAAGGAGTTCGTTGCTGCTCGCGACGATGAGGATGGCGTGTTGATACTCAGCACGTTTGCGGGCGCCTCGCGCGAACTGGTCGAGGCGCTGCTGGTGAATCCATACGATGTTCGCGAGACGGCCAACGCCATGGTTGCCGCGCTCGACATGTCCCGGGACCAGCGACGGAAGCGCATGCAGCTCATGCGCAGGACCGTGGCGGAAAGCAACGTGCACCGCTGGGCGGGGCGCATGCTGATCGATGTTTCACGCATCCGGCAGAGCCAGCAGCTCACGACCTGGATGGCTGCGAAACGGGAGTAGCGGTGGCCGCCACTATCCTATTCGATGTTCTGCACCTGTTCCCGCATCTGCTCGATAAGCACTTTCATGTCCACAGCCAGCCGGGTGGTGGCCAGGTCCTGTGATTTCGACGACAGCGTATTGGCTTCGCGGTTGAACTCCTGCATCAGGAAGTCCAGTCGCCTTCCGGCAGCCTCGGGGCTTCCCACGATCTTGAGGGTTTCTTCAAGGTGGCCGTCGAGACGATCCAGCTCCTCGGCCACATCCATGCGCTGCAACAAGATCGCAATCTCCTGCTCCATGCGATCGCTATCAACAGTGGTGGTGAGTTCCGCTACCCGTTCGGCAAGCCGGGTCCGGATGCCAGCCTGTACTTCCGGCAGTCGCGCGCGCACCTGTCCCACCAGGCCGGCGAGCTGGTCGCAGCGCTGACGCACCAGTTCGTTCAGGCGTGCACCTTCG
>Ga0190274_10002375_pt1 | contig 11118 bp, 13 predicted proteins | sample Popmic531T_FD_133002 | JGI IMG/M metagenome (GOLD analysis project Ga0190274, IMG submission 133002) | Populus adjacent soil microbial communities from riparian zone of Yellowstone River, Montana, USA - 531 T | ecosystem: Environmental > Terrestrial > Soil > Riparian zone | place: USA: Montana...
CCTGTATGTTTTCGACAGCCGGGGCCTTAACGGTAACTGGAGACGCTCACGGTGGGCGCCGGAGCAACTCTCTCGATGATGGCTATTTCAGGGCGGGTCTTAGCCTCAGTTGAAAGCAATGAGATCAGATCCTGGTCGTAGATTAGTTTCTTGCGGTCGGCCAATTCGGTAAAGCGGTCGTAGGCGCCGTTCAGTTCCGCTGGAGTCAATGAGTAACCAAGGTCTTCATAACGGAGCAGGAGCGCGTGGCGGCCGGAATGCTTTCCCAACACCAGACTGTTGTTGGTTACGCCCACGGATTCGGGAGTCATGATCTCGTAACACAGCGGATTGTTGATTACCCCATGCTGGTGAATGCCCGCCTCATGGGCAAAGGCGTTGCGGCCAACGATGGCTTTGTTTGGCTGCACTTCAGAACCGATGATCGCCGAAAGCATCTGGCTGGTTGGGTAAAGCTGGCGCGTGTTGATGTTGTTGGCAAAGGCCAGCTGGTCAGCGCGCACATGCATGGCCATTACCAGCTCTTCCAGGGAAGCGTTGCCGGCGCGTTCACCGATTCCGTTAATCGTGCATTCAACCTGCCGCGCACCTGCCTCGATCGCCGCCAGAGTATTCGCCACCGCGAGTCCCAAATCGTTGTGACAGTGGACGCTGATAGTTACATCTCTATCGCCCACCACCCGCTCACGGACCGCGGCCACCAGCCGGGAATATTCCGAAGGAAGCGTATAGCCAACCGTGTCAGGCACATTGATGACTGAGGCGCCTTCGTCCACCGCGACAGACAAGACCTCGCATAGATAGTCGATGTCACTACGGGTTGCGTCTTCGGCGGAAAACTCAACCTCTTCCGCAAAATTTCGCGCCATCCGCACCGACGCGCGGGTCATTTCAATTACTTCGCTGCGAGTCTTTTTGAGCTTGTGTTCGAGGTGAATGTCGGAGGTGGCGCAGAAGGTATGAATGCGCGGATGGGCAGCACCGGCCAGGGCCTCGGCGGCGCGGGCTACATCCATTTCGGAGGTGCGGCAAAGCGCCGCAACCGTCGCCTGGCGACATTCCGCCGCCACAGCTTGAACCGCCACGAAGTCGCCCTCTGAAGCGATCGGGAATCCCGCTTCGATGATATCGACGCCGAGTAGCTCGAGTTGGCGGGCCATCCGCAGCTTCTCGCTGAGGTCCATGGAACAGCCCGGAGACTGCTCGCCGTCGCGCAAAGTGGTATCAAAGATTGAGATTCTATCCATGCAGGTCAATTATCCTCCGCTATTGAAGGAGGCAATGCTAAGCCGTCCAGCCCTCAAAGTCAAAGTTATTATCTTTATGATTGGATAACCAATCATGATACGATAACCCGAAGGTTAGGATGTCATAACTTGAGGTGGTAGACGGGAGATGGACATAAACCAACTTGAGGTGCTGGTCACGGTGGCCCAGGAGCAAAGCTTCTCGCGCGCGGCCAGGGCGTTGCACCGTACGCAGCCGGCAGTTAGCCAGGCTATCCGGAGACTTGAACTCGAACTTGGCGAGCCGCTTTTCGATCGTTCGTCGAAGGATGGCACCCTGACGGCGGCGGGGCGGGTGCTCCACGAGTTTGCCCAGCAGATGCTCAACCTGCGCCAGGGCGCGCACACGGCCATCAAGGAACTCAAGGACCTGCACCGGGGGAAACTGCTGCTCAGCGCCAACGAATACACGGTGATGTATCTGCTGCCGGTGCTGCCTGTCTTCCGCGCCCGACATCCGCATATCAAGGTGGAAGTGAAGCGCGGGCTGGCCAGCCGTATCCCGTCCGAGATTCTGGGACGCGAGTTTGAGATAGGAGTGGTTTCCTACAAGCCGAGCGATTCCTCAATCGCTTCGGTGCCGGTGATGACCGATGAGCTCGCGCTGATCGTGGCGCCTGACCACCCGCTTGCTAACAAAGAAGTGGTTTCGGTGAAGGAGTTGGGGGCCGAGTCGTTCATTGCCCACAATGTTTCCTCACCCTACCGAGAGAAAGTGGTGAGTACCTTTGCGAAATACAAGACGCCGCTCAACATCTCGATGGAGATGCCGACGCTGGAAGCAATCAAGCGGCTGGTGGAGCAAGGGATGGGTGTGGCTCTGGTGCCGCGTTTGACGGCGCAGATTGAGATCGCGCGCAAACAGGTAGTGGCTTTGACGGTTCCCGAGATGCGTTTGGAAAGAGGCATCCACTTGATCTACCGCAAGGGCGCAACTCTCTCACATGCCGCCCGGGCCTTCCTCGCCGTGACACGGGAGAAACGCAGCAAGATTAGTTAGCCTAGTTAACGACAAAAACGATCCACGAAATTTCACGAAAGGGCACTAAAGGAATTCGTGCCTTGTTCTTGTTCGTGGCTTGTTCCTCTTCGTGTCTTGTTCGTGTCATTTCGTGGATCGTAATCTTCTTCAAAACCGCTCCAAGCTTGACGAGTCTTAAGACACACTACTCCCTGCTGCCGTGAGGCGGCTGTTTTTAGATAAATTGTCGCGCTGACCCGGAAAGTAACAATGCGGTAACTGCCAAAACTGCCAAAGCGGAGGGTGCAGATCAAATGGCTGTCCAGGTACTTACCGCTTTAGGTACCTATATAAGGCCGCTGAGTGCTAACTGGATGAGAGTCAGCCCAGTCTCCGTTAGTTCCTGCGTAAAACCGACAGTTGGCACTTCGCCCGGTGCAGTCGGTGCCGTCGGTTCATCCGGCGGTGGCGCGGTGATTCCACTGGTGGATATCTCGCCTGCAAAAGCCGAAATCGCTAGAGTTGAGGTTAGCGCCATCGCTATCAAGAACCGTTTCATAATTTGATCTCCTTTGAGGATTCACGATGCAAGACTTCTTACATCGGGGAGAATAGCGCAACTTCCGGAAGTTCTTGCAAGGATTGACAGGGGCAACTAATATTCGCTGCGTTAGGTTAGCAAGCTTTCTTACTCTCACGCAGAAAGGGCTATCTCCCATGAAGATAACCTCACCGAAGCTGAACGCGTCGCACCTCACCGCAAACGAAGTAGCGCTGCTCAGATGTCAGACAGCTTTGGAGTCCAAGGATAGAGGTGATTACGATGGCGCTCGTAAAGCAATGGCTCCTTTGTGGGGCCGCGTAGGGGAACCTCCGAACTCTGTGGAACTTCATCCGTCCGTCGCTGCTGAGGTTTTCCTTTGCGCAGGAATCTTAACTGGATGGATCGGAAGCAAAGAGGGGATTGAGGAGGCACAGGAGCTAGCCAAGAACCTCATTAGTAAAAGTATTACCTTTTATGAGTCAGTGGGTGACGTTAAAAAGGTCGCTGCAGCGCGGGCCGAAATTGCAACGTGCTATTGGCGGGAGGGTGGATACGATGAAGCGCGAATAATGCTTCAAGAAGCCCTGCAAAGATTAACAGTGGGAGGAAATACAAGAGCCAGAGCTCTTCTCAAATTGACAGCCGTTGAGTGGTCAGATTCGCGATACAACGCTGCCCTAGGAATTCTTACCGAGAACGCTTCTCTCTTTGAGAAAGTAACTAACCATACCACGAAAGGGAATTATCACAATGAACTCGCAATCGTCTTAAGAAATCTGGCTACGTCCGAAAAAAGAGGTGAATACTTTCAACGAGCTATAACCGAGTATGAAAAAGCCGAACACGAATTCAAGCTCGCGCGTAACGTTCTCTTTCGCGCAGACGTTAAGAACAATCTCGGTTTTCTTTTTTATACACTGTCGCGATTCAAGAAAGCACATGAATATTTAGATCAAGCTCGTCGTCTCACCGCAAGCCTAAAAGACAAAGTCGGGATTGCACAAATCGATGACACCAGAGCTCAAGTCTTTATCGCCGAGAAAAAATTCAAGGACGCCGAAGCCGTCGCAAAGAGCGCAGTCAAAGTCCTGGAAAAGAGCGGTCATCAATGCCTCTTAACTGACGCCCTTATCACCTACGGCATCGCCCTGGCGCGTTCCAAGCAAACGCAGCGCGCGCAGTTCACTTTTCAAAAGGCCATCGAAGTTGCTCACCAGGTGGGTGCGCTGAACAAAGCAGGACTGGCGGCACTGACGTTAATCGAGGAGTTGGAAGACCTGACACCAGACTCGTTGTATGCAGCCTACGACAGAGCCAGCGACTGGCTTTCAAAATCGCAGAGTCAGGACTTGTTGCTGCGATTAAATGCGGCGGCCAGAAGGGTCTTCGCCACGCTGCGTGGTGAATTGCAAGCCGAAGCGGCCACGGAAGCGATTCTGAACAAGCCCTGCAATTTGCCCAGCGAAGTATTGAAATTTGAAGCGAGCTTAATAAGGCAGGCGCTGGCCCAGGCGAACGCCAGCGTCACTCGGGCCGCGGCGCTCCTGGGAATGAGTTACCAGGGGCTGGCTTATGTGATTGGATCAAGGCACAAGGATTTACTTAAAGAGCGTTCTCCAATCCGGAAACGCAACCGCAAAGCTGAGCCAGAGGAACCAACGAGTTGATCGGCCAGGGATGCACGAAAGCGGCGTGCATCCCCGGTGCGCGGACACTTTGGCCTCGCAGGAGACCGAAGTGTCCGATACGCCACGTCTAAGGGTGAGCGTGGCGTACAGGACCGGCACTCCCATAGGGTGCCGGTCCCGATTTTTTGAAACCACCAGGCAGTGCTTATGTTGTCAAATCGCTGAACAGATTCAACACTCCCCATACAGCACTGATGCAGTTTAGAATTCAAACTTTAGTTTGCGTTCGCGAAACCACAGCCTAAAGGCTACCACCCCCCGCGGGCTGCCCGCGCGGGGACCCCGGCTGAACTCTGAACTGCCGACTTCAAATTGCATCAGTACCCCACTTCGTCTCAGATCAACGCAACTTCTTTTAAGTGCTCGACGTCCACCGTGCTTCTAATAAACTCTTCGTTCACCGACGCATCCTCGACCGGCAACGCCGGAATAAACATCGACATGATCTGCATAATCTTCCGGTGATGCTTATCAAGCGAGCCCAGTTTCGTTGAGATTACCACTGGAGCCTCGTCTGCGGAATAAGGTGCGGACATTACTCTCACCGGCTGGTCCTCAGGATAGAACCGGCGCAGGTAATCTATCAACGGCTTAAACCGGCCCTGCTTGTTCTGGGAAATATCCGAGACCAGCGAAGTTCCAAACCAGCCAATCTGCATAATCAAAGTATCGACATGAGGGTTCAAATCCTGATTGATGGCCACAATCGTGGTGGCATCGAATATTTGAAAGCCGCCTGTATTAATTTCCAGGCCACAATTCGCGGCCATTGAATCAATCGATGAGATGGCCGGCAGGATCTTCACATCCAAACCGCGTCTCTTTCCGCGGCGGTAAATGTCCCAGGTGACGTCGTCATAATAAGCCGGATGCCCGTCACCCACCATCACGACGCCGGGACCTTTCTTGGCTTCATCCAAAACGATATTTGCCATGCGCGGGTAAACGACCTCATCAGATTCACCGGTCCAGTATTCCTTGTCCAGGTCCACCACCTGTTTACAGTATTTCTGCAGTCTCCGGTGGAAGGAGGTGAGATGGAAGATTATTCTCGCCCGCTTGAACGCATCAATGGTTTGGAGGGTGGTCTGCTCGAAACCGCCGATACCAATTCCCGTCAGAGCAATGTCGAAAGACTTTTTGTTTTTAGGCATGAGGTTGTTCGCGAGAAAAATGAAGGAGCCATTCATTCCCGGGCTGCTACCGCCACTACTCAGTTGTCACTCATCAATCCTTTTGACATCCAGGATCTCGCCGCGAAAGGTTTTCAGCATTTGCTGTACTACCGGATCTTTTTCAACTGTGGCGCGCAGGTCTTGTTTCGCGCGCCGCTCAGTCTCTTCCTTCGAAACCGGGACATCAGCGGCCTCGCTGTCCTTAATCACAAACCGCACGCCCAGGTCGAGGCCGGTGATCTCTTTACACACTTCCCGCAGAATCTTTACGTTTTCACTTTTAGACAGCGTGTCGCGCAGGTGCCTCGACTCCGGGGCAAACTCAATACTAAGCTCATCGCCTTCGATCTTTGCCTCACTCGCTCCTTCCAGCAAAGTTACCAGCAACATCTTGCGTCTCTTTTCGAGCGTCGATTTGATTTGGTCAATTTGTGACCCGGGAACGGAAACCACCTGGCCGGACTCAACCGGCTGAATCTCCGGCGCCATCTCCGGTTCGGCATACATCGCCGGACTGGCTGCCGTTGCGCTCTTAGCAGTAGAAGCCGCTTTCGCGAGCTCCGGCGACGCAGCTGGGGCGGCTGAATATTGAGGAGGCTGTGCAAGCGATCTTGAAGTTGAAACCGGCTCGGGCGAACGCACTGGAGAGGAGACGGCTTTGGCTCCCGCCGGTTTCCCAACCGGCGCGCTTCCAGTTCTCACGGACGTCTCGAGCGCTTCGAGTCTGGACAGCAGATGGCCCAGCGTTTCCAGCCGTCGCATCTCCATCAACTTCACCAACCCGACCTCCAGTTGGTAGCGAGGATGCGCCGCAGTCTTCAATAGCGTCTCGGTTTCGGCCAGGGAGTGAAAGAAACGCACCAGGTCCGCTTCCGAAAAGAGCTCCGACTGGCGCTTCAGTTCTTCGCGTTCGCAAATTGCCGACTCCAGTAGCTCATCGCTGCCGGAAACTTTGGTAACCAGCAGATCGCGAAAGTGGGCCAGCAGATCGCGGCAAAAGTTTCTCAGGTCGTGGCCGCGCATCACCACATCATCCACCACGGCGAGCGCTTCGGCCGGTTGGTGGCCCGCAATCCCGTTCATCACCCGGATGAGTGTGTCGGCGCCGGCGACGCCGAGGGCCATCTCCACGTCTTCCTTCTCAATGTTCGTCCCGGCAAAACTGATCACCTGATCAAAAGCCGACTGCGCGTCGCGCATGGAACCTTCGCCGGAGCGGGCAATTTCTCGCAGCGCTTCCTCGGGAATTGTGATCTTCTCAGCGTCGGCAATCAGACGTAGCCGCTCGAGAATCCTGACCGTGGCGATCGTGCGAAACTCAAACTGCTGACAGCGAGACAAGATGGTTTCCGGCACCTTGTGCCGCTCGGTAGTCGCCATGATGAAGGCCACTCGCGGCGGCGGTTCTTCCATGGTCTTCAACAAAGCATTAAATGAACTGGTGGAGAGCATGTGCACTTCGTCGATGACGAAGATCTTGTAGCGATCGCGCGCCGGCGCAAAACCAATCGTCTCGATAATCGTGTCGCGAACGTCACCGACGCCAGTGTGCGACGCCGCGTCGATCTCCTGCACATCGATTGACCGTCCCTCAGTGATCTCACTGCAGGAAGGACACGCATCCGGATCGTCCATGCGGCATGGACTGGCAGTTGGCAGTTGCGACTTGTGGCAATTGAGCGCCTTAGCCAGCAGCCGAGCAGTGGTTGTTTTGCCAACCCCGCGGGCACCGGAGAAAAGATAAGCGTGATGCAGCCTCTGATGCTCGATGGCATTGCGCAGGGTGCGCGTGATGGGTTCCTGCCCGGTGACTTCATCAAAAGTCTGCGGGCGCCATTTTCGTGCGATCACTTGATAGGTCATGAATCTTTAGGTTTTGCGACTCCGTTTTGCGAGTTAGTTTAAATTCCGCTGGGCCAAATCTGTCACCGGATAGCTTTTCAGTAATTTCCATTTAATGATCAAACTGCCATCGCGGTCTTTACGGAGGACCCTGAATGCCACCAGCACATCCGAATTGGAGTATTGAATCGAGCGCACTACGTAAGTTGTATTAACCTGGGCTCGTTGTCGTCGCTTAAACAAAACGCCGTCGACCGTCGTGCCCTCACTAAATCGCCGTGCCTCTATTCGAGCCTTCGGCTCTTCCTCAACCGCCCTATACGCAGTGAGAAATCCTATGCCCGGAATTTCAGCATTCACCTGATCGAGCGGAATGTCACCAACGTTAATAAGCATTCCATAGTCGGCTCCGGCAAAGCCGACGCTCAGAAAGTTTTGTTCCAAAGAGAGGTCCGAGCCTCGTCCGTACTCATTCGAAAGATTAATAAACGAATAGTACGCACCACCGCCACGAACAGCCAGCACATAGTCATAAGTCTCGCGTGGCATCAAGCGAATCAAACCCGTGTCAGGTTGGGCAAGAAACTCTGCATTAGCGGTGCGATCCTCTTCGGAGGGCACCAGGATCTTCTTTTCCAGGACGGCCAGTTCTGCTCGCTTGGCTTGGATTTGCTTTATTGCGTCATCACGCGATTCGGACTGCGCGAAAGCGTTGCTCGAAAAAGTTCCAAGGACGGCGACAAACAGCGTAGCGCTCAAAATCCTTTTCATGTCATTACTCCTTTGCTGGTTCGGACGGGCTTACCATCGGGGATGGGTGATCCCGTTTCGTGACTGGGAGAGACAATCTTCTTCAGGAAGCAAACGGAGAGGACGGCAAATCTGACGGCCAGGAACTTCATCATCACTTCTCCTGCCTGTTCTTTATATATCGGCGACTTTACCAGAGGACGATACTGCCAGCAATGCGGAGGCCAAAGGGAGGCACGAGACAAGCAAAAACTAAGGAAGCTGAAATCGCCTCTGATTACTTGCTACCCGCCACCTCTAGATACGGACGGCCAGACACGGACTAATCTTAGTTATCCCGTTTGAGTATCTTAGTTATTCCGTTTGAGTTTAGGAGCCGAATAACGCTTCAAAAGCTTCCAGGCAATGATCACGCTGCCGTCAGTCTCCTGCCGAACCACTCTGAAAGCAACCAGCACGCTACTGGTGGAATCGGCGATTGAGCGCAGTAGATAGGTTGAGTGCTCACGAACTGGCACACTTCTTTGATACAACCGTCCGTCAAGCGTTATCCCTTCACCTGAACTGAGTAGCCGGCGTAGCTCCAGCACCTCCGTTCGGGACCTGGGCACTCGATACGCTGCGATCGGTCGTACCTGAACGTCGTCGATCGTAATCTCCTCGAGCGGCGTATTACCGATATTAGCCAACATTCCATAATCAGCGGGCCAATAAAACCCCGCCGAGAACGCGTCGCCCTCCAATTCGATGTCTGAACCGTAGCCGTAACCATGGGTGCGATTCGCAAACGAATAATAAGCGCCTTTTCTCGCAACGTTCATTTTCGGCTTTACGCTGGACGACCCACTCTGATTAACCGCACTCCCCATTAGCCGGACCAATCCAGTGTTTGAATTCTGCAGGAAGCTCTTTAATGCTTCTCGATCATTCGGCGGAGGAGCCAGCGGTCCCTTCTTTAAAACTCGATCTTCGCGGTGGATCCGGGGAGGGCCCGGATTGGATCTATGCTCGTCATCGGGAAACTTGGTGGCCTTAAAATCGCCATACGGTGGAGGACCAGTCAGGTTCTCCTGGGCAAATGCGTTCGCGGCTGAGAGCGAAACGACGAGGACTACGAATAACGCGGCAAAGAACTTTTTCATTGAGCGCCCTCTTGCGGCTTATTACTTTTGCCTGAGACTTTAGCAGACGGATGCTGCAGCCAGCAACGCAGGTTCGCGGAATAAACACACAAATAGCGACGGCCGAGTTTGTCACTCTAACCGTCGCTCTTTGCTTTATTTGGCCAGACTCCGGACTTACCCGCAACACACGCGCGCCTGGCTACCGTTGCTCCGTTCCCGGCCTGGCGGGGTTCACCGGCACTACGTTGTGCGGAGCCCGAAGTCTGATAACTGGTCTCAAATATTGCCGATTGCCAATTGCCGATTTCCAATTGGTGCTTATCTACCGGCTGTTCATTCGCTCAAAATAGCCAAGAGTGATTCTGATCTAAATAACCAGCTTTCGCAAATCGGCAATCGGCATTTGGCAATCGGCAATGCTCTAAATCTGTGTTTTGCGATGCGCCAATATCCTTAGCAAGCCGTTGATCGCGAGATGCAGCAGGATATAAGCGATGATCGCAACGACGATCGGCAGTAACAAGGTGTGCCCGTCACCGCTGGTCGGGCTCGATACTATCCCTTTGAACGGTGCGTAAAACGGGTTCGTTATGGAGACGATAAACTGAACAAAACCGGCAGTGCTTCGCGCCGCGAGTAAGGCCAGCAGGAATCGCATCGCCAGCAGTCCGTAGATCAGGTAGAAGATGTAATCGACGATCTGCGAAACACGAGCAGCACCACGTCCACGCTCCACTTCGCGCTCAGTGCTTACTACTTCATTTACCGCCTTCGCCCGGAACTGCCCGGCAACGTCTTCGATCCTACGCTCCTCACCCGGTGGCGGACCCTGGCTCGCCTTCGCCGCAATCTCCGCGTTTACGTCTCCTTCAACTTGCGCTTTTACCGAATCGTGTTGGACCGAGCGCCGGGCCTCTTCAGATGCTAATTTGTCGTCCGCCATAAAACCTCCGGCAGGAAGGCCTGCTTTGTACACCTTGTTTAATTAAATAACAGATGGGGGGTTGGCCTACGAACTTAGGTACCATTGAAGCCGGTGCGCATCCGCCGCATGTATGCACCTGGAAATTTCCCGGTGGCCTTGACGGCTCCCAAGGCGCGATTCGCTTCGGCGAGAGTAGTTCCAGCGTACACGGCCATGATCCTGTGTTTCGAATCGACGTTTGTGTAGAACAACTCTCCCGGCTCGACGCAACGTGAGGCGAATACTTTCCGATCAGGAAGCAACGACTGGGCCGCCAATCGCTCGGCTTCCGGAACAAACTTACTGCAGTCATCTTCCGGCGCGGGCACGCTCTTCAGGATGATGGCGTAGAACAATTCAGTGTCGAAGATGACTGAATTTGCCGGCACCCGAAACTGCAAATCGTGTGGCTGGAAAGTTACGCTGGTTTTACAAGCAATCGTCGGGTTCCCGCAAATAGATCCTCGCCTGGCGCGATGCCGGACGGCATGAGACTGACCCGCCGTCGCGTCAACCGATGCCATCACAGCTGAAAGTGCAATAGCCACCCCCACTGCCATCCATGTGAACGAGCGTCTCGATCTTTTCATTATTTCGACCTGTCCGAACCACCTGCGTTACCGGGTGGGCCGTATATCTCGCTTTATTTTCAAGCGCCCAAACACCCGCTACCGCAGGCGGTTCTGACTTGAACTGGCGGAGAGGGTGGGATTCGAACCCACGGAACGGTTTCCCGCTCACAGCATTTCCAGTGCTGCCAATTCAACCACTCTTGCACCTCTCC
>Ga0190274_10002376_pt1 | contig 11113 bp, 11 predicted proteins | sample Popmic531T_FD_133002 | JGI IMG/M metagenome (GOLD analysis project Ga0190274, IMG submission 133002) | Populus adjacent soil microbial communities from riparian zone of Yellowstone River, Montana, USA - 531 T | ecosystem: Environmental > Terrestrial > Soil > Riparian zone | place: USA: Montana...
CGCGAACAGGCGGCGGCGGGTCGCGCCCGCCGGCGCCGCAAGCCGCTCCGCCGCGCGCGGCGGCGGGTCGACCGCGAGCGCACGACGGATGACGCCATCCATCGCGCGCAGGTCGTCCTGGTGCCGGGCGCAGGCCGCGCACTCGCGACGATGTGCCTCGACGCCGGGATCCCCGGCGAACGGCTCGGCCCCCACGCTGCGGCGGAACTCGAGGCAGGTCATCATGGCGCCCCCTCGGGCGGCAGGCCGAGCTGCTGGCGCAGCCGCGCGCGCGCGCGGAACAGCCGGGTCAGCACCGCGCCCTGCTGCATGCCCATGAGGTCCGCGATCTCCTGCGTCGTGTAGCCGAGCAGGACCTGCAGCACCAGCGGCTCGCGGTATTCCTCGTCGAGGCGGAAGATGGCATTGCGCATTTCCTCCACGCGCTCGTCCTCGGGCGCCGCGAGCACGGCCGATTCGGCAGCGACGAGCATGTCGATGTCGGCGAGCTCGGGCCGCTTCTTCTCGAAGCTGCGCGCGAGCTCGCGGCGCACGATCGTGAGGAGCCAGGAACGCGCCTTGCCCTCGTCCTCCAGCGACCCGAATGACTTCCATGCCCTCAACAGCGACTCCTGCACCACGTCCTCGGCGAGGCCCCGGTCCCGTCCCAGCCACCAGGCGAAGCGCAGCAGGTCCGGCCGCAGGCTCTCGCACAAGCTGCCGAAACGCCGACGCCGGTCCGTTTCTACGTCCGCGCGGTTCATGTATAAAGACCGGCCATAGTCGCAGGTTATTTCCGGCCCATCGCGGCCAATCTACCGCAGGAACTGCCGAACCAGGAGCCTGATGGGACCCAGAGCCACAGGAAGATTCCCGGGTACCCGCCTGCGGCGCATGCGGCGAGACCCGTTCTCGCGCCGGCTCGCGCGCGAGACGGACCTCGCCGCCGACGACCTGATACAGCCGCTGTTCGTCATCGAGGGCCGGGGCCGGCGCGAGGCCGTCGCCTCGATGCCGGGCATCGAGCGCCTGTCGATCGACCTCATCGTCGACGAAGCGGCGCGGCTCGACGCGATCGGCATTCCCGCGATCGCGCTGTTCCCGGTGCCGGACCCGTCGACCAAGAGCGAGGACGGCCGCGAGTCCTGGAATCCAGACGGCCTCGTGCAGCGCGCCGTGCGGGCGCTCAAGAAGGCCGTGCCCGGGCTCGGCGTGATCACGGACGTCGCGCTCGATCCGTACACCACGCACGGGCAGGACGGGTTGATCGACGGCAGCGGCCACGTGCTGAACGATGCGACGGTCGAAGCGCTCGTCCGGCAGGCGCGCTCCCAGGCCGCCGCCGGCACGGACGTGGTGGCGCCCTCCGACATGATGGACGGGCGGATCGGCGCGATCCGCGCGGCGCTCGAGGAAGACGGCCACCCGGACACGCGCATTCTCGCCTACTCCGCCAAGTACGCTTCCTGCTTCTACGGACCGTTCCGCGACGCGGTCGGTTCCGGAGCCGCGCTCGGCAAGTCCGACAAGGCGAGCTACCAGATGGACCCGGCGAACAGCGACGAGGCGATCCGCGAGGTCGCGCTCGACCTCGAGGAAGGCGCCGACATCGTCATGATCAAGCCCGGGCTGCCGTACCTCGACATCGTGCGCCGCGTGAAGGACCGCTTCGGCGTGCCGACCTTCGTGTACCAGGTGAGCGGCGAGTACGCGATGATCGCGGCCGCCGCCGCCAACGGCTGGATCGACGAGAGGAAGACGGTGCTCGAGAGCCTGCTGTGCATCCGGCGCGCGGGCGCCGACGGCATCCTGAGCTACTATGCGGGTCGCGCCGCAACGTGGCTGGGAGAATCGAGAAAGTGACGACGCACACGGGCCCGGGCCGATACGTGCTCTTCGGCCATCCCGTCAGCCACAGCTGGTCGCCTTTCATCCACGGCCTGTTCGCGCGCCAGTTCGACCACGTCGTGGACTACAAGGTCCTGGACACCGCGCCGGCCGCGTTCCGGCACGCGGTGATCGACTTCTTCGTGCAGGGCGGCAGCGGCGCCAACATCACCCTGCCGCACAAGCCGGCGGCGGCGGAGATCGTGAACGACCTCTCCGCGCGCGCCGAGCGCGCGCGCGCGGTGAACACCATCGTGCGCCGCAGCGCAACCGAGCTGTACGGCGAGAACACCGACGGCATCGGCCTTGTGACCGACCTCACGCGCAACCTCGGCGTGGCGCTCTCGGGCGCCCGCCTGCTCATCCTCGGCGCGGGCGGCGCGACTCGCGGCGTGCTCGCGCCGCTGCTCGAACAGGAGCCGCGCGAAGTGCGCATCGCGAACCGCACGCTCGAGCGCGCCGCGGGACTGCGCGACGAGTTCTCCGACCTGGGCGAGATTTCCGCCTCAGGCTTCTCCGAAGTCGAGGACCGCCCCTGGGACGTCGTCATCAACGCGACCGCCGCGAGCCTCGCGGGCGAAGTGCCGGAGCTGCCGCCGCGCTCGATCGGACGCGACACCGTCTGTTACGACATGGCTTACGGGCGCGGCGACACGGTCTTCATGCGCTGGGCCGCGGGCCGCGGCTCGAAGCGCGCCTACAAGGGCTGGGGCATGCTGGTCGAGCAGGCCGCCGAGGCCTACCTGCTCTGGCACGGCGTGCGGCCCGAGACGCGGCCGGTCATGGGCGCGCTCGAGCGGCTCTAGGGCCGCGCGGAACCGGGGGGAGCGTTTCCCCGGTTCACGTAATCGTCCTTCAGGCTGACGTAATGCGCCGCGGATTCCGCGAGCTGCGCGATTTCGTGCGGCGTGAGCGCTCGCACCTGCCGCGCGGGGCTGCCGACCCAGAGCGTGCGCGGCGGCAGGACCTTGCCGGCGGGCACGAGCGCACCGGCGCCGACGATCACCTCGTCGCCGACGACCGCGCCGTCCATCACGATCGCGCCCATGCCGATGAGGCAGCGCCGGCCGACGGTGCAGGCGTGCAGGATCACCGCGTGGCCGACCGTGCATTCGTCGCCGACGACGAGCGGAATGCCGTCGCCGCCGGCGAGCCGGCTGCTCGCGACGTGCAGGACGCTGCCGTCCTGGATGCTGGTGCGCGCGCCGATCGAGATCGCGTTCACGTCGCCGCGGATGACCGTGCCGGGCCAGACCGAGGCGTCCTCCCCGATCGTCACGCGCCCGATCACCGTCGCGGCGGGATCGATCCAGGCGCCGCGCCCGATCCGAGGGGTCCATTCGCGGTAGGGGCGGATGTTCATCCGCCGAGCGTGACGAGCTCTTCCGCGCTCGTCGGGTGAATGGCCACGGTGTCGTCAAAGTCGCGCTTGGTGGCGCCGAGGCGCAGCGCCACGGCGAAGCCCTGCAGCAGCTCGTCCGCGCCCATGCCGATCGCGTGCAGGCCGACGATGCGCCGCTCCGTGCCCGCTGTGACGAGCTTCACCTCGGCGCGCCGGCGGCGCGCCGTGACGCCGTGGTAGAGCGGCATGAAATCGCGGCGGAACACCTCGACGCCGTCGCCGTGCGCCGTGCGCGCCTCGGCCTCGGTGAGTCCCACGGTGCCGATCGGGGGGTGGCTGAAGACGACCGTCGGCACCAGGCGATAGTCCAAGTGGCGATCGGGCTGCCCTCCGAAGAGCCGGTCGGCGAGCCGGCGGCCCGCCGCGATGGCGACCGGCGTCAGCTCGCTGCGGCCGGTGACGTCGCCGATCGCGTGCAGGCCGGCGACGTTCGTGTCCTGCTTCAGGTCCGTCGCGATCGCGCCGTCCGGCCCGAGCGCGACGCCCGCCGCCTCGAGGCCGAGTCCCGCGGTCAGCGGCCGGCGGCCGGTGGCCCACAGCACGCAGTCGAAGGGGCCCATGGCACGGCCGCCGGCCAGCGACAGGCGAAGCCCCGCGCCATCCCGCTCGAGCGCCGTCGCGTACGCGTCCGTCACGATCTCGATGCCGTCGGCGCGCATGGCGTCCATCAGCCGCGAAGAGAGCATCTCGTCGAAGCCGCGCAGGACGCGCTCGTGGCGCGCGAGGAGCGTGACGCCGCTGCCGAGCGCGGCGAAGACGCCGCCCAGTTCCGCCGCGACGTAGCCGCTGCCGACGATGGCGACGGAGCCCGGCAGCCGGTCGAGCGCAAAGAAACCGTCCGACGTGATGCCGAGCGCGGCGCCCGGCACGTCGGGCACGGCGGGCGCGCCGCCGGTCGCGACGACCACGTGGCGCGCGGCGTGGGTCTCCCCGCCGATCTCGACCCGGCCCGCGCCCGCGAGACGGGCCCGGGAGCGGATGAGCGTCGCGCCGCTCTTCTCCACGTTGCCGAGGTAGATGCCGCGCAGCCATTCGACATATGCGTCGCGGCGCGCCTTCAGGGCCGCGAAGTCATGCCGCACGGACGCGAGCGCAAAGCCGTAGTCGGCGGCATCCGCGAGCGCGTGGGCGACGTCGGCGGCGTGGTACATGAGCTTCTTCGGCACGCAGCCTGCGTTGACGCAGGTGCCCCCGAGGTGACCCGGCTCCACGATCGCGACCCGCGCCCCGTGGCGCGCCGCGCGCTGCGCGCAGGCGAGGCCGCCGCTGCCGCCGCCAATTACGATCAAATCCCAGGACTGCGTCATGTTCCCACCGCGCGGAAGCCGCGAGGGCCGATGTTATACTCGATCGACGCATGGCCTGGATTCTCCTCGTTGCGTTCGCGGCGCTCGCCGCGGCGGTGGCCGCCGCCGCACGCCGGGGCCTCGCCAACCTCCAGGGCTCCCGGGAGGAGGCCTGGGCCGCGCTCGAGGCCCAGCTCGAGAAGCGCCACGCGCACATGATCCAGATCGTCGGGCTGTGCGCGCGGCTGATGAAGTACGAGCGCGACACGCTGGATCGGGTCACCACTTCCGGCAGCGCCGTGATCGCCGCAGCCCGGCGCGGCAACATGCCCGCGCTCGCCGCGGCCGACAAGACGTATCGCGCGGCCGCGGAATCGCTGTTCCGGCTCGCGGCGAACTACCCGCAATTCGGGACCAGCCGCGCCTTCAGGGCGCTGCACGAGCGCGCGATGACGCTCGATGGCCGCGTGGACGAGCGGCGCGAAACCTACAACAACGTCGTCAGCGTGCTGAACGTGCGCTGCCAGGCGTTTCCCTACAGCCTCGTCGCGCGCACGATGGGGATGCGTCCGGCCGCCTTCCTCTCCTGACGCCGTGCGCATCGCGACCTGGAACGTCAACTCGCTGCGCGTACGCATGGAACACCTCGGGCGCTGGCTCGCGGAGAACGCCGTGGACGCGATCGCGCTGCAGGAACTCAAACTCGCGGACGAGCATTTCCCGCGCGCGGACTTCGAGGCGCTGGGCCTGCACGCGGCGATCTTCGGCCAGAAGACCTACAACGGCGTCGCGATCGTCTCGCGCCGCGAGGTCGCGGACGTCGCGCCCGGCATGCCGGCGGATGCCGACCCCCAGCGACGCGTGATCGCCGCGACCCTGGGCCCCATCCGGCTCGTGAACGTGTACGTGCCGAACGGCCAGGCGGTCGGCTCGGAGAAGTACACCTACAAGCTCGCCTGGCTCGAGCGGCTGCGCGCCTACCTCGCGACGCTGCTCGAGACGCACGAGCACCTGCTGGTCGTCGGCGACTTCAACATCGCGCCGGAGGACCGCGACGTGCACGACCCGGCGGCCTGGGAGGGGTCGGTCCACGTCAGCGCACCCGAGCGCGAGGCGCTCGCAAGGATCGCGGCGCTCGGCCTTACCGACCTGTTCCGCCGTTTCGAGCAGCCGAAGAATGGCTGGAGCTGGTGGGACTACCGCATGAACGCGTTCCGCCGCGACCACGGCCTGCGCATCGACCTGATGCTCGCCTCGAAGTCGCTGGCCGCGCGCTGCACCGCCTGCACGATCGACCGCAATCCGCGGACCTGGGAACGACCCTCCGACCACGCCCCGGTCACGGCAGCATTTGACATAGAATGAGTCCCGGGTTGTGATGCCGCGCATGTCCGCGGCAGCCCAGCGGGTCCTAGCGCCACTTCGCGGCGTAAAATCGAGCCCGGAAACGCCGTACAAGAAGATCCGTCGCCCCGTGCCAAGGCCTTGTCGCCGCAGTGATTTCGACGTCACCGACACCGTGCAGGTGAGCCGGCCCGCGGCCGTGCGCGAGGCGGTCCTCGAACTCTATGCCGACACCTGGCCGGGCGCGCCGCGCGAGGGTCTCGAGAAGGCCTTAAGGGATTTCGAGAGCCTGTTCACCGGGCAGATGCCCGGCTTCCTCGGCGTCGACACCGTCTACCACGACCTGCAGCATTCACAGGACGTGGTGCTGGCGATGGCCCGGCTGCTCGCCGGCTATGAACGCGTCCCCGACGGCCCGCGGCTGGGCGCCGAGCGCGGGCTGGTCGCGCTCATCACCGCCCTGTTCCACGATTCCGGCTACATCCGCGAGTCCGGCGAGTCCGCGGTCGCGAACGGCGCCGTGTTCACGCGCAACCACGTCACGCGCAGCGCGCGGTTCATCGCGAAGTACCTGCCCGACGCGGGGCTCGGGAACTGGGTGCCGATCTCGACGCGCATCGTCCACTTCACCGGCTATGAAGTCCCGCTCGACCTGCTGCGCGTCGCCGACGCACGCGACCGCCTCGCGGGCCACATGCTCGGCACCGCCGACATGCTCGCGCAGATGGCGGACCGGTGTTACCTCGAGAAATGCCGCGATCGCCTGTACGCCGAGTTCGTGCTCGGCAACGTCGCGGTGCACGCGGGCGCGGAAGGCGTGAAGGTCCTCTACGGTTCGGGACTCGACCTGCTGCGCCAGACGCCGAAGTTCATCGCCTCGACGGTCGACAACCGCCTCGGCTCGGCCTTCGGCCACAGCTATCGCTTCGTCGAGCCGCTCTTCGGCGGCGACAATCCGTACATGAACGCGATCCGCCAGAACGTGCAGTACCTGAAGGGGCTGACGCGCGGCAGCCGCTGGCCGATGCTGCGCCGCAATCCGCCGGTGTTCACGGTCGAATCGAACGCCATGGACGGAATGCGCACGCTCCTGGTCCGGCACCTGAAGGAAGTCTTTGGCGCGTCCGCGCCCCCGCTCACCGCGAGCTGACGCGCGCGAAGCGCGAGCGCATGCGGGGCGGCGCGTCCACGTCCATCACGTAGCGCTCGCGGATCACATGCAGCCGGGCCAGGATCTCCGCCTCGCCTTCGATGTCCGCGCCGGTGATCGCCTCCGCCAGCAGGCGGGGCGTCATGCGCGCGAGCGCGTTTCGCGCGACGGGCGCATACGACAGGTGCCAGGGCTCGGGCTGGACGCCGCGGCCGCGGCGCGTGTAGGGCCGGTAGAAGCCGAAGCGCCGCATGTGGACGCCGAGCCAGGCGGAGAGCCCCGCGAACGGGCCGCCGCGGCGGAACTCGGCGATTTCCAGCTGCGGCCGGTACCCTTCGGCCATGACGCGGCCGTCGGCGACGTCGATGTCGGTGCCCCAGTGATGGCGGCTCGCGCCGGGCAGCGCCGACCACAGCAGGATCGTCTCCACCCGGGCACCGGGGGACAGCGCCGTCAAGTCCACGAGCCGGCCATGGCGGTCCCGGGCCGGGCGTTCGCCGCGGAACTTCGCGTTCCAGATCGCGCGCTGGCGCCCGAAGTCGCGATAGGAGGAGACGGGCACGAGGTCGAAACCGTCGCGCGCGGCGGCCGCGCGCATCGCCAGGAACGGCCGCACGGCCGCTCGGTGCAGCGCACAACGCGGCTCGGCGAGTTCGACGAGGTGGCCGCGGTCGCGGCCGGTGAGATGATTGCCGTTCAAGACCGGTATGATGAGCGCTTAAACCCGGGGGCGCCAACGGACCGATGGCCGCATTCCTGAACGCGTACTGGCCACTCGCGGGGCTTTGCCTCGTCCTCGCCATCGCGCTGGTCCTCGCCTGGCGGTTCCACCGGCGCGTCCACGGCCCGCTGGCCGACGTACTGAAGTCGGTCGAGCGGCTTTCGGGCGGCGACTGGACGACTCACGTCGAGGTGCCGGCCGGCCGCGTGGGACGCGCGCTCGGCAGCGCGCTCGAGCGCCTGCGCATCAACCTCGCGGACCACGCCGCCACCGGCCGCGCGCTCGACATCATGCTGGACAGCATGAACGACGCGGTATTCGTCACCTCCCCGGACGGGCTCATCAAGCGGGTGAACCTGGCCGCGACGCAGATGCTGGGCTGGTCGCAGATGGAGCTGCTCGGCCGCGAACTGGCCTATGTCATCTCCGACCAGGACCGTCCGGCCTTCAACATCGAGCAGGCGACGAACGAGGTGCTCGAGCTCACCATCCGCACGCATGCCGGGCAGACGATCCCGGTGTCGCTGTCGGGCTCGGTCATGAGCTCCGACGACCCGCGCTTCCAGGGCTGCATCTTCGTCGCCCGCAACATCACCGAGCGCAAGCGCGCCGAGCGGCGCATCCGCTACCTCGCCCGCTACGACACGCTGACCAAGATCCCGAACCGGCTCCAGTTCCAGCACTCCCTGCAGCAGGCGATCGCGCGCACGCGCCGCGCCGGCCGCGAGCTCGCGCTGATCTACCTCGACCTCGACCGCTTCAAGGAGGTCAACGACACCTTCGGCCACGCCGCGGGCGACCGCGCGCTCGAGATCCTCTCCGAGCGGATGAACAAGAAGCTGCCGCGCGACACCATGCTTGGCCGCCTGGCCGGCGACGAATTTGCCCTGTTCGTCGAAAATCTCCCGGCGGCGACCGACAACCGCGCCGTGATCGGCGCGCTCGCGCGCGAGCTCCTCGACGAGCTCGGCCGCCCGTTCCAGCTGAACCAGCAGGAGCTCTACGTCACCGGCAGCATCGGCATCGCGCTGTGCCCGCGCGACGCGGACAACGTGGTCGACCTGATCCGCGACGCGGACGCGGCGATGTACTACTCCAAGCAGAACGGCGGCAACAGCCACAGCTTCTTCACGCCGGAGATGAGCGCCGCGGCGGTCGAGCGGCTGATGCTGAAGGCCAAGCTGCGGCGCGCGGTCGAGCGCGACGAGCTGGTGATCCTGTACCAGCCAAAGGTGGACCTGCGCGACGGGCGCGTGGTCGGCGGCGAGGCGCTGATCCGCTGGCGCCTGCCGGGGCACGGCGACATCTCCCCCGCGCAGTTCATCCCGCTCGCAGAAGAGTCGAACCTGATCCAGGAAATCGGCGAGTGGGTGTTGAAGCGGGTCGTGCGCGACTACCAGAGCTGGCAGTTGCAGGTGCCGAAACCCGGGCGCATCTCCATCAACCTGTCCCTGAAGCAGCTGCGCCAGGCCGAGTTCCTGACGCGCTACCGCTCGGTGTTCGACGATGCCGGCGTCTCGCCGTCTAACTTCGAGCTGGAGATCACCGAGACCACCCTGATGACCGAGGCCGGGCGCATGGTGCGGCTGCTCGACGAGCTGCACGCGATGGGGCTGCACCTGTCCATCGACGACTTCGGCACGGGCTACTCGTCGCTGTCGGCGCTGCAGCAGTTCCCGGTCGGCACGCTCAAGATCGACCAGTCGTTCGTGCGGCACGCCACGGTGTCGAAGGAAGACGCGACGCTCGTGCGCACGATCATCGAGATGGGCAAGAACCTCGGCCTCAAGGTCGTGGCCGAGGGCATCGAGTCGCAGCAGCAGCTCGACTTCCTGCGCAGCCGCGACTGCCACTACGGCCAGGGCCGGCTGTTCGGCGAGCCGATGACGGCGGAGAACTTCCTGCAGCTCCTGCTGGCGCAGGCCCGCGGCGAGGCCGGTTACACGCGGATGTTCGCCGGCCGCTAGCCCGCCGGCCTCAGCGGCCTGCGCTGCGCGCCTGCTCGCCCGCGGCCAGGTCGGCGGAGATCGTGTCGAACGACCGGGCCGCCACCTCCGATGCCGCCTTTGCGAACGCCGCGTCGAGCGCGGCCACCACCGATGTCTGGCGGTTTTCCGACGCGTTCTCGCGCGAGGCCGCGATGAACGAGGCCAGCACCTGCCGGTCGGAGTTGCGCCCGAGCGTCACGGCCAGCTCGACCTCCGCGACCGGCAGCGCGCCAGCCGTGTAATCCGCCTCGAAGCGGCGCACTTCGATCACGAGCGTATGCGTCGCCGGGAATCGGCCCGCGTCTCCCTGCACGGAGCGCAGCCGGCCGGATTCCTGGAAGCTCTCGACCAGGGCGGACTGGAGCATCCGCGAGACGTCATCGGCCCAGCGGGCATTGGCGATGTAGTCGAGGCGGTTTCCCGGCCAGCGGCCGGCGATGCCCTCGCCGTCGAGGCCGGGAGCCGTGCGCTCGACGACGACGGACAGGTCGGCGCCGAGCGCGTTGCCCGTGCCGACCTCCGGCGCATCCACGCGGTAGATGCGCGGCGCGGGGACCTCGTTCTTCAGCCCGCCGAAGCAGCCGGTGGCAAGCGCCGCGACGGCTGCCACGATCATGTTTCTCATGGCGGAATCTCCACGCCGGCGGGTGCCGGGCCGTAAATCACGCGCGAAGGGTCGCGCTCCAGGCTGCGGGTCAATGCGTCGACGCTGCGCATGGCCTCGCGAGCATCGCGCAGCAGCTGCTCGAACTCCGCGAGGCCCTGGTCCGCGAAGCGGTCCACGTTGCCCTCGTTCTCCGCCACGATGCGGTCGAAGCGCGCGGCCGTCACCGCGATCGTGTCCGCGACCTCGCGCAGGCGGGTGGCGGCTGCCTTGATGTCCTCGCCGCCGAGGGCGCCGAGCGCGGCCATCGTCGTTTCCATCTCGTTCGCGGCATCCTGGAGGTCGCCGAACATCGCGCGCGCCTCGGCGATGGCCGCGGGGAGTTCCGCGCTCGCCCGCTTCGCGTTCGCCAGCGAGTCGGAAATGGAGGCGATGTTCTTATCGGACAGCAGCGCATTGATCCGCTCGAGCGCCTCGCCCGCCTTGGAGACCACGTCCGGCAGGTTGCTGACGAGCACGTCGAACTGCGATTGCTCCGAGGGAATGACGGGATACTTGAGGCTCGCGGTGGCCACGCCCGGGAGCGAGCCCGGGCTGCGCGGCCGCAGGTCGACGAAGAGGAGGCCCGTGACGCCCTGCAGGGTCAGGCGCGCCACGGTGTCGGCGCCGATCGGCGCGTCCACGTTGATGTCGGCCACCACCCGCACCCGCCGCGCATCGCGCGGGTCGATGCCGATGCCGGCGACCCGCCC
>Ga0190274_10002377_pt1 | contig 11111 bp, 4 predicted proteins | sample Popmic531T_FD_133002 | JGI IMG/M metagenome (GOLD analysis project Ga0190274, IMG submission 133002) | Populus adjacent soil microbial communities from riparian zone of Yellowstone River, Montana, USA - 531 T | ecosystem: Environmental > Terrestrial > Soil > Riparian zone | place: USA: Montana...
AAGTGGCTTCCAGACCGTTTACATAGACATGCGCAACGCCGGTTGCTCCGGTGCCCGTATCGGATGCCGTGCCGTTGAAGTTGATCTGAGCCGCGCTGGTCGGCGTGTTGTTGACCGGGGATGTGACGGATAACGCGGGCGGGGTGTTGTCAGTGACCGGCATCGGTCCACTGATGTTAATAATCAGATATGAACCGGGATTGCTGGTGAGACGCACTTCGAGCGTGTTCAGTGCGCTAAGCGGAACGATCCGATCAATATTGGCAACGTTCTGATTGAGGTCGCTTTGAATCAGGACTTCGACTCCGTTGAGTTTTATCGTGGCGCTGGAGACTCGGTTGGAACCGTTTGGGTCGCCGTTCTGAATATGCAGGGTAAAGGGTGAAGTCACCCCCGGGGGCAGAATGAATTGTTCGAGATACTGGTTCGCAGGTCCAGTTGTCCTATCGAAGCGGCGTGGGCCAAACATCGCCATTTGTCCGCCTGAGTGCGCCGGCCACACTGCGCCAATCACCTTGCCGCCGTTGAGTGTGAACGAGTTTGCAATCACCTGGCCGCGAACTTGTGCCGTACCATTCAGGGTGACGGTTCCGTTATAGGCCCGCACTATTCCCGAAACCTGGCTGCTGCCATTTACCTTGAGCGCCGAGCCAAGAACATTCAGGTGCACGTCGCCGGGCGAGGTGTAACTTCCGAGAACAATGGCTCCGCTGTTGATTGTCAGATTTTGATCGACGTTAATGGTCACCAGGCCCGTGGCCTGCAAACTCGCGCTGCCGTCTAAATTAATAGTGTTTGCAAAGTTGTATGAGCCGGCCGTGAAATTCAGCCGGCTGTTACCGTTGACGGTAAATGTGCCGTAGTTCCCCGGCGGCACATTGATCGTGAGACCTGATTTGGTGACGCTAAGATCCCTCACCGTGTGCCAGTCGCCGATCGTCGCAATATCTGATTGGGAATTCACCGCCACGGTGCGTGAGCCGGTGGCTGAAGGAACAGACGTGGGAAAGTCAGCCGGTAGTGCCGCCGCATCTGCGCGAATATGAATTTTTCCAGGTAGCACGAGGCCGCCCGACAGCGTAAGGGAATAGTTGGGGAGGATGACGCCACCGTCGTTGACCACGCCCCCATGCTGCGCGCCGCCGTTTAGCTGGATCGCAGGCGTGCCGGGCAAGAATATATCTCCAAGTATCTGAGGGCTGCCGCCGAGCGCAAACGATTCACCCTGGAGCACTCGCAATGAACCTTCAATTCGTCCGCTACTAATGTTTGGATGTCCGCGCGATATCACCGCATCCGTGAGAGTTCCTTCCGGCGGATCCACTGCCATTGCGGGTGCAGCTTCGAAAACCGAGCCTGCCGCGCCTCCAGCAAGGTGCTTCAGCCAACCCGCAGACTCCAGGAGCGAGCCGGAAGTTTCAGCTGCTGACTTATGAGAGGATTTGCCCTGCACCTGCCAGGAAGTCGGGACCAAAGTCTGGGAAACCAACGTCCACACCAACAGCAGACAAAGCACCGCGCGCGTCTGGGAACCGAGTTCACGACCTAACGACGCGAAACGCTTGTTTTTGGATGAAGACGAGGAAGTATCAAACCGGGTCAAGGAAAGACGGATATCCATTGGGGGCTCCTGGGCTAAGGCTGAGGCACGGGATCACCACCGCTTACACGCGAGGGAGAGTGACCCATGCGGAAACTAGACGTACGACCACTGTTCGAAAACAGGTTCCACCACACTCGGTGAGGCGGAAAAAGCAACAGTTATCTATTGGAATTCGTTGACGTGAATCTGCGCCGGGAAGGAAGGCCCACGTAAACGAGGAGAAAGAAAATTGCGGGCGGAATTTACTTCACGATTTGGCCATATGTCAAGGCCCCTCTGACAGGCTTTTTCTGGCAATAAGTCTCTTGACTTTAACGACCAGACTTTTGACGAACACAGTAAAAACACCTTTAACAACGTTTACTCACTGTCACTGAAACCCTGACCTTGATGCGCCTCAATTCTTCAACCACTTCCCATCCTCCGTCATCCGTTCCGGTTCGTATCCGTGCTGTGCTGTTTGTTCTGGACACACTCTCGAAATTAGTTAAGAGTTGACATTGCCTTAGCAGGGTTGGTGCGAAGCGAAAGTACCTAAGCAGACAACACAGAAGATTCAAGCGAGGCGCACGGAACTTTAGTCACTTTTTTTGTTGCCTGGTTTAGGCCACCCTTGGGTCACTACCAGGCAAAGCTCCAGTTTGGGTGAACGCACGCAACCTCGAAGCGTCGAAAACGCTAATGAAGGCAAATGTAACAGCACTCAACCGCACCCTGGGGCAGCAGTACTTTTAAGACTGCCAAACCTTTATTCATCGGTTCGATTCCCATCGCCGCCTCCAAATCTTCACAGAATTCATAGTTTGCAAATGCGAACACCCACGGAGCGACGCTCCTACGAAATTAAACAGATTTAGTGCGCGATGCCGTAACAAAAGTATTAATGAACTTCCGTTCAACCCGCTCAAACAAGCTTGACGCTCCAGCCGCACTTGGACTAGCCTTCCGCCAGCCAGAATCTAGGCCCTCAGTAAATTCTAGTAGACATATCCTTACCTGCGTACTGGAGACTCAATTGCCCAAATCTGCCCACCGCAGCGAGCCCGCGACAGCAAAATTCAAATTAGGACTTGGGCTAGCCAATCATGATGCCCTACTCAAAAACTTAGAGGACTTTTGCACTTTTGCACATGGGATGATCCAAGCGGATCACTGTGGATTTGTTCTGTTTGAAAAAACGCTCCAACGAGGTCAAGTGGTAGCTCAATTCCCAGCCCAAGGTTTCGAACGTTTGCTAGGCCGAGACCTGAAACTGGAGAGGGAGGCGGAACAACGCTTAATCAACGATCAAGATGCTATTGAGATCTTGGATGTGGATAATCCAACCGAGAGGGCCGCTCTTGGTTCAGTGGCGATATTGCTCGATGAGTTCAACATTAAGTCACTCTATATAGTAAAGGTTCGCATCCAAGGTGATCTTATTGGATCCTTTAGTTTAGGTCGCGTCGGTACTTCGAAAGAGTTTATTGAGAATGAAAAGACCCTTTGCCGTTCTTTGGCGCAGTTTGCTTCCTCAAGTATAGAAAATGCCGTCCTCAGTGATTGGCTCGAGGTCTTCCAAGAATCGACCAAAGCCATAATCTCCGAACAGGAAACTGGGCCGCTGCTGGAAACGATAGTCAATCAGGCAGTGACGCTCCTTGAAGTCGATGAGGCCGGCATTTACGAACGACATTTCGACCACTCCGGTGATTACCTTCTCCTCTCACAAGCCACCTATCCGGTAAATGACCGCAAGTTTCTTCGTGCTGGCGGGGGTATGGCTTGGCAGCTGATCGACAGCAACGAAGATTTCCTCCAAACATCCGACTACTCGAAATATCCGTACCAATCTCAGCAGTTCCAAGAAACCAGTCGACACAAATCCGTACTCGAAGTGCCGCTGATTTGGCTTAATCAAAGAATTGGTGTGCTTTTTGTGGCTGCAGCAAAAGGTATTGAATTCACAGAGTTTCATGCGGGTCGGTTACAACGGATAGCAGATATAGCTACCTTGGCAATTCAGAGGTGTCGCTTGCTTGGCAGAATCGAAAGCCTTTCGAACGCCAGCATAGATTTGACCAAAGAATTGGATTCAGGATCGCTTAATGCCCGCCTCACTGCGATTGCAGCCTACGCCACCAAAATATTGGGCGCCGAAATGTGTGGCGTCTTTCGAATACGACATCCAGAAATCATGACTCTTGAAGCAGGGTACGGTCATACGGAGAAAGGGCTAAATGCAGGGCAGCCGTTTCGCATTGCTGACGAGGCAGGATCCGGCCTCACCGGTGCAATTGCCGACCGGCTACGCAAAGAATATTTCGAGTTCCGAACTCAAGGGCGATCTGAAATTTTCAAAGGTTTAATCAATATTAGCGGAACAGACCTGACTTCAGATCCCGCCGTCAAAGGTGATCCTGACAACTCCCCCTCCGGAAAGTGTCACTCCCTACTAGCCATTCCACTTCTTTCGATTCGACCAGCAGAACCTGCCATGACCGGGCTGCTGAGGATTAGCAATAAGCGGGGAGTCGGTGGAGTCTCTAAGCCTGGGATTAAATTCACAAAAGAAGACGAATGGATTCTTCGAATTTTTGCGGAGGCAGCTTCAATGGCAATTGAGACTGCCGAGTTGTTCAACAACAAGGACGCTCAGTTCAATCTTTTCCGAACGTTTTCAGAAGTTCTCGAGGGTGAAACCGAGCTCGATTCGAGCCTAGATGTGATTGCCAGTCAACTGGCAGTAGTTATGAAGAAGTCCTTTTGCCGAATCCTCTTTTCACACAATCAATCGAGGGACTCTTGGAATGTGCGAGGAGCCGGACTTCACCCAAGAGCCAACAACAATCTCCACTGGTTGCCCCACAAGGGAGAAACTTTCGAAGTGCGGAGAGTGGCGCACCTAGCACCCTTGATTACAAATAACACCAATAAAACTTACTGCGTCGGCAACTCAAATGGATCTGGGAGTCTGACGGAGTATTCCATTCAACTTGAGGGAGGTACGTTGCACTCTCTACTTGTGGTTCCAATGTGCATCGGTGGCGAACTAGTCGGTGCGTTGGAGTTTGGTGAATTCCGCAATCAGCTTCGCGGGCGAGGTCTATCTTCAGAAAGTGAAATCGAGTTAGCCAAGAATCCGGCCCTATTAACCGCAGACTTGCTCCGCAAGGATCTGATTCGCAAGCGCCAGCCCCAGATGGTAGAAGCCCTCTTTTCTGCGGTTGCGAAGGTCCGAGAAGTCGCTGATATCAACGAATTGTTTTCCGTAATTAGTAGAGAAGCGCGACTACTCTTGGACTGCGATCACGCGGGATTGATCATCCAACGTTTTCGGGACGGACCAATAACTGTGATCACAGAGAAAAGCTCAACTGATCTCGAGAAAAATGATAGTTGGTTAGTTGAACTGTTTGACCAAACATTCTCGTCAGAACTAACGATCCGCGACGATTCACTTGAACAACTGTGTCGCAAAGTTAATCCCGAGATCGCCAGTGGCACATTTTTGGCTTCACGCTTGCATCTAGGTACCCAGGCCAAATGCGCGCTATTCGCCGTACAGCGAGAAACGCCCATCTTCCCGGTTATCGCCGAACGGGAGTTCCTAGGAAAGTTTGCGACTCAATGCTCTACTTCCTTAACGAAAATAGTCGTTCAACAACGTTTGGAACGGTTCCGCGCGGCCATGACTTTGCTGGGTACGGCGATGGCTTTAGGACGACCTATCGAGGCGCTGAAGAACGTGCTGAACGGAATTAAGAATGCGACTGACTGCGATTCTGTCGTTCTTTATAAAATAGACTCTCGTTCGCAAGCCTTTTCAGCGGTTTTCCACGTCGGGGACGTTAACCCACAGAACATAGCACCGCTCAATGAGTTGTTAATGGAGACAGCAGTTGGCAAGATTTTGAAACTAGGCGACCTTTACGTTGCAAGAAACGCGTGGACAGATGACATAATGCATGATCCGTTTCAACAATCTGAACATATCCGGTCATCTGCTGGGCTGCCGATCTGGATCAATCAAGTGCGCGAGACAGTAGATTCAAATCTGACATCAGCTATGCGTGCAAGTGAAGAGAAAGTAAATGTCGGAGTTCTATTCCTAAACTACAAACAGCCCCAACTCTTCAGCCGCGATGAACAACAAATCATAAGGACCATTGCGCCGTACGTAGCACTTTCCATAAAGAACCAGGAACTTTATGAGCAAGAACAAACGAAGTCAGCGGTTAGAAGCGCGCTTCTAGACGCTGAGAAATCACTATCCCGTGTGATGGACCTTGAAGAGACGGGAAATCAAATCGCGAAAGAAGCTCATCGCATCGCCGAAGCGGCCGGTCGGACAATAAATTTCGTCGTCGTAAAGCTTTTGAAAGGCTCCGATGCACTTATTCTCGCGGCATACCCTCGCACTGAAAAGGAGCGTATTGGCAAGGAACTAAATAGGAAGTTCCCGGTTGACACAAAGGAAAATGGTATTGATGCTTCCTTGGGCGTTATTGGTAGAGCGCTTCGGACAAAGAAAACGGAAATTGTGAATGATGTTCTTAGCGACACTGATTATATAGGGATTAATGAAGACACAAGGTCACAGCTTAGTGTGCTTTTACCGCCGGGAGAATCTCCCATTGGAGTGATAAGTATTGAGAGCTCTAATTTGAATACGTTTTACGAGGACGACCGCCACACTTTTGAGTTGTTCGCCGTTTCTGCAACTGAAGCAATCAAAAAGGCCCAACAGTTCGTAGATTTGGAAGAAGCACGAAGGCGAGAGGAGGCTGCCAGAGCTGTAGCAAGCGCCACTGCCTTGGCGGCAGCCATTAGTCATAGCTATAAAGGTGCGGCTGGCGCTGTGGTTCGGAGCGCGAACAAGTTGAAACAGTCTCTCCGTGTTAGTAGCCTGTGGCCCAAAATAAGAATGTTTTTTCCCCGCTCGCCTATCGCACTGAACGTGGATGAGATATTGAGTCGCGCGACTGGTTTATCCGACGAACTGGATACACAAGAGTTTAGCTTCAAAACTTTTCCGTGCATAAGAGTAAATCACGAGCTAAATGAATGGACCAGCCGGCGGCGCGTCCAAGCAAAGAACGAAGGGGCTCAACTGTTTTTCAACGAGCCGTTAAATGAAGATGTTTATATTCGGATGCAACCAGACCTTCTAGTTCGTGTTCTAGACACGCTGTTCGAAAATGCGTTAGCTGCTATGGCAGAGCATCCCACGAGGAAAATATGGCTCGGTGCGCGTCGGAGCAAACCTCAGAGCGAAGCTCTAATCGACATCGTTATGTCCAACAGCGGGCCGAAGATGCCCGATTCAACTTGGAAAAGTCTGGGTGTTCGTCCTGTTCCCAGTGGGCCAAGACATACCGGCATGGGTCTTTTGATCGTCCGCACTCTCATAGAGATGTGCGACGGTCAATTTCGAAAATTTACAAACGACGATGAATTCGTCAGCGTAGGCTTTGCTTTACCTATTGTTCGATCTGAGTTAGTTGATTCCTAATATCATTTGCTTAGGTGGCGCGGTCGGTACATCAGGGTGTCGTTATTCGACAGGAGGTAAGGGATGGTTAATATCTTGGTCGCCGATGATGAGAAAACATTTCGCGATGATGCGAAGGCCATACTAGAGAAAGAAAAAACCTTTCACGTTATTGAAGCAGCAGGCCCGGAAGAAGCGATTGAGCAACTCAGATCAAACGAAATTGACGTTGCTGTGATCGATCACCGGCTCAGCGGACCTAACCAAACAGATGATAGCGGACTGAGAGTTGCCGAACAGTCCAATCCACGTATCCCGGTCATCATGGTTTCGCAATTCGGTGATCGCAAACAGATTCTGGCAGCAATAAATACACATCCGGACGGATATCCATTAATAGTCCGTTTTCTCGACAAGCAAGACATTGATCGCGATGGCGACTTGCTCTTATCGACTGTTCGAACTGCTCTAAAGAAAAGAGAGTTGGTAGCGAAAAGTGAAAGGGAAAGAATCGATCCTGAATTGCTAACGCACTACAGATCTGATCGCAAATGGTCTAATGCATCCCAAGGCCTTCACTACCTAACTACTTTGGCGTTTGTGATACTAATGGTACATGCCTCGCTGAGCGTCACACACCAGGCTATTCCATTGCTGTTTGCGACCTTAGCTATCGTTGCCGGAGAGGTTACCCATATCCTGGTCTCACACAGGGAGGGATCCATTGCTCGAAGAGCTCAGAAAAACCATGACGAACTCCTTCAAGCCGTCAGGTTCACACATCTGCTAGATGCTTGTTCATCAATTAGCAACCTTGAGGAACGAGATAAGGCACGGGCGAAACTCATTCAGAACGCTTCAACGAGTTGGTTAATTATTGACAAGTCGGAGCGACGACGCGTTTTGAGAACTGAACGCAGCAAGGCTCCCAGCACTGATCTGCTTGATCCTTAGACAGCGTGAGTTCTGGTGTCAAGGCCGTACCGTGCTGAACACCGCAGTTCGGTACAAGCGGCCAACTGCGATGCAGCCCGTCCAGAGCTACCGGAACAATTGGCCGATTCAATTCTGTTCTTCTAGTGCACTCGCTTCCATATCTGTTCTCATGTCGATTTGCAGATTGCCATTCTCAATTAAGAAAAGTCGATGAAACCTCTGAAGTTGAAGAGAAAAGGATAGTCACCTGGGTTATTCGATCGTCAGGGCGGAGCGTTACGCCGAGGCCATAAAAGCAGCACGCCCTAAAGACTGCTGAATGTTTTGTTTCTCGTCTATACTGCTTGAAAGCCCTAATGAAGGAGTGGCCCTAACGGTCTAGAAACCCTTATCCCTTGGTTTCGTAAGATGGTAGTGCCCAACTTGGTGACCATCACAACGCGGGCAGATGGGACGCGTGAGGCCGCGGAGAGCAAGTCATACACATGAAAACCTTTGCTCCTGTCCTGTTGCTACTTCTCGCGTGTGCAATAACGGAGACTGCCGCACCGCCTGCCGGCTTACCAGGGTCCGCAGGCATCACACCGCGCGCGTCCGACCCGCAAGTCATCCCCGGCATCGAGACTCTGCTCGCCAAGGTGCCGCGGGCGCTCAGGGGAAAGCGAGTCGGTCTGATTACCAACCAATCAGGGATCGACAGATCGATGAACTCAGACATCGATCTGATTGCCAGGCACAAGGATCTAAAGCTGGTCGCCCTGCTGGCAGCCGAACACGGCATCAGGGGCACGGCAGAGGCCGGCGAAAGGATTGCGGACGAGACTGATCCCAGGACCGGCGTCCCCATCTACTCCTTATATAAATCCGAGGACCGTGGTCCTACTCCGGAAATGCTGCGAGACGTCGACGTGCTGGTCTACGACCTGCAAGAGGTCGGCGGCCGCACCTGGACATACGTCTCCACCATGGCTCTCTCCATGCAAGCCGCCGCGAAAAAGGGGATTCCTTTTGTTGTTCTGGATCGTCCCAACCCCATTGGCGGGGAGATTGTCGAAGGAGCGCTGCTCGACGCCAGATTCAAATCATTCGTGGGCATGTATCCCATACCGGCACGTCATGGGATGACGGTCGGCGAGCTGGCCACCCTCTTCAACCGCAAGTTTGGCATTGGCGCAAACCTCATCGTGGCTCGAGTGGCAAACTGGCGGCGCTCGCAGTGGTTTGACCAGACCGGTCTGCCCTGGGTGAACCCCTCCCCCAATCTGCGGTCACTGGCCGCGTTGACGAGCTACACAGGATCGGTCTACTTCGAGGGCACTAACCTGACTGAGGGAAGGGGCACCGAACGGCCGTTTGAGCAGATCGGCGCTCCATGGCTTAACGCGTGGGAGGTTAGCCGGGTAATGAACAGGAGACGGCTTCCGGGCATCCGGTTTGAAACCATTACGATGTCGGTCTCGCCGACGGCGGCCAAGCATAAAGGGCAGACTATTCCGGCGATTCGCTTCGCCGTCACTAACCGGCGGTCGTACCGGCCGGTCCGCACATCGCTCCTGCTCATCGACGAGATCCGCCGGCAGCACCCGCGCGATTTTGCCTGGACGGCTACCATTGATCGCCTCACGGGTTCGGACAAGGTGAGACTTGCCATCGAGGGCGGCCGCCTCGATCAGCTTCTGAAGGAGTGGGACCGAGAGGCTTCGGCGTTTCGTGAGAGCCGCAAACCATATCTACTCTACCGGTGAGGTAGGCAAAAGAACTGTCCACTAAACCACACGAATTAGCACGAAACCCAATATCACAAAGAGCATTGCACAAAAAGTCATTCGACCAGTCCGCGGTAGCGGACGAATGATAGTAGCCCAGCAGTTCACTGCTGGGATTATGGGTCAAGGCATTGTAGTCCGTGAAGCGGACGGCTGATGATGGGGATATCTCTGGCGTTTTCAGCCGTCCGCTTCACGGACTACAACTGTTACTTTCTATCCCAGCGATAAATCGCTGGGCTATTATCAGTCGTCCGCTAACGCGGACTGCGGAAGTTCACTTTTTGTGCAAAGCGATCACAAAGAATACTTCAGTGTCGTTCCGTGTAATTTAGTGGATCAGTCTCTTGTCTTCTTCAACAAGTAGCTGCTGAATTATGCGCTCGGCCTCGTCATAGTTTCCTTCCCCAACGTGGCTCCATCGAATTCGTCCTTGCTTATCTATGAGAAAGATGGTCGGCCAGGCTCCGACATTGTAGGCGTCCCACGTTTGGTAGTCGTTATCCGATACCACCGGGTAACGAATCTCGAGTGAAGCAACTTCGCGGCGAAGGTTTTCGGCTTTTTTCTCGTAATCAAACTCAGGCGAGTGCACCCCAACAACGGTCAGGCCCTTGTCGCGATACCGCTCGTGCCAGCTTTTGATGGATGGCAACGTGTTGCGACAGTTAAGGCAGCCGAAGGTCCAGAAATCGATTAGCACAACGCGACCGCGCAGGTCCTTGAGCTTTAACGGCTCTGAGTTGATCCAATTACCCGCGGCCAGATCTGGAGCAGTTGCATGACCCGATACCCTCGGTGCAGTGATGGTCCGAAAGGGACTCAGCAATCGTCTTGTTAAACCCGTAGCGGCTACCGAAGCGACTACTAAAACCAGTCCCACAACAACTCCGATTAACATGTTTCGTCGTCGGTCCATATAGCTATCACTTTCCAGCTACTGATGCAGTTTGAAGCCAGTAGTTCAGAGTTCAGCCTTTAGGCTGCGGTTTCGCGACGCAAACTGAAGTTTGAACTCTAAACTGCATACGCTAGCTTTCCAGCGCTTGCTTCCGTCTAATATACGGGCGTCACCGGTCAGTTGGATTCTGCTCAGCGTTGCTTTTTGCAAAGCAAGTCGTAGATGGAGGCACCGACAGGACAGGATAGAGCGCCAGAGTGGGTCGATGAATACAGAACCGGAAGCGGACCGGGGTCCCCACGCGGGCAGCCCGCGTGGGGTGGTGGTAGCGACCGGGTCGTTCTGCGCCTCCAAGCTCGCGCAGCCCGAACGGGACCCGGTCGCTACCGCTTCCGGTTCCGTATTCGTCTGGCGATGCTGGGGGTGAGTAGA
>Ga0190274_10002378_pt1 | contig 11110 bp, 6 predicted proteins | sample Popmic531T_FD_133002 | JGI IMG/M metagenome (GOLD analysis project Ga0190274, IMG submission 133002) | Populus adjacent soil microbial communities from riparian zone of Yellowstone River, Montana, USA - 531 T | ecosystem: Environmental > Terrestrial > Soil > Riparian zone | place: USA: Montana...
ATCAGTTCCTTAGCCAGGGCTCTTTTCTTATCCTGTAGTTGCAAAATTTTATCTTCTATTGTATCCTTACAGATCATGCGATAGGCGAAAATATTTTTCGTTTGCCCGATACGGTGTGTACGGTCAATCGCCTGCTGTTCTACCGCTGGGTTCCACCAGGGGTCAACGATATAAACATAATCCGCGGCGGTTAAATTTAAACCGACACCACCGGCTTTTAATGAAATCAAAAACACCCTTACGGTGTCATCATTTTGAAAACTCTGTATAGCCTTCTCCCTGTCTGGTGCAGAAGTACTGCCATCAAAATACTCATATTTTACACCCAGCTCATCGAGCTTTCCTTTGATCAGTGCCAGCATTCCCAGGAATTGCGAGAATACTAATGCTTTATGATTGCTGATATTTTCTGTTATCTCCCTGGCCAGCTCATCGAGTTTGATGGAATGATTTTCAAATTTTTCCTCTTCATTTAATATCGCTGGTGAGTCACAGATCTGCCGGAGCTTCATTAATCCCTGCAAAATGGTTAGCTGTGATCTTTGTATGCCCTGTTCTTGTATCGTGCCTAAGATTTTATCCCGGAACTCGTTGCGGTAGGCATCATAGATCTTTCGTTGTTCATCTTCCATTTCGCACCAGAGTATCATCTCTTGTTTTTCCGGAAGGTCCTTGGCTACCTGTTCCTTTGTCCGGCGAAGGATGAAAGGGTAGAGTATTTTTTTCAGGTGCTCTTTTCGATCCTGCTCACCAAACTTATCAATAGGAATGGCAAATTCCTGGCGGAAAAATTCCATGGTGCCCAGCATACCGGGATTCAGGAAATGCATTTGTGCAAAAATGTCGAAAGTGTTATTCTGTAGTGGCGTACCACTCATACATAACCGGTTTTTCGCGTTCAGCAAACAAGCCGCCTTCGTTACTTTGCTGGAGGGGTTTTTGATTGCCTGGCTTTCATCCAGGATGACATAGTCAAAATTTACACTCATCAGCAGCTTTATATCACTCCGTAAAGTACCATAGGTGGTAATGGTCACATCATGATCGGTTATTTCCTCTTTTGCTCTGGTACGGGTGGGACCGTGATGAATGCGATAGGTAAGCCGTGGTGTAAATTTTTTTATTTCATTTTCCCAGTTATAAATAAGAGTGGTAGGACAAACTACCAGGGCTTTTAAGCTATCATGCTCACTTCGGTAGTGATCAAGAAATGACAGGGCCTGCACGGTTTTACCTAAACCCATATCATCCGCCAGTATGCCTCCCCATTTAATCTCTGTGAGGTAATTGAGCCATTGGTAACCTGCCAGCTGATAGGGCCGCAGTATCGCTTTCAAGTTCTCAGGCGGTTCAATTTCTTCAATGGTATTCAACTGCCGGAGGTTTTTATATTTCTCTTCGAGTTGCACTACCAATTCTTCTTCATTACGCTCCTCATATAATTCATCAACAACACTAAGATGAAACCGCGATAGCTTAAGATTATTATTATTTCCTTCTCCCACCCTGAAAAGCAATGAATATTTTTTGAGCCATTCGTCAGGTAAAATTCCCAGCGTACCATCATTGAGCTGAACAAACTGCTGTTTATTGGCTAATGCCCTTTTTACTTCTGCTACTGTTACGCGCTGATCGCCAAATACAATATCAACTTTGGCATCGAACCAGTCAGTATTACTGCTGATAAAGATCTTTGTTTGTGGCTTTGCTGTGTTAAACCGGAAATTTTTTAACGCTTCAAATCCATAAACCGGCGTCTTGATGTCTTTCATCGCGTCTACGAAAAGAAAAAACCAATTATTCTTTAAAACGTCTGATCCTTTCAGCGCCAATGATCCCGTTTCCTCGCTTACGATAAAGTTGGAATGCAGGCCCTGTAGTTTGGCAATGAATGTATTCTCCGCCAACCGGTTCCTGTGAACGATCAATACTTTATCACCCTGCGGCACTACGATCTCATCACGGTCCCTGGCCTTGGTCTCATACCCTTTATAAGAAAAAGAGGGTTGAAAAACCAAATAATCCCCTTTTTCTATCAGAAATAATTTTACCTCCGGATCGCCATCTTTGATTTCCTGCACGATCGATTTGTCAAAATCAACCTGGTGTTCTTTCGCCAGGGGAAGCAGGAACTCATGTAATTTTTTATTCCACTCATCTGACGCTACCTCCATTTTACCCGTTGGCAAAAAGTCATCGATTAAATGGATCACTTCATTATTCTTCCACAGGTGCATTTGCTGGTTGTATAAAAAGAAAAGCGGGCTATTGCTCTCATTCTGCCCCAGGTCATATTCAATTCCATTCGCATTTACCCTGCAGTGTATGGTATAGTTGGCTCCTGCAGCCATCGGGGTTTTCTTTACGTGAAAATGGGGTTTTGCTTCTTGCTTAATTACCTGTAATGGTTCCAGGTTGGTTGTCTTAAAGGCCTTATTTGCCGGCAGTAAAAAAAATAAAGAGTTTTCGCCTTGTTCGCTGCACAATTTTTTAAGTCTCGGAAACAGGTATTCTGCCATCAACTCCTTGGTTTCACCGGGCAGATCATCTCCTTCCTGGTGAATAATATTTTCCCAGATGCCCGAAAATGGAGAATTACGGCTGATATATTTATTGATCTCTGCATCTTGTAATTTGCGTACGATGGTCAGTGTTTGCCTGTCTTCTTCCGGGAGTTTGTCCGTGTCCAGGTAACGGCTGATATCGGGTTTTTCAGCTTTACCAACCAGTCCATCATTTTTATCATTGGGCTCCCCGATCACAGCATCAATTGTAAACCATGGGTAGCTTTTTTTATTGAAATTAAAAACAACACCCAGGCGTTGCATCGGGATGGCCGTATCATCTTGAACAATTACAGGAGCTTCTACTTCTTTTTCCCTTTGTTGCGGAATGATCACTGGCCGGGTGGGAACGGCCAACGGAGCTACTCTTTTTATACTGGCATCCAGTACCCTTAAAAAAGGTTTTCCATCCTTATACGCAAATTCAAACTTTCCTTTCAGATCGTCATTCAATGAATAGCCGTATGCTTCCAGCAGTTTATTCTTATCCTTATCCCAGTTGCGTATGCTATCAAAATAATTAGCGCCGTTTTTTGTAAACAATTGCAGGAAGACGATCACCTTGGGCAAACAAAGCAAATGTTCGGTATCATCATAGTCACAGCTGGTATCAAAATTTCTTTCTTCGTTCTTGCGAATGATCACAGAATAAGGAGCTCCATATAATGTTAGAGAGGCTTTGACTACTTCGTTTTCGGCTAATTCAATTTTGGCTTTCTGTGTTTGCAGGTATTTTTCTGCTTCCTGGAAAATTTCTGGCGATGAAAGCAACCGGAGCATTTTTACTTCGATCGTTTTCATTTTTGCAACGGTATGTCGCTGATCATATTTTACGCCATCTGCCTGTAGTTGCCCCCGGTCAATCATTTCCTGCAACTGGAAAAGCGCGGCTGTTTCATGCCGGCAAATATCACCAATGTTATAAGGGCAGCTGCAACGAAGCGAAAGGTCCTTAGGATCTTTGAAGCGTTGAATATTTACTTTATAATAGGTAGAATAGCTATCGTCTTTTACCCTTAAGACAGCAGAACCAAAAAGATCGTCGTATTCAACTAATTCTACAAAACCAAGCGTATGAATTTTCTTTCCACGACGGACCACTTCATCAGTTCCATGGGTGTAAACGTATTTCAGCAAATGCGGTAAAGCCATTTAATCTTTCAATTTGCAGTTGGCAGTTTGCAGTTTCCTCATGCTAAAAATAATCCTGCAAATTGCCCACTGCCAACTGAGGATAGGGCAATCGGCAAATGTAAAAGAAACTGTGCCGGATTTCCTTATAAAAAAGAAGAAATAAAAAATAAATTTTAGACACTCCTTATGCCGTAAAAATGAAGTATCTTACATGATTTTTTTTACATCAGCCAGCCCGGTATATTCTATTCAAGCTATTTTGCCATGAGTTTTCCTTCATCGTATACAGGTAGTACATTCGCGCCATTGCTGGTAAGACAATAACGAATATCTTTTTCTAATCCGAAATTCATCAACCGGTGGTAATGCGAAGCCTGGTTTTTTTTCATGAAAGAAAAAAGATCCGTTTTTGCCTTTTCATACATCGTCTTTGCCAGGTGAGATGAATCGCAGTTGATGGAAAAATGTTGACCGATCGATGAAATAACTGCTCCGGCAAATAACATGTCCTCAATATTCACCCGATCTTTCCAGGCGGCGCAGCCGAGGATGACATTTTGTTTTGAAGAAAGCAGGTGATCACAAACAGCTGATAGATTGGGAAAGGACCCGGTAACTATTTGTTTGGCTCCTTTATCCAATGCCATATGCAAAAGCCGGGTGCCATTGGTGGTAGTTAATACCAATGTTTTCCCTTCAACAAATTCGCGGGGATATTCAAATGGAGAATTGCCATATTCCAGCCCTTCTGCAATTTGTCCATCACGTTCACCAGCGGTAATTCCTTCTATTTGCCGCCCAATTTCCATACACCGGGTTACGCTGTCAACAGGTATAACACATTTGGCACCATTATACAACACCGTAGCGATGGTAGATGTTGCTCTCAGCACATCAATAATAACAACAACACTATTACTAACATCATATAAATTCAAAAGGGCAGGCGATAGAGATGTGTGCAGGGTGGGTTTATTAGTCATGCAGTCTAAAAAAATAAAGGAATGAAAAATAATTGGGTGCGGCCGGATTATTTTGACAGAAACCTTCTCCATCTATCTGTTTCAGCTACATCTTTAAGCACTTTATTCCTGTGCTCAATCAATCTCTTTACATAGGAAGTGAGATACAATTTCTTGAATATTTTACCAACGTTACCATAAGGGGCTTCGAATTCAACCAGGTCGATCATGATCGTTCCATTTTCACATGGCTTGAAATGATGTACATGCTTCATCATTTTAAAATCACCTTTCACCTGTTCGTCCACAAACATATCTGGTTTTTTCATTTCGGTGATCTCGGACCTGTAAAATCTTGTTTTAAATAAATGCTTCGCCTTCCAGGTCACCGTTTCATTTTTTTCGATCAATCCGAATCGTACTCCGGCCACCGCTTCTTCCTTGTGTTTATTCATAGATTCCTTATGAACATCCACATTACGGGCGAGGTCGAAGACTCTGCTAACCGGGGCTGCAATAAATGTCGTGAGATGAATCGTGGGCATAGCTCTATCTGATCTTTTGAATTTTTAACGGCTTTTATAACAGCAAAAATCCCACCATTTTATTTGCCCTGTGAGAAAGGTATCTTTGCCACTTTTGCATGTAGTAGTTTGTCCCGCACTTTTATTAAGAGATTCGTATCAATACTTGCAAAAGCCGTACGAACATACCCCATACCAATGGCCTTACCAAGGGTGGGTGATTGCGTACCCGATGTTACTACTCCAATAACACCCCCACCAGCATCTTTTATTTCATATCCATGGCGGGGTATGCCTTTTTCCATCATTTCAAACCCAACGAGCTTTCTTTCAACACCTCTTTCTTTTTGCTTTTGCAGACGTTCTTTTGACGTAAATTCTTTCGTGAATTTGGTGATCCATCCCAAACCGGCTTCCAATGGCGAAGTGTTATCGTCAATATCATTGCCGTACAGGCAAAAACCCATTTCCAACCGCAAGGTATCCCTTGCACCCAGTCCAATAGGTTTTATTCCCAGCGAGGCACCAGCCTCAAAAATAGCATCCCAAATTTTTGCCGCATCACCTTCTTTATTCTCAAAATAGATTTCTACTCCCCCGGCACCGGTATATCCGGTGGCACTGATCAATACGTTTTGTACTCCGGCAAATTCTCCTTTGATAAACGTATAATACTTTAGGTTCAGTATATCAATACTGGTAAGCGTTTGTAAAATTTTTGTCGCATTCGGACCTTGTATCGCAAGCAAACAGGTTTTGTCAGAAATATTGTGCATCTCGGCCTTCTTCGTGTTGTGCCGGCTGATCCAGTTCCAATCCTTTTCAATATTAGAAGCGTTCACCACCAGCATATAGACCTTATTTTCTTCAATACAATATACCAGCAGGTCATCTACGATGCCACCCTGTTCATTTGGTAGGCAGCTGTACTGCGCCTGTCCATTTTTTAACTTAGCTGCATCGTTACTGGTAACCCGTTGTATAAGGTCTAACGCATTTTCTCCTTTTATTATGAATTCACCCATATGGCTTACATCAAAAACTCCGGCGTTTTTGCGAACGGCCGCATGTTCATCATTGATACCAGAATAGCTTATTGGCATGTTGTATCCTGCAAACTCGGCTAACTTGGCTCCCAGGGCAATATGCTTATCAATAAAAGGAGTGTTTTTCATTATGTATTATTTGGTTCGCAAATGTATGAAACACTTATCCAACAAATGATAGTAGGCCCTGGCTTTCTATTAAGGGCACAAGAACCGATTGGGTTTGGGATTTCATTTTTCGACCCTGCCCATCAGCAAATGAACAGGAAAACTTACCCTCATTTTTTGCTGGTTCCAAAAAGGTTTGATACGCTTTATTAACTCATCAACCGGGTTATAATTATTTTTCCTGGTAAACTTTTGCAAAGCCGACCAGGTATTTAAATAGCCTTCCAGTTCTTCAATTGCCCAGTTGTAATCCATAGTAAAAACCGGAGTATTAATTTTTGAGAATGGAAATGGAATGTTCCGATATTCCTCGTCTACATATTTTCGTTCATCGTCCCAATAACCGCCCAGCGTTTTATAGTGATGATCTTCGATCAATTTATTTATCGTGTCGGAGATTCTTAAAAGCGAGTAGGTCCAGCCTGCAAAAATGCCCCCCTGTTTTGATACCCGTTTTACTTCTGCATAAAATTCATCGAACCGAAACCAATGAAGGGCCTGCGCCACCGTAACCAGGTCAAAGCTTTTGGCTGGAAAATTAGTTTGCTCAGCTGGTTGAACCGAGTAAATAATATTTTCTTTCTGAAAAGCATGATCAATTTGTTTTTGGCTAATATCTGTTGCAAAAACTTTTGTAAATGCGTAAGATAACTCCTTTGCAGCTTGCCCGTTTCCGGTACCACAATCCCAGGCCGCTTCTTTATAATCCAACTGTTTAAGAATGCGATCATATAATGCCGGCGGATAGCCCGGGCGATATTTTGCGTAAATGCCAGACTGTTTAGAAAAATTGTCTTTCATAGTGCAAAGGTACCCAGCAAAACTGTGGCCTTATTATTGAAAAAAGAAATATGTAGACAGGAGAAGAAAAAATTTAACTATCAACATAAAAAATTTACTGGTATGAAAATGAGCTCTTTATTTATACTTGGCTTTACATTGTGTGTAGCATCCTCAGCTATCAATGCACAGAAAGTCACAGGATGTGGTTTTAAAGTCCCACCCCGTTCTTTAATAACGCCGAAGTTTCAGTCCGTATATGAGGCGCGGGACATTCTGAACAGCATGCTTGATAACATTCAGTGGAAAGAAAACTTTAGTGTTAGGGAACAATATGGGATCCGGAATGCTTATGCCACGATCATCAATAGTGTCAGGTGGATTATATATGACAATGATTTCCTGGAAGACATTGATGCTTATACTTCGACAAAATGGGCCTCCATCAGTGTACTGGCACATGAAATGGGTCATCATTATTATAACCACGTCGTGAGTAGCAGTGGCAGTACGCCTCCAAAGGAATTAGAAGCAGACGCGTTTTCAGGTTATGTTATGGCAAAATTAGGAGCGAACCTGCAACAATCCATAGCGGCCATGCAGGCTATAGCTTCCGACAGGGCGAGTGAGTCACATCCTGCAAAAAAGGACCGGCTGGGTGCTATCACCAACGGGTGGAATTCTGCAAATACAGGTACCGCAAGCAGTCCTCCAAATCCATCGGCCCCACCACCACCAGTGCCGCAAAACCCTACGCCACCGGCTAATCCAAATCCAACCAACCCTGGTGACCCCAATTCGGGAAACGACGCCAGCTGGATAGGTCTTACCGCTCAAAGTAATAAGATAGAAACCGTGCTGTTGAGCGATGATGGCAAAAATTTTCAACAAGCTGAAATAAAACCGGGCGAACCATTTGTTTTTAAATTTGAAATATACAATTATGGCTGGTTACGTTTGCCGTATTATAACGGTTACCGAACCTTCAAATTACTGCACGGAAAGGATTACAGTATTTTATGGAATCGCAGAACCAACAACTGGACGGTAACAGAAGTGCCGGAATAAGACGAAGCATATCGGTAATTGTCATGGAACTTTCCATTCAACAGGAAAATTATAAAATGTTCAGCTTACAATAAATCCGTTGTGGAAAAAATATTGCTGTGAAAAGCAAAAGGCCCGTTGCCGGAACCTTTTGTTTGTCCGCTATCGCGAACGTTCAACTTCAACCTTCTTTATCAATACAGGGTTAGAATGGCTATTGCACCAATGTTACTTTGCAGGACCATGATCATAACTCAGTATGCGGGACATTTTCCAATTGTTATCTTTTAATAGCCAAAGATGGGTGAACCTCGCTTTTCCATCTAACCTTGCCTCTTTTCCTTTTTCCAGAATGTAAAACAAATGTTCTCCTGAAAGAATAGCTCCATAGATAACGCCGTTGTTTTGCAGCGGAAAGAATTTCACGGTGCCTGTTACTTCCTCCCTTCTTATCCTGAAATCACTATTGCTGCATAAGTTTTTCTTTATACTCATCGCCATGCTTTCAACCCCTTTCGTTATACCACCCTTGTCATGATAAAATTCGACATCATCGCTAAAGAATTGGTTATAATTGGTCGTATCGCATCGGTTGTAAGTGTCCCAGAATAAACTGTCCTTTTTCAGAATCGTTTGTGCCACTTTTTCTTCAGTGTTTTGCGCCTGCGCTACACCTGAGAAGATCAAAAGCAACAAAAAAATAAACAAAGGAAGGAAATGGTTTTTGGGGTTCATGGCATTAATGAATTAATTAATCTTTTTATTAAAAATATCTGACCAGGGAAAACACAGGGGAAACTGATGAGGAAAAGGCCTCGTCGTTTTCTACATCTTCCATACTTTCTGTGCTGGCCCCTGGTTTTGTCTCTTTTTTATTATTTAATTCTTCCAGCTCTTTTAACTCCTGCTTTTTTATTTCAATTGCTTTTTTGATATGGATACTGTCGTTCTCATCATAGCGATAATCGCCGGAACTGCCCGAATTAGTATTTCCGGAAACATCTTTCAGATTTCCGTCAATACCCATTACATAATCAACATCCGAACGGAAATTATGCCAGTAATCGTCGTCCGTATCGAAATCTACACCTACCACCCTGTTGCGACGATAACTTCTTTTTACACGGAATTCAGCGGGATTAAGCTTATTATTCACTGACTGATCAAAGCGGATTTTTTTTCCTATGGGTACTTGTATTTCTATTTCAACCTGTTGTCCACGAAACTTACTGTCCTTGTCAATCGCATATCCATTCGCCAGGTCCAGGACACTGTCTCTTGAATAAACTGCATATTGAATTTTTTCAGCCCGCCTCATAGCTTCGTTTTCGCTATCGCCGAAGCTGAATTTTTTCTGGGTAACATGATAAAGCGAATCCTGGCTGGCTTTAATATTAAATCTAACAGTTGACAGTTTTAATGTATCATTGGACAGATCCCATCCTTCACCTTCATCATTCACCCAATCAAACCTGCCGGTGTATTCCAGTTCAGGTTCTGATACCGCAACAATCATTTTTCCGTTAGCCGGTTGGGATACAGTGACAGCCGTATCGCTGTGCTCATATTCACGAAAATCTTTTGTGATGCTTGATGCGAGTAAGATCGCAGCTACCCATCCCAACGTCCACAAAAAGCCAAAGGTCCATCCCAGGTAACTATTGCGTGATCGCACACGCAGTATTCTCCTGATCACCCAGGTGATAAAACCAATCAGTGGCACACCCAGGAAAAAGATCAATGTACCCCAGGCATATATTTGCTGCCATTTACTGGTCCATAAAAAATTATTGACCGGCCACCAGGCAATGCCTCCAAATATCAAGGCAATCACCGCAACAAATAAAGCAAACGCAATTGTACCAGCAACGAATAAGAAGAATACCTTGAACAACACTCCAATCGCATGACCTAAACTACGGCCGCCCCTGCCAGCTGTTTCACCAACTTCAGCAGCAAATGTCTTGCCCCTCGTGTTGGCGAATTCTTTGGCTTTAGCACCGAAATTTTGCGCAGATTCCTTTACTTCCTCACTCCATCCTTTCATACGATCCTTCATACTGTCCATTCCCCCCTGCACATTTTGGCGGATACTATTAAGATCCACTTTCTCACCCCGCATTTCCATTTTTTCATAATTAGACCTCGCTTCCGGCAATACCATCCATAATATCACATAAGCCAGGATAAAAGTGCCACTCAATGAGCTAAAAATGATATTAGGAAAGATTTCCAAATCATAACGCCATGAAAACCCATCCAGGATACCGAATAAAATACTTAATGCCAGGGGTGCAACAAAAATGATCCGTATAGTAGATGAATTTTTATTGAAATACGCAGCCAATCCTCCTGCTACGCCACCAATAATTCTGTCATCCGGATTGCGGTACAATCTCTTGCCGGAGTAGTTTTCAATATCCTTTGCCGGCAAAACGATCCACAATAAAATGTAGGCCAGGAATCCCAAACCAAAGCCGCCGAAAGTAATGATCGCAAATAAAATTCTCACAATCGATGGATCAACATTCAGGTAAGCGGCAATACCGCTACACACACCGCCAATAAATTTATCGCTGCTATCACGGTACAATCTCTTTTTTGCTCTTCTTTCGGCATAAGTATACTGCTCTTGTTGTTCCTTCTGCGCCGGCTCTGTTGTATCCGCTGTATCGGCAGCATCAAAGTCTTCAGGTCTTCCCATAGAAACTATGATTTCTTCTATATCAGCATCGGTAACGCAGGCAGCGCCTTTGCGAACTTTATCGCTCATCAGTTCAGCAATGCGGCTTTCGATATCGTTGATGATCTCATCACGGCCTTCTTCATGAGAAAAATAACGGCGAAGACTTTCAATGTATCCCTGCAATTTTTCATACGCCGAA
>Ga0190274_10002379_pt1 | contig 11105 bp, 10 predicted proteins | sample Popmic531T_FD_133002 | JGI IMG/M metagenome (GOLD analysis project Ga0190274, IMG submission 133002) | Populus adjacent soil microbial communities from riparian zone of Yellowstone River, Montana, USA - 531 T | ecosystem: Environmental > Terrestrial > Soil > Riparian zone | place: USA: Montana...
CACGGGATCCCAGGGCCCCGCGACGCACGTCGACTGCTTGTTGAAGAGGGTCGGGTGTCGGGGCGTCTCGAGCCCGGACTCCGCGACGTGGTCCGCGTAGTTGAGACCCACGCCCAGGAACTTGGGCGGGCGCCGGATCGGTGCCTGGAGCCGGACGTCGCCCAGCGCGATCCGCGGCCCAGCGGCGAGCACGCCGCGCGCGCGCGCGAGCGCGGCGTCGCCGGCTTCGAGGAAGCCGAGCATGTCGCGCGGCAGCTCGGGCGCCGCGGCGGCGAGATCGACGACGGCATCGCCGTCGACGACGCCGATGCGTGTGGAGCCCTCGTGCGTGAACGTGGCGAGCTTCATCGTCTCCTCAGCCGGTCGAGCCGGAGTCTGGGTCGGGTGTGCGCGCGCTGCGCAGGATCTCGTCGGTCGCCTGCGCGGCCACGAGCTCGGCCTCGAGCGGCGGGACGCCGAGACCGCGCAGCACGAGCTGGCAGAGCTGCTGGGCGATCCAGACGTTGGACGCTGCGTCGCGCTCGCCGCTGAAGCGCGCGAGGCCGGCGTGGCCGACGCCCAGGACGAACAGGGTCCCGGCCTCGACGGTCGGCACCGTGAAGCGCCCCGTCGTCAGACCCAGGCGCACGTCGTCCACGGTTCCCTGGTTGAGCCTCGGCGAAGGCAGCGTCTCGCCGCTGCGCCCGTTGCGCACCAGCACGCGGCCCTGCTCGGGCTCGTCGGCCACGAAGCGCAGGTACACGCAGATGGCGCGCGCCACACGCCGCGCGGCGTCGGTCTCGCCCTGGTTGGCCTCCGTCACCTCGCGCTCGATGTGGTCCCGGATGCGCCGGACGACGGCGCCGAGCAGCGCCTCCTTGTCGGGAAAGTGCTTGTAGAAGCTCCCCTTGGCGACACCCGCCTCCTGCACGATGTCGTCGATCGCGACGGCGTCGACCGGATGCTCGGCGAACAGCTTCTGGCCGGCGCGCACCAGGGCCTCGCGCACGGGCTCGGCGCGGCGCTCTGCGCGCGGGCGACGCGGCGTCGGCGTCACGACGCGTCCCCCGCGCGGAGCAGCCGACGCCAGGCGGACACGAGCGCGTCGGCCGGCCCCGACCCGAACACGTAGCGGTCGGGTCGCACGAGCACCGCGTCGACGCCGCGCGCGGTGAGCCAGCTCGCGACGCCGGGGAAGGGCGCGAGGCGCGCGTCTCCGAGGGCCACGGGCTCGACGTCGGAGTCGGCGCCTTCGGGGATCGACTTCGCGATCAGCCAGGCGCGGCGCCCGAGGACGTCGTCGAGTCGCGCCCCCGCGACGGGCTGGGGGAAGATCTCGCCCGCGCCCGGCGAGCCCGTCATGAACCCGGGTCCCGCGAGCGGTGAGGGCGTGCGCAGGGGCAGCGTCTGGGCGCCGGCGCGGTGCGCGGCCAGCAGCTGTGCGTCGCGCGCGCGGGCCTGCTCGGGATCGCGTGTGCAGACGACGCGGCCCATGCGGATCGCCAGGTCGATGTGGGCCCGCACGTTCGGCTCGCGCTCGACCGGATACGTGGCGAGCAGGCCGTCGTCGGCACGGCCGCGCAGGACGGCCTCGAGCTTCCAGGCGAGGTTGGCCGCGTCGCGGATGCCGGCGCACATGCCCTGGCCCGCGAAGGGCGGCATCTGGTGGGCGGCGTCGCCGGCGAGCAGCACGCGCCCCGCGCGCCAACGCTCCGCGACGAGCGCGTGGAAGCGATACACCGCCTTGCGTTCGATCTCGACGTCCACGCCCCACGGCTCGAGCAGCTCGGCGATGACTGCATCGTCGAGCATCTGCTCCGCGCTCTCGCCGGGCAGCAGCATGAACTCGAAGCGGTGTCGCCCCGGCCCCATCAGCACGCACGTGGTCGGGCGCGCCGGGTCGCAGACCTGCAGGTTGGTCTCGGGGAGGCGACAGCCGGGGCGGGGGAGCGTGTCGAGGACGAGCCAGGGCTCGTCGAAGCACAGGTCGTGCAGCGCGATGCCGACGGCCTCGCGCACCGTGCTCGACGCGCCGTCGCAGCCCACTGCGTAGCGCGCGCGCACCTCGAACGCGCCGTCGGGCCCCACGACCTCGGCGACGACCTCGTCCGTCTCCGGGCGCAGCTTCTCGAGCCGCGCGCCGAGCCGGATGCGCGCGTGCGGGGACGCGTTCAGCCGCGCGCGCAGGGTCCGCTCGAGGCCCGGCTGGTTGAACATGAAGCTCGCGGGCCAGCCGGACGGGGCGAGCGCGGCGAGCGCGCCGAAGCGCAGCAGCACCTCGCCGGCGGCGTTGCGGAACTCGTAGCCCGGCGCGGACCGGATGTGGGGCGCCAGCGCGTCGGCGATCCCGAGCCGCTGGAAGACGCGCATGACCTCGTGGTCGAAGTGAGCCGCGCGCGGCAGCGGGTAGACCTCGCTCGAGCGGTCGATCGCGAGCACGTGCACGCCCGCGTCGCAGAGCAGGGCCGCGAGCGCCGCGCCGACCGGGCCGAGCCCGACCACGAGCACCTCGCACGAGACCGGGGTGCTCGGCGCGCGGCGGTTGGGGTCGGTCATTCGGGGCTCGCCTCGTTTGGAGCAGGGAGGGACCTGAATGACCTTCTGGTCACCGCGATCTCCCTGAATCGGTCCGTATTATACATAGTTTGACTATTTGGTCACTTCGGTGGGATGCTGGCAAGCATGTCGAACGCCGAGTCCGAGATCGCGGCGCGGATCAACCGCTGGGCCTTCGACCGCGACCAGCAGTCGTGGGAGGCCCTGCTCGACGCCTTCCACGACGACGGGGTGATCTCACTCAGCTGGTTCGACGGCCCGTACGCGGGCTTCGTGGCCGCGTCGCAGCGCATGGCCGCGGTCGGCCGTGCGCTCGTCAAGCACCGGCTCGGGGTTCCGGCGATCCGTGTGCGCGGCGGGCGCGCGCTCAGCGAGGTCGACGTCGCGATCCTGGTGCGCGCGCAGAGCCCGTTCGGCGAGATCGACACGACGACCCACGCGCGCTTCTTCGACTGGCTCGAGCGACGCACGGGCGTGTGGAGGCTGCTGCGGCGCACCGCCATCTACGAGAAGGACCAGGTGGCACCCGTGTGCCGCCCGAGCCTGCCGGCGGAGTTCTTCGCGGGGCTCGAGCGCTTCCCAGCCGAGGTCCGCTTCCTCGCTGCCAGCTTGGAGCGCGCTGGAGCTGCGCTGGTGAAGGGGCTGGTGCTCGACGGCAGCCCTGCTGCCCGGGACGCGTATCGCGAGGGCGAGGCCTGGCTCGCCGCCGCAGGCGAGCGATGAGCGCGCGACACTGGATCGCGGCGGTTGCGCTGCTCGGGCTGCTCGGCGCATCGGCCGCCTGTGCGCAGGACGCCCCGCCCGCGCTCGCCGCCGGCTGCACGTTCGTCACGCTCGGCACGGCCTCGGGTCCCATGCCGCATCGGGAGCGCGCGCAGCCCTCCAACGTGCTGCGCTGTGGCGACGACGTGATCCTGGTCGACGCGGGCGACGGCGCGGCCCAGCAGCTCGGCCGCGCGGGCATCACCCTCGGCGACGTCGACGCCGTGCTGCTCAGCCACCTGCACTTCGACCACACCGGGGGCTTGTTCGCGTTCCTGAGCCGGCGCTTCCAGAGCGGCTACCGCGGGCCGCTCACGGTCTACGGTCCACCCGGCACGAAGGCGACGCTGGACGCGCTGATCGCGGCCATGCAGCCCATGGTGGCGGATGGCGGCTGGCTCGCGTCGCCCCTCGTCGGCACGCCGGGCTCGGAGATCGCCAGCGTCGAGCTCGTCGACGGGTCGAAGCTGCGGATCGGCGCGGTCGCGGTGACGGCCGCGCTCAACAGCCACTACGTGATCTCGGACCCGGAAGGCGAGGGCTCTCACTCGCTCGCGTACCGCTTCGACCTCGCGGACCGCTCGATCGTCTACACCGGCGACACCGGACCGAGCGCGCGCGTCGAGCAGCTCGCGAAGGGCGCGGACCTGCTCATCACCGAGGTCATGGATCCCGAGGAGTCGATGGCCGCGCTCGCCGCCGCGCGCCCGGACCTGCCCTGGGTCGCGCGCCGCCTGGTGAAGAGCCACTTCGTGCGCCAGCACCTCGCGCCCGACGAGGTCGGCCAGCTGGCGCAGCGCTCCGGCGCGAAGGCCCTCGTCCTGACCCACATCGCGCTCGCCCGCGAGTCCCTGGCTCCCGCCCGCGCGAAGATCGCCAAGCACTTCGTCGGGCCGATCGCGTTCGCCGAGGACCTGAAGACCTACTGACCCGAGGAGACCTGCATGGGCCGCTACTCGCGCGCGTTCGGACCCCACGCTCCCGAGGCCACCTATGTCTCGCACGCGTTCGAGGAGCGGCTCGTCGATCTCGGCGAGGTGCAGCTCAACTACGCGGTCGCGGGCGATGCCTCGCTGCCGGCGCTGCTGCTGATCCCCGGGCAGACCGAGTCGTGGTGGGGCTACGAGGGCGCGCTGCCGCTGCTCGGCGAGCGCTTCCACGCGCACGCCGTCGATCTGCGCGGGCAGGGCCGCTCCACGCGCACGCCCGGGCGCTACACGCTCGACCTGATGGGCAGCGACCTCGTCCGCTTCATCGACAGCGTGATCGGGCGTCCCACGATCGTCGCCGGGCTGTCGTCCGGCGGTGTGCTGAGCGCGTGGCTCTCGGCGTACGCGCGTCCCGGACAGGTGCGCGGTGCCTACTACGAGGACCCCCCGCTCTATGCATCGCAGACGCGTCCCGCCATCGGGCAGGGCATCGGCCAGACGATCGGCCCGGTGTTCGACCTGCTGTCGCGGTACCTGGGCGACCAGTGGGCGATCGGCGACTGGGACGGTCTCGGCGCTGCCGTCGCGCGCGACCTCCCGCCCTGGCTCGGGATGGTGGGGCGGCTCTTCGCCGGAGGCGGCGAGCCGCCGCAGAACTTGAAGGAGTACGACCCGGAGTGGGCGAGGGCGTTCTGGACGGGCAGCGTGGCGGCCGCCTGTGACCACGACCGCATGCTCGCCTCGGTCCGTGTGCCCGTGCTCTTCACGCACCACTTCCGCATGGTCGAGCCGAAGAGCGGCGCCCTGCTCGGCGCGATCTCGGACCTGCAGGTCGAGCGCGTCCGCGAGCGCGTCACCGGCTTGGGCAACGCCTTCGACTACGTCTCGCTGCCGACCAAGCCGCACTCGCTCCATGGTGAGGACCCTCGGCTGTACACCGAGACGCTGGCGGGCTGGGCCAAGTCGCTCCCCTGACTCGTCGAAATGCCCGGAGCGCGGTCGCATCGGGCCGCGCGCGGCGGTGCTAGCGCGGGGCTGGCGAGGCTCCCACACCGGCCGGCGACTGCTGGGCCCAGGCGATCCAGGTCTCCGGCTGCGCGACGCGAGCCACGACCTTGAACTGGCTGTCGCCGAGCGGCTCGAACACGACCATCTCGGCCTCGCCGACGTCCGCAAGATCCTTGCCCGCTGCGTCCTGCAGGTTGGGTCGGTGCGAGACGATGACCAGGTTCTTGCCCGCTGCGGGCCGGGTGCCGAGCAGGGCCCGGAGCGCCGCGGCGCGCCGCTTGTTCTCGCGCGGAGAGACCACGAGGCCGCCTTCGGTGCAATCGAGCGACGCGACCACTTCCCCGAGATCGAGGAGCTTCGCAGCCTCCTGCGCGCGCTGGAATCGACTCGCCACCACCTTCTCGACCGGAATGTCGAGCGTCCGGAACGCCTGACCGATCGCTCGCGCCTGCTGCCGACCCTCCTCCGTGAGCTGGCGCTGCGCCTGGACGTTCTCGAGGTGAAGGGGGTCGGTATCGGCCTGGTCCTCGTTGGTCTTCGGGTGACGCATGAAGACCACGTACCCTCCCTTCTGGAGCTGCGGCACCACGGCATCCGCCGCGGGGGGCTCCGCATGTGCGGCGAGAGGGAGCAGGCACACGAGCGCGAGGAGCCGAAGTACGCGCTGCGTCTTCATTCGTGGGAGTCCTCCATGCGGCGTCGACGTTGCGGATCGGGCGAGCTCATGCTGGAGGACTCAGCGCAGAGCAGTCAAGCGGATTGCCCGGCAACGGCAACGATCCGCAGCGCTCGAGGGCCAAGCGTCTTCGAGCAAACCGGCGACGCTCTGAAGGCGTGACAGGTCACGACGACTTTGTACTATCTCGAGTGATCCGCCTGGGGGAGACATGGTCTCAATTCTGATCGGCGCACTCGTTGGCATCGGTCTGGTGTACCTGAGCTCTCGGAAGCCAGGATCGGATCCGAGGGCGTCCACGGGCAAGCTGATGAGGCTGTGCCGCGGCGATGCGGAACGAGCCGACCGCCTGATTGCGCTCGAGGTCCGCAGGTCACCGGGAATCTCACGGAGCGCGGCGGTGTCGCGCGCGATCCAGGCCCTGCAGCGCGACAGCCGCTGAGCTCGAAATCCTGCACGTTTTCGCGGGCCTGGCGCCGTGCGAACAGCCACAGAAGGCTTGGTGGAGAATCTGGTAACGGCGCTACGGCCTTCGGCCGGGCCCAACCGGTGCTGGCCGCCCGCAGGGAGGTCTCGTAGGATCCGGGCCGATGACGTCCTCGAGCAGGGAGCGGCAGCCCGTCGACCTCGCGTCCATGCTGGGCGGGAGCGCGATGGCGGCGCGCGTGCGCGCGTTCGACTGGGCGAGCACCCCGCTCGGTCCGATCGAGGTCTGGCCGATGAGCCTGCTCATCTCGGTCGGCATCTGCCTCAACTCGCGTTTCCCGATGTTCGTCTGGTGGGGACCGGAGCTGATCAACCTCTACAACGACGGCTACGTGCCGGTCCTGGGCGCGCGTCACCCCGCGGCGCTCGGTCGCCCCGCGCGCGATTCCTGGAGCGAGATCTGGGCCGACGTCGGGCCGCAGGCCGACCTGGTCATGCAGCAGGGCAAGGCGACCTGGAACGAGCGGGTGCACCTGCGCATGGAGCGCCACGGCTTCCCCGAGGACACCTGGTTCACCTGGTCGTACAGCCCGATCCGCGACGAGAGCGGCAAGGTCGGGGGCCTGTTCTGCGCGTGCACGGAGGACACGGGCCGCGTGCTCGCGGAGCGCGAGCGCGACGCCCTCGCGCTGCGCTTCCGCGCCCTGGTGACCGCGAGCTCGGACGTCGTCTACCGGATGAGCCCGGACTGGAGCGAGATGCGCGCGCTGCAGGGGCGCGACTTCATCGAGGAGATGTCGGATCCGAGTCAGACCTGGCTCGACAGGTACATCCTCCCCGACGACCACGCTCGGGTGATCGAAGCCATCGAGCGCGCGATCCGCGACAGGAGCATCTTCCAGCTCGAGCACCGCGTGCGGCGCGTGGACGGCTCGGTCGGTTGGACGTTGTCGCGCGCGGTGCCCATTCTCGATCCGAGCGGCGAGGTCAGCGAGTGGTTCGGTGCCGCGAGCGACGTGACTGCGCGCAGGAACGCGGAGGAGACGCTCCGCGCGAGCGAGGCCGCGCTCAAGGAGACCGACCGGCGCAAGGACGAGTTCCTCGCGATGCTCGCGCACGAGCTGCGGAATCCGCTCGCGCCGATCAGCAACGCACTGCAGATGCTGCGCCTGAGCAGCAGTGCCGAGACGACGCGCCTGGCGCAGGACGTGATGGACCGCCAGGTGAAGCAGATGGTGCGCCTGGTCGACGATCTGCTCGACGTGTCGCGCATCACGCGCGGCAAGGTGGAGCTGAAGAAGAGCGTCGTCAGCCTGTCGGAGGTGATCGATGCGGCCCTCGAGACCGTGCGCCCGCTGCTGCGCAGCCGCATGCACCGCGTGCGGAACGACGTGCCGCAGGGAATCTGGGTCGACGCGGACACGGCGCGCCTCGCTCAGGTGTTCGCCAACATCCTGCACAACGCGGCCAAGTTCACGCCCCGGAGCGGGCTGATCGAGCTCTGCGCGGAGCAGGCTCCCGGCGGAGTGAGGGTCTCGGTCCGCGACGAGGGCATCGGCATCCCGCGCGAGCAGCTCGTCTCGATCTTCGACATGTTCGCGCAGGGCGACCAGTCGCTCGAGCGCTCGGAGAGCGGCCTCGGCATCGGGCTCACCATCGTGAAGACGCTGGTCGAGATGCACGGCGGGACGGTCGAGGCCCTGAGCGACGGCCTCGGCCACGGCGCCACGTTCAGCATCTGCCTGACCACGCGCGAGGCTCCGGGCGCCTTCGCCGATACGCGCAGCGCTGCGTCGCCCGCCGCGCCGCTGCGCCTGCTCGTCGTCGACGACAATCGCGACTCCGCGGGCACGCTCGGCACGATGCTCGAGCTGCTCGGCCACGACGTGCGTCTCGAGTACGACGGCCCGTCCGCGCTGCGCTGCGTCCGTCAATTCCGCCCCGACGCCGCGTTCCTCGACATCGGCCTGCCCGGGATGAACGGCTACGAGGTCTGCGAGTGCCTCAAGGCCGACCCCGCCTCGCGCGACATCGTCGTGATCGCACAGACCGGCTGGGGCGACGCCGCGCAGCGCAGCCGCTCGCGCGAAGCGGGCTTCGATCACCACCTGGTCAAGCCCGTCGACATCGCGCTCCTGGCCGACGTCCTCGCGGCCATCAAACAGACGCGGCCGCAGCGGGACTGAGGCGCAGCCGGATGTCGGAACACGGCCCCTACCTCGAGCCCACGCAGGAGTCCGGCCGGGCCCTGGTCATGCGCCGGATCGCAGGGCCGGTCGTCATGTTGAATCTGCTGCGCTTTCGCGCGCTCGCCGACTACTCGGCGGCACCGCAGCTCGCGCCCGCGGTTCCGGTGAGCGGCGCCGAGGCCTACCGGCGCTACATCGAGCACACGCGACCCTTCCTCGCGGCGTCGGGCGGCGAGCTGATCCTGCTCGGCCGCGGCGGGTCGTTTCTGATCGGGCCCGAGGCCGAGCGCTGGGATGCCGTCCTGCTCATCCGTCAGCGCAGCGTCGCCGACTTCATGGCCTTCGCGCAGGACGCGGCATACCTTGCGGGCCTCGGCCATCGCACGGCGGCGATCGAGGACTCGCGGCTCCTCCCGCTCGAGGAGGTCGACGCGCTGGGGCTCTGAGCTCTCTGCCCGCGGGTCAGGCGGAGAGTCAGGGCCGTTCCCACCTCGGCCGCAGGTCGTGCGTGGCATCGCGCACCAGGCAGCGGACCAGCTCGCCGTAGGCGTCGTCGGGATCGGCGGCGCGCAGGTCGACCGGCCCGCCCTTCGAGGCGCTCACTCGCGCGATGGAGCGCTCCGCGTTCGCGCTGCCGGTCCAGAGCGTGGCGCCACTGCGGGTCTCGAGCAGTCGCGTGTGGAACGCGGCCTGGACCGTGGCATCGGCGCGCAGCGCGTTCAGCTGGGTGGACAGCTGCAGCTTCGGCCGAGCCTCGCTCAGCTCCACACGACTGACGAACACGGCGTCGACGCCGTAGCGCTCGCCGATGGCGCGCGCCGCGTTGAAGTCGAGCTCGGAGTGCCCCACCGCGGCGAGCAGCGCGCGCTCGTCCCCGAGCTCGAGCAGCGCGACCCCACCCTGCGCCGACTGGATGGCCTGCATGAAGGTCGTCGTCGGCTCGAGCCGGCCGCTGCCCGGCCCGCTCACCTGCACCCGCACGAGCCCGATGCGCGGCCACTCGTGCAGGTCCACGCTGGGAGGGATCCGGACGGCCGGGGGCCGCGGATGCGAGCAGCTCGCGGCGACGAGCGTGCAGGCGAGCGCGAGAGCGAGGCAGACTGGGTGCAGTCGGGCCGCAGGCGTGGGCATGGCAGAGCTCCGTGGTCCTGGGCCCGCCCACTCACCGGGCTCTCCTCCAGCGGTCATCGGCGGACGGGCGCGTCGGCTTTACCCACGGACGCGCATCAGGGACGCGCGAGGCGCACCAGGCGCTCGCCGTAGGCGAGCAGCGCGCCGCTGCGCGGATCGAGCAGCGCGCCCTTGAAGTGCTTGCGCGTGTGCGCGGGACGTGGCCGCCACGAACGACCGGCGTCGTCGGAGCGCAGCACGACCCCGCCCTTGCCGACGGCGAAGAGCGCGTCCGAGTGGGGCGCGCGGACGCACGCGCGCAGGTCCTGGTCGGTTCCGCTCGGCACGCTGCGCCAGTGCAGGCCGCCGTCCTGCGAACGCAGGATCGTGCCGCCGCTGCCGAGCGCGAGCAGCGCTCCCGTGCGCCCCGTGCTCGCGAGGGCGAGCAGCGTGCTCTGCGTACCGGACTCGACGGCGGTCCAGGTCTGGCCCTCGTCGCTGGAGCGCAGCAGCGTTCCGCGCGCGCCGACCGCGAAGAGCGCGCCGCTCGCCGCGTCGGCATGGGCGCCGTACAGGTCGGCGGAGACCGGAGCGGCGATCTCGCGCCAGTGCAGACCCGAGGCGTCGGAGCGCAGGATCACACCGTCCTTGCCCACTGCGACGAACACGCCGCTCGGAGGGTGCGCGGCTCCGGCGAGCAGATGGCGGTCGGTGGAGGCGTCGGTGGGCTGCCAGCTGCGGCCCTGATCGGCCGAGCGCAGCATGCGGCCCGGTCCCGCGAGCGCGATCAGCACGTCGCGCTCGGGATCGAGCACGAGCTGGTGGTAGTAGCCGTCGAGCGTGCTCTCGCTGCGCTGCACGGTGACCCAGCTCGCCCCGCCGTCCTCCGAGCGCACGATCGTCGCGGGCGGACCGGCGGCGACGAGCACGTCCGACTGCGCGAGTGCGACCAGTGAGTAGAGATAGGTGGACGCGGGCAGGCCCGTCTCGAGCGAGCGCCAGGTCTCGCCTGCGTCCAGCGAGCGGACGATCGAGCCCTCCGCGCCCGCGCCGACGATGGATCCCCGGTGATCGATCGCCATGGCGTGGACGTAGCGCGCGAGATCGGGGCGCGCGATCTGCCACGTTGCGCCCGCGTCGGTCGAGCGCGCGACGATGCCCCCGCTGCCGGACGCGACGAACGTGGATCCGCCGGTCGAGAGCAGCGTCTCCAGACTGCCGACGCTCGCGAGCGCGAGCGCGCTCCAGCTGCGCCCGCCGTCCAGCGAGCGCGCGAGCGCTCCGCCTTCGCCGACCGCGACGAGCGCTCCGCTGTCGGGATCGGCGCGCAGCGCCGCGAGCCGGCGCCCCACACCCGTCGCCACGCGCGTCCAGTGCAGCCCGGCGTCGTCCGAGCGCAGCGCGTGGCCGTCGTGCGCGACCAGCACCAGCGCGCCCTGCCGCGGGTCGACGACAGCCGCGGCGAGATAG
>Ga0190274_10002380_pt1 | contig 11099 bp, 6 predicted proteins | sample Popmic531T_FD_133002 | JGI IMG/M metagenome (GOLD analysis project Ga0190274, IMG submission 133002) | Populus adjacent soil microbial communities from riparian zone of Yellowstone River, Montana, USA - 531 T | ecosystem: Environmental > Terrestrial > Soil > Riparian zone | place: USA: Montana...
CGTCGCGGATCCGTTCGCGGTGTCGGGCAATCCCGCGCGGTCCTGGGACGTGGGGATCGTCGACGCAGGCGCGAATGAAGGCGCGAGTCTCGATCCGCTGGCGGCACTCGGGATGTCGCCCGCGACCGAAGAGACGCCGCTGCCGTCGCTCAATATCCACCAGGCATCGGTGCTGGATGATCACTATCGGCCGCCGCAGCCCGTGAGCGCACCGGCTGGTCCGAGCAAGATTCCCGATGCGTGGGATCGCTCGGGTTTCACGCACCTGGGTCAACCACAAGCACCTGCGAAGAAGCCAATGGCGCCGCCTGCAGCGGCGAAGCCACCGGCGGCGCAAGAGAATTCCATCCCCGATGCGTGGGACAAATCGAGGCTCACGCATCTGGAGCAGCCTCGCGTTGCGTCTCCGCCGCCGGTCGCGCCAACAGTCCGGGCGCCCGTGAGCGCCCCGGTCGAGGCGGCGCCACCGATGAGGCCCGCTGCGCCAGGCGTCGCGGCGCATGCGCCCGAACTCACCCAGCGCCGTCCGATGGAGGCGGCAGTTGCCGCGGCCGATCCGCCGACTGAACGGCGGCCTGCGTTGTCGATGCCGGCCCCGACCAGCGCTGCCAGCAGCGTCGACCTGGAAGAACTGCTGCGCGCCGCGGGCCTAACGGCCAAAGACATGTCGCCGGAGCTGGCGAAGGAGCTCGGCCAGGTGTTGCGCATCGTCGTGCACGGGCTCATGGAAGTGCTGCAGTCGCGCGCCGAGATCAAGTCGCAGCTACGCATGAACATGACGCGCATGCAGGCCGCCGAGAACAATCCGCTGAAGTTCTCGCCGAACGTCGAAGCCGCGCTGCACACGCTGCTGGTGGAGCGCAATCGCGGCTATCTACCCACGACGCGCGCATTCGAAGAGGCATTGAGCGACATCCGCAATCACCAGATCGCGGTCCTGCAGGGCATTCGCACGGCGTTCAACTCGATGCTCGAACACTTCGATCCGGAGCGCCTCGGCGAGGAGTTCGACAACAAGGCCAAGAGTGGCAGCGCGTTGCGCAAATTCGGCGCCAAGCTGCGCTTCCAGGACGCCTATGCCGAGCAATATGCGAGCATGACGCGCGATGCCGACGAGAGCTTCCGGACCTTGTTCGGTGAATACTTCGCGCAGGCGTACGAAGAACAAATGGAGCGATTGAAAGTGGCCGCGCGCATGCGCGCCGGCAAATGAATCCTTCTGACGACGGGCGGAGAGAACCAATGAGATCGGGGCGGATGCAGGTGAGCGTGATGCTGGCGTTGGTGCTGGCGCTGGCCGTGCTGTCGGGCGGCTGTGGTTCGGCTCCGGCCAAGCCCGCCGAGGCGAAGGGGCGCATCTCCGCCACTGCGCAGGTCAATCCAAATTCCGCCGGCCGTCCTTCGCCGATCCACGTGCGAATCTTCCAGCTCAAGGAAGACGGCGCGTTCATGGGCGCGGACTTCTGGACCCTGGTGGACAAGGAGCAGGCCACGCTCGGCGCGAGCCTGGTGCAGCGCCTCGAATACGACCTGGTGCCGGGGGAGTCCAAGGAATTCCCGCTGAAGATCTCCCCGGAGGCGCGCGTGCTCGCCGTCATGGCCGAATTCGCCGACTATCGCAATGCCCAGTGGCGGGTCGTCACGCAGGCGCCTAACAAGTCGCTCATGGACATCGTCAAGAAAGATCGCGTGTCGATCGAGATCGGCAAGGACAAAGCCACGATCACGGTCGGCGACTGAATTCTCCAAGAGGCGGCCCAACAGCCATGTCATCAAACAATAAGATAGTGTGGTCAGAAGGGCTGTTTCTCCGCCCGCAACATTTCCAGCAGCACGATCGCTATTTCGAGCGGTTCATCGAAGGGCGCAGCGCCGCGTTGCGCAGCTATTCGTGGGGATTCACCGAGCTTTCGATCGAGCGCGAGCTGCTCGCGGTCGGCAAGCTGAGCCTCAAGCGCGCCAGTGGCGTGTTCCCGGACGGCACGCCGTTTTCGATGCCCGACGACGAACCGCTGCCGGCGCCGCTCGAGCTCACGACGCAGGTGCGCGACAAGGGGGTGCTGCTGGCGATTCCCGTGCGCAAAGAGGGCACTCGCCAATCGGATCGCCGCGATGTCGTGGATGGCGTGATGCGCTACCGCGTGCGCGACGTGGACGCGCGCGACGTCACCAGTGACGCCAACGCGCAGCAACCGATCGAAGTTGCCTGCCTGCGTTCGCGATTGCTGACGGCGGACGATGCGCGCGAGGACTACGCGTGCATTCCCATGGCGCACATCCTGGAATGCCGCGCCGACCGTTCGATCGCGCTCGATGAGCGCTTCATTCCGACGGTGCTCAACTCCCGCAATGCTTCGAACCTCGCCAGCTTCATGTCCGAAGTGCAGGGGCTGTTGCGCCAGCGTGGCGATGCGCTGGCGGCGCGCGCGGTGGCGAGCGGTCGCAGCGGTTCCGCGGAAATCGCCGATTTCCTCATGCTGCAGGTGATCAATCGCTACGAGCCGCTGATGACTCACTGGGCGCAAAGCGCGCTGGTGCACCCGGAAGATCTGTATCGGCTGTGCCTGGAGATCGTGGGCGAACTATCCACACTCACCACCGAGTCGCGCCGGCCGCCGAAGCTGCCCGCGTACCTGCACGAGAACCTGCGCGCAACTTACGAACCGCTCATGGCCGCGATGCGCGCCTGCTTCAGCGTCGTGCTCAAGCAGAACGCGATCCAGATCCCGCTCGAGAAGAAACGCTTCAACATTTCGGTGGGCGTGGTTGCCGACCGGGCGCTGTTCGAAGAGGCCGTATTCGTGCTGGCTGCCCGCGCGGATCTCCCGACCGAGTCGGTGCGTCGCGATTTTCCGGCGCAGGTGACGATCGCGGCGGTCGACAAGATCGCCAAGCTCGTGAACGAGCACCTTCCCGGAGTCCCGCTGCAGGCGCTGTCGGTTGCGCCGCGGCAGATTCCGTTTCATGCGGGCTTCACGTATTTCGAATTGGATAGAAACAGTCCGCTGTTCAGGGAGCTGAAGTCCGGCGGTGGCGTCGCGCTGCACATCCCTGACAGTTTTCCGGGCCTGGGCCTGGAATTGTGGGCCGTGCGCGGTTGAGGCGGAGAATGAAGGCGAGCATCGATGCCGAATGACGTTGACGATCCGTTCGCGCCCGCGGAGGGGACGATCCTGCGGCCCCGTCCTGGCGGCGCACGTCGAGCGGGCGCGGAGACGCAACCGGACGTGGTGCGCGTGCCGCCATCCCGCGGCGGCGGCGAACGCGGTCCTGCGGCCGGCGGCGATCTCAACGTGGCCGATTTTCTCTCGGGCGGGCGCAATCCCATCCTGCGCGCGGCGACCCCGCTGCTGACCATCGCCTCGCGCCTGCAATCCGCCGTCGCGCACGCCGATGTGCCCGCGCTGCGCAACCAGGCCATGCACGAGGTGCGCGCTTTCGACGATCGCCTGCGCTCGGCCGGCATCACGCCCGACGATGCGCTCGTCGCGCGCTATCTACTGTGCACGTTCTTCGATTCCGCGGTGCTCAATACTCCCTGGGGTGCGCAGAGCGACTGGTCGGGACAATCGCTGCTGGTCGTGTTCCACAAGGAAAAATCCGGCGGCGAAAAATTCTTCCAGATTCTGGAGCGCGTCTCGGCGCAGCCCGCGCGATATATCGATGTGATCGAACTGCAGTACGTCTGCCTGCTGCTCGGCTACGAAGGCATGTATCGCATCGACGAGCGCGGCCAGACGCGGCTCGCGGAATTGCAGCACGGCTTGTTCCGCATCATCCGCGAGACGCGGCAGTTGCGCGACGAAGAGTTGTCGCCGCACTGGCAAGGGGTCGAGGACAAACGCAATCCGATCTTCCGCTACGTGCCGTGGTGGATCGTGGGCTGTGCCGGTCTTGCGGTGATCGTCATCGCCTTCGTGATCTACAACAGCAAGCTCAACACCGCGGCGGCGCCCATCAAGGCCGCGTTGTCGAAGCCCAGCGTGCAGCTGGAATATTCCGCGCCCGCACCGCCGCGACCCACGCGGCTCAAGGAATTGCTGGCGCCGCAGGAACAGGCGGGTCAATTGACCGTCGAGGATTTCGGCGACAAGACCGTGGTGACATTGATCGCCAGCAACCTGTTCCGTTCCGGCAGGGCCGACGTGAATCGTGAGCACGAAGACACGCTGCAGGCCATTGCGCTGGCGCTCAACGAGGTGCCCGGCAAGGTACTGGTCGTGGGACATACCGACGATCAGCCGGTTCGCTCGCTGCAGTTTGCCGACAACTTCGAGCTGTCGCGGGAACGCGCGGTTGCCGTGGCCGGCGTGCTTCGGATCAGCCTGGCCAATTTCGGTCGCGTGGAATGGGTGGGAGTCGGCTCGACGCAGCCGCGCTATCTGCCGGCGAATACCTCGGAAAATCGGGCGCGCAACCGCCGCGTGGAGATCGTCAATGTCGATGAGGGGGCGAAGCCATGAAATCGCTCCTCAAACTCGTCACGCGAAAATGGTTCCTGCTGCTGATGGCATGGTTGTTAGTGGCGCTGGCCATCTGGTATGGCGGCCCCTACCTGGCCCTGGGCGAGTGGAAGCCGCTGGAGTCGGACTTCAGCCGGCTGGTCGCGATCTGCGCGCTGGTCGCGCTGTGGTACGCGCGATTGCAGTGGCGGCAATACCGCGCCAGGCGCGCCGGCAACCGGCTCGCGAACGACGTGTCCGCACAGGCGGCCGCGAAACAGCCGGCGAAGGGCTCCGCCGAAGCCGCGCAGCTGCGTGCACGTTTCGAAGAGGCGGTCGGAGCGCTGCGCAGCAGCCAGGGCAAGACGATCAATCTGTATCAGCTGCCGTGGTACATCATCATCGGTCCGCCCGGCGCGGGTAAGACCACGGTCATCGCCAACAGCGGCCTGAATTTCCCGCTGTCGAAGAAGTTCGGCAAGGCGGCCTTGCGCGGAGTCGGTGGCACGCGCAATTGCGACTGGTGGTTCACCGATGAGGCGGTGCTGCTCGATACCGCGGGGCGCTACACGACGCAGGATTCCGACAGTGAATCCGACAGTGCCGGCTGGACGGAATTTCTCGGCCTGCTGCGCAAGCATCGCGGGCGGCGGCCGATCAACGGAGTGATCGTCGCCATGAGCGCCATCGACCTGCTGTCACTGCCCGACAGCGAGCGTCGCCGGCATGTGGAAGCGGTGCGTAACCGCCTGGATGAACTCGGTCGCGAGCTCAAGATCACGCTGCCGGTGTATTTCCTGCTGACCAAGCTGGACCTCATCGCCGGCTTCAGCGAATTCTTCGATGACCTCACACAGGAAGGGCGCGCCCAGGTCTGGGGCACGACGTTCGCGCTCGAGCTGTCGCGCAGCGGCGCGGCGGCGGGCAAGCTGACCGAGGAGTTCGACCAGCTCGTCGAGCGCCTCAATGCGCGGCTCATGACGCGTCTGCAGGCGGAACGTGATGTGCGCCGGCGCGCGGTGATGTTCACGTTTCCCCAGCAGTTCGCCGCGCTGCGCCGGTCGCTGATCGAATTCACGAACGATGCGTTTTCGGTCGAAGGCGATGAACCGAAAACCCAGTTGCGAGGCGTCTACTTCACGAGCGGAACCCAGGAAGGGACACCCATCGACCGCATGCTGAGCTCGCTGGCGCGCGCGTTCTCGTTGAACATGAAAAGCGCGCTGGCGCCACCGCGCGAGGGCCGGGCGTACTTCATCCAGCGGCTGTTGAAAGAAATCCTTTTCAAGGAGTCGGGGCTCGCGGGCGTCAACAAGCAGGTGGAGCTGCGGCAGCTGGCTCTCAATATCGCGGCGTATGCGGGAGTGTGCCTGCTGATCGTGCTGAGCTTCGTCGCGTTTTCGATGAGCTATAACCGCAATCGCGTCTATCTCGCAAGCGTAGCCGAGGCCACCGATATCCTCGGAACGGTGCCGCAGGCCGAAGCGTCGGATCCGCTCATCACCGGCCTCGATCGCATGGACGCATTCGCGCAGGTGCTGGGTGTGGCCCGGCAGCACGCGGATTCGGTTCCGGTGGCGATGCGCTGGGGCCTGTACCAGGGCAACTCGGTCGCCAATGCGGCCGAGGACGCCTATCTACGTGAGCTCAATGCCAACATGCTCCCCGTGGTGGCGGAGCATTTTCGCGCCCGGCTGGGCACGTTCGCCGGCGAACCCGACAAGCTCTACGAATACCTCAAGGCTTACCTGATGCTCGCGCAGCCCGAGCACCTCGAGCCGGCGCAGCTCGGCTACATCGGCAAGATCGAATGGGAGCGCATATTCGCCAACGATCCGACGACTCTCGAAAGGGTCAACACGCATTTCACCGCGTTGATCTCCGATCCCGACCGCGTTCAGCCGGCGCGCGAGGACACGGAAGTCGTCGAGCGGGCGCGCAGCTCGCTCAAGCAGGCCTCGTTGCCGGTATTGATGTACAGCCGCCTGAAGCTGACTTACGCGGACGACACCGAGCATGCGATCGACGTCAGTCGAGAAGTCGGCCTCGGCGGCGACAGCGTCTTCGTGCGCAAGAGTGGCGTGAGCCTCTCGGAACCCATTTCCGCGTTGTACACCAAGCCGGTGTTCAAGGAGATCGCCGCCACCGGGCAGCTCCAGCTCGTGAAGCAGTTCGTCTCCGACAAATGGCTGCTCGGCAGCGACATCGGCGATCTCGCGAAATCGCCGCTGCTCAGCGCGCAGCTCATGCAGCTGTATGAAGACGACTACATCCGCGCCTGGGACCAACTACTCGCCGACATCACGCTGCGAGGGACCACCAACACGCGCGACGGCGCGCAGATCTGGGGATTGCTCGCGGCTCCCACGTCGCCACTCAAGCGGCTGCTGGCGCTGGTGCAGGCAAACACGCAGCTCGTGGAGCCCGTCAAGCCCGATGCCGTGAGCGCGAAAGCCAAGGCGGCGGTAGATAGCACTGTGGGTTCGCTCGGGAAGGTTTTCGGCAGTGACAAGAAGCCCGTTGCGCCGCCCGGCACCCGGGTGACGAAACATTTCGAGCTGCTGCACAAGCTGGTCGCGGGGACGCCGCCGCCGATCGACGAGACGCTGAAGAAATTTGCCACCATTCAAGCCGTCATGGCCGACATCAACGCGCTCGGCGGCTCACCGCCGCTCGAGAAGGCCACGCAACTGTCGCTGGCGGTACAAGACCTGAAGGCGCACTCGAAAACGCTGCCTGAACCATTCGGAGGCCTCATCGAACGGGCGTCCGGCGCTGGCTCATCGGTAGCTTCGGCCAGCATCGGTGGCGATTTCTCGGCGCGCTATCAACAGCAGGTGGTGAACGAATGCCAGGAGCTGGCGGGCGGACGCTATCCACTGTCGCCCAATGGCACTACCGACCTGCCACTGGCGGACTTCGGCAGGATCTTTGCGCCCAACGGCACGTTCGATGGTTTCTATCGCACCACGATGCAGACTTTCGTGGACTCGAACCGGAAGACGTGGACCTGGAAGCCGGAAGCCGCCTCCATCGGCGGCAGCGCCGCGATTCCCGCGCAATTTCAGCGTGCCCAGCGCATCTCGCTGACCTACTTCCCGCCCGGCGCGGCGATGCCGGAAGTGCGCTTCACTGTCACGCCGGATTTCCTCGACGAGGGCGCCGCGAGAGTGCTGCTGGAGATCGATGGCCAGCCGCTGGAGTACCGTCACGGGCCGCCGCGCGCTGTCGCGATGACCTGGCCTGGCCCGTCACCCGGTGTGGCCGCGATCAGCCTGGAGGAGCGCGGCGGCGCGCGTCCTAACATCGTGGAACAAGGTCCGTGGGCGCTGTTTCGCCTGATGGGCAAGGCGCAGTTCCAGGCCCAGGGCGAAACCCGGTTCCTCGCCACGTTCACGCTCGGCGGCCGCACCGTGCGCTTGATAGTCCAGGCGAATTCCTCGCGCAATCCATTCGTGCGCGACCTGCTCCACGGCTTCCGCTGCCGAGGTTAGACACGATGAGTGCCATGCCCCAGACGACGCTCATCGCGCATCGCAAGACCGACGGGATTCCCATCGGCTGGTTCGGCAAACTACCGAGCCACGGCGATTTCCTGCAGCGGCGTGTGCCGGATGCTTTTCTCCGGACCTGGGATTCATGGCTGCAGGCGTGCGTCGCGCAGAGCCGCGAACAGCTCGGCGACGCGTGGCTCTCGACCTACCTGACGAGTCCGGTGTGGCGGTTCTTCCTGAGTCGTGGCGTGATGGGCGCATCGACGTTCGCCGGCATCGTGTTGCCCAGCGTCGATCGCGTGGGACGCTACTTCCCGCTCACCGTGCTCGCCGAGTTGCCTTCCGACTTGCCGGTCATGGCCGTCGCGATCCACGGTCGCGAGTGGCTCACCAGGATAGAAGAGCTGGCATTGCAGGCGTTGCGCAGCGACGATTTCAACCTCGAGGAATTCGACGCGGCGCTGCGCGCCAGCGGGGATAGCCTGACGCAGGTCGAAAAGCATTACGGCGTCGAGCTGAATGAAGAATTCCCCACCACCAGTCGTCATTGGCGACTGCCGATGGTTTCAGTCGATCGCGTGGCCGCGGCGCTGATCGATCCGCTGACGAGCCTCGCGGGACGGTCGCTGCAACCGTTGACCGTGTGGTGGACCGATGGGTCGGAACAGGTGAGCTCGGCCTGCCTGCTGGTGCAGGGTCTGCCCGCGGCCAACCAGTACTGCGCCATGCTGGACGGCCAGTGGGAATCGCGCGGATGGCGCGGAGAGTTCGGGGACTTCGTGCGCGCGTCGCCGGCGACCTTCGACTACTCCATCGCGTCCGCGGCCATCACCGATACAGGCGTGGTGCGCTCGACCAACCAGGACCGGTTCCTGAATCGTGCCGACGCCGGCCTGTGGGTGGTCGCCGATGGCATGGGCGGTCACAGCCGTGGTGAGTATGCGAGCCAGCTGGTGGTCGACGTGATCGCTTCGGTCGAACCGGCCGCCAACATCAGCGCCGCACTCGAGGCGGCCCGCATTGGTCTCGAGCGCGTCAACGACGACCTGGTGCGTTCGTCGCTGAGCACCGAGGAGGCACGCAGCGGCAGCACGGTCGTGCTGCTGAGCATCCGGCAGTACGAATGGGGAGTCTTGTGGGCCGGAGACAGCAGGGCCTATCTGCTGCGGGATGGTGTCGTCCGGGCACTGACCCGGGACCATTCGACGGCAGCCGATGACGGTGACTTCAATGCGGACGCTCCGCCGCCGAGTTCTGGCGAGATCACGCGCGCGGCCGGGGGTCACGAGGAATTGCTGCTCGATCGCAGCACCGGACAGCTGCGGCCGGGCGACCGGTTCCTGCTGTGCAGCGACGGGTTGCACGGTGTCGTCGCCCATCGCCGCCTGTGTGAGTTGCTGTGCGCGTCCACCGATGCCGATGCCACGGTGCATGAGTTGTTAGGCGCCGCCATCGAGGCCGGATCGCGCGACAACATCACCGCGGTCATCGTCGACGTCGTCGCGCAGAGTTGAGGACCCGGCACCGTCAGCGAATTCGGCCCCTCCCTGACGAATGAGCAGCGGCGGACGCTCTATTGCGGTGCGGAAACGCTCGAAGGACCGGGCGAAATCACCCTCGCCGGATGGTCGGCCATTGCCGTCTTTTGCCTTCGCAGCAAACCTTAGGGACCGGGCGGCCTAACTTGCGTTAGGCTTGTGCGCGTTCAAGACAGCATTCCTCAAAGAGAATGGGCATGGCATTGCTTTCCATCGACAGCCTTCTGGAACCGGTCGCGGGCGACGCACCCTGTGGCCGTGACATGGAATACGAGCCCGCATTCCTCGCACTGCAGGAACTGGCCCGGGGCAAGCCGGAACAGGCCATGGGCGACAAGGTCAAGCCGGCGCAGGAGCCCTCGTGGCCCAAAGTGCGCGAGGCGGCAGAAGCGCTGTTCGGTTCGACCAAGGACCTGCGCATCGCCGGACTCCTGTACCACTCGCTGCTGAAGACCGAGGGAATCGCCGGGTGCGAGGGTGGCCTGGGTCTGATCGGGGGCTTGTTCCAGCGGTATTGGGATCAGCTCTATCCACTGCTGGACGCGGATGACAACAACGATTCGACTTTCAGGGTCAATTCGCTGATGGCCGCGCTCGTCAGCGATGAAGCGCTGAACGCACTGCGGATTGCCCCGTTGGTGGAATCGAGACAGTTCGGTAAACACTCATTGCGCAGCTATCGACTCGCCACTGGAGCCCTCAAATCCGACGCGGCGGCTCCGGAATCGGAGCAGAAGCACGAGGTGGGCCGGATCGAGGCGGCTTTTTCGGACGTATCTCTCGAATCCGTAAAATCAGTGGCCGATCTAGTAAACGGGGCGATAGCGCATCTGACTACTATCCAGCACGTACTTCTGGACAAGGCCGGAGGCATTCCAGAGGATCTGAAGCCGCTCACAGCGGATCTGCGCGACATGAAGGCAGTCATCGATGCACAGCTTGCAAGGCGCGGGGTGGATGCCGGCGCATTGGATTCCGGCACCGCCGGCGAATCCGGGCAGGACGCCGCGGGAAACCAGGCGCCGAGCGGCGCCGTGCGCAACCGGTCGGACGTCCTGGCGGCCATCGACCGGATCTGCGAGTACTATGTTCGTGCGGAACCTTCCAGCCCGGTGCCGCTACTACTACAACGTGCGAAGCGGCTCGTTAACAAAGATTTCATGGAAATAGTCCGCGATCTGACACCGGGCGGAGTTTCGGAGGCGGAAGTTATTGGCGGGCTTGAGAAAAGAGAAAGCTAAGGCGTAGAGTAACTGCCGCCGAAGCCGTACGTTCCAGGAGGTTGGTGTGGGTAAGGAAAGTAGTCAGAAGTTCATCGCGCGCAATCGTGCTCCCCGCGTGCAGATCGAATACGACCTCGAAACCAACGGCGCCATGGAAAAGAAGCACATTCCATTCGTCATGGGTGTGCTCGCAGACCTTTCAGGAAAGTCAGCGGAGGAATTGCCGGAGATCGAACAGCGCAAGGCGCTGGAGATCGACATGGACAATTTCGACAGCCGGCTCAAGGCGATGAAGCCGCGCGTCACGTTCGCCGTCCCTAACAAACTGACCGGTGAAGGACAGCTGGCGGTCGACGTCACCTTCGAGAGCATGGACGATTTTTCGCCGGCCTCCATCGCGAA
>Ga0190274_10002381_pt1 | contig 11096 bp, 11 predicted proteins | sample Popmic531T_FD_133002 | JGI IMG/M metagenome (GOLD analysis project Ga0190274, IMG submission 133002) | Populus adjacent soil microbial communities from riparian zone of Yellowstone River, Montana, USA - 531 T | ecosystem: Environmental > Terrestrial > Soil > Riparian zone | place: USA: Montana...
AGTTCTCTCCAATCCTCAAGCCTCTCGAAGGATTCCGCGATCACCTAACGGTCGTCTCGAACCTGTGCAACCCGCTCGATGGTCATGCCGTGAGCGTCGGCGCATGGCTAACAGGCGCGGTTCCGAAACGCACGATCGCAGAGGACGTGCTTGCGGGCACGTCGATCGATCAGGTCATCGCCAAGCAGATCGGCCAGGAAACCGTATTCCCTTCAATGGAACTCGCCACAGAGGACTTCACCGGCTACATCGGCGGTTGCGATCCCGCGTATTCCTGCGCCTACATGAACACGATTTCCTGGCGCACTCCGACAACGCCGCTCCCGATGGAAATCAATCCGAGAATCGTTTTCGAGCGGATGTTCGGCCGGCCTGGCACGAGCACTCAGCGCCTGCAGCGCATGGCCAGGGATCGCAGCATCCTCGATTCAGTCAAGGCCGACGTTGCCGATCTGGAAAACGGACTCGGAGTTCGTGACCGTGCCCGCTTAAGCGACTACCTGGAAAACGTGCGCGAGATCGAACGCCGCATTCAGAGAGCCGAAAAACAGGCGACCGCAGAAATCAAAGTTCCGGACGCGCCTATCGGCGTCCCTGAATCGTTTGAAGACCACGCCTTGCTGCAGTTCGATCTGCTGGCCCTTGCCCTTGAAGCGGACATCACGCGAGTGTTCACCTTCATGATCAGCCGCGATGCGAGCCAGCGCGTCTATCCGAACCTGGGGCTGAGTGAGCCCCACCACTCCATGTCGCATCACGGCGGAAACGAAGAAAAAATCGCGAACCTGGTAAAACTCAACACGTATCACGTGGCCTTGTTCGCAAAGTTTCTGGACAAGCTTCGCTCGACCCAGGACGGCGATGGTTCGCTTCTGGATCACTCTCTGATTCTTTATGGCAGCGGCATGAGTGAAAGCAATACGCATTCGCGTCTGGACATTCCGACCTTGTTCGCTGGCGGAGGTGCCGGACTGGTGAAGGGAAACCGCCACATCCAGGCCGCGCCCGCAACACCGTTCTCGAACGTGCTTCTGGATTTAGCGGATAAGTTCGGGGCGCAGTCCGATAAGTACGGCATCAGCACAAGCCGTCTGGAGATCTGAGAGTGCGCATTCGGCAACTTCTCGGAATCAGCCTCGTGAGCCTGTCGGTGGTTGCTGCTGTTCGTGCAGCCGAACCCGACCGCCGCCTCGTGGAAGCGGCAAAGAAAAGCGACTTCGCCGCGGTCCGTTCGCTCCTCAAAGAGAAAGCGGCCATCAATACACCGGCAACCGACGGCACCACGGCTCTGCACTGGGTCGTCCGCGCGGACGATCTGGAAACGACGCAGCTGTTGCTGAAGGCGGGGGCGGATGTGAAGACCGCGGATCGCTACGGCATCACAGCGCTCAAGCTGGCTGCCGAGAATGGCAACGCCGTAATGATCGAAACGCTGCTGAAGGCCGGCGCCGATCCGAATACCACATTGCCTGATGGCGAAACAGCGCTGATGACCGCGTCGCGCACCGGAAAGCCGGAAGCCGTGAAGATGCTGCTCTCTCATGGCGCTAAACCCAATGCCAAGGAGAGCCGCTTCGGAGAAACCGCGCTGATGTGGGCCGCTGCGCAGAATAATGCAGCGGCGATTCGCGTTCTCGCGGCGAACGGCGCGAACCTTAACGACAAGTCCAATCTGACGACCTTCCCGGAGTTCAAATTCATCACTTCGGGCATGGTGACGACGTCCCTTCCGAAAGGTGGGTGGACTGCATTGATGTATGCGGCGCGGCAAGGCTCCGTGGATGCTGCGAGGGCTCTCGCCGAAGTTGGCGCGAATCTGGACCTGACAGACCCGGACGGGACTACAGCGACAATCATTGCCGTCATCAACGCTCACTTCGACCTTGCCGCGATGCTCGCGGACAAAGGCGCGGATCTCAATGTCGCCGACACTTCCGGAATGACGGCGCTCTATGCGGCCGTGGACATGCACACCCTTGGGTCCATGTTGAGCCGGCCGGGGCCGAAAGTGACCGACGAACTGGACGCTGCCGGCCTGGTGCCGATATTGGTGAAGCGAGGCGCGAACCCGAGCCTCAGACTGAAGAAGCCGATCATCGGCCGTCATCATGATAACGGTGACGCCTCAATGGGCGAAGGAACCACGCCTCTAATGCGCGCGGCAAAGTCAGTGGATATCCCGGTGATCAAAGCTTTGCTGGAAGGCGGCGCGGATCCGGCGATCACGCAGAAGGACTATTCCAATGCTGTGATGGTTCTGCTGGGTGCCCGGGGAGGGAGCGAGGTCTCGATTCTCGAGGCAATCAAGCTCTGCGTTCAGCATGGCCTCGACGTCGATGCGTTCAATGCGAACGGCCAGACAGCGGTTCACCTGGCTGTCCAGAAGGGCGCCAACACGATCGTGAGATACCTTGCAGAAAAAGGCGCAAAACTGGATCTTCGGAATAAGCAGGGCCGCACGCCGATGGATCTGGCGCTGGGCGTCGGAGGTGGTGGTGGCGCAACTCGCGGAGGTAGAGGTGGTCCTGGAGCGCCCGGCGGGCCCGCGGGTGGGAACTTAAGTACGGCAACCATATTGCGAGAGTTTCTAGGTCGCTGATGGTTGAAATGAGCAAGAATTTCCGGTCCCTCCTCATCGCATTCACATTGGCTGTTGCGTGCCTCTTCCCGGCAATCCCTGCCGCAGCTCAGACTTCCGAAGCCAAAATCTGGACCGGCATCTTCACGAACGAACAGGCTGAGCGGGGCAAAGCCAACTTCAACATCGCCTGCGTGCGTTGCCACGGGGCTGATCTTGCGGGTCAAACTGCACCATCGCTCAAGGGGCCGCGCTTCATCGGGGCTTGGGAGAACGAGAACCTCTACAAGATTTTCACCAAGATTCGCGACACCATGCCGCCGAATTACGGCACCCTGCTTCCGGACAACGACAAGCTCGAGGTCCTGACCTACATCCTCAGAGCCAACGATTTCCCGACAGGCTCGCAGGAACTCACGATAAATCCAGAGCTGCTCGAAAACGTCCAGATCGTCAAGAAGGGTGCAGTTCAGGTAATAAACAACTTCGCCGTCGTGCGGGTCATAGGGTGTCTCATGCCGGGCCCAAATAGTTCCTGGAGCCTCAAGAACACGACGGAGCCCATCCTTTCCAGGGATCAGCCCTCAACACCGGACGAACTCAAACGCGCAGACGCGCAGCCTCTGGGAACGCAGGCTTTCCGTCTGGTGAGTGTCAGCGGCTTCAAACCCGACCAGTTTTCAGGCCAGAAAATGGAGGCTAAGGGCCTCTTCTACAAGGATGAAAAAGACGCTCGTCTCAATGTGACGTCGCTTCAACCGGTCGGTTCCTGTGCAAACAGGTAGTTTTAAATGTGGCTAATCGCGGCTAATGATTGAAAAGAGGCGGCGTCTTTTGTTAAGGTTACCGTTTGTCTGTCTGAGGCAAGCGGTCTCAGGAGGGTCAAGACCATCGATAAGAACATAAGGGTAAACCACCGGATCCGGGCACGGGAAGTTCGTGTCATCGACGATCAAAACGAGCAGCTCGGAATTCTGACCCCACAGGCGGCGATTAAAATTGCCGAAGAGCGCGGTCTAGACCTGGTAGAAGTCGCGTCCACTGCAAACCCACCGGTATGCAGAATCATGGACTACGGCAAGTATCTCTACCAGCAGAACAAGAAGGAACACGATGCGCGGAAGCATCAGAAGAACATCACAGTAAAGGAAGTGAAGTTTCGGCCCAATACGGACGACCATGATTACGAATTCAAAAAGAATCATGCGGCCCGTTTCCTGCAGCAGGGCGACAAAGTAAAAGCTTCCGTGTTCTTCAGGGGACGAGAAATCGTTCACCAGGCAATCGGCAGGGCATTGCTGGACCGGCTAATTACGGAATTGGCCGAGTTTGGCACCGTGGAAGCCAGGGCCAAAATGGAAGGCCCGAATCTGATCGCGATTTTTTCGCCGAAGAAGATGGTTACAAGCAGCAAGAAAGAAGAATCTGGAAATGAAACTAAAAACACATAGGGGCGCTGCGAAGCGCTTTAAAGTCAGCGGAAGTGGCAAGATCATGCGCCATCAGGCCTTTGCCCGCCACATCCTCACCAAGAAAACTGCCAACCGGAAGCGGCATCTCGGCAAGGCTGTCGCCGTCAGCGATGGCGACGCACCTAAAGTGCGGCTAATGCTTCCCTACGCCTGAACATAAGCGGCTGCGCACGAGCGGAGCGAGTGTGAGCCCGGTAGGGCGAAACGATCAAGCAATGCAAGCCCGGGCGAAGCGATAGCGCGATAGCGCGAAACACCAGGCAATAGACCGCAGCAGTAAGAATAAAGATCGAAGGAGTTCACTGTGCCTCGAGTTAAACGTGGAACAAAACGCAAAGACCGCCGGAAAAAGATTTTAGGGCTGGCGAAGGGCTTCTACCTCAATAAGAGCAAGCTGTACAGGGCCGCCAAAGAGGCTGTCGAGAAATCGCTAGGCTATGCCTACCGCGACCGGAAGGTACGCAAGCGGGAGTTCCGCAAACTGTGGATCGTCCGCATCGGTGCGGCCGCTCGGCAGAACGGGCTTCCTTACAACAAACTCATTCACGGCCTCAAGGTGGCTGGCGTCGATCTCGACCGGAAAGTGCTGGCCGATATCGCGCTGCAGGATCCTGCAGCCTTTACCCAACTGGCGGAGACGGCCAAGAAGGCCGCCACCGTTTAGCCATCTTATGGGATTTAGGATCCAATCATGTCCTCAGAGTGGATCGGCCAGCTTCGTTCTATCGAGCAGCAATTTGACCGCGAGCGCGGGGCAGTGGCCGATCTACGTTCCCTCGAGGACATCCGCAACCGTTATCTCGCCCGCAAGTCCGGCCTTCTAACAAGCCAGCTTCAGAATGTTCGCAATGTTCCGGCGGCGGAGCGCGCCGAATTCGGCCGCGTTGCCAACGAAGTCAAAGCGAAAGTCGAAGGCGCGCTGGAGGCGCTTCAAAAGACGCTCGCCGAAGGTGAGAAGTCCTCTGCACTCGAGCGCGAACGCCTTGACGTCACACTTCCAGGCAACCGCCGAAGAATCGGCCACCGTCACCCTCTGACCATCGCACGCCAGGAGATCGAAGACATCTTCGTCGCAATGGGGTACACGGTCGAGGACGGACCGGAAGTTGAAGGCACGTACTACAACTTCGAGGCGCTCAACATTCCGGCAAGCCATCCGGCGCGAGACGCGAAAGACACGTTCTACATTTCAGAGAATGTGGTCCTGCGAACGCACACCTCTCCCGTGCAGGTACGCACGATGGAAAAGACGAAGCCCCCGATCCGGATCATCTGCCCTGGCCGCGTCTATCGCCGGGACGCTGCGGACGCTACGCACACACCAATGTTCCACCAGTTCGAATGTTTGCTCGTCGACGAAGGCATCACATTCGCGGATCTGAAGGGAACTCTCGAACGCTTTCATAAACTGTTCTTCGGCGAGAAAACAGAGACACGGCTGCGCCCGAGTTTCTTCCCGTTCACCGAACCCAGCGCCGAAGTCGATGTCTCCTGCGTCTTCTGCAATCGATCGGGATGCCGCGTGTGCAAACACTCCGGGTGGATTGAAGTGATGGGCTCCGGGATGGTGAATCCGAAGCTCTTCGGATTCGTCAACTATGACGCAAGCAAGTACACGGGCTTTGCCTTCGGCGGAGGCATCGAGCGCTATCATGCGCTCAAAAACAACATTAACGACATCCAGCTTTACTTCCAAAACGACATGAGATTCCTGGAGCAGTTCTAGCCGTGAAGATCAGCTACGAGTGGCTTAAGGAATTCGTGGATCTCCCCGTCGAGGCTCGGGAGCTCGGGCTGCGCGTAACGCAAGTCGGTCTCGCAATGGAGTCCTGCGAAGCCGTTGGAGACGACAGCGTGCTTGAACTCGATGTCACCACCAATCGTCCAGATTGCCTGAATCACATGGGAGTCGCGCGGGAAATCAGCGCGATTTACGGAACGGCGCTCAGGATACCGGGATTCAAGTTCCGAGAAGGTTTGACGAAGGCAGTTGACGGATTTTCCATCTCCATCGAGGACACCGAACTCTGCGGCCGCTATTGTGGGCGATACATCGCGGGCGTCAAGATAGGCCCGTCTCCGGACTGGCTAAAGAAGAGACTCGAGGTTCTCGGCATACGTTCCATCAATAACGTTGCCGACATCACGAACTACGTGATGATGGAACTGGGTCATCCCATGCATGCCTTTGACGCGGATCGGCTGGCAGGACAACAGATAATCGTCCGCCGCGCGGCCCTGGACGAAAAGCTGACAACGCTGGACGGCGTAGAACGTTCCCTGAATCCGTCCATTCTGGTTATCGCGGACGCAGAAAAGCCCGTGGCGCTGGCCGGCATCATGGGTGGAGGCGAAACAGAGATCTCTGCATCGACGATTAACGTTCTACTCGAGAGCGCCTACTTCAGCCCCAACTCCATACGAAAAACTGCACGGACCCTGGGCATGAGCACGGAGGCCTCCTATCGTTTCGAACGCGGAGCCGATGTGGAGATGGCACACTTCGCGTGCGATCGCGCAGCAGCCATGATCCAGGAACTCGCCGGCGGAGAGATCTTCCAGGGAGCGATCGATGTCTATCCCGCCAAGCCGAAGCCTCTGATTGTTGCCCTGCGGCGCGCTCGCGTCGGAGCAGCGCTTGGAGCCCAAGTCAGCGATGCAGTAATCGAAGAGATCTTCACTCGTCTCGAGCTGAAGCCTCGTAAAACCGCCGAGGGTTGGACGGTGGAGGTGCCAACGTTCCGCGTGGATCTGGCTACCGAAGAGGATCTCCTGGAGGAGATCGCCCGCCACCACGGCTTCGATAAATTCCCGGCGACAATGCCACCTTCACGCGGCCTTGGCGCCCTGCTGCCGCACGAAACGCGAACGCGGCAATTACGCAACATACTTTCGGCAACAGGCTATAGCGAGATCTACACCTATTCCTTCAGCAACAACGAACTGGAACACCGGTTCTATCCGGATGTCGAGCCCGTTCGCCTGCAGAATCCGATGAGCGAAGAGGAATCGATTCTGCGGGTCTCCCTGGTTCCAGGAATGTTGAAGACGATCCAGTGGAATCTGAATCGCGGCAATCGCGATCTGCAAGTGTACGAACTCAGCAAGGTCTATCGTGTGGGCGGTGAGCATCGAACGTTGATCCTGGGCGCATGCGGCGAACTACGGACAGCAAGCGTTCATGACACGCGGCGCGATTTCGATTTCTTTACCCTGAAGGGAGACATCGAGGAGATCCTTCGAGGATTCAATGCGCCGATGCGGCTGACTACCGACAATATTCCGAAGTACTACCACCCGGGGCGGTTTGCACGCGTTGGTCACCTGGCAATTTTCGGCGAGCTGCATCCCAGTTATGCCGAGCCCTTCAAGTTTCGCCAGCGGGTGTATCTCGCGGAGATCGACCTTGATCTGTTGCTGGCGAACTCCACGGGCCGACAAATCGACCAGATTCCGAAATATCCTGCTATCCGGCGAGACTTTTCGTTGCTCCTGGACAAAGGGACCCAATACGGCGCGGTGCAGCGGACAATCGCGGGCACGGGCATTTCGGAACTCGTTCGAGTTGAGCCTTTTGATCGGATGGAGTCCGGATCGTTCCCGGAAACGAAATACAGCCTGTCGATTTCGGTGGTATATCAATCCACTGAGCGAACGTTAACCGACGTCGAAGTTGAAACCTTCGACCGAAAAATTCTGCAGTCCCTGGAAGAACGCCATGGGGCCGAATTGAGGAAGTAAAAGATGCCAGCAACTGCAACCGCCGCCGACAAATTCGCTGAACTCGAAGACAGAATCATCCGCACGATTGACCTCGTAAAGTCCACGCGCAAAGAGAAGGACGCCGCCGAGCGCGAGCTCACTTTTGCTCGCAACCAGATCTCCACATTAGAACAAGAAATTGAGGAATTGAAGAGAGAGCGCGACTTGGTCAAGAATAAGGTCGAATCACTTCTGGAAAATTTGACCGAATTGACCGAGGGACCTATTGCCTAAGCCCAGACCGCGAAGCATTGAAGTTGAAATCTACGACCAGAAATACTCGATTGTCCTGAAATCGGACATGCAGGAAGCCGACGTCCGCAGGATTGCCGAGGACGTCGATGAGCGTATGCGGGAAATTTCCGCCGCCGCCAACACGCCGGATTCCCTGAAGATCGCCGTCCTCACCGCCCTCCACCTCGCCCAGGAGCTCCGCGAACAGCGAAAGAGCTCCGAACAGAACGAAGTCATTATCCGGAAGAAAAGTGACGAGTGGTCGCACGTCCTGGAACAACTGCTGAGCAAGTAACCACCTGCCCGCGATCTTGCGTAACAATTGGCAGTTGCTCAGAAACTACTCCAACCCAGCGAGGTGGACGTTCGGACTATTCTGGTGGATTGTTCGAACCCAGGGTCATTCCTAATCCGGCGCACCCCGAAGGACCAGTATTTCGTTTCTGATTTCTGGCGCTATCAAACATAAGGGCACTTTTCAAAGTGCCCTTATGTCTCGCGATATCTATTTTTGTTAGCGTTGAGCGAACCCACGTGAGACCCGCCTACCTGCGAGTAGAACTCCGATCTAGTCGTAGTACTCCGGTGCTTTTTTCAGCTTGGCCGCAGCGACCACGTCGTGCTGAATCCAGATCGGGGCGCCGACACTCTTCGCGAATGCCTCAAGCGACTCTCGACTCTTCGCCGTCTGTTCCTTGTTGACGTCGAAAGGCGGAACCACCTTCAAGGTCATTTCCTCAGGGTAGTGATAGAGATCGCCCGACAGAACTATTGGTCCGGTTTTCGCCAGCTTCAAAAACAGAGACATGTGGCCCGGCGTGTGCCCGGGAGTGAACTTGAGGATGACGCTGCCGTCATTGAACACATCATGATCCTGGCTGTTGAGCAACAGCGTTTTGCTTTTCTCCAGCTCTCCAAAGAACGCCAGATTCGGCGCATTCGAACCTCTGGCCCCGGCTGCCGGCGGCGCAAACATGGCGTCGCGTTCGATTTTCTGGACTATCCAGACAGAGCTAGCGAACGCATTGGCATTCGCCGTGTGATCGCCATGATAGTGCGATAGCGCGAGATATGTGATGTCGGCCGGGGTGTGGCCGAGTGCAGCGAGCTGCGGCAGCAGTGGTTTGGTGATCGCGAAAGCTCCGGCCTTGGTTGGACCAGGTGCCTTGAAGTCCCGATCGGGAATCTCGCCGGTGTCCCACATCAATGTGCCCCGCGGATGCACGATCAGGTAACACGGCGTAATCATCTCCGTGTTCTTGAGCTGCCCGGGTTGAAATCCGAATTGTGTCTCGCCGACTCCGGTAATGTTGCCGCAGTCGAGGATATACAGCCGTACCGAGGGCGGCGGCTGAGGGCGGGTCCTCTGCTGTGCAGCAGTAAATGACGCGGCGGTGAACGCAGCAAGAGCCGCAATGAATAAGACGGCGCGAGGGGTTCGTGTCAACATGCCCCGCATCTTAACCGCGGTATGTCTTACGCGCAATATCGGCGAACTCGATCAGGGGGTGTTTTTGAACGTGCCCTTCTGCTTCGCGATGTCCGCGAGAGTGGGATAAAACTGCACAAACGTGTTGTCCACAGCCCCATTCTGCGCATGGCAGGAATAGCAGGATGCCGTCGTAGGCAGAGGCATTGCCGAGGCTGCGGTGCGGCCGAATTCATAGAAGGCCCACTTACCGGGGAAACGGGATTCGTCCTTCACTTCGACTTCAACGCCAACGATCTGCCCCTGAAAACGCCCCTGCTTGTTGATGGCCCCCTCGCTCGCGGAGCCGCGCAATTCGAGAACAAACATGGTCTTGTCGGGCCACGTGCCGGTTTGCAGGAAAGACCTGTAGGCACTGGGCGTTACGAAAACGTTGTCGAAGGGAGGATTGGGATTGTTTGCAGCGGTCGCGGCGGGGCCATAGGACATGCCGAGACCTGAGCTCAGGTAAATCCACTCGCGATAATTTTCCGGTCGCATCAATTCGTTGTCGGCACCGAATCGTGGCGCATTAGAGTCAACGGGCGAGGGTGCCTGTGCTTTGATGGCTGAGGTCAGGAAGATCCCGAGGATCGTCGCAGCTATCGTGAAAATCACCCAGTTCTTCATTCGATTCCTTTCGGTGAGACATTGTAGGCCGAAAGTCAAGACGAAGTCGCGATAGTCCCGGCTGGTAAAAGCCCGGGATTGACCGGCACCGGCCCCTCCCCTACAATTAGCCCACCCTGCGAGGTTGGTGTTGGTTTCGACAATTTTGAACCAATGCTTATTTGATAGGGAGCCCTTTTACGGACGTGGTGTGCGGGTCTGGCCCTCTTCGGGGGGAACAAGATCCCCTAAAGCGTTCTCTGGGCGCCCACCTGTTATGCAGGTTCAAATGGGTAGAGCCACACGGCCGAGCGGGGCACTCGCATTCATACCTGGTTTGAGAAAGGGTTCGGGTGCTTTGAAATTGCAAAGCACCCGAACCCTTTCTCGACCTTAGAAAGTCCGCACACTTGAAAATCCTCTATATCGGCGACACGGTCGCCAGCGCGGGCTGTACCATGGTCCGCACTCACTTGCGGGAGTTGCAGCGCGAACTCTCAATCGACATCACAATCCTGAATTGCGAGAACGCCGCGCCTGGCAACGGCGTCACTCCAAAACTAGCGGACGAGTTCTTCGACGGCGGCGTGGATGTTTTGACCTCGGGCAACCACATCTGGAACAAGAAGGAAATCCTCCCCTACCTCGACAAGCAGCCCCGGATTCTACGTCCGGCGAATTACCCACCGGGAAATCCCGGGCACGGAGTGGTTGTCATTAAAACAAGGGCGGGAGAACAGATTGCGGTGATCAACCTGCAAGGACGCGTGTATATGCCTCCGATCGACGACCCGTTCCGAGTTGCGGATGCAGAATTATCAGCGCTTTCCCCGGACGTGAAGGTGATCTTCGTGGATATGCACGCGGAAGCCACGTCGGAAAAAGTGGCGATAGGTTGGTATTTGGACGGACGGGTTTCAGCCGTTGTGGGCAGCCATACCCATATCCCGACAGCCGACGAGACAATCCTCCC
>Ga0190274_10002382_pt1 | contig 11095 bp, 7 predicted proteins | sample Popmic531T_FD_133002 | JGI IMG/M metagenome (GOLD analysis project Ga0190274, IMG submission 133002) | Populus adjacent soil microbial communities from riparian zone of Yellowstone River, Montana, USA - 531 T | ecosystem: Environmental > Terrestrial > Soil > Riparian zone | place: USA: Montana...
GCGCTCGCCGGTCGTCTGGTCGAGCCAGACGGACCCGAAATCATTCTTGTCTCTCCGAAGGTCTGTCACGGCTGGCTGGAACAGCACACGGTGGGCGCGTTCAGATCGGAAGCGTTTCAGAGGTTGCTGGCGGCCGATCGATTTCGCCGCTTGCGGCTCGTCTATCCAGCGGCATCCCGGGCCAAGGACGTCCCGACGTTCGTGCACTCCAAAGTGCTGATCGTTGATGACACGTTCGTGCGCATCGGCTCAGCGAACATCTCCAACCGTTCGATGGCCGTCGACACCGAATGCGATCTGGCGGTCGAGGCTGCCGGTCACGCGCGGACCCGTACCGGCATCCGGCACATCCGCGATCGGCTGATTGCCGAGCACCTCCACATGCCCACGGCCGATGTCGGCCACCAAATCGAGCACGCGGGATCGGTCCGCGCGGTCGTGGACGCCCACATGCACGCGGATCGGTGTCTCGCGCCGATCGAGGTGATACCCGCCGACCCCGACGTGTCTTCGGTGCTCAAGGCGGCAGCCGATCCCGATACCCCGCTCAGTGAGGCGCCGGCCAGCCGGGGCATCATGGCCATCGCGCAGGCCGCCGTCAGTCTGATCGCGCAGGCGACGCCCGTCGTACGCAAGCGGGCGGGCAAGCGCCGCCACGGTCGCTGGGCTGAGTTCGGCTGAATGGCAGCGCGCTCGCTTCTTCGCATCGCTACCTATAACGTCCACGGCTGTGTCGGACGCGACGGCCGTCACGATCCGGAGCGCGTGGCGTCGGTCATCAGCGAGCTCGACGTCGATGTCGCGGCCCTCCAGGAGTTCACCTATCCGCTGGACGTCGCCCTCGAAACACGAACTCCGGTCGTGCTCACCTCGCTCGACGACTACCACTGCGCGCTCGGTCCTACGCGCCAGACCACGCGCCATTGTTTTGGCAACGTGCTGCTGACGCGCCATCCGATCCAGCACGTGCATCGCCTGAATCTATCCATGGAACGCCGCGAGCCTCGTGGCGCCCTGGCGGCGACGATTGCGGTCGGTGACATCGAGATCCACCTGCTGGCGGCTCATCTCGGACTGCGCGTGAGCGAGCGACGATTCCAGGTGCAGCAGCTGTTGACGTATCTGGATGACGTGCGCGACACGCCGCTCGTGGTGCTCGGCGACTTCAACGACTGGCTCCCAGGGCGTTCCGTGGTGCACGTGCTCGACAAGCGGCTGGGCAAGCCGCCGCGGCCGGCGTCCTTTCCGGTCAACCTGCCCGTGCTCCGGCTCGATCGCATCTGGGTCTCGCCTCTGCCGGCTCTGCGAGGTGTCGTGCGACATACGAGCGTGAGTGCCCGAATGGCGTCGGACCATCTGCCCATTGTTGCGGAGATCGACCTGGATGTCCTGCGAGCGGCTCGCCGCCAGAGACGACCGGAAGCTTCCCTTTCGCATGAGGTTCGACTCAAGAACGCTGGAGCCGACCTGACGAAACCTCTCCGGTGACAGCCCGCGTGCGTCGGGCCGCGCGCAAAATACGTGTAGTAGACTGAACGTTCGTTTCTGCGCCAACTCCGACCCGCTCAGCTGGGGTTTGCCCCCCGTTCCAGCGTCTTGCGCGGTCGTTCCGCGCGCCCGTAGGGCCTTGATGCATACGATTTTGGTTGTGGATGACTCACCGACGATTCGACGAATGGTCCGTGCCGCGCTCGCCGCGCTGCCCGACGTCACCTTCGTGGAAGCCGAGTCGGGCCTTCGAGCCATCGAAGTTCTCGGAATGCATCCCGTGCAGATGGTCGTCCTCGACTTGAACATGCCCGACATGCACGGCCTCGACGTCATCCGTTTTCTGCGCTCGCACCGCCAGTATCGGGATCTGCCCGTGATGGTGTTGACCACGCGTGGCGATGAGACCAGCCGGCAGGCTGCGCTCGACGCGGGCGCGTCGGCTTATGTCACCAAACCTTTCATGCCGACTGCGCTGCTCTCGGCCGTGCGGCAACTGCTGGACGCGCACGTAACGCGAGGACGGTAACGCATGTTGCCTCCCGAGCAGGATGCCCCCTTCGCCGCTGGTTTCATGGACGACTACTTCGCCGAGGCGGACGAGCACATCGTCGCCGTCAGGCGAAATTTGCTGATCGTCGAAGGAGCGCTCGGATCGACGCTGCCGGCGGCCGCGCTCGAGGATTTGTTTCGGAGCTTCCATTCCCTCAAGGGCATTTCGGCGATGGTTGAACTGCGCGAAGCCGAGCAACTCGCGCACCACATGGAGAGCTGTCTGCGATCGGTTCGTCAGGACCACCTCGAATTGACCGGCGCAAACTTCGAGCTGCTGGTGGACGGAGCCAGAATGCTCGAGGCGGTGATCGCTGCTCGCCGCACATCTCTGCCGATGCCATCAGCCGACGTGCTGATGGCGCAGCTCGAGACCCTCGGACGCGGGAGGCTGGCGGGGAAGAGTCACGGACCGGCGTCTGCGCCGCAGCCCGGCTCTGCTGGGCCGCTGGCGGAGGCGCGACTATGGCGAGTCACATTCGTGCCATCCCCGCAGCTCGTCGAGCGAGGTGTCAAGGTGGACTCGGTGCGGACGCGGTTGATGCAGATCGGCCGGGTGCTGAATGTGACCCCGAGGGTTCTCGCGACCGGCGGCATCTGCTTCGAATTCGATGTTCAGACCGATGACGACGCGCAACTGGCGCAGTGGCGTGACGACGGGCTCACCTATGAAGCGCTGACTGGCGCCGTTCCAGAGCCGGCCGCCGTCTCCTTGCCCGGGACGGATGCAGAGCGGCCAATGTGGGATGTCGCGCCGTCGGGATCGAGCACTGTCGTGCGTGTCGATCTTGGCCGGCTCGACGATCTGATGCGGCTGGTCGGCGACATGGTGGTGACCCGGTCCCGTCTCGAAGACACGCTCGGTCGCGTTGAGTCGTTCGTGCCGTCCCAGGAATGGCGCGCGCTGCAGGATCACACCGCGCGCCTCGAGCGGAACTTGCGCGACCTCCGCGAGGGTGTGATGCGCGTACGGCTGGTGCCGGTGGGCGAAATCTTTCGGCGGATGCCGTTTGTCGTGCGCGATTTGGCCCGCGACAATGGCAAGCGCGTCCATCTGGATCTTGCCGGGCAAGAGGCGGAGATCGACAAGTTCCTCGTCGAGCGCATGATGGATCCGGTCCTCCACCTGGTGCGCAATGCGATCAGCCACGGTATCGAGACGCCGGCGCGGCGGGTGGCGGCGGGCAAGCCTCCGGACGGCACCATTCGACTCGCGGCCGCCACCGTGGGTGAGACCGTCGCCATCGAGATTACCGACGACGGCAGGGGCATAGACCTCGAGGCAGTCGCGAGCCGGGCGCGCGCCGGCGGCGTGGACGTGCCGGATGGTCCCCTGGACTCGCGCGCGCTGCTCGACATCATCTGCGCGTCGGGGTTCTCGACTCGCGAGGAAGCCGATCGGGCGAGCGGGCGCGGCGTTGGCATGGCCGTCGTCCGCGACACCATCCACGCCCTGGGCGGCACCCTCGACGTTGAGACAGAGGCCGGTCGCGGGACAACGTTCAGGATGACGTTGCCGCTGACGCTCGCGATTACCGACGCGATCATCGCGCACGTCGGCGATCAGATCTTTGCCGTGCCGCAAGCCGCCGTTCGCGAAGTGATCGAGGTGGACGCTCCGGCGCTCAGTGCATTCGAGCGGAATGAGCTGCTGCCGTATCGTGGCGGCACGCTGCCGATTGTCCGGCTGTCGACGCTGTTTGCGATTCGCCCCCAGGCCCGCCAGCGATTTCACGCCATCGTCGTCGGGACCGGTCTCTCCGCCGTCGGACTGCTCGCCGATCGGATCGCCGGCCAGCGTGAGGTCGTCGTGAAGTCGATCGTCGATCCCCTGATACGGGTCAACGGCGTCTCCGGCGCGACCGAGCTTGGGGACGGCCAGCTCGTGCTGATTCTGGATGTGTCCGCTCTCAGCCGAACGCTCCGTCAGCACGTACGAGCGAGTGAGGGAGTTTCCGCATGAGCGACACGCCCTACATTCTTTTCGGTGTGGCGGGGACGACCTACGCCATCAAGAGCGACCGCGTGCTTCACGTCGAGATCATCGAACACGTGACTCCGGTGCCGAATGCACCGGCCTTCGTCGAAGGGGTCGTGTTCTCACGAGGGCAGGTGGTGCCGGTGATCAACCTGCGGGCCCGGTTCGGTTTCGATCGGGTCAGCGTGACTTCCCGCGCTCGGCTCCTCGTCGTCCAGCATGACAGCCGCCAGGTGGGGCTGCTCGCCGACGAGTCGCGGGAGTTCGTCCGCATCGGCGACTCGGCGATCCGTCCGCCGCAGGACGCGATTGGCGGCCTGAGCGGCAATTATCTCGAGGGCGTTGCGACGCTGGGGCAGCGCATCGTCCTGATTCTGGACGTCGGCCAAGTGGTCGAGACCATGCCGGCCGCACTGGCGTGAGGGCGCGGCAAGGCAAAGTTTTCTGAGGAGAATGACGATGGCAGTGAGCAACGGCAATGGCAACGGCCACGCGGGACGCGGGATTGACGCGACGATATTGCGGGATGAGGCCAGCGAGATCACCAGCGCCGTGTCGCGCATCGCGGAGATGACCGATCTGGTGTCGGCTGGGGCCGATGCGCAGATCCGCTCGCTCGATGACGCGTTGAGCGGCCTGAACCAGATGACGGCGTCGCTCAAGGAAACCGCGACGCAGGCCGGCTCGGTGACCGCCTCGACGGACAAACTCGTGTCGTCCATCCTCGAAATGGCGGCCTCGGTCGAGCAGGTGACCAAGAACGCGGAGAACTTCAGCGTGTTCGTGCGGCAGACCGCGACGGCCATCCAGCAGAGCAACGAGGCCATTCAGAAGAGCAACCTGACGGCGAAAGATATGGCGATGGTGGCCCAGCAGGTCACGACATCAGTGACCGAGATCACGGCTGCCGTCCAGTCCACAACTGCCGATACGCAGACGCTGACGTCGTCAGTGAACGAGACGGCAGCGGCGATCGAGGAAATGACGCGATCGGTGCAGGGCGTCGCGACCAATGCCGACGACCTGGCCGCCGCAGCGGAAGAGACCTCGTCGGCGATCAACGAAAGCGCCGCGTCGATCGAGGAAGTGACCGCGATGGTCGACAGTCTGGCGACGACCATCGAACAGAACGGTGCATCCACCGAGGAGCTCGCGCGATCGATTCAAAGCGTGGCCAAGAGCGGTCAGCGGATTGCTGACGCCGCAAGCAGCGCCGCGACGAGCGCGGCCGAGCTCGACCGCGCCAGTCAGTCTGTGGCGGCGCTGTCAAAGGACGCCGACGAGATCACGCGCCGCGCCAGCCAGGAGGCGAAGGAGGGCGGGGCCAGCGTCCAGCGCTCGACGCAGGGATTTGCGAGGGTCAAGGATTCGATGACGCAGTCGGCGGCCGTCATTCGCGAGATGGGCAAACGCGCCAATGAGATCAGCACGATTGTCGATACGATCGACCTGATCGCGGAGCGCACGAATCTGCTGTCGCTCAATGCCTCGATCGAGGCGGCGCGCGCCGGCGATGCGGGACGGGGGTTCGCCGTCGTCGCTGAGGAGATTCGGCATCTGGCGGATCGATCGGCAAAGGCCACATCCGACATCGCGGGGATCATCAAGGCGCTTCAGGAAGTGGCGCGCGAAGCCGTCGACTCGGCCAACGAGGGGCTGAGGGTGGTCGATCAGAGCAATCAGCTCGCCGAGGAAGGTGCCCGCGGCCTTGGCAAGATTCTCGATGGTGTCACCGAGGCGACCCGCGTCGTCGGCCAGATCGCCAGGGCCAGCGAGGAGCAGCGGGAAGCGGCCCGAAATGTCGTGGGCGCCATTACGTCTACGGCGGAGCAGTCGCGGCTCGTGGCGACGGCGACGGACGAACAGGCCAAGGCCGTGACGATGTTGGTGCAGACGAATAGTCAGGTTCGGAGAACCTCCCACGAAGTGAAGAAGGCGATGAGCGAGCAGGCACGTGCAGCGCGGGACATCTTGAAGGCAGCGCTGAATACCAAGGAGCAGGCCGGCCAGGCCAGGAAGGCGACTCAGCAGCAGTCGAGGACCGCGAACGAGATTGCCAGAGCTACCGAATCCATGCGTCGTGGCGCGGCCAACACTGCGCGCGCGCTGTCCGAGCAGGCCAGCGCCGGCGAGGAGATCTCCCGGTCGGCCGGGGACTTGCACCGCATGATCAGCAGCACGGTGAAAGCGATGGGGGAGCAGGCGGCGAGCATGAGCGAAATCAGCAGCGCCGCCGAGGGCATGCGCCTGCAGGCCGAGCAGGTGTCCCGCGCTGTGGCCGATCAAGCCAAGACGATCCGGGCAATGGCAGCCGATGCAGCGGAGACAGCAAAGCAGGTCACGTCGATCACGAGGGCGAACACCGAGCACTCCTCGACGGCCTCCGCGCTACTTGGTTCCGTCACGCAGATTCGTCAGATTACGACTCGCAACGCGGAAGGCGCGAAGCAGACGCGCGGCGGCACCGATGACCTCCGCCGGCGGGCCCACGCGCTGGCCGCCCTCGTAGACCGTCCCTCCCCGTTGGCTCGAAAAGGGAACGGCCGAGCTCACCGATCGAGCCGGTGATCGTTCCGACGGACTCGTCCCACGGCATGGCCAGCCAACGACTTCCGCTCGGGGTGTTCACGATCGACGCCCGGCTCGTTGTCCGTACGTGGGATGAATGGATGGCCGCCGCCACGGGAATCGCTGCGGACCAGGCGCTCAACCGGCCGCTCACCGAGGTTCTGCCCGACATCAGTGCCGGCGGGCTGTCGTTGATCCAAAGCGTCCTTTCGCACGGGACGGTCGAAGTCATGGCGACGGCCCTGCACCATTCGCTATTTGCCTGTCCGCCGCTTGCCTCGTCGATTGAAGGGCAGCGTATGCGGCAGCACGTCACCATCGGTCCGCTCCGTGACGAGTCGCGGATTGCCGGTGTCGTGGTGACCGTCGAGGATGTTACCGCCCGCGTCGAGCACGAACGGCAGGTGGCGGAGGGGGCCGACCGGCATCTCGAATCGGTGGTCGGGTTGTTCGGCGAGGACGACCGGCGCGTGCGACAAATGGCGATCTCGACACTTGCCTCGCAGGGTGATGCGGTCGTGCACGCGCTCGTGGATACGCTGCGCTCGCAGCATCGCGATCTCTCGGTCCTCAGCAGCGCCCTGGATCTGCTGTCGGTCAGCGATATCGACATCATCGACCCTCTGGTCTCGTGCCTTGCCGATGATGATGCCAACCTGCGCATTCAGGCGGCGTTGATCCTGGGACAACGGCGCGACCGCCGGGCGATCGCGCCGCTTGTCGCGCGACTTGGGGACGAGGATGTCAACGTCCGCTTTCACGTCATCGAAGCGCTCGGCCGTCTTCGCGCCGTCGAGGCCAGCGAGGCTCTGACGGCTATTGCGCTCGGGCGCGACTTTTTTCTGGCCTTTCCCGCGATTCAGGCGCTCACGCACATCGGCAGCTCGCTCGCGGCACCCCGGCTGGTTCCGCTGCTGGCCGACGAGCTCCTGCGCGCGCCGGTCATTGAAGCGCTCGGCGAGCTGGGCGACGAGGACGTGTCGATCCCGCTGGTCCGTCTACTCAATACGTCGGATGCGCCTACCGACGTGATCACCGACGCGCTCTCGGGCCTGTTTGAACGATACGAGAAGCGTTACGGGGCCGGTGACCACATTGCCGACGTGGTGCGGCGCGAGGTGACTGCGACGGGCACGCAGGCACTCCTCGACGCCGTCAATCGCGTGAGTGCCGATCGGCTGCCTGGTTTGACGCGAGTGCTCGGTTGGCTGCGTGGGGAAGCGGTGCAGCGCGCGTTGACGCGGCTCCTGGGCGACGGTACGGTGCGGTCTCACGTCGTCGAAGCGCTCGTGCGAAACGGTGCGGGCGTGGTGCCGCCGCTGATCGAGCAACTGCAGGCCGAAGATCTGGAGACACGGCAGGCCGCAGCCGTGGCGCTCGGGCGCATTGGCGATCGTCGCGGCACGGCTCCGCTCGTGAAGGCGCTCGCGGATCGCGATCTGGCCGTCGCCGCCGCCGGTGCGCTTGCGCGCATAGGCGATGCGTCCGCCTTCGAGGCCCTGATCGTCCGTCTCGGCGATCCTGATTCGTCCATTCGCCAGTCTGTGATTGCGGCACTCAACTCCATCGGTCATCCCGAGATGCCCGGGCGCATTTTGCCGCTGCTCACATCGCCGGATGCGATCGTCCGGGAGGCGGCGCTCCGGATCGCCGGGTACTTCGGATATCCAGAGTGCTTGGATTCCGTGCGGACGTGCTGTCGTGACGAGAACGAGACCGTGCGCCGAACCGCGGTCGAACAGCTGGCCTTTTTCGAGGATCCCGGGGTCTTCGAGACGCTGACGTGCGCCCTCGCCGACGACTCGGCCTCGGTCCGCTCGGCGGCAGCCGGCGCACTGGCGCGTATCGAGCATCCGGCGAGAATCGAGGCGCTACTCGAGGCGTTGGAGGACCCCGACCCCTGGGTCCGCTTCGTCGCCCTCCGGTCGGTGGGCATGATCGGTGACCCGGTGGCCGTGCCAATCGTGGTCGCGAAGCTCGAAGGGGATGCGGCTCCGCATGTGCGCCTGGCGGCAATCGAGGTCATCGGGCGAATGACTCCGTCTGAGGCGCTGACGGTGCTTCAACCGCTCGCGTCCTCGCCCAACGAAGACATTGCGCGCGCGGCGATCGCCGCGCTGGGCCATGTCAAACGCGACGCCGCGCTGGCCATCCTCGAGGAGGCGTCGCATGCCCCCGAGAGTTGGAAGCGCCTGGCCGCCGTTGAGGCGTTGGCGGGGCGGCTCGAAATGCGCGTGCCAGAGATCCTGCAATGGCTGGCCGCGGTCGATCACGCACCTGACGTCGTGGCTGCGGCGGTCGATGCCCTGGCCCGCGTCGGCATGCGCGACGACGAGCAGGGCAGCGCCGCGGCACGCGCCCTCGTGGCGCTCACCGCGGAACCGTCGCGCCGAGAGTCAGCCGTCAGCGTGCTTGGCGGGTTGCCGGCCCGCCGCATCGCCGATGTCGTGGCCGGCCTGCATCATCCATCGACCGACGTCCGTTGCGCGAGCGTCGAGGCGTTGGGGCGAATGAAGCGGCCCGATGCATCTCGAGCCCTCGAATCAGCGCTGGACGATGGCGCGAGTTCGGTGCGGTTGACCGCGATCGCCGAGCTGAAGCATCTGGGCACGCGCACGTCCGAGCGCAAGCTGATGGTACTCGCGAGGACCGATCCGGACAGTGAAGTCCGGCACGCCGCGATGCGCGCCGTCGCTCGTGCCGATGGGCTGGGGATCGACTCAATGGACGCGCGTCACGCGTAGCACCGATGCAATATCGCGCTGAATCTCTCGGGCTTGCCGGCCACGTCACGACGCTACTCATGGACTTGATTCACGAGCGTCTGGGCCTCAACTACTCGCCGCGGGACGCGGACCAGCTTGCCGACCGGCTCGGTCCACTGGTTGTCGACCGCGGGCTGGATTCGTTCATGGACTACTACTACGTCCTGAAGTACTCGGCCGGCCCTGATGATTGGCCGCGGGTGATGGACGCGCTTTCGGTCCAGGAAACCTACTTCTGGCGGGAGATCGATCAGCTGCGCGCGATCGTGGACGACATCGTCCCCTCGCTCGTCTCGGCGGGCCGCGGGCAGCCCGTGCGCCTGTGGAGCAGCGCCTGCGCCACCGGTGAGGAGCCGCTGACCATTGCCATGCTGCTCTCGGAGGCCGGCTGGTTCGGGCGCGCGCCCATTCAGATCGTCGCCAGCGATGCGAGCCGCGCGGCGATCGCCCGTGCCGAGAAGGGCGAGTATGCCGAGCGGTCGTTCCGCAACCTGCCCCGGGCGATGCGCGAGAAGTACTTCGTGGCGGCCGACAACCGCTGGCGTGTGAGTCCCGACCTCTCGCGGCGCATCTCGTACGATCTGGTCAACCTTGTCGCCGAGGACGAGGTGTCCCGCTACGCCTCGTCATCCGTGATCGTCTGCCGCAACGTGTTCATCTACTTTTCGGACCGCAGCATTCAGCGCACGCTGCGGATCTTCGCGCAATCGATGCCATCACCAGCGTATCTCTGCGTGGGTGTGTCGGAATCATTGCTCCGCCGGACGACCAGCTTCGACCTGCAGGAGATCGCCGGAGCGTTCGTCTATGTGAAGGCCGCCGGTCAAGAGCGCCAGGCCTTCGAGCCAATTGAGACCGCTTCATGACTACGCCCGTGAGAGTGCTCGTCGTGGACGACTCCGCGTACATCCGGAAAGTCGTCAAAGAAATGTTGTCCCGCAGTCCGGCGCTCGAGGTCGTTGGTACCGCGCGCGACAGCGAGGAGGCTCTCGAGCTCGTCGAGCGCCTGCAACCCGACGTCGTGACGTGCGACCTGATCATGCCGGGGCCGGATGGCGTGGAATTCATCCAACGCCAGATGGCCAAGCGACGCCTGCCGATCGTGATCGTGAGCATGGCGGGAGAAGCGAGTGAGCGCGTGCTCAGCGGACTCGACGCCGGGGCCGTCGATTTCGTGCAGAAGCCGACCGCGCTCGCCACCGACCGCGTCTTCGAAGTGGCGGATGAGCTGATCGCGAAGGTGGTGGCGGCCGCAGGTGCGCCAATGCGGCGCGCTCCCGAGGCCACGGCGGTGCGGCTGCCAGTCGCCCCGGCGACTTTTCAGAATCGGTATAGTGTCCTCGTCATCGGCGTTTCAACGGGCGGACCCCAAGGCTTGAAATCCGTGGTCGCTCGCCTGCCTGCCGAGTTTCCGATTCCCGTCGCCGTGGTCCTGCACATGCCGATTGGCTACACTGAAGCGTATGCGAAGCGCCTCGACGAGCTCTCGGCACTCACGGTGATCGAAGCGCGCGACGGGGAGGAGCTGCGTCAGGGTGTGGTGGTCGTCGCTCCCGCGGGCCGCCATCTCACGTTTCGTCGCGATGAGAGCGATCGGGTCGTCACCCGGCTCGACATTCGTCCTCTTGATACCACTCACCGGCCGTCGGTCGACGTGCTGTTCCAGTCGGCGGCCGACGTGTTCGGCGATCGGGTCCTCGGTCTGGTGATGACCGGAATGGGCGCGGACGGCCGGGATGGAGCC
>Ga0190274_10002383_pt1 | contig 11090 bp, 7 predicted proteins | sample Popmic531T_FD_133002 | JGI IMG/M metagenome (GOLD analysis project Ga0190274, IMG submission 133002) | Populus adjacent soil microbial communities from riparian zone of Yellowstone River, Montana, USA - 531 T | ecosystem: Environmental > Terrestrial > Soil > Riparian zone | place: USA: Montana...
CAGGCACCCACGCCGCTGCACCTAATGTTTACAACACTATAAGTATTGGCAACGATGATATATTAAATGCTTACCAGAACCAGGCTTTCATCGGTAACACCAGTACAGGATGGATTGGTGGAAAAGTTACCTGGAGCACTTTTTCGGATGCACGTGTAAAAAATACGATTACGGAAGATGTAATAGGATTAGATTTTATTATGAGATTGAGGCCTGTTACCTATCACGTAAGCAACAAGGCCATCACCGCGCTAACCGGCAACAAAGAAACGCCGGATTTCCCCGGGAAATATGATAATGAGAAAGTAAAATATACCGGCTTCCTGGCTCAGGAAGTAGAACAAGCAGCCAAGACGGTCGGATACGATTTCAGCGGATATGCTGCTCCTAAAAACCAATGGGGGCTTTACACTATAAGTTATGAACAGTTTGTAGTGCCCCTGGTAAAAGCAATGCAGGAACAGCAAGTGATAATCGAACAATTACAGAAAGAAATTACGCGTCTGCATTCAATGGAAGAAAGGCTCGCAGCCTTGGAAAAACAACGTATAAAATAATTATCTCTTTTTCATCCTGATTGGTAATATAAATACAGTTTACCAACTGCTCAAATGCTTTCACCACTTACTCAAGTACCATTTTAGTTCCTTTCTGATAGCAATAATTTTAATCAGAGCTGGATCATTAGCATATAAACTTTAACTACCTATCATGAAAAAACTAATTGCAATTATTGCTACCTGTTTTTTTATCTCTTCTTCACTTCTAAGCCAGAATGTGGGCATTAATAACACTAACCCCGACGCAGCTCTGGATATTTATGGAGATGTCATTTTCCGGGTAGTTAATATTATAGCGGATGACGGTATTACGCTTTCCATGAACATCAATAGTACTAAATCAAGTTATTACCGGGTGGCTGGTCCAACAGCAGATTTTACCATCGCGGGGATCGTTGCAGGTATCGATGGACGGACTATTACACTTTTCAACCGAAGCGGCTTTGCCATGCAATTGAATAATGAGGATGTCTCCGCTTCTCTAACCGACCAGATCGTTACCGGAAACAATGCTGATCTCATTATCAGTAACAAAGGTATTGTGACTCTTCAATATGATGCCGCCGAAGAAAAATGGATTGTCAAAAGCAGCAGTAAAATTGTTCCTGGACCAACAGGTGGTTATCCTGTACATATGATTGGCGAAAGTTATGGCGGCGGCATTGTATTTTATGTATATGATGGTGGACAACATGGTTTAATAGCAGGCACCGCTGACCTTGGGGCGGCACGCTGGCACGGCGGAAGTCAAACAAATACCTGCGCCAGGGCAGAAGGCGTTGGTGCAGGTTTAAAAAATACGGCGATAGTCGTTGCCAACCAGGGACCCGTTGATGGTAGTACGTTTGCAGCAAGAATATGCAACGAATATTCAATTACAGTTGCTGATGTTACATATGGCGACTGGTATTTACCTTCAAAATTTGAGCTTAATCTATTGTACTTACAAAAAGACGTCGTTGGCGGTTTTGGTAACCAATACTACTGGAGTTCCAGCGAGGCCGATAATGTTACTGCATGGGCTCAGTACTTCGTTGCTGGTACTATCGCCAACCACACCAAGTTTAATATACGCTTTGTCCGTCCGATCCGGTCGTTTTGAATATTTATCATTCGGTGGAAGAAAGACTTGGTGCTTTGAAAAACAAAACAAAATTGATCAAACCAGTTCCTTAACTATATTTTTAATTACTATTATGAAAAAGCTAATTGCAACTTTTACGATCGTACTTTTTTTTACTTCCCGGATACTCAGCCAGAATGTAGGTATCAATACTACCAATCCTGAAGCTTCCCTAGATGTTTATGGAGATGTTATTTTCAGAACGGTCACCATTAGTGCTGACGATGGCATAACCTATGCATTTGATATCAACACCACAAAATCCAGTTATTACCGCGTATCTGGCCCCACCGCTGATTTTACCTTAGCTGGAATTATTGCTGGAATTGACGGAAGAACGATTACACTCTTCAATCGCAGCGGATTTTCGATGCAATTAAATAATGAAGACCCTTTTGCCGCTTTAACCGATCAGATTGTAACGGGGACGAATGCCGATCTTATCATTGTAAACAAAGGAATTGTTACGCTCCAATACGATGGTACTGAAGAAAAGTGGATTGTAAAAAGCAGTAGTAAAGGTAGTGGCGGACCGGGTGGTCCGGGTTTTTGGGATTTGAACGGAGTCGACATCTTTAATAATACAGGAGGAAATGTAGGAATTGGAACAAGTACTCCAACCACTAAACTCACTATACTAACTGGCACGAATACCAGCGGTTGGACCCATATCGGGCAAGACGAGGGTGGAGAGCCGGTTATTGTTGGCGAAGGGATAGGTGGTGTTTCAGCTGCTATCGGCACAACTACCAATCATGCGCTGCGGTTTACCACCAATAATACCGGAAAACTTTCTATATACCCCGGTGGTGAAGTAGTCGTGGGCAGTAATGCTACGGGCGCTTTCGGAAAATTCACGGTGGAAACATTAAATAACAGTTATGGAATATCCCATTTAGGTGAGGGCGGTAATGTACTGGTTACGCGCATGGGTGGAACATCTGCAGGTATTGGCACATTCTCCCCTACCCACATGCGTATTTTTTGTAACAGCATCTCTCAAATATTTATTGCCGCTGCAACGGGTAATGTGGGGATTGGTACCGAAAACTTCGGCGCCTACAAATTAGAAGTGAATGGGAGTGTGCGCAGCAAAGAAATAGTGGTGGAAACCGGTTGGGCCGATTATGTATTTGATGAAAAATACAGATTGCCTTCGCTTGGGGAAGTTGAAAAGTTCATTAAACAAAACAAACACCTACCCAGTATTCCTTCTGCGAAAGAAATCGAAGAAAAAGGATTGAACCTGGGCGATGTTCAAAGAAAAATGATGGAAAAAATTGAAGAGCTGACATTATACATTATACAGCAACAAAAAGAAATCGAGGCCTTAAAAAAAGCAGTTTTAGCAGGCAAAAAATAATTTCTTTTTTATTATAATCTATAAATACAGCAACAATGAAAAAGAAACTTTTCCTTCTTACGTGTTTGCTAATTGGAATCACTTATTCGCAGGCGCAATTAACGGTAAGTCAAGAATTAAAACGGGCATTGGGGAATAAAACCAGGTTTAATGATATTATGCAAACTGTAACTAGGTATTATAACAGTAAAGGATATACCAACGATCCAAAATTGTTGTCGGAATTTAAAAAATGGAATCGCTGGGCATGGTACGAATCACGGCACCTGGACGCAAATGGAGATTTCGTAAACAGCAATCAAAAAAACGAACCCATTTTAAACATGTTGATGCAGTCAAAGCAAAACGCCAACACAACTAACAACCCTGCTTCTAACACAGGTGTTTGGTCTTCCTTTGGACCTGGCAATGTAGCCAATGGAATAGGTCGGGTAGATAGGTTGGCGTTTCATCCTACCAATTCAAACATTATTTATGCGGGTGCCACGGCCGGGGGATTGTGGCGTACGCTGGATGGCGGAGCAAACTGGCATGCACTAAACGGCTACATTCCCCAGTTAGGCGTTTCAGGGATTGTGGTAGATGCAGACAATCCGAATACCCTTTATGTACTCTCGGGCGATGGAGACTCTTTTATCAATACAGGCTTTATTTATGTACGAAGAAGTATTGGTATCTTAAAATCGACCGACGGAGGAAATAGTTGGTCTATCCTTTCCAGTATAGCCCCGCCAGGAGTTATATTTTATGGTTATAAACTTATTCAATCGCAGGATTTTCACAACAGGCTTTTTGCTTGCACATCGGATGGCTTATACCGAAGTACGGATTACGGTCAAACATGGTCAAGAGATGCAGCGATTGGAGCACAAAATGTATTTGATATAGAACTTGGTCCACAAAACACAGGGTTTGTGTATGCATGCACCTCTAACCGGGTATTCGTTTCTAGCAATTGGGGCAATCCATTTGTGGCGGTTCCAAATATAGCCTTCTCCAGTGTACCTGCTACAAACGATCGTGCTTCGCTGGCCGTTACCCCAAATGCTCCCAACAGTTTATATGTAAGTTTCGGCAGTGATCAGTTATTATACAGGTCTAATAACAACGGAACATCTTTTACATTGGTTAATGCCAATTCTCCAACTACAAGAGCTTATATGGCGGCCTTCGTCGTAAGTCCTAGCAACGCAAATAATGTGATAGTTGGTGAAGTTACATTGCAACGTTCGATGAACGGTGGAACGTCGTTTGCCGTTATCGGTTCGGGTACCGTACATGCCGATGTGCACGAGTTGCAATACAATCCATTAAATCATTTTTTGTATGCAGCCTGTGATGGGGGTGTTTATCGAAGCATTGATCAGGGTGCCAACTGGATTGCTCTTTACAACGGCTTAAACATATCGCAGTACTATCATATGGCCGGATTTGACGGCAACGACGGACTGGCAATTGCCGGTGCACAAGATAACGGCGTCCATTTGCGTAATGGCAGTAATACATTCGGCTCTGTAAATGGGGGTGACGGTTTTGACGCGAAATTCTTGAATGGCAATAGCAATATTGCCTATTACTCACTGAATGCAGGCGTATTTAAATACACGGCCAGCACCAATATCTCACAACAGCGATTAGTTCCGAATGGAAATATAAATGATCAGAATTTCTTTTATCCATCAATTGCAATCCATCCTACCAATAACAATATTATATACGCTGGCTATATTTCTAATGTTTACAGATCAGACAATGATGGTTTACTCTGGACGAGTCTGGGACAAAGCGGTTCTGCTGGTTTTGCAGCAGCCGGTGGCTTAGCAGTAAGTGCCAATGTTCCCGACAGAGTATATGCCGCTAATGGAATCATTTTGCAAATCAGCAACAACCAGGGAAATAACTGGGCAACCATTTCCGGCAATCCAGGGTGGCCGGGAGCTGCGCTAACTATTACAGATGTACAAACCCGTAACAATAATGCGGATGAAGTTTGGGTAACATTTGGTGGTTATGGAGCAGCAAAAATTGTCTATTCTTCAAACGCCGGCGCAAGTTGGGTTGACTATACAGCTTCATTGCCAGACCTTCCGGTTTATTGTGTTGAATATACTAATGACGGCGATGTTTATATTGGAACAGATGCTGGTGTATATTTTATGGATTTCACTATGAACGACTGGGTTTTCTTCAGCAATGGATTACCAATGGTGCCAGTAACAGAAGTTGTTGTTAACGAAATAAACGGAACGATTAAAGCCGCTACTTTTGGTCGTGGTATCTGGCAAAGTGATCTATATAGTGATTGTGGTCCGTTCTTACTATTAAGCGGTGTTAGCCAGGGTACCAACTTCTATCAATCGGGAGGTTTTATTGAAACAATACAGCAAGTTCCTGGCTCTTATGGTAATAATTTAACCCTTCGCTCGCCGCAGAAAATTATTTTCAAAGCAGGATTCAGTGCCCGGATTAATTCATCGCTACATGCAGTAATTGGTCCTTGCGGACAGGGTGTAATAAACAATTCTGAAAATAGTGAAACGAAAATGTCAAAAGGAGACTATTTCAAACTGAATGAAAAGAAAAGCAGTACTGCTGACAATAGCAACAGACAGGAATAAAAAATTCAAATATCCTTGCATAAGAAAAAATACAACAACATAGTGCACGCTCAGATATTCATATATACTAAACCGATAAACTCAATTTATGAATTCACGAAGACAATTTTTAGGGTTAAGTAGTATTGGAATCCTTTCTTCCTTGCTTCCATTACATGGTTTTTCTGCGGACAATTCAACCTTTGATGGTTTAGTGGTTAATGAAGATGAAGGAGAAACTGTGATGATCAGAAACGGGACAACTAAATTAAGAATTAAGGTATCAAAAGCTCATGGATCTGAATCTATGAGTTTTCTTTCTGAATCAATTCTGCCCGGTGAAGGTATACCGGTTCACAAGCATCTTAATGAAGTCGAACTGATTTTTATTCATAAAGGGTCGGGGGTATATACACTTGGCGAAAAACAATATAACGTCAATGAAGGGGCAGTGGTTATAGTACCAAAAGGAGTTTGGCATGGCTTACAAAATACTGGAAAAGAAAACTTAGAAATGCGTTTTGCCTATACGCCCTCGGGGTTTGAGGGTTTTTTCAGGGAGGTTGGAACGCCTGCCGGACAGCCATTTGTAAAAAAGAGCAAAGAAGAAAAAGATATCATTGCCAAAAAATGGGGTATAGTATATAAACTGTAATTCAAATCCGCAGCCCTCTTAGTATTTTGTACTTGAGTTGATTTCAAATTTTTAAATGTTTTATTCTGACTTAGTCAGCAAAATAACCATGTACCTGTTTTTAGCAAATTAATTAAACTCGACTATCTTTAAGAATGCGCCATGTATGCCTAATAGTTCTTTTGGTTACTGGATTTATTAATCCGGTTCTAGCTCAACAGCAACTATTTAAAAATTACACGGTTAATGATGGTCTTGTGTGCAATTTTATCCGCCGGATATTCCAGGATTCCAAAGGTTTTCTATGGATTGCAACCTGGGAAGGGGTGAGCAAATTCGATGGACATTCGTTTACTAATTTCAACACCGCCAATGGTCTTTCGCATAACTTTGTTAATGACTTCTATGAGTCGAAGGATGGGAAATTATATGTGGCGCTCAATAATGGCTCTATAGATATTATTTCAGACAATCAGGTTACTCATACAGACTCTTCATCAACCGTAATAAATCGCTTTATATATTCTCAGCGCCACCCGGTTATAGCGACCACCGATGACAAGGGCTTGCAGGAATTTACGGAAGGAAGACTTGTTCGGCCAAAGCAGCCATCTTCCCCTTCTACGTACCTGGATTTCCAGTGGCTCAATGATTCTGTTTTTTTGGCCGTGAGTGACATTGCCATCGGGGCGTTCAATAAAAATTATGAGTTACTTACAGAGCTTCGGGATCTCTATATTTTTGCCGGTTCAAAAATTTACCAGGATTCAAAAAAAAGAATATGGGTAGCCTCGGCTAAAGGGCTTAAAATTCTGGCTGAATTACCCGGAAAAAACCATCCTATTCGTCTCATTACTCCTCCTGCACCCTTTAATATTCCGGCACTACAACAAAGAAGAATCTATGATATATTAGAAGATACAGAAGGAATTATTTGGCTAGGAACTTCCGCAGGACTTGTAAAAATCAATCCGGATGGTTCTTATCAATTAATCAATACAAAAGATGGTCTCACCTCTAATATAATAAACAGTATTTTTCAAGATAGAGAAAAGAACATTTGGTTTGGAACTGAAATTGGCCTTTCTAAATTAGTTACCCGATCGGGCATTCACTTATATGCTGTTGAAGACGGAGTTTATACCAGCGATAATTTATTTGTATTATATCCTTTCAAAAAGAATTATTTCCTGGTGAGTACTTTTAATGGGATTCAACTTTTTGATAAAAAAACAGGAGGATTTACGCGAGTTAATAATGGCTTAAACCAGATTTATTATTATGTAGTTCCAAATAAAAGTCCGCCACTATTCGTTGGCTTGAAAAATATAGCAAAATTTGATACTTCTACTTTTAAATACGCCGACACGTTTGCCCTTCCAATTGCGTCCATTTCCAGAGTATTTAGCGACAAAGCGGGAAATGTTTTCTATACCAACCTTGAACACCTTGTATTCAGTACTGGTAATACATTGCAGGAGATACTTCCGTACCGCATCAGTAGTTTGCAAATAGATAAAAAAGGGAATTTGTGGGCAGGGACCTGGCAAAATGGGGTTTTTCGCATTCGCTATAATATAATTGACAAAAAGTTAAATATACTTTCCAATGATCATTATTTACCATCAGAAAACATCCGTTCATTATATGAAGACTCGAAAGGAAATATGTGGATCGGTACAAGATACAACGGGGTATATCAATTTAAGAAAACTGACAGCGATAGCTTTTTGGTTTCAAATTATAATCAAGGCAAAGGTCTAAATTCAAACTTTATTAAAGCGGTAAGAGAAGATTCAAAAGGTAATATATGGATTGCTTTTTTTCAGGGCCTTGACAAATTGATTGTGACGGATACCGGCTTTCGTATTTTTAATTTTAGCAGGATCAACAATTACTATGCAGGAATGATCGGGATGGAAACCGATGAAAACCATTCTATATGGCTTGCTACTGGTGAAGGCATTGCGCATATAACGGACGGAGAAATGGAAAAACTTCCTCCCAAGCCTGTTTATATTACCAGGGTTACTTCCGCCAATCTTAATTATCCTCTGCATTCTGAAAAATTAAATCTTACCTATCGCCAGAACCAGTTACAGTTTGAATTTTCATCACCTAGTTTTATCAATGAAAAACAAGTAGTTTACAGTTACCGCTTATCGGGTAGTTCGGATGCAGAATGGACAGCACCGAGCAATCAGAATATTGTATCGTATGCTAGTCTTAAGCCGGGCAAATATCTTTTTGAAGTCAGAAACAAGGGATGGAACGATACTTGGGGAAAATCAACTTCCTTTGAATTTATCATCTCTCCTCCCTTCTGGCAAACCTGGTGGTTTATATCGATTGGCGTTTTCTTTTGCGCATTTATTATATTCGGGATTATAAAAAGGAGGATCAAATCAATACGACATGAAGCAGAAATGAAGCAAAAAATTGCTGGAACAGAAATGATGGCATTACGTGCTCAGATGAATCCGCATTTCATTTTTAATTGCCTGAATTCGATTGACAATCTTATTCAAACTGATCAGAAAGAAAAAGCAACCGACTACCTTGCGAAATTTGCCCAATTGATAAGAGCCATCCTCGAAAATTCAAAGAACAATACCATTCCCTGCTGGAAAGATCTGGAGGCACTCGAACTTTACCTGGAAATGGAAAAATTGAGATGGGATCACAAAATCAGTTGCACACTTACCATCGATAGCCAGATTCAGCAGGGCGATTATAAAGTTCCGCCTATGATCGTGCAACCCTTTATTGAAAATGCCATTCATCACGGTTTACTAAATAAAACAAGTGGAGATAAAAAGTTGGATATAGAAGTGCATCTCGAAGAGAATAATATTAAGTATACCATTATAGACAATGGAGTGGGCAGACAGAAAGCGCAAGAATATAAAAAAATCAATAAGCCTTCTCAACTTTCTTATGGAATGCAGATAACTAAAGACCGGATTGATCTCTTTAACCAGGACAATAATGGCTCCGTAAAAATTACCGACCTATATAATGAACAGCATATGCCCAACGGCACAAAAGTTGAAGTTTGGTTAACGACTCAACCCATCACCACATGAAACATTTAACCGCGATATTGATTGATGATGAAAGCAGCAGCCGTAACTCACTTCGACAGAAGTTAGTTACTCATTGTTCTAATATTACAATTGTAGCGGAATGCGAAAGCGGAGAAGATGGGGTAAAAGCGATTCAATCACACAATCCCGATATTGTTTTCCTCGATGTAGAAATGCCTCGCATGAACGGATTCGTGATGTTGCAACAACTGGAACAAAGAAGTTTTGAACTAATATTCACCACGGCATACGATCATTATGCCATTAGCGCCATCCGGTTCAGCGCGCTGGATTATCTTGTAAAACCAATTGAAATCAAAACATTGAAGGAAGCGGTAGAAAGAGCGAGAGAGAAAATACAAACGGATTTACCTAACCAGCGTATTGAAACCCTTCTGCACAATTTGATTGATGAGAAAAATCTGCATAACCGGATAGCCATCCCTTCTCTTGAAGGATTACAATTCATCGACATAACGGATATCATTTACCTCGAAGCTGAAAGCAATTACAGTTTTATCTACCTCCAAACCGGAACGAGGATAACCGTATCAAAAACATTGAAGGATTTTGAAGAGCTGCTTCCCAACCATACGTTCATCCGTATTCATCATTCCTATATCATTAACAAAAATCATGTTCGTAAATATTTGAAAGGCGAAGGTGGCCAGGTATTGATGAGTAATGGAAAACTATTGGATGTTGCCCGGAGGAAAAAAGAGGATTTTATGAGGGCAATAGGGCATTGAAATCATAGCTATAAGTTCAACCTTTATTTTTAGATGCCGTCTCCGGATTTTCTGGAATAATCCTGTTGTTTTTCTTTTTATAAATGTTATTTTTCACATTGTTTCGCTTGTTACCTATCCTATATTTGTTTTCTACTTAAGTAATCGTATCCTAATGGCAGGAGAACCTATTGGAACTACTGCCGGTTTGTTTTTGCCAGACATCCTGAATGTTTATGGTCGAAAAATGAGCAATGTTTCTGCAAAAGCGGGAACAGTTGATGTATTGGTTTTTTCGGCAAAAAAAACAGCGAGGTGGTGGCGGGGGAGGGAGCCCGTAAGGGCATTTAACGAAAGCTGATCGGACCATTACTTTATTTCTTGCCTTTACTAAACCGCCAATAAATTACTCCGGCAGCAAAAGCAATCAACCCAACTATAATGTAAATAATATCGTTGGTCGACTTCTTCCGCGGAATTTCAGTAATGCTGATAGCTTGGTTCGCTTCCACATTTGTTACTGATTGCTTGTTTCCCCCAGTCCAGTAAACAGTGATCTTATCTATTTTCGAAATGCTCCCTAATCCAAAATGCGCTATTACGGAATTTTGTGAGATATGACTGGATCCTCCCCCATCGATCTCTCTTATCATTTTTTTTCCACCCGCTTCAATCTCGATCTTCGATCCGATGCCATGACTCTCAGCTTGAATTCCTTTCAAAGCAATTTTTATCCAATTGCCAGTTGCTGAATCATTGCGGTATAAATGCGTAACTGAAGGCACCGGATATGGTTGCACAGACTCCTGGTTAACTACCAGTAAATCCTGGTCGCCATCATTATCATAATCAAACATCACTGATCCTCTTCCAATTCCATAGTCTATTAATCCAGCCTGACGTGCTTTATCTTCAAATTTGTTCCCGTTATTTACAAAATAAAAATCCGCCATTGCTACGCAATTGGGATTTAGATCACCGTTAGCAACGAACAAGTCC
>Ga0190274_10002384_pt1 | contig 11089 bp, 11 predicted proteins | sample Popmic531T_FD_133002 | JGI IMG/M metagenome (GOLD analysis project Ga0190274, IMG submission 133002) | Populus adjacent soil microbial communities from riparian zone of Yellowstone River, Montana, USA - 531 T | ecosystem: Environmental > Terrestrial > Soil > Riparian zone | place: USA: Montana...
CCAGAGCTTCTCGCCGAAGTGGCTGAGGGAGCTACCTACAAAGATGGAGTCAGAGTCGTACTAGACGAAACCACGACCGAGGAGGTCGCCGCCTGACATTTACACACCTATTGACGGGACCTCTCTCGATACGCTTCGCGCTCGAATGCCTCCGCAATTACGCTCTCGAAGAGCTGTTCTGCCTCTCCGGTGTACCCGAGCGCTTCGAGGAGCCTCGCCGCGGTGTAGTTGCTTCTCATGCCAGCGTCCGCCCGCGCGTGACCGCCGCGTAAGGACTCTGCAAGGTGAAACGCCTGGAGCGCTTGGCCGGTCTCGCCCGTTTCGATGAGGCTCTCCGCACGGATGCTCTCCACAAGCCAGCGCAGCTCGGGGTCTTCTGCGGGTATGAGGGGGAGTGCTTCTTCTGCGAGCGCAAGCGCGCGGGCGGGGTCGCGCTCCACAAGGGTGTGGGCGGTCTTTACCAAGGTGCGGGCAACGAGCGGCCATGCCTTCTCAGCCTCATAGAGCTTCAGGCATTCTTCCAGGATGATAACCGCTTGTGCGCGGTGGCCCTGATCGCCCCGGAGGGAGGCCGCAATCGATCGCGCCCGCGCCTTGAGGAGAGGATCGCCGGAGCCGCGGGCGAGATGCTCCTCCGCCCGCCGAAGCGCAGTTTGCGCATGGTTCCATTCGGCGGCGATGCGGCGAACATTCGCAACCTCAGTCCAGACGCGTGCCAGGAAGTCCTCGGTAGAGGCAGCAGGCTCATTCATGACCTTGGCGACTTGAAGCGCTAGGTGCGCGATGAACTCCGCCTCGTCGCGTGAGCCGGCGGCGCGAAGCTCGGAAAGGAGCAAATCCCCAAAAGCCCTCGTATGGCATTCGGGAGACGCAGCTACCCGCGCTTGTTGCTCTCTTCTCGTCTCGCGCCGGATGAGGGACCACCTCGCCCGCGCGAGGAGCGATTCGATGAGCTTCTCGTCTCCCGTGACTGGCAGAGGAGGCCGCGCGACAGGCGCTCCTTCCGCGACAGCGAAGATCGGCTCAGCGGGCGCAGGGAACTTCCAATGCGCGCGGATGTATTCGCCCACCTCTTGGAGCATCCGCTCATCCAAGGATCGCGCTCGCGCGGCCTCGATGAGCTTCGCAAAGACGCCTTGGAGCTGCTCATGGAGCACCGTGCCTTGTCGCTCGATCTCGCGGAGGGTATGGCGTACGACTTCCTCCGCCCGCTCCGGCGCACTGCCGCGAACGTGAAAGCCGACGATGGAGACGAGATCAAGGAGCGCGTCTTTGTGGAGACCCTCGTGAAGATCGCCGGAGAGCGCCTCATCGAACAGGGCCTCCGCCTCCGGCATACGGCCGAGCGCTTCGAGAAGGCGGCCTGCGGTATACGTGGATCTGAGCTTGCCGTTCGGCCGTTGCTGGAAAGGCCGCAAGCCTTCGGCCCTTCCGAAGGCAGAGAAGGCTTCCTCCAAGCGGCCAAAATCGATGAGGCATTCGGCGCGGATGCTCTCCGCGAGCCATCTGAGGGTCGGGTCCTCGGAGGGGATGGAGATCTCGGCCCGGTCGAGGAAGGCAAGGGCGCGCTCCGGGTCGTGATCGGCGATGCAGTGCGCCATCTTCACCAGCGTGCGGGCAACGAGCGGCCAGTCGCGTTGCCTCTCGTAGATCCCGCGGCATTCTTCGAGGTGCATCATGGCGGCGTCGCGCGCGCCCTGGTCGGTGCGGAGCGAAGCGCTGATAGAGAGCCATCGCGCCTTGATCGAGGGGCTGCCGGTGCCAAGGTCGAGATGTTCAAGAGTCCGGCGTAGCGCTGTCTCTGAATGCTGCCACTCGCCCTTGATCCGCCGGACGTTCGCGGTTTCGGTCCAAATCGTCGCCAGGAGATCGTTCTTGAACTCCGCCGAGTCGCGCTTCAGGTCCATGCCCTGCACGGCGAGGACGGCGATGCTGGTCAGAAACTCCGCCTCTTCTTTAGGATGCGGGGCACGGAGGGCGGTAAGGAGCATGTCGAGGAAGGCGGGGGTGTGGCAGAGGCGAGACCGAATCACCCGCTCCTTTTGGGCACCTTTGGTGAGCTTCCGAATCCCGGCCCATTCCGCTCTCGCGAGAAGCTGCTCAACCGCAGCCTCCCGCTCGAACGCGGCGAGTTCAAGGAGGGTCTTTAGCGGCACCTCCCGGGCCACTGGCAGGGCCTGATCCCTGAGCAGGCTCTCGGCGAGAGACCGGCAGGCGGGGCAGACGGAGAGATGCGCAGCCAGCCGCGCGATCTCGGCCCTGCCCGCTTCGCTCGCGCGAAACAGCTCCTCCTTCGTGACGTGCGCCATTTTTGGTTTCTCTACAACACAAGGCACCGACTAGAGGTTTTAGAGTAACCCTAAATACGAGCCTCTGTACATTGGGAGTGTGGAGGGGAGATCTTGGGAGACCTCCCCCAGGAGACTAACTCCTAACCGTCCGGGTCGTAGCCCGCTCCGTAATCGGAGCCGCCCTGTTCGGTCTGGAGAGAGGAAGAGGGCGAGGCGATGAAATAGAGCACGAGCAGGACCAGGCGAAGCATAGCTTCTCCCTTCAAGGGACAAGTTCCTCACGGGCGCCATTGCCCGGGAGGAGAGTGCCCCTACGTCCGGAGTGTCCGCCTCTCCGGGCCGAGGGACAAGCTACGGCTTCGCACGGATGGAGGGAAGAAGCCCATGAACTGGATCGAGATCCCGACCCCACACCGGGATACTGACTGCCGCTATTAGTCCCGGCATTGAGGAGAGAGGCAGTGAGTGAGGCCGCACAGACCGAATTAGACCGGACGCTCTCCGCACTGCGAGAGGCAATTAAGGGAAACGGCAAAAGGTACGGCGATCGAGAGTGAGATGGGGCTGAGCACGGGGTATCTCGTCCACCTCCCATCCGGATCAAGAGACATGAGAGTTCGGCAGCTCATAGAGATCTGCCAAGCCATTGGACTCTCTCCCGCGACGCTCTTTCTTGAGGAGGCTCATGAGGGCCAGTAGAGACTCCTCTCCTCGACGAGAGATGACAGGCAAAGAGACAGTGAGGAAGACGGTGCGGCTTCCTGTCTTTGAAGTGGAAGCACTCCGAGAAGCTGCTTCGCGGGAAGGAGTCAGTGAATCGGAGGTTGTGCGGAAGGCGGTCTGGCTCTATTTAGAGATCACCTCGTAGAGAGTACGGGTCTTTGAGCGCAAACAAAAAAGCGGCAGCCGAAAGCTGCCGCGATAGAGAATCAGGCGTCCTCCCCCAAGAACCTGTCGAACCGCCTTCTGACCTTGGCAGAGCGCTTGCGCACCCGGCCAAGCTCCCAGGCGGTCACCGTCGAGACGTTGAGGCCGAGCTTCTCCGCCAAGCTTGCCTGCGAGAGGCCCTGCCGCTCCCGAAGCGCCCGAATCCTGTCGCCAAGGTTCCCGGCTTCCTGCCGCGGGTCGTAGCCGAGGAAAGCCACCACCTTGGGCAGGAACCGGGTTGCAACCCTGGTGCGGTTCGTCTCCCAGTTCTGGATGGTTTCCGCCGAGACGCCGAGCGCCGCGGCGACCTCCGTTTGCATGAGGCTCCGGAGGACCCTGGCTCTCCGGAGGTGATCGCCCACGGTCCGGAGTTCCCGCGGGCACGCCCGAGGGGGCGGCATTGGGGCGATAAGGCGCAGGTGGCAAAAGGGCAATCCAGGATGCGGACTTCATGGGGTACTTCAACGGCAATCTGGCCCGCAAGCTCGCCCACCTCAGTGGATGTCAGAGTGTCAGCGAGAAAGGGTCCCGCCGTCCAGGTCCAGGCAGGCTCGACATCCAGGAGAGCCTTGGTCGGAGGTGCCGCAGCCGAGCGGGAGCAAGGTGGGATCATCTGTTCAACACCAGAGGATCTTGCTCAACAACAACGGCCTCTCGTTGAACGAGAGAGCCTGTTGAACGGCTGCGGGCCGTCGCGGTCGGCGACGCCCGGGAGGGCGCCTTCGACACGGTGCCAGGCGTCGCGGCCGCGTTTCCCCCGACGCCGCAGTTCCTTGACGAATTACGTCAACTCGTCGACAGATACGAAGGGCACTATTTCGGGCCGGGACCTACTAAACCTTCTGCCGCAAGGGAAGATCTATCCCAGAGAGAGGGGCTCGGAGTGGCCGAGCGCCCGCAGCATCGGTGCACGGGGATTCGCTGTCGGCCGGCCACCGGCCGAAATCAGCCGGGAAATTCTCGCGAATCGAGGGCGAGGACGCTTCATGAACTCGAGAAAGGAGAAGATCATGTCTAGTGAGCAGCACGAAAATGCATCGGATCTAGAAGCTCTGGAATTGATCCGCACCAGCAACGTTCTGAATCCCGAAGCCACGATGGAAAAGGTCCTGAAACTGACTCAAGCTCTGATCAGACTCGAGATCGCTGGAGAGAGCGGCAGCCGCAGTCGAGGTGACTACGACTGGCATTTCATCTCGAAATACTTCATCTTCAAGGGGGATTTCCCCAACTGAGCCTCTCTGCGCCAAAGTGGAATGGGACAGGCACGCAGGCTCAATTGGGGGAGTGCGTGCCTGTCCTCGCCCCCTCTAAGCTCGTGACCGTAAGAACGAAGCTGACCTTGAAAGGCTTGATTCCATGCACGACCTCCCTGATTATGAAGATTTGGGCGCCAAGAGCTTGGAGTGGGTGATCGACAGGCTTCAGGAGTTTGCACCTTGGAAAGAGGGCTCGCCCGAAGGAGACCGGATCAAGACGCTGGGTGAGTTGGCCATTGTCTATCGACTGCTCCGCCGAGTTGCTGCCGACAAACGTAATCGCATCGCCGCCCTCGCAAGCACGCTCCCTGAAATTCACGCCTTCCTCCTCGAGCAGTGCGAGGCCGTCGAGTACAGGGAGCTGGTGAGAAAACGTCTCAAGGAAGGATTCTTCATACTGACCCCATACCTCATTCTGCGGTCGTTCGGTTGCAGAATCTCCTATCATGAAGACAGCTTGAGGCGAATGGCGCGGCTGGGTTTTCCAGGGGCCGTGGAAAGAGTCCCCCATAGGGCCATGGAGACCAAATATTGCCTGTGGATCTCAGGGCTACACGAAGAGGAACCCGCTTGGCTCAGCCTCTACGACGCGACATTCCTGAAGCAGGTCCGCAGCTTGATTTACATCGACAGGGAAGACGTGTACGCAATCACCCATACCCTGATGTACTTGACGGATTTCGGTGGACTGGTGGCGTCCATAGATGCGGGGGAAATCGAAAGAGTCAGCGAGATCCTGAAATGCCTGCTCATCCATCATGCGAGAACCAGGGATTGGGACATTACGGGTGAGCTCCTCTTAGGCCTGGGCTTCCTGGCTCGCACCTCCTCTGCGACATACCGAGCTGCGGAAACAGCATTTCTCCGCTTCGCATGGCAGAGCGATGGCTCGTTGCTCCCCCATACTCCAAGTGCCTGCGGAGCAAAAGGTGGCGAAGAGAGCGAACGCGAGATCTTCGACCATCGGTATCACACCACTCTGGTTGGTCTGATGCATTGCGTTGCAGCACACCTCCATTCGAAGCCGCAGGTGAAGCGGTGACTCGTTACCATAGGATCGCCGTGACGAGCCAGGCAGCCGCATCTTGGCTGGAGAAATATATGCCAAGGGATGAATCCTCCGGGGCAATGCGGGAGCTTGGACTTCTACTGGCCAAAAGAATAGAGGAACGCAAGTCCGGGCCGTTGGTGCAAGGCGAGAGAAGTGGTTTCAATCCAGCGTTGTTCGATCTCCTTTTTCTGGAGCGACAGGAATTGACGAGACTGTTGCAGGGGATCAGCCTGGACGATGAGCCTGGTCGCGAGGTGGATCCTGCCAGGAGGCTGGAGCTGTGTGAGTTGCTGGCAGGGCTGGCTGTCTCCTATGCTCGCGACGGAGATGTGTCGATCGTCGCCACGCTGGTGCGCGCCTTAGGCCAGATGGGTTTTTCCGGGCCGTGGCTCGACGACGCGGTCGATTTCCTGGAAGCTCAGAGCTGTCCTGCCGGAGCGTTCGGATTGCTCGCGATCGAAGCAGATCAGCTCAAGCTGAAGTCTGAGGGCATCCTCGACGGGAGCGGCTTGCTGCGAACCACCGTAGAGGTTTTGTGGGCATTTGCTGCGGTATTCGGATCAATTCAAAAGCAGCGGCCAGGAGAAACGGTTCAGGGCTGCTTCACCGCTCTTCAGAAGGGTGAAGATGAGCGGACGGATGTCTTCGGGAATGCCGGGGTTGGACTTCCCGAAGGCCCTCCGTGTGACCGGACGAGTGCGTGGCACCCGGACGAGCGCACGGCATCTATCTGACCGGCAGGAGAATTTCGCTGAATCCTTGAGGGGAGGCTGGCACCTCTGGTCGGGGCGTTCCGGGTCATGGCTTCAGTAGATACTCCTCTCCGAGCGGCCCCGCCCCCGCCAGATACTTCCGCGCGCGCACCAGCTCCGCGATCTGCCGGATGTGCCCCAGGTCATGCAGCGCCCACTCGTGCAGCATGTTTGCGAGCGTGATCTCCCCGGCAGCCCGGTGCAGCGCCTTGCGACTCCCGGCCTCCGCCGGCAGCCCACGCAGCAGTTCGATGTTGGTCTCCCGCTGGTCCTTGAAGTGGTCGAAGTCCGCCTCCGGATCGGCAGTCTTGTACACCTCCAGGTGCATCTGCGCATCGTCCGGCTCGAGATCCGGCCGCTCCTCTGCCAGAAACCGGTCCAGCCGTTCCCGATAGCAGTGCCACTCGGAATGCGAGAGGTGCGAGAGCACCTCCGCAATCGAAAACCGGTCCGCCGCCGGCTTCCAGCGCGCGTCCTCCTCGGAGATCTCGGCCATCAGGCCGCGCAGAATCGCGGGCGTCGCCTCCAGCAGGTCGAGGCACGGCAGCACGTCATTCATACGTCTCTATCCTACCCTCTCCCCGCTCCCCGAACCACTGAAAAGAACAGCCCCTCTGAGTGCCAACCTCCTCCACAGAGACGGATCTCGGGGAGGTTCGTCGCCCATTGGAGCACGGTGAGGACCGCAGAACGGGCGGCGCGAGCAGATTTTCAGGGATGCAGACGGGATCCAGTAAGAGAACTTCACCAACTCCTGAGAGGAGCCTGGCACCTATCTGGCAGGAAGTTACGGCGTGCCAGTATCAGCCTCGCAGGTCGCGCCTCCGCCGGTTGAAGACGACTGTCACCTCCACTCCCATCGCACACCCTTTCCCAAAGAGAAGGGAACTGCAGCGATCCAAAGAGAAATAGAGTCCGCATCAGGTGGTCTCCCCTAGAGCGCTTGCAGGTGCCCCTCCGCTTCGCGACTGCGTAGCCAAAACTCCTGGCGAATAGCGAGAGCCCTTGCGTGTTTGATATATGCCACTCCGAGCCTGACCTGACCGCTCTTAACAGTAGCAAGCCCAAGAACGAGCAAGCTTTGGGTCTGTCTCAGACCAAGCCCAAGTTCATTGGCAATGCATAGCGAACTCATGGCCCTCTGTCGCGCTATGGCAGAATCGCCAAGGACGAGAGCAAGACGAGCGAGCTCACAAAGAATCTCTGATTCGAGCCTAGCGATACCTAGCTCTCGCGCCCGCGTGAGAGCCGCATGATATTGGGGCGTAGCCTCCTCGAGGGCCCTCTCGGCGCAAAGTACTCTCGCCAAAGCCGTACGGGCGTAAGCGACTAAGTCAGGGTGGCGTCCGGCCTCAGCACGCGCCCAACTCTGGAGAGCTCGCTCTCGCGCTTGGTCTGGTTGGCCGCGCCTGATAGCGAGCATCGCCCAGTGGCGGAGGAAGTAACTCTCCGCGCGGGAATTCTTGAGGCCCCTGATTGCCCTCTCGTAAAGATCATCGGCTTCTTCGAGGTTTGCACGCAGGTGTGCCAGCAGCGCTCGATATCCAGTTATTCTACTTCCATAATCGTCGTCACGAACTTTTTTATTGGTAGTCTGGCTCTGATCAAGGTACTGATCGGCAAGGGGTAGCTGGCCGAGTTCTAGGCATGTATGGGCCAAATGAAGCTGCGACTGTAGACGATAGCGGGGCAGCAACGCGTTGTTATCGATGACACGATTGATCTCGTATCCCTGCTCCCACACAGCATAGGTATCAGGTATGTTACCTTCGGCGCAAAGCGTCAATCCAATATCGTTATAAAGCCACGCCAGCTCGTCAGCATAGAGTGGAGCTTCTTCCAGCTCAGGTTCATTATGAAAGCGTTCCTCGAAATTCCACAGGGCGTTTGCGGAAACTCGCCGTGCAAGATCCATTACAGTTAGACCATAACGAATATAGCTATTGTACGGACACCAGCGCGGTGAAGTATTGGATTCCATGCGTGAACGCACCACTGAAAAAAGGCTGTGGCATAGATCCCTAGCCTGTGCCTGCCGACCCTTGCTGATCTCTTCCTCGGCGGCAGCGCGGAGCTTCTCAAAAACATCTGTGATTATGGCAGCGCTCTCCCGGGAACCTGGGTACACTGCCGCATTGCCCGAGGTAAATCCCGGTAAGCCGAAGTTCGGCATTGCATCCCTCTCTACCTCATGAATCTGTTCAAAAACGAAGCTCCGCACCAAGGGGTGGACCGCTAGCGCGGACATATAGCTTCCTCCGTGCCCGGAACTAACCCGGAACAGCAGTCCGCTACCGAGCAATAGTTCCCTGACGTCCTTGCAACCTGATATCCGGTCCTTGTCTTCTCCTGAAACACCACCAACTGCGGAATCGCAGCAGAGCTCAAGAGCTTCATCTGATATCGGGCTCATGAAGATCGCGATACGCTCCAGCACCATTAAGGCAATGCCACGGGACTCCCGTTGGGCGACCTCAATGACCTCTCGTATCATGCGAGAGACACGACGGTCAGAAGGAGTATCGACTAAGGCTTGTCGCAGGTGGGATATACTGGGTTGAGAATAGCCAAGCCGTCTAAGATATAGACCGGCAAGCACCAATGCATAGGCATGGCCTCCTAGTAACGAGCAGAGGGCGCCGACATCTCGTTCTCCCAGTTTTCTGAATAGTGCATCTCCTTTGATCGCCTCCGGTGTAAAGCACTCTAACTGGACCACTTTGGTCCCGAGCGAGGGTGCGGGGGCGTAGGCGACTCGTGAGCACTAGATGGCTATGACAGTTAGGGTCCAAGAAGAGATCCACGAAGCTCTTCACGACAGGATTGGCGAAATCCCCGATTTCAGGATCAGTGCCCTCCTGCTTCCAGTTACTCGGAGTCATCAGCCTCTCGAAGCCATCAAGAACGACAACGAACCTCCCTGCATTGAGAGAATTCTTCAGGCGAACAAAGCGAGATGCATTCGTATCCCCCTCTGGGTCGACATATGCTAGTAGTCGATCGAGTCCGGTTAGTGCATCATCCGCATAGTAGGAACTCCAAAAGAATAGGCCATCGAAGCTGCCGCCACCAAGCCTCCTACCTTTAAGTTTATCGAGAAGAGCGAGAGCGTGCCAAGATTTCCCGGTTCCTCCTGGGCCTACTATGACTAAAACATGTTCTCCTTTCTTGATTTGGCCCGCGAGCTGACCTACCATGACGTCCACCTGCTTCGCTCCGATCTGGGTGTCTTTGTCCCGATCAAGGCCGTAGTGCCGATAAGGTTGACCTTTAGCAGCCTGAACAACGACCTTTCGGATTGGCGGTTTCTTGAGCCAGCTCTTACGCCATTCCAGCCACTCATCCTTGAGACTGCGCAAGGCGCTGCACAAGCCTTGGTCAGGCTCATCGGTCTTCTGATACGTCAGGGTATTGAGGCCGTAACGTTCGTAAAGAAACTCACGACGATCCCAATCCGCATCGAACCCTTGGCTGGGCAAGAGTGCGAACAGTGGGCGAAATGGTTTCTTTTCGGCGCTTACGGCACTCAAGAGGCGCAAAGGATGCATAAGGTCCGCGTCAGCCATCCCGAAGCCTACGAAAAATATTGGATTGGAGGCGAATAGGAGATCAATAGTCTGGCGAAAGGCCTCGGCACTCTCCTCATCTCCAAGGTACCACCGCTGATAATCGGCTTCGGTGGCGATAATCGAATCTGAGTCGTCAAAGCGGCCATGACAATGGAAGACAATATCGCGAGACTCTGCGACTCGTGCAAGAGCAAAGAGCGCAAGTCTGTCATTGTATTCCGGTTTCTGTGTAAAGGAGCGCGCAGGCTCTCCTTGCCCGTCATTACCGCCAGCCGACGAGAGATAAGGAACTCGCGGCATCCTACTAGGTGTAGTAGGGCCAATGTGTTTAGCCAGCTCAGGGAATTGTATCTGGCGCACGGAATGCAAAGCGCGCTCCATTTCACAGTCGTAGTTACTGGTTATAAAACGGTGGATCGGCAGATCGAGTAGCTCTTTGTAAGGGTTGTGCGACTCTTTCCAGGGAGTGACTGGCTTAAACATGTCAAAGAAGAAGTCCTCATAGCTATGCCCTTGCCCAGCCTTACAGAGCAAGTTTTTACATGCGGCGATGAAGAGAGGTAGATCTTCTGTCTTGTAGCTATTAGACTCGAGGGTCGCCTGATAGCGATTTAGTCTCTCGTTCTCCTTGATTTTACGCGTCCTTTCGAGGAGCTGCCATGCAAGATCGCGCCACGTTGGATAGCCGAGGGGTATCGAGCATCCACTGCCGATGAAAGCAATGCATGTCCTGAGGGCCAGTACTCGGCATAGCATCTCGCGGCTGCGCTGATCATGAGCGTAATGATCGTGAGTCTCACTATGAGTTGCCACGCGAGGGAGGCGGTGAGAGCCAAATCCGACGGGTGTCTGAAGAGTCATGGGTATCTCCAAAGCCGAGCTGCCTTTGGTATATGCTAAGCATCCTATACCATAGCTCAAATTATAGGACAACTACTAGATACTAATAGACAAAGCGACATTCGCAGAAATGCGCATCCCGCCAATTAACTCGTAAGGCAGGTTGTCTTTACCGGCTCACCCTAGCTTAAGGTGAGAACGCCATCTCCTTGACGATAGTAGGACCTCGTGGTCATCAGGTCCGACAGAATTGGGAGGGGTGATTCAGTCCTTGCCAGGGTGTCCACGATTTGAATTTCGGAGGAGGAGGGCTCCTCGAAGCGATTGAGCAATTTCTTGTAGGTGGGCTTCGGCTCTGGTCCTGCCTGAGCGAGGTGTTGGCCGGGCGGAACTCCCGGTA
>Ga0190274_10002385_pt1 | contig 11088 bp, 10 predicted proteins | sample Popmic531T_FD_133002 | JGI IMG/M metagenome (GOLD analysis project Ga0190274, IMG submission 133002) | Populus adjacent soil microbial communities from riparian zone of Yellowstone River, Montana, USA - 531 T | ecosystem: Environmental > Terrestrial > Soil > Riparian zone | place: USA: Montana...
CTCGTCGCAGGCGTAGCCGAACATCAGGCCCTGGTCGCCGGCGCCGGTGTTGAGGTGGTCGTCGCTGGCGTGGTCGACGCCCTGGGCGATGTCGTTGCTCTGCTTGTCGTAGCAGACCATGACCGCGCAGCCCTTGTAGTCGATGCCGTAGTCGGTGTTGTCGTAGCCGATACGCTTGATCGTGTCGCGCGCGACCTGGATGTAGTCGACGTGGGCGTTGGTCGTGATCTCGCCGGCGAGCACCACCAGGCCGGTGTTGCACAGCGTCTCGGCGGCGACCCGCGAGCGCGGATCCTGCTTGAAGATCGCGTCGAGGATGGCGTCGGAGATCTGGTCCGAGACCTTGTCGGGGTGGCCTTCGGAGACCGATTCGGAAGTGAAGAGGAAGTCGTTCGACACGCTGTGCTCCAAGTGCTGAGAAATCTGGCCGGCCCGTCATCGAGAGATGCGTTGCCGGCCTGGGCTCTGGAGCTGCGGCGAACGCTTTAGCGGGATTCTTTTAACGTCGCCCCGCAAGTAGTTCAGTAACTCGGCGACACGCCAATTATAGGTCGCCCGGGCGCGCCCGGTGTCCCGTGGGTGAGGGGCCAGTGCCGCGCGGACCCGGCGCGGAACCGATACTTCGCCCTGCGCGCACCCGCGCGCACGTCCTGCCGGCCGGCGCCGGCGCGAGGCGACGATTGGGCGCACGCCTGCTGCTGGCCGTACTCTGGCTGTTCCACTGGCTGCCGCTGCCGCTCCAGGCGGCGTGCGGCAATGTCTTCGGCCGGCTCGGCTGGCATCTGGTCGCGTCGCGCCGCAAGGTTGCGCTGACCAACCTCGCGCTCTGCTTTCCCGAGCTCGCCGCGCCCGAGCGCGAGCGGCTGGCGCGCGAGCACTTTCGCTGGCTCGGGCGGAGCCTGCTCGAGCGCGGCCTGCTCTGGTACGCATCGCCGGCGCGGCTGAAGCGCCTGATCCGGGTCGAGGGCGACGTCACCCTCGCCGAGCGCAGCGACCGGCCGGTGATGTGGCTCGCGCCGCACTTCATGGCGCTCGACGTCGCCGGCGCGTCGGTGCTGCTGTTCCAGAAGCGAAAGGGGATCTCGATCTACCAGCGCCAGAGCGATCCGGTCCTCGATCGGGCGCTCAGGCGCGGCCGCCTGCGCCTGGGCAACGCCGAGATCTTCGCCCGCGACGACGCCGGCCGCGCGTTGGTTCGCGCGATCCGCCGCGGCGATGCCTTCTTCAACCTGCCCGACATGGACTTCGGCACGCGCGATGCGGCGTTCGTGCCGTTCTTCGGCGTCGCGGCGGCGACGCTGCTCGCGCCGTCGCGGATGGCTCGGGCGCTCAATATGATCGTCCAGCCGGTGGTCGCCGAGATCCTGCCGCGCGGCCAGGGCTACCGCGTTCGCTTCGAGCAGCCGTGGGCCGATTTCCCGAGCGACGATGCCGTCGCCGACGCGGCGCGTATGAACCGCTGGATCGAGAGCGAGATCCGCAGCAATCCGGCCCAGTACCTCTGGGTCCATCGCCGCTTCAAGACCCGGCCGCCGGGCGAGCGCGGGCTCTATTGAGATGAGCAAGGAGCTGAGCAAGGGCGTGCCCGACACCGCTGCCGCCGCGTGGCAGACGTTGCGCCGGGGGCTCGCCCTCGCCGACGCCGACCTCGCCGCGGGACGGGTCGAGCTGCGCGAGGCGTTGCACGGCTTCGCCGCCCTCGGCGATGCGCCTGGGCGTCTCCTCGCCGGGGCGGCGCTGGTGCAATGCATCGGCATCGCCGACGACCACTACGCAGGCTTCGAGGACGCAGTCGTGGCGATCGAGGCGTCGATCGGCGCGATCGGCACGCTCGACGATGGCGGCGATCGTCTCAGCGCCACCGCCGGCGCGCTGGTCGCTGGCTGGTTCCGCAAGCTCGACGATCCCGAATTACCGGCGCGTGCCGAGGCGGTCGTCCGCGCGCTCGCCGATGGCACCATCGCCGCTCCGGTCCGCGCCCGCGCCGGACTCGCCGCGCTCGGCTATTACGAAACGCGGGCCAGCGTCGACAACGTTCTCTGGGTCGAGCTGGCGATGCGGCCCGTGCTCGCCGATCCGGCGGTCGGCAGGAACCTGATCGACGAGTGGCACCACATGCTGGTCCAGTGCTTCTATCAGTGCGGCGCACCCGAGCGCGCCGACGCCGTTCGCGCCGAGCGAAGCGCGAGCAGCAACGCCCTCACGCCGGCGATCGAGCTCAAGCTGCTGCTGCTCGATGCCCAGCTGGCGATCGGCGAGGGACGAAAGCCGCCCGGCCTCGCCGCGCTGACCCGCTCGGAGTCCTTGCTGACCGCGAACGCGCCGCGGCCGGCGGCGTGGTGGCATCTGCTGCGCTCGCGCCTGCACCTGATGGAGGGCCAGCATCGCGATGCCTTGATCCACGCGCGGCTCGGGCTCCGCCTGGCGCAGGAGAGCCGCCTGCCCGAGCGCTGGATGGGTGTCACGGTGATGCAGGAGGGCCAGGTCCAGCTCGCCAGCGGTGCCCCCGCCGCGGCGGTGCCATTCTTCGAGCGTGCCGGCCGGGCCGCGAGCGGATCGCAGGCTGACTTCTGCTGGTGCCTGGCGCACTTCGCGCGCGCCCTGGCGGACTTCGAAGCCGGAACGGTCGATGGCGCCCGGCTGCAGCTCGCGCAGGGCTTGGCGATCGCCCGCCGCCTGCAGTGGCTCAACTTCCTGCGCGCTTGTCCGCAGGTAGCGGCGACGCTCTGCGCGCTGGCGCTCGAACACGGCATCGAGGAGGCCTTCGTGCGCCAGGTGATCGGCGCGCGCGGCCTCGACTCCGGCCGGCGCGACCTGGCGGCGTGGCCGTGGCCGATCCGGATCATGACGCTCGGGCGCTTCCGCATCGAGCTCGACGGCAGCGAGCTCGTCTTTCGCGGCAAGGTCGCGAAGAAGCCGCTCGAGTTGCTGCAGTTCATCATCGCCTCGAGCGGCAGCGACGTCTCGACCGACACCGCGACCTTCGCGATCTGGCGCGAGCTCGATGGCGACAAGGCCCGGGCCGCGCTCAACATCGCCCTGCACCGGCTGAGGAAGCTGCTCGGCAACGACGACGCGGTGCTGCTCGAGCTCGGCCGGCTGAGCCTGAACGAGCGCCTGGTATGGGTCGACTGCCTGGCCTTCGAGCAACTCGCCGAGAGCGTCGGCAGGGTGCGCGACACGGTCCTGCCGGCGGCGGCGGCGAACGCGGCCAAAGCGGCGCTGGCCCTCTATGGTGGAGCGTTCTTGCACGACTCGGAAGATCACGCCTGGCAGATGGTTTGTCGCACGCGCCTGGCGAGCAAGTTCAAGCGCACCGTGACCCTGCTCGTCGGCCAGGCGATCGCCGCCGGCGACCCGCGCGCGGCGCGCGCGCTGCTCGAGCGCGCGCTCGAGCTCGATCCGCTGGCCGAGGACATGGCGCGCGACCTGATGCGCCTGCTGATCGACCTCGGCGAGCAGGCCGCGGCGCTGGCGGTGTTCGAGCGCTGCCGCGACGCCATCGGCGAGGGGCTGGGCGCGAGCCCGGCGCCGGCAACGCTGGCGCTGGTCGCGCAGGTCCGCGCGCCGTCCCCCGAGATGGGTGGTGCGCCGCGGCCGCATCGGTAAGCGTTTCGTAAGCGGTGCCGGCCTACGCTGGCGCCATGAGATCGAGTCCTCGACCGCGGCAGCGCGCCAGCGCACGGATCTGCGCTTTCGCCCTGGCGCTGGCGATCGCACTTCTGCCGGCGCGCAGCGAGGCGATCGCGCCGGCACTGCTGTTCGTTCTGAAGCAGATCGCCCAGGACATGGCCAAGTCGATGCTCAAAGACGCGCTGCTCTCGGGCTTGGCGGGAATGGGCTGCAAAGGCATCGCCCTGGCGAGTACGCTCGAGGCGCTCGACCGGCGCCGCGGCGCGGGCGGAGTCGTCGGTGGCATCGGCGGCGTGCTCGGCATGGTGGGCGGCGGCACGTCGAAGGTTTCGGTCGGCATGGCGACGATGCCGGCCGGCATGCCGAACCTGTTGGCGATGGCGGGAATGCCGGCGTTGCCGTCGGTCCTCGGCATGCCGGTGCTCCCCGGCGCGGCCACGGGCCTCGGCGTCGGCGCCGCCCCGGCCGAGCTTACCGCCAGGATGCGCGAGCTCATGCCGGGAAGCGGCCAGATGCCCGCCGGCATGGGCCTCGCGCCCGATCAGATGGCGATGATGGCCAGCATGCTGCAGGCGATGGGCGAGCCGCTCTCGCCGGCGCAGACGATCGCGACCATCGACGAGCTGGCGGAACTCGGCTTCCTGCCGATAGCGGTGCAGACTGAGCTCAAGCAATGCATGGTGGTTCTGCCCGCGAGCATCCCCGCGCTCGGCATGGGGATGGGCATGCTGAAGCCGATCGTGCCGCAGCTGCGCCAGGCGCGCGAGCAGATGCGCTCGCTCTCGGCCGACGAGCAGGACGAAGTGGCGGCAGCGCTCGCCGCCGAGATCGCGCCGCTGCCCGCGGAGCAGCGCGTCGAATTCATCACGCACCTCAGTTCCGGATTCTTTCCGCCGCGTATCAGCGACGGCGTGAAGCAGCGCTTGGCGGCGAAATGAGTCGGCCGGCGCGTCTTCGCTGCAGTCCGCGAGGACCCGAGGCGACGCGGAACGTTCACCACAGGAGTTCGCCATGACCGATTGCACCGAAACCCACGGCCGGCGCGTCGATCGACCGTCGCTGATGCGCCATTGCGCGTTGGCCGCCGCACTGCTCTGTGCCGGCCCGCCTTGCGCGGCATTCGGCGGTGTCGGCTTTCTCGCCGAGTGCGGCTCGTTCACGAGCTGCGATGCGGCGCTCGCCAGCGGCGCCAGCTGGATCGTGCGCTACGCGGTCACCGACGCGACGACGAATTTCGTGCCGCTGATCGAAGCGCCGAACGGCCTCGGCGTCTATCAGGGCCACGCCGAAGTCCAGAGCTCGGCCGCGGTCCTCATCGTGCGCGGCCAGTCCACCGCCAGCAACTCGCTCGGCTTTTTCGGCGCCAGCGCGCACGCGCAAAGCGACTTCGGCCTCACCCGCGCGGAGGAGGACGCCGATCGCGGTGTCGGTGGAACGGTGCTCCAGAACTCGCTCGCGCTCGACTCGGCGCACGTCGTCGTCCAAACCTTCGCCGAAGCGTCGAGCGCCTGGCGCGATGTCTGGAGTTTCAGCGGCAACGGCCACTTGAGCGCGCTGATCTCGGTCGACGGCAGGTCTGGCCTGCTCGACCCGACGTTCCTGCCGCCGACGTCGCTGCTGACGCCGCTCGGCAGCTCGGGTGACTGGTTTTACGACCTGCGCGTCTGGGACGTGACGAACCAGACGGTGTCCGACGACTTCGAGCTCGGCGGGCCGACGCTGGTGGCCCGTGCCACCGCGCGCGGCGACGACGAGCACCGCGCGAGCTTTGCCGACAGCCTCGCCCTCGAGTTCGATTTCACGACCGGCACGTCGTACGTCGTCACCGGAGCCCTTCGCACCACGGGTTTCAACGGTCGCAACATCGATCTCTTTCACACCGCCCGCTTGCACGACGTGACGCTGACCGGCGACGCGAACCTGGTCGCACTCTCGGGCCACGACTGGCTCGCTGCTGCGGTCACGCCGGTGCCCGAGCCGTCGACCTGGGCGCTGATGATTGCGGGCCTGCTCGCGGTCGGTCGCATCGCCCGGCGACGGCGCGACTGAGGCATCGCCGCCCGCCGAGGCGGGATAATCGCGTCATGCGGCTGCGCTTCACGAAGATGCAGGGAGCGGGCAACGACTTCGTCATGCTCGACGCGACGCGTGCGCCGCTGGCGCTCGACCAGAGCGCCTTGCGCCGCCTCGCCGACCGGCGCTTCGGCGTCGGCGCCGATCAGATCCTGGTCGTCGAGCCGAGCAAGACGCCGGGGGTCGACTTTGGCTACCGGATCTTCAACGGCGCCAGCGGCGACGAGGTCGAGCATTGCGGCAACGGCGCGCGCTGCTTCGTCCGCTTCGTCCGCGAGCACGGTCTCAGCGACAAGAAGACGCTGGTCGTCGAGACCCTGAACCGCCGTCTCGAACTGCGCCTGCAGGACGACGGCCGGGTCACGGTCGACATGGGCGCTCCCGACTTCGATCCGGCGCACGTGCCGTTCGACATCACCTGGCTCGCGCCGCGCGGCGGCGATGCCGGCCTGCCGCTCTGGCCGGTCGAGCTCGGCGACGGCAAGAGTGTCGACCTGGCCGTGGTCTCGATGGGCAATCCGCACGCGGTCCAGATCGTCGCCGACGTCGACCGCGCGCCGGTTGCCGGCCAAGGGCCGCGGATCGAGCGCCACGTTCGCTTCGCGCAAGGCGTCAACGCCGGCTTCATGCAGATCGTCTCGCGCAGCGCGATTCGGCTGCGAGTGTTCGAGCGCGGCGCCGGCGAGACGCTGGCATGCGGCACCGGCGCCTGCGCGGCGGTTGCCGTCGGCATCCGCCTCGGCTTGCTCGACGCGACGGTCGACGTCGCGACCCGCGGCGGAACGCTGACGATCGAATGGCCAGGAGGCAGCGCGCCGGTGCTCATGACCGGCCCGGCCGAAACCGTCTACCAAGGAGAGATCGACCTGTGAGAAACGACTTGTGAGCATCACTTCCGCAACAACGCCGCTCGGCGTGCAGGGAATCACCGAAGGCGACATCGCCAACTTCCTCGCGACCAGTCCGGGGTTCTTCGAGCGCCACGCCGAGCTGCTCGGCACGATCCAGCTGACCAGCCCGCACGGCCACCGCGCCGTTTCGCTGCAGGAGCGGCAGATGGAAATGCTGCGCGACAAGATCAAGGGCCTCGAGCGCCAGATCGTCGAGATGATCCGTCATGGCCAGGACAACGTCGCGATCGCCGAGAAGCTGCACCGCTGGACGCACGCGTTGATGCTGACCGGCAACGCTGCCGACCTGCCCGACGTGCTGGTGCGCGAGCTCGGCCATCAGTTCCTGATTCCGCAGGTCGGGATCCGCGTCTGGGGCGGCGCCGACGTCTTCGCCAGCCTGCCTTTCGCGCGCCCGGTGGGCGCCGACGCGCAGAGCTTCGCCGGCAGCTTGGCGACGCCGTACTGCGGCGTCAACACCGGCTTCGAGGCCGCGGAATGGCTCGACGAGCCAACGCGCGCGCTCTCGATCGCGCTGATCGCGCTACGCCACGACAGCCAGCAGGGCGCCTTCGGCATGCTCGTTTTGGCCTCGCCCGATCCGACGCGCTACAGCGCCGACATGGGCACAGAGTTCCTGGTCCGCATCGGCGAGGTCGCGAGCGCTGCGTTGACTCGGCTGCTGCCGGCGCCGTGAACGCGGCCGGTGACGCAAGCGGTGGCGGCGCGCGCGACGCCGACGTCGCCCGTCATCTCGAGTACCTCAAGGTCGAGCGCCGGCTGGCCGAGCGCACGCTAGCGCTGTACGGCGATGCGTTCCTTCGCCTCGAGCGCAGCGCCGCCGCCGCGCCGGTCGCGCTGCGCGCCGCCGAGACGCATCACATCCGCCGCTGGGCGGCGCAGCTGCACGGCGAGGGCCTGGCGCCGCGCTCGATCGCGCTCGTGCTCTCGGCGTGGCGCGGCTTCTATCGCTGGCTCGGCCGCGAAGGCGGGATCGGCGCCAATCCGGTCGCCGGCGTTCGCGCGCCGCGCGCGCCGCAGCCCTTGCCGAAGGCGCTCGCGGTCGATCACGCGGTCGCGCTGGCCGAGCATCGCAGCGAGGGCGGCGACCGGCGCCTGGCAGCACGCGACGCCTGCATCGCCGAACTGCTCTACGGCTGCGGGCTGCGTGTCGGCGAGCTGGTCGGCCTTGACGTGGTCGCCAGCGGAGCGGCGGCCGGCTGGATCGACGCCGCCGACGCCAGCGCGCACGTCCTCGGCAAGGGTAGGAAGCGGCGCGCCGTGCCGGTCGGCGCGCCGGCGCTGCGCGCGCTCGCCGAGTGGCTGGCGCTGCGTGGCGAGATCGCGCGCGGCGATGAGGCCGCACTCTTCGTCGGCAGCCACGGCACGCGGCTGAGCGCGAGCCAGGTGCGCTCGCGCCTGAAGGCGACCGCCGTCGCTGCCGGCGTGCCAACACACGTCCACCCGCACATGCTGCGACATTCGTTCGCGTCGCACGTGCTGCAGTCGAGCGGCGACCTGCGCGCGGTCCAGGAACTGCTGGGCCACGCCAACATCACGACGACGCAGGTCTATACCAAACTCGACTTCGGCCATCTCTCGAAGGTCTACGACGCAGCGCATCCGCGGGCGCGAAAGCGCAGCTGAGACGACTCCATCAGAGCGGTTCGTGGGACGGGCCGGCGGGGAGGCGAAGCCAGGCGCGCTGGACGGCGGCCTCGATCGCATCGACCGCAAGCGGGTCGTGTAGCCGGCACGACGACGTCACCTGAGCCAGCGGCAGGCTCGCGTGCTCGAGACAGACCGAGCGCCAGAACCACGGCAGCGCTTCGTCCTCGGCGCTCTTCAGCAGCGTGCTGAGCATGCGCAGCTGGACCGCAAGCGCGGGCCGGTCGTCGCCGCGGGCGAGCTTTCGGCCGATATGGAGATAGAGCTGAAGGTATGCGGGCTCGCGCGGCGCCAGGCCGCAGCGGACGTAGAGCTCGGCGCGCTGCCAGCGCTGGACCAGCGAGGCGATGCCGTTCATGGCTTGAGTGGGATCGAGAGCCAGACGTACGCAGCAGCGGCCGCGAAGCCGATCCAGTAGACAACCCCGCGCAGTCGATCGTTCAAGCCGCTTCTCCTTCGAGCCATCTACTTTAATGCGAACGATTCGCATTTGCAAGGATCATCTGCGGCCCCGGCGACTCGCTTCTGCGCGTCGACAATGAGTGCGTGAAAAGCGTTCGTGTTCGCCCCGGCAAGGAACGCTCGCTGCTGCGTCGTCATCCATGGCTGTTCGAGGGCAGCATCGGCGGCGGCAAGGCCGACAGCGGCGAGACGGTGCGGGTCGAAGGCAGCGACGGCCGCTTTCTCGCCTGGGCCGCGTACAGCCCGCTGTCGTCGATTCGCGCGCGTGCCTGGAGCTTCGACGAGGGCGAGCGCATCGACGCCGCGTTCTTCGCCCGCCGCATTGCTGCCGCGGTGGCGATGCGCGTGCGCCTGGCGGTCGCGAGCGACGGCGTCCGCCTCGTTCACGGCGAGGCCGACGGCCTGCCCGGGCTGGTCGTCGACCGCTACGGCGATACGCTTTGCGCCCAGTTCCTCTCGGCCGGTGCGGAGCGCTGGAAGTCAGTGCTCGCCGACGCTTTGCTCGAAGTCACTGGCGCGGCGCGCCTGTTCGAGCGCAGCGACACGTCGGCGCGGCAGCGCGAAGGACTGCCCGCGGCGGTGGGCTGGCTGCGGCCGGCCGCCGCGACGGCAGAGGCGACGACGCTGACGATTCGCGAGCACGACTGGCGCTTCGCCCTCGACGTCGCCAGTGGCCACAAGACCGGCTTCTATCTCGACCAGCGCGACAACCGCAAGCTCTTCGCCGAGAGCGTGCGCCACTTCGGCTTCGCCCGGATCCTGAACTGCTACTGTTACAGCGGCGGCTTCAGCGTCGCTGCGCTCGCCGGCGGCGCGACCGAGGTGACGGCGATCGACTCCTCGGCGCCGGCGTTGGCGCTGGCCGAAGGCAACGTCGCGCTCAACCGCTTCGATGCCGCGCGCCATCACACGATCGACGCCGACGTCAACCAGACGCTGCGTTCGCTGCTCGACGCGCGCCAGAGCTTTGATGCGATCGTCCTCGATCCGCCGAAGCTCGCGCCAACGGTCGCCCACGCCGAACGCGCGGCGCGTGCCTACAAGGACATCAACCGCCTCGCGCTGTCGCTGCTGGCGCCGGGCGGCGCGCTCTTCACCTTCTCGTGCTCGGGCGGCATCGACGCCGACCTGTTCCACAAGATCGTCGCCGGCGCCGGCCTCGATGCCGGTGTCGACGCCTTCATCCACGCCCGGCTCGGCGCCGCACCCGACCACCCTATGACGGTGAACTTTCCCGAAGGTGGCTACCTCAAGGGCCTGGTCCTGATCAAGCGCTGAGCGGCAGCGCGATCCGGGTCTCGAACTTGGCGCGGCGAACGCTGAAGAACGCCTTGACGTTGCGCACGTTCGCGTCGTCGGTGAAGAGCCGGCCGACGAGCGCGTCGTAGCGGGCCATGTCGGCGGCCTGGACGACGAGGACGAAGTCGGGTCCGGGCGAGACGCGGTGGCACTGCTGCACTGCGTCTTCGGCCACCGCGCGGGCCTCGAACGCGGTCATCGCTTCGGCTGACTGCCGGTCGAGCGAGACCTCGACGATCGCCGTCAGGCCATGGCCGAGCGCCTCGGGGGAGAGCAGGGCGACCCGACGCTCGATGACGCCGCGATCGACGAGTTGCTTGACGCGCCGCAGACAGGTCGCGGGGGACACGTGGACACGTTCCGCGAGAGCGTGGTTGGTCAGCGCGGCGTCGACCTGAAGAACGGCCAGGATCCTCAGGTCGGTGACATCGAGTGAGAAACGATCTGAACTTGCATCCTTAGCCGTAACTTGCATGAAAATTCCAGTTCTGCACCTAGATGAAATAATAATCTAGACATTACAGAAATGCGCAAGTTAATTGCCATTGGAGCGTCCTACAGTCTCGGCTCTCAACTCGTCCTCGAGGCCTTTCATGTGCGGAATCGTCGGCGCCGTCAGCTCGCGCAACATCGTCCCGGTCCTTGTCGAGGGCCTGCGCCGGCTCGAATACCGCGGCTACGACTCGTGCGGCGTCGCCGTGCACCTGGGCGGCCGGCTGCAACGGGCGCGCAGCACTGCCCGCGTCGCCGAACTTGCGGCCAACGTCGTCGCCGACCACCTCGAGAGCGGCACCGGCATCGCTCACACGCGCTGGGCGACGCACGGCGCGCCGCTGGTCCATAACGCCCATCCGCACTTCTCTCACGGTCCGGGCGCGCCCAAGGCTGAGGGCGGCGAGGCGTCGGGCCTGGCGGCGGCGGGGCGGATCGGCCTGGTTCACAACGGCATCATCGAGAACCACGACGAGCTCCGTGACGAGCTGAAGGCGAGGGGCTACGTCTTCGTCACCCAGACCGACACCGAAGTCATCGCCCACCTGGTCGATCACCTGAACCAGGGCGA
>Ga0190274_10002386_pt1 | contig 11087 bp, 9 predicted proteins | sample Popmic531T_FD_133002 | JGI IMG/M metagenome (GOLD analysis project Ga0190274, IMG submission 133002) | Populus adjacent soil microbial communities from riparian zone of Yellowstone River, Montana, USA - 531 T | ecosystem: Environmental > Terrestrial > Soil > Riparian zone | place: USA: Montana...
CTCTTTTTCATGACATTCGGTAACCCTTTAAGGAAATGGTAACCTTTATGACAATGGTATATGTATCCTTACTTCGAGTCCCACGATTTTGCCCTCATTATCGGTAAGGTTGTTAGCACTATGGGTTAGGCCGTTCTCCGGGCTGGAGAGGAGGGCAAGCCGCTTATTCGTCAAGGATGTGCCAACAGATTTATGCTCTTTGGCTTCCCCATGGTTTTGAGTTTTCATCCCTTTCCCATTGTCCCTGACGCTTACTTCAAGGGTATCGTCATGAATTGAAAAGTTAACCTCAATGCGCCCTTCAGATTCCTTATGTTTTACACCGTGCAGGACAGCATTCTCTACAAAGGGTTGAACTAACATGGGTGGAATACTGATGGCATCCTGGTCCATGTCAGGATCAGCCGAAATCGTATAATTAAAGCGGCCCTTGAAGCGCATTTGCTCTAAGGCCAGGTAATGATCCAGCATGTTAATCTCGTCAGAGAGGCTATGCTTTCCATCGACCGAGCTGTGTAATGACAGCCTGATCAACTTGGCAAAACGGGATAAGTACCGGTTGGCCTCCTCCGGTTTGTTTTGGACTATATATTGCTGGACACTTCCCAGGCAATTGAAAATAAAATGGGGATTCATTTGAGCACGAAGGGCAGCCAATTCAAGATCCTTCATTTTGGCTGCTTGTGCTGAAGCCTTTTTAAAATTCTTCAACCGGGCATGATAGTATAAGTATGCAGAACCGCTGATGGATATCACACAAAGAGATAAAAACCAGAATGTTTTCCACCAGGGAAGCCGGATATCAAATTCTTTCATTGTGGACTCACTCCAGGCTCCGTCTTCGCCTTTGGCCTGTACTTCGAAAGTATAAGTACCAGCGGCAAGATTTGGGAAATTGGTGAACCTGGATTTCGTAATATGAAAATCCTCTTCTACAGGGTTTAATCGATACCGGTATACGATATCTCCTTCTGACCGGAAATGCAGAGAGAAGAAATGTATCGTGATATTATTCTGGCTGGGTCTTAATCGTAAATCAGCATTCAGGGTAGTATCCCTGTTATTCACCAAAAGTTTATCGATGTGTGGAGCTGGGATGAGGGCAGGCTTTGGCAATTGTTTTAAATGAACAAGTCCCTTCTCTGTACCAATCCATAATTCTCCATCCAGATCAACTACATCATTGACAAAATTCGAAGGGAGCCCGTGTAAATTGTTAATTGTCTTAATTTTCCATTTTCCATTCTCCAAAAAAATACGATTAAGGCCTTTGTCTGAGCAGGCATAAAAATCACCCTTTTGTGTATTATATAACTTGGAGATGAAATCAGAGGATAAACCATCTTTCTCGGTCAATTGAAGAATCTTGTTGTCCTGGCTACGAATGAGGATACCTCCCCCAAGAGTCGACATCAGCAAGCTGCCTTCTGGTAACAATTCCAGGTCCCTGACTTGAAAATGAAGTCCGGGATGCTGAAATGGAGGAAGTTGATATTGGCGATCTACCCAGATACGTAGCCCATCAATGGTTGCTACCCATAAAGTTCCTTCTTTGTCCTCCAATACCGAAAAAGTACGGGCTGGAGTAATTTTTTTTTCATTATACGTAGTATTTACAAAATTAAAACCAGGAAATTCAAGTTTAAAAAAACCATGAGACGAACTCATCCAAAGTTGATTACCGAAATGAGAGGGAGAAAATTTTTTAATGGAAAGTTTGACCGGGTAATTGGCGGTGTCGTTAAAACCGGTTTTCCACTTTCCATTTTTTACATATTCTAATGGTGATTTCCAGAGGATTTTCTGAATTGTATCAAAATATAAAGCAGTAATCTCCCCACCATATGGATCTTCTGAATATACTGATTTCCAACTGCCATCACGGGTATTGATTTGTAGGATTTCATTCAATCGAAGTCCCACATAGAGTTGATGTTGATTATCCTTCGCTAATCGGGTGACTTGGGTATTCGAAAAACCAGAAGCCTCATCATAAATTTCCAGGTCAGGATTTTTACAATAAAATACACCACCATTCAACGAAGTAACCCACCATCCTCCTTCACGATCGACCAGGAAATTACCAGTTTTAAAGCCAGATAATGAATTCTCACCCTTTCCTTGCAAAAAATGCGTCAGGGTCGGATATATATAAAATCCCGGATGAATCAGTGATATAGAAGTCACTAAAATTTGACCCTCGGAACTCTCATAAATATTTTGCGCCCGGATACCACCAGAAGATATTTCAATACCCTGGGTTTTCCTTAAATAGGCATATTGGTCTCCATAGGAAATCAACAAATCACCATTTCGTAATCGACAGACGCTCCCATTCTGAGTAATTTGTTTTTTAAATTGTCCCAGGGTTACTATTTTATTTTGAATGATTTGAAGAATATTAATTGATATGGTGTTTGGGTGCAAAGGGCTTTGAATAACAGCATCAATGTGATTACCAATTTCTTTGAAGATTAAATTAAGATTTACTGTGTCCCTCAAAAATGTATCCTTTCCATAACCGTCAATAATTAAAAATCCAAGACCCGTCAAGGATAACCACACAACATTATCTTTATCTATCGATAAATTGTCAAAGACAGCGAATTTATCTTCATACTTTTTGACGACATAATTGTATTCCCACGGCTTTACGCTATCATTTTCGATAATCCAAACGCTCTTATCCAGTCGAGTAAACCAAATTCGACCTTTTTCGTCTAGAGCAGGTACAAAGGCTTCCGAACCTACCATATTGCTGGTATCCACAGGCAATGTAAACTCATAGCCATTATATCGACAGATGCCTCTGCTCGTTGCAAACCATAAATAACCACGAGGATCCTGGACCACATCAAAGACTTCATTACTGGGCAGGCCATCATCAGTAGTATACTGCCGCCATGCCTTATGCTGGCCCCATGCTGATGGTAAGCATGTGATCAACAAAATGGGAATCCAAAACAGCTTGTTAAAAAGGGGCACGGTGTAAAATTTTACCTAAAATATCAATCTTAATGCTCAATAAATGAAAACTGGTTTAATTTGAGTGAAATTCGGTTATTCACCGCGTTGTTTTTATTACATACTACCTATTCATGCCCCTAATACCATATCGAACAATTATTGTGGACGATGAGCCGGACGGCCGTGCCAACATTACAACTTTTCTACATCAATATTTCCCTGAAATTATAATCGCCGGAGAAGCTGCCGGCATCAAGGATGCACTGCCACTGTTATCGGCAGAGAAAATTGACCTCCTGTTCCTGGATATTGAACTGATTGATGGCACCGGTTTCGACCTACTGGACCAGTTATCCGAGTGGAATTTCAATATCATCTTCACCACAGCACATGATGAGTTTGCTATCCGCGCCTTCCGGTACAATGCCCTGGATTATTTGTTAAAACCAATCGACCCGGATGAATTTGTCCAGGCAGTCAATAAGGCGAAAGAACATAACATTGGTATTCTGCAGCGACAAATAACTCAACTCATCAATACCGCACACGAGAAATCCTTTGACCAGATTACACTCAACACCAGTTCCGGGCATGTATTCACCAATACGAAAGACATTTCTCGTATTGAGACGTATGGCAATTACTGCTTTGTTTATTTGATTGAAGGTGATCGGTTGTTAGTCTCCCGAAACCTAAAAGAATTTGAAGAAATGTTACCTGAACCTGATTTTTTCAGGGTGCATCAATCGCACATTGTCAACACTTCCCATGTCAGGAAGATTATCAAAGAAGATGGGGACCAGGTCATCATGTCCGATGGAGCCAGGATCCCGGTTTCAAGAAGACGTAAAGAAGAATTTTTGAATATCGTAGTGCGAAATAATCAGTAAGCCCAATAAATCTTTTTATTACGCTTATACCGCTGGTAACAACACTGCATCCAGCAAACCTTTCAGTCGCACGAATCCTAAAATCTGTGCATCTTCTGAACTCATCACCGGTTCTTCCGGTTCGTCATCTTCTTCATCGGCGACGGGTAGGATAGAATAGGCCAGGAAATCCAGCAGATCTTTCTCTTCGAAATCTTCGCGAACGGCAGACATAAATTCATCCAGGTTGCCATCGGTGTTTTCTAAAGCTTCCCAGTTGGCATCTTCCATGTCAAAGATGAGTTCTTCATCATCGATATCTTTGTACAGGCCATTACGATGGAGGCTTTCCAGGCAGATGGTGCCCAGGAAGATCAGGTAGGCATGGTCTTCTTCCGTGAGTTCGACGTCCTCGTCTTCCAGGAGGAGGTATTTCAGATTTTCCATATAGGGAGATGGATCCAAGGCTCCGTTCTCACCCTGGTCGAGTATCTGGTCGATTAATTCTTCGGTTACTTTCATAATGCATTCGAAATCTAGGGGCGAAAATAGATATAAAAAGGCAGAAATGGCGGAAAAGGCGGAATAGAAGTCAACCTTACCAGGTAGTAAGTATATTAGAAATTATGTATTTAATTTATTCGGGTAGGGGCTCAACATTTTGAGCCCCTACCCGAATAAATTAAATACGTTTACGGCTATCTTTTCAATTTTATCAAAAATGAACTCTTCGCTCCTTTTTCGCCACCTCTCAATCCTCTCACTTATGTTTTCACTCTTTGGTTGTAGCAATAAAGCAAACACCCTGCAGGGATGGCTGGATAAGAATTTTCCGAAGCAATATGAGGTGGTGGATACCAGGATGAATTTGCTTCCTTCCCTTTATAAGGAAAAGAAAAGAGAGTCCGTGGTCGCATTGATATCCGATCCTGAAGTGCAGTTTGAGGTTACCTGGTATAAGAATGCACCTGAACTTAGGATGACCAAAGATGAAATCGTAAAGGCTACAGAGCAAAGCACAAATGAAGTGGCACAAAGCCGCCAATTATTCCAGGAAATTCAAAAAGGTGGATCATCGCTTATGTCAGTGGCCGTGATTGAGGATGCTGCTTATTTTCTTTTGTTTGAAGAACCGACAATCGATAACCGAAAAAAATATTTAGAGCAAATCCTTAATTATTTGAACAGCCGGCCAGTCCATTCTCAAACCAGCATCTTCATTGAATTTATGGAGGACAGTATGTATCAAAAAGAATTTAAAGACATCGTCACAAGAGGGTATTGGAACAAGGCCAGTAAACATTATGAACATCATAAATTAGTGGCCCTTGATTTTGAATGGAAGCCGGGACTTAAAGTAGAAACTTTAATGACGGGATGGGCGTTCAATTCTCATTCTGATAAAACCTTTGTGTTGATGGCGGATGCCTACCAGGTGGCCTCACAGTGGGCTGAAAAAAATATTACAGCTCCTTATTATGTAGAGTCGAGTCAATTTGTTCAGTATAATATCGACGAGCAGGATCCCATGGCGATCCATTTTTATTTTCCTTATTTCTCTTCCAAGCCGCTGGAAGACGGAACGGATTACGAAGCCAAGCAGAAAGGATTTGTGACGGGTGTTTACCAGGTGGATCAGAAGACCTTTACAAAAATTAAAACAGAAAAGGAAATTTAGATTTCACCTTGCTTCATAGAAATTTTCAAAATCTATGTCTGCAAAAGCCGTAAGGTCCTTGTTTGTTCGATATTCATCCGCCATAGTATCTGCAGCATTCATCAATTCATTCCTGGAGTTTGTATCTTGAATTGATTTCAAGACTTGTTTTATAAGCCAGATGTTATCCTTGGGAGGAAGGAGGTTTATTTCATTGAGAATTTCAGTAATACCCATATATCAAAAGTAAGGTATTTCGCGGTTCGTATTGAGAATTGATCCTGTTGTTTATTTTTACTTCCGTTTATTAAAGCGCTTTCTCCAGTTCGTTAGTTCAAGATTTAAGATATGAATTCAAATGAGCGGTTTGCAGATCCTGGCACCACGCTACATGACATGGCTACACATTTTGTAGTTCATTGTTCAAAGTGTGAAGGAAAAGCACTGATCAATCCATTTGAGGATTCATGGAGACTGACCTGCACATCGTGTTTTCATGTCGAGCGTCCGGGACATTGGCATGGAAAGATGATCGCTTATGTTTCCGTAAAATGCAGAGTATGTCGCAACCAACTCACCCGCACTGCTGAAATTGATGGCCAATGGCATAAACTGAAGATGAAATGTGATCAATGCGGAGATGAATGTGAATATGAAGCACATCTTTCCAAGCTGCCAATGAAAGACGGTTTGATGTGCGATCCGGTTTTTGGACTGAAGCTTTGGTTGCAAAAACCGGTTGGCGAAGATCTATTCTGGGCCTACCATTATGAGCATCTGAGTTTACTCGAGCAGTATGTTGGAGCCAAATTGCGTGAGCGGGGAATTGGAAACAAGGGCAGTAAAAACAGCCTGATGTTTAGCCGGTTACCGACATTTATTACGAAAGCAGGGAACAGGAAAGAGCTATTGAAGACCATCAATGCGCTGCAAATCAAGGCTTAAGGTGCATTTTTTGAGGCTATTACGCCAATAATTTTGTCTTTTAACCCAGAGGTGTTATGTTTGCAGTCCTCAATAAAAAAGGGAGCATAGCTCAGCTGGTTCAGAGCATCTGCCTTACAAGCAGAGGGTCCGCGGTTCGAACCCGTGTGCTCCCACAAAAAAGCCATCACTCGATGGCTTTTTTTATTTTACATCCATGATTCGTAAAATTCTCATCGCCCTGGTCATCGTTTTCATCCTCATCCAGTTCGTCCGCCCAGCCAAAAACACTTCAGGTCTGGCTCCGCACCCAATGTCAGCCAAATACCAAATGACCCCTGACGTCGAGACCCTTTTTGAAAACGCATGCTATAACTGTCATTCCAACAAAACGGACTATCCATGGTATGCTGAAGTGCAACCGGTCGCCTGGTGGCTGGCCAATCATGTCAAAGAAGGAAAGCAACGTCTCAATTTTGATGAATTCACTTCAAGACGGATCAACTACCAAAATCACAAATTCGAGGAGATTGTCGAAATGGTAGAAGAGAAAGAAATGCCATTGCCGTCTTATACTTGGTTAGGATTACACAAGGAAGCTAATATTACTGATGAACAGCGAAAGATTATTACAGATTGGGCAACGGCGCAAATGAATGCATTAGCAGACCAATATCCGGCGGATAGCTTGGTTATGCCAAAGAGGCAAGGGCCTCCACCAGGAAAATAATTGTTGTTAGGCGTCACGCGGTACGGCGTGACGTCTGTGCGACTGCAAAGCTGGGCTTTGCGAATGAGTGGATTGTCACGCAAAGCGCAGCTTTGATGACACCAGGACGTCGGTCAATAGTTCGACTACGCTCACTAACCACCGACGCCCAACGGAATTTCATTTTTTAGAATAAAAGTCTCTTCCGTCCTTTCCGCCTAAGATTGTCAGACTTTATTTCTGACTAAAAATTCACACCACAGATATTTGTCCGTCAACTTCCAACTTAAAAGTCTTTCATGATTAAGATTGAGTGAGGAAGACATTTCGCGAATTTTTGAATCCTGAGCGTCAGCTAACTTATTAATAATCGAAGAGGATTCATCGAAATATTCAGCCCTGAAATTTTCTACCGCCTGATAATAATAGGCAAGCTCTTTTATTCTTTGTCCACTTCTGAGTTCTATGGATTTCAAAGCGTAGGAATCGTATGGGACCACTTCATCCGGCTTATAGATAGACATCAATTTGGAAGCGAAAGATTGAGGAAGGCCAGGCCCATGTGCGCCTGAAGAAAGTCCCCTGTCCCTGATCTGGCCAGCCAACAAGGAAATATTGGTAACATGAGATGGCTTGAAGCGGAATTTTTTAATGAGAGCAAGGATTTTCAATTTCGCTTCATCACCAGCCTGCAAGGTCCGGCCCACCCGATAGTCGTAAAGAAATTTTTTAAAACCATGTTGGACGTTCAGGTATTCTTCTGCATCGATTGACTTTTGCAAAAAATCTTGTAGTGCTGATGCAAAGTGAAGATCCTGGAGGAGGGATTGGTTGACTTCGTTGCTAGCAAGCTTCAGGATTTTGGGATCTAATTTCATTTAGAGGTAAAAATAACTTTTTGACCACTCACCGCTCACTACTCACTACTCACCACTGACGATTCATGTCTTTACAAAATCAATAATCCAACTTCTTTCAACTCTTCCATAATCCGCCCATACCAGAAAAGAGTAAAATCATCCAGCTGATGTTGATCATAATTCTCACGAAGCATTTGGTAGGTATAAGTGATTCCGGATTTTGGAGCCATCTTCTCTAAAATCATTGATAACCATATTCCTTCTGCCGAACTGCATGGAATATGAATGCTTTTTTGAATGGTAGTGATGTTCAATGTTGCCTTCGAAGCATTGTAGGCTGCAAGTCCACCTATCCAAACCACAATATCACTTCCTTTGATGTCACGACCAACGGGACGCGCAAGGTAACCGGCAATAAGATCAGTTGGCAGTGACGTTTCTGGTACTCGTTTTTCAAACCAATTCTGAAGTGGATGATCCAGGCAAATACCGTGCATATAATTGTAGAGCGATTTATTCAAACCTGCCCTGAATAAATCATGATCACCCCCGGTAGGATCTTCATGATCCAAATCATTGTTGGCAAAACTGCCGGTGACAGTGGTTAAGGTATTGACCTTAAATTTCTCTGGGTACATACCCACAGGGCTGTGGGCAGTCATAGCAAACCGGTGCCAAAAGCCTGACTGCAGAACATTACATTCAAACATTTGCCTGACAATCTCCAGTGAATCCACCGTCTCTTGTGCAGTTTGCGTAGGAAAGCCATACATCAGGTAAGCATGTACCATGATGCCTGCACGATTGAAGTTATTCGTGACTATGGAAACCTGTTCAACAGTAACTCCTTTTGCAATTAATTGTAGCAGGCGATCAGAAGCAACTTCTAATCCACCCGAAACAGCAATGCAACCGGAAGCTGCCAGCAAGCGGCACAAATCATAGTGAAAACTTTTTTCAAATCGAATATTGGTCCACCAATCCACGATTAATTTTCTTTTCAGTATCTCCAGGGCAACCGCTTTCATCAAGGCAGGCGGAGCGGCTTCATCCACAAAATGAAATCCACGCTCACCCGTTTGAGCGATCAGCTGTTCCATTCGATCCACAATCGTACTCGCGGATGTAGCTTCGTAGTTTTTGATATAATCCAATGAGATATCACAGAAGGTGCACTTACCCCAATAACAACCATGGGCCATGGTCAATTTATTCCATCTTCCATCACTCCACAACCGGTGCATTGGGTTAGGAAGTTGGATGACGGACAAATATTTTTTAAGGGGTAAATCTCCATAGTCCGGTGTTCCGGCCAATTCTTGTTTGACATCAGGATGCAGGCTTCCATTGCAATACGTCACGATTCCATTCACTAAAGCAAAAGTTCTTTTCAACATCGCCCGTTCAATCTTTCCTTCAAGAAAAGAAAGGATCTGCATCAATGGGGCCTCTCCATCGTCTAAACAAATAAAGTCCACAAATTCAAAGACACGAGGATCAGACAAAGATCGAAGTTCTGTGTTGGGATAACCTCCGCCCATCACAACTTGAATGTGAGGATGGTTTTGCTTCAGCCATTGGCCACAAGTAAGTGCAGATAATAGATTTCCAGGAAATGGTACGGAAAGACAAACAACGGTGGGTTTGACATCCTCGATTTCTTTTTTAAAAATATCCAACATGAGCTTTGCGATAAAGCTCGGCTGTCGATGCAAAGTTGCATGCAGTGTATCAAATGAATGGGCAGACATTCCCAGGCGCTCGGCATAACGGCTTAGCCCGAAATGAGGGTCCACCATTTCCTGGATGAAATCGACTACATCCTCGAGATACAAAGTTGCGATATGCCTCGCCTGGTCCCTGATGCCCATGGTCCCGAAGGCCCATTCGAAATCATCGAGTTGTTCAAATTTTGATGCTTCCGGAAGAAAATTCCGCCCACTAATAAAATGAGAGAGCGTAGGATCTCCATCCTGCAGGAAGTGGATGACAGGATCTATTGAATCAATGTACTTGTCCTGAAGGGCATATATCCTTTGAGCATTGGCAGAGCCAGGGTCAATTTTATCATTCACAGTGGCAAACATCTCAGTAAGCCCTTTTTTGGAAAATAATTGCAGGATAGTTTCTATACCCAGGTCCATCTGCGTGCTGCTGATGGACTGTGTGTTCAGATAGCCTTTGAGATATGCAGTAGCCGGGTAGGGGGTGTTGAGTTGAGAAAATGGAGGACTGACTAGTAAAATGCTCTGCTTCACCGAATAAATATAGTGGATTGGCACTCAAAGCGCAGCTTTGGTGACACCAGGACGTCGATCAACCGACGCCCAACGGATATTCTTGTTGTGAAATCTAATTGAAGTAATTCCTCAGCCTTTTCGCTGCTTCAGCAAGCGTCTCCTCCTTCTTCGCAAAACAAAACCGTATAATCTTCTCCTCACTTCCGTTTTTATAAAATGGACTCAATGGTATAGTAGCCACACCGCCATCAATCGTCAATCGTTCTGCAAATTCGCGATCGTGTAAATCACTCGCATGACTATAATCAGCCAACATAAAATAACTTCCATGACATGGAAGAAACTTTAATGGCAAGCCTTGCATCATGTCTAAGAACAGGTCTCGTTTAGCCTGGTAAAAAGAAGAGAGGGCTCCAAAATCTCCATACTGCCGCATATAATGTGCTATAGCGAGTTGCATGGGGCGATTGCCAGAGAAAACATTGAATTGGTGAATCTTGCGCAACTCCGTGGTCAATAAGGGTGGAGCAATCACATATCCTGTTTTCCAGCCTGTCACATGGAGACTTTTTCCAAAAGAGAAAACAACAAATGATCGACTGTATAAATCAGGATAACGAAGTACTGATTGATGCTTACGGCCATCGAAGATGATGTGCTCATAGACTTCATCGCTGATGACATAGAGGCCATGTCGAAGGACGATGCGTTCCAATTGCATCAAATCTTCTTCTTCTAATACGACCCCACAAGGATTGTGAGGCGTGTTGATCATGATCAGTTTGGTTCTATTGGTAACCAAACTTTCAACATCATCCCAATCGACTTTATATAAAGGTGGCTGAAGCTGAAAAGTCTTTA
>Ga0190274_10002387_pt1 | contig 11087 bp, 13 predicted proteins | sample Popmic531T_FD_133002 | JGI IMG/M metagenome (GOLD analysis project Ga0190274, IMG submission 133002) | Populus adjacent soil microbial communities from riparian zone of Yellowstone River, Montana, USA - 531 T | ecosystem: Environmental > Terrestrial > Soil > Riparian zone | place: USA: Montana...
CCACGGTGGCCTCGGTGATCCCGAGCTTCTCCTCCTCGGAGGCGTCCTTCAGACGGTCCGCGAGGAGCTGGATCTCGCGCTCGACCAGGAGCTCCTTCGGGATCTTGAGCAGCCAGTGGATACCACCCTGCAGGTCCAGGCCCAGGCTGATGCCCTGGTCCGGGATCAACAGGCTCCCGCGTCGCTGCTCCTCGTTGAAGAAGCTCGGGAACGCGAGCAGCACCATCAGCACCGCGATCGAGCTGATCCAGATGACCTGTGCGCGCAGACTCATTCTTTCTTGTCTCCGTTCTTCGCCGGCTTGGTCGGCTGGCGCGACTGCACGGCGGCGCGGCTCAGCTTGATGCGGACGCGCTCGGCGATCTCGACCGTGAGCACGTCGTCCGCGATGCCGATCACTCGGCCGTGGATGCCGCCGGTCGTGACGATCTGATCGCCCTTCTCGACCTGGTTCAGCATCGAGCGGCGCTCGCTCTCCTGGCGCTGCTGCGGCCGGATCAGCAGCGCGTACATGAGCAGCATCACGCCGCCCATCATCAGGATGAACTGCAGCGGGAAGCCTTGATCCGGCGCAGCCTGCGCCAGAAGGATGTCAGGGGGCATGTCGGTGATCGGCTCCTCGGCAGCAGGCTCAGTAGCAATCGCAGGCAGCAGCGGGATCAGTAGCGATAGTAGTCCGGCTTGAACGGCCCCTCGACGGTGATCCCGAGGTACTCCGCCTGCTCGGGCGTGAGGCGCGTGAGCTTCACGCCGAGCTGGTCGAGGTGCAGCCGGGCCACCTCCTCGTCCAGCGTCTTGGGCAGCGTGTACACCTGCTTCTCGTACGTCGAGGACTTCTCCCAGAGCTCGAGCTGGGCGAGCACCTGGTTCGTGAACGACGCCGACATCACGAAGCTCGGGTGGCCGGTGGCGCAGCCCAGGTTGAGCAGGCGGCCCTCCGCCAGCACGAGCACGCTGTGCCCGTCGGGGAAGCGCCACTGGTCGAACTGCGGCTTGATGTTGATGCGCTCGATCCCGGGCACGGCCTTCAGGCCAGCCATGTCGATCTCGTTGTCGAAGTGGCCGATGTTGCCGACGATCGCGCCGTCCTTCATCCGCGCCATGTGCGCGACGGTGATGATGTCCTTGTTGCCCGTCGTGGTGATGAAGATGTCCGCGGTCTCGACCACGTCCTCGATCGTCGTGACCTGGAGCCCCTCCATGGCGGCCTGGAGCGCGCAGATCGGGTCGATCTCGGTCACGATCACGCGGCAGCCCTGGCCGACGAGCGCCTGGGCGCAGCCCTTGCCGACGCCGCCGTAGCCGAGCACGACCGCGACCTTGCCGCCGAGCATCACGTCGCTGGCGCGCGCGAGCCCGTCGGGCAGCGAGTGCCGGCAGCCGTAGGTGTTGTCGAACTTGCTCTTGGTGACCGAGTCGTTGACGTTGATCGCGGGGAAGCGCAGCGTGCCGGCCTTGGCCATCTGGTAGAGCCGGTTCACACCCGTGGTCGTCTCCTCGGAGACGCCGCGCACGCGCTTGGCCATGCGCGAGAAGCGCGTCGGGTCGCGCTGGAGCTCCTTGCGGCACAGCTCCAGGAAGACGCCCCACTCCTCGGACTCGGAGAGCGGGTTGAACTGCGGGACCTTGCCGACCTCCTCGAACTCCGCGCCCTTGTGGATCAGCATCGTGGCGTCGCCGCCGTCGTCGACGATCAGGTCCGGGCCCTCGCCGTCCGGCCAGCGCAGCGCGCGCTCCGTGCACTCCCAATATTCCTCGAGCGTCTCGCCCTTCCAGGCGTAGACGCAGGCTCCGCTCGGATCCTCGAGCGTGCCGTCCCGGCCCACTGCCACGGCGGCGGCCGCGTGGTCCTGGGTCGAGAAGATGTTGCAGGACACCCAGCGCACGTCGGCGCCGAGATCCATCAGGGTCTCGATCAGGACCGCCGTCTGGATCGTCATGTGGAGGCTGCCCATGATGCGGACGCCCGCGAGCGGCTGGCGCCGGTCGTAGCGACGGCGCAGCGCCATCAGGCCGGGCATCTCCTTCTCCGCGAGGCCGATCTCCTTGCGGCCCCACTCGTAGAGCGAAAGATCCGCGACCCTGAAGCGTTCGGATTCGTGCATCTGCAGACCCTTCCCTTACAGCCCGAGCTCGGCGCGGAGCTCACCCGCGAGCGTCGTCTTCTCCCACGTGAAATCTGCCTCGGGCCGCCCGAAGTGGCCGTGAGCGGCGGTCTGCTTGTAGATCGGCCGCAGCAGGTCGAGCGAGTCGATGATGCCCTTGGGCGTCAGATCGAAGTACTTGCGGACGGCGCGCACGATGTGGGCCTCGTCGCAGTTCGCGGTCCCGAAGGTGTCCACGAGAACAGAGACGGGCTCGGCCACGCCGATTGCGTACGACACCTGGAGCTCGAGCCGCTTGGCGGCGCCGGCCGCGACCAGGTTCTTGGCGACCCAGCGGCAGGCGTAGGCGGCCGAGCGGTCGACCTTGCTCGGATCCTTGCCCGAGAAGGCGCCGCCGCCGTGCCGGCCCATGCCGCCGTAGGTGTCGACGATGATCTTGCGGCCGGTGAGGCCCGCGTCGGCCGCGGGGCCGCCGAGCACGAACCGACCGGTCGGATTCACGAAGATACGCGTCTCGGCGTCGATCAGGCTGGCCGGAATGGTCGGCCGGATCAGGTGCTCGATCACCTTGGCCTTGAGCTCTTCATAGGTAATGTCCGGGATGTGCTGGGTCGAGAGCACGATCGCGTCGATGCGGCGCGGGCCGTTGCCGTCGTACTCGACGGTGACCTGCGACTTCGCGTCGGGGCGCAGGAAGTCGAACTCGCCCGAGAAGCGCAGCTCGGCGTGGCGGATCATCAGCGCGTGCGCGAGCGTGATCGGCAGCGGCATGAGCTGCGGCGTCTCGTCGCAGGCGAAGCCGAACATCATGCCCTGGTCGCCGGCGCCCATCTCCTTGTACAGGCCCTCGCCCTCGGACACGCCCTGCGAGATGTCCGGTGACTGCTCCTCGAGCGACACCAGCACGCCGCAGTTCGCGCCGTCCAGGCCGACTGCCGCGTCGTCGTAGCCGATCTCGAGGATGGCCTGGCGCACGACGTCGCTCACGCGAACGTCGGCCTGGCTCGTCACCTCGCCAGCGACGATCACGAAGCCCGTCTTGACCAGGGTCTCGCACGCCACGCGGCTGTGCGGATCCTGCTCGAGATGCGCATCGAGGACGGCATCCGAGATCTGGTCGCAGACCTTGTCCGGGTGCCCCATGGACACCGATTCCGAAGTGAAGAGCCGTCGAGCCATCGCGTTCTCCTGGCGCAAGGGGGGGCACCGCGGTCCCCGTTTGGGGGGGCATCCTAGCCGCTCGCGCGCAACCCCTCAAATTCTGTTGGAAAGCGGCTGCGCATATGGGCTTCTACACAGGCCCGGATGTCCTGTCCGCTGCCCATGCGCAGCACCGCGGCCAGCAGGTCGCGGGCCTCGGCAGCCGTGGATTGTCGCAGGATCTTCTTGATAAGGGGGATGGAGAACGGCGCCATCGAGAGCTCCCCGACTCCCAGGGCCATCAGAATCCAGCAGTTGAGCGGGTCGCCGGCCATCTCGCCGCACATGCTGACCAGGATCCCCTCGCGCCGCGCGGCCTGGCAGACCTGCTGCAGCAGCCGCAGGTTGGCCGGGTGCAGCGGCTCGTACAGATAGGCCACGTGCTCGTTCGTGCGGTCGACCGCGAGGGTGTACTGCAGCAGGTCGTTCGTACCGATCGACAGGAAATCGACCTTGGGCGCGATCGCGTCGGCGATCAGTGCCGCGGCGGGCGTCTCGATCATCACGCCGAACTCGACGTTCGGGGCGAACTCGCGGCCCGCCTCGCGCAGCGCCGCGCGCGCGGCCTCGAGCTCGCGGCGCGCGAACTCGACCTCGCCGATGTTCGAGACCATCGGCACCAGGATCTTCAGGTGCCCCTCGACGCTGGCGCGCAGCAGGGCGCGCAGCTGGGCGCCGAACAGGTCCGGGCGGCCGACCGACAGGCGCACGCCGCGCAGGCCCAGCGCGGGGTTGGGCTCGTCGCCGACACTGAAGCCGGCCGGCACCTTCTCGCCGCCGAGGTCGAGCGTGCGGATGACCGCCGAGTGCGGGGCCATGGCCTTCAGGATGTCGCGGTAGGCGGCGACCTGCTCCTCCTCGTCGGGCAGGTCCCGCCGGTTCATGAACAGGAACTCGGTGCGGTACAGGCCGATGCCCTCTGCGCCGTAGCGCACGGCGTCGGGGATCTCGCCGACCTGGTCCACGTTCGCGAGCGTGCGGATGCGCACGCCGTCGCGCGTCTCCGCCGGCAGCGTCGTGTAGCGCAGCAGGCGGCGCTCGAGCGCGTGCCGCGTGCTGCGGCGGCGCCGGTACTCGGCGATCTGCTCGGGGCTGGCCTCGGTGATCACGAGGCCGGCGTGCCCGTCGACGATCAGCGTGGTGCCGTCGGCGAGGTTGCGCACGACGTCCCCGCCCACGCCGACGACCGCCGGGATCTCGAGCCCGCGCGCCACGATGGTCACGTGCGAGGTGCGCGACCCGCCCTCGGTCACGAACGCGAGCAGCTGGCCGCGCGGCACCTGCGCGAGCTCGGCCGTCGACAGCTCCTCGGCCACCACGATCACGCCGGGCGGCGCGTTCTTGAGCCCCTCGGGCTCGCGGCCCATCAGCGCCTGCAGCACGCGCCGCACCACGAACGCCACGTCGCTGGAGCGCTCGCGGATGTACGGATCGGCCATCGACTCGAACAGCGCCTCGAGCCGGCGCAGCTCGCGCTGCAGCGCCCACTCGGCGTTCAGTCGGTCCTTCTGGATGTTGCGGATCGCGTGCTCGAGCAGCGTCGGATCGCGCAGGAACAGGAACTGGGCGTCGAAGATGTCGCCCACGATCCCCGAGTCCTTCATGCCCTCGCGGATGGACTCGAGCCGCGCGCGGGTGTCGCGGAACGCGCGCTCCAGGCGCCGCACCTCGGAGTCGGTCTGGTCCTCGCGGATCAGGTACTCCGGGATCACCAGCCGCTCGCGCCGCAGCACGAAGGCCGGCCCGATGGCGATGCCGGGCGAGGCCGCCAGCCCCCGGCGCTCGGGGTTGATCCGGTTCAAGAGCTCTCACCGAAGCGCTGCTTGACCAGCTCCTCGAGCGCAGCCACCGCCTCGGTCGCATCCGGGCCCTCGGCCTCGATGCGCAGCTCCGACCCGATCCCCGCGGCCAGGGTGACCAGCGAGATGATGCTCTTGCCGTTGGCCGCAACCGGCCCGTGGCTCAGCGTGATCTCGCTGCGGAAGCGCTCCGCCACACGTGCGAACGCGGCCGCGGCCCGGAGATGCAGACCCAGCTTGTTGCAGATGCGAACGTCGGCGCTGTGCTTCACGCCTCGCCCCCGGCCCGCTCGCGGCCGGCCAGGACGTCGCTCGCCACGGAGATGTTGCGGCGACCGTAGTCGCGCGCGATCTCCGCGACCTCGTGCACGGGCTTGCCCGCCCCGATCCGCGCGACCTTCACGAGCATCGGCAGATTGAGGCCGGTCACGACCTCGATGCGCCCTTCCTCGAGGAACGACAGACAGAGATTCGAGGGCGTGCCCCCGAACATGTCGACGAGCACCAGCACGCCGTGCCCCTGGTCGACCTCGCGCAGCGCCTTCTCGATGCGCGCGCGCATCTCCTCCGGGGTGGTGTTCGGGTCGAGCCCGATCGCCTGACAGTGTGGGACGTCCCCGATGATCAGGCGCAGGGCCTGCAGGAACTCCTGGGCGAGCCGGTAGTGGGTGACGATGAGAACGCCGATCACGCTTCGGCCCTCCGCGTGCGCCGGGTGTACGACCGGGATCAGGGAATTGCGCCCGTCGCACGAGACCCGGCGCGCGACGGACGATTTTAGGCTCTGGCGGACAGGGTTCCAGACCACCCCGCATCCCCCGGACCTGCCGGGGGCGCACCGGGGTCATTCTCCCTCGCCCTGGCGCAGGGCCGCCAGCACGCGGTCATCCAGATCGACTGCCCCAGAGAGGCCCGCACGGTCGCACAGGTACTTGCGCGCGGCCACCACCACCAGGGTCGCCATGTTGCGGCCCGGGGCGACCGGGACCCGCACGGCCGGGACATCGATGCCCGCCAGGCTGTGGTGGACCTTGTCGATGCCCACCCGGTCGACCTCCCGGGCCCCCCAGGGCTCGAGCTCGACCACCAGGTCGACCCGCGCCCGATCCGCCACGGCGGCCGCGCCGAACAGGCTCGGCACGTGGACGATGCCCAGGCCGCGGATCTCCATGTAGTGCCGCACCAGCTCGTGGGCCTCCCCGATCAGGGCGCCCTCGGCGTCGGGCGACAGCAGGACGACGTCGTCGGCCACGAAGCGAAAGCCGCGGATCACGAGCTCGATCGCGCACTCGCTCTTGCCGATGCCGCTCGGGCCGAGGATGAGCACCCCGACCCCCGCCACCTCGACGAGCGTCCCGTGCACGCGCTCCATGGCGTGCCCTAGAGGCGGCTTTCCTGCTCCTCGAGCGCGCGGAACAGGTCGTCCACGGATTCCGCCTCGAGCAGCTTGGCGCGGAACTCGGGCATGGACAGGAACCGGGACAGGCGGGCCAGCGTCAGCAGGTGGGTGCTGCCCTCGCGGTCGGGGGCCACCAGCAGGAAGAACATCCGGGTCGGCTCGCCGTCCACGGACTCGAAATCGAGGCCCCCGCGGCTGCGGCCGAAGCTCACCAGCACGCGCTCGAGCGAGTCGATGCGCGCGTGGGGAATCGCGATTCCGTCGCCCAGGGCGGTCGTGCCGAGGCGCTCGCGCCCCAGCAGCTTGTCGAGCAGGTCTGCGGGCGACAGCTCGCGGGCGTGGCTCGCCAGCGCCTGGGCGAGCTCGCGCAGGGCTTCCTTCTTGCTGCGCGCCTGCATGTCCATCACGCAGGCGTCGCGAATCAAAAGGTCGGTGAGCTTCATCGGCCAGTCGCCCCCTTCCTGAGTCCCGGACCCGTGGTCCGGGAGGGCGCGGGCAAGTTAGCTGAACTGCCGGCGTGCTGTCGAAGCGAGAATCCTCATGGATTCCCGGTACTTCGTAACCGTGCGCCGGGCGATGTGAATGCTCCGTTCGCGCAGCACCTCGGCGATCCGCTGATCCGAGAGCGGTCGCTTCGGGTCTTCGTCCCGGATGATCTCACGGATCTTCTCTTTCACGCTCTCCGAAGCAATCGAGTCGCCGTCGGCGGTCTGGATGCTCGAGTTGAAGAAGAACTTGAGCTCGAAGATGCCGTGCGGGGTCTGCACGTACTTGTTCGTGGTCACGCGGCTGACCGTGGACTCGTGCATCTCGATGTCCTCGGCCACGTCGCGCAGGTTGAGCGGCCGCAGGTACTGCGAGCCGCGGTCGAAGAAGTCGCGCTGGAAGCGCACGATCGAGTCCATCACCTTCACGATCGTGCGCTGCCGCATGTGGATCGACTTGATCATGAAGGTGGCGCTGCGCAGGCGCTCGCGCACGTAGTCGAGCGTCTCCTTGGCCTCCTCGGCCTTGCGGTGCAGCACCTTGCGGTAGGCGGCGCTGATCAAGAGGCGCGGCATGCCGTCCTCGTTCAGCACCACGTGGTACTCGTCGCCGACCTTGTGCACGAAGATGTCGGGCTCGATGTAGATCGGGTCCTCGGTGTTGAACTGGCGACCGGGCCGCGGCTCGAAGCTCGCGATCACGTGCGCGGCGGTGTTGACCTCCTCGATCGTGGTCTCGTTCAGCTTGGCGATCGTGCGGAAGTCGCGGCGCTGCAGCAGCTCGAGGTGGTGCTCCAGGATCGCGAGCACCAGCGGCTCGCGCACGCCGGCGATGCGCGCCTGTACGAGCAGGCACTCCTTCAGACTGCGCGACGCGACGCCCACGGGGTCGAACTCCTGCACGCGGCGCAGCACGCTCTCGGCGAGCTCGATCGACACGCGCACGCTCTGCGCGATCGTCGACAGCTCCTCCTCGAGGTAGCCGTTCTCGTTCAGGTTGCCGATCACGAGCGTGGCAACCTCGCGCTCCTCGTCGGTGAAGATCGCGAAGCCGAGCTGCCAGCGCAGGTGCTCGGCGAGCGAGGCGCTCGGCGAGTGGTTCTCCTCCGGCGGCGGGCGGTCGATGTCGCCGGAGAGCGGGCTCGTCTGGGGTCGCGAGTCGATGTAGCTCTCCCAGTCGACGTCGCCGACCATGTCCTCGGCGCTCGGCGCCTCCTGCGTCTCGCTCGTGCGCTCGGTCGTCTCGACGCGCTCGGCCGGCTCCTGCCCGTCCTCGCGGTTCTGCTCGGCCTGACCGCCGCCCTCGGCCTCGCGCTCCTGCTCCGGAGTCGGGTTCTCCTCGTCGAGAACCTCCTCGAGCACGGGGTTCTCCATCAGCTCCTGGCGGACGGCCTGACGCAGCTCGAGCTGGTTGAGCTGGAGCAGCTTGATCGCCTGCTGCAGCTGCGGGGTCATCACCAGCTGCTGCGTCTGGCGCAGCCCGATGACGAGTTTCTGTTCGAGTGCCATCCGTTCCCCTACATCGCCCTAAAAACTGAAATTCGGACCCAGGTAGATCTCGCGCACCTTGGGGTCCGCGGCAATGCTCTCCGGCGTGCCCTCGCGGATGATCTGGCCCCCCTGGATGATGTACGCGCGGTCGCAGATCGACAGGGTCTCGCGCACGTTGTGGTCCGTGATCACGATGCCGATGCCGCGGGCGCGCAGGTCGCGCACGATCTTCTGGATCTCGCTGACTGCAATCGGATCGATGCCGCCGAACGGCTCGTCCAGGAGCATGAAGCTCGGGCGCAGCACGAGCGCGCGCGCGATCTCCACGCGCCGGCGCTCGCCGCCCGAGAGTGTCGGGGGCAGCTGCTTGCGCTTGTCCGAGAGCCCGAGCTCGTCGAGGAGCTGGCCCAGTCGCTCGCGCCGCTCGCGCCGGGATACCGGCAGCGTCTCGAGGATGGCCATCACGTTGTCCTCCACGGTCAGCTTGCGAAAGACCGACGGCTCCTGCGGGAGATAGGTGATGCCGTGCCGAGCCCTCTGGTACATCGGCAGATTGGTGATTTCTCGTTCGCCGAGGAACACCCGCCCGGAGGAGGGCTGGATTCGACCCACCACCATGTTGAAGGTGGTCGTCTTGCCGGCGCCGTTCGGCCCGAGCAGACCCGCAATCTCTCCGGGCTCGACGGCCAGGTCCAGCGCCTCGACTGCGCGCTTGGTGCCGAAGCGCTTGGCCAGCCCCTCGGCGCGCAGCGACACGCTCACGGCTCGGTCGGACATGCGGCGGGGACCTCGTCGACTGAGACTTCGAGGCGCGCTGCGCCGTCCACGCCGATGGCCCCCGTGCACGTGTTGAACGTGATCTGACGGCCGCGCAGCACGTCGCAGCCGCGCTGTAGCAGGGCGGGCTTGCCGTCGCTGCCGCAGGTCATCTCGCAGCGCTCGGCCTCGTACACCGCGGAGCCGCAGCGCAGGGAAGTGTCGCCCTGCTTGATGTCCACGCCGCCGCGCGCCTCGACGCGCTGCATGGGACCCTGCGTACCCTTGGGGTAGAAGGCCTCGAGCTCCTGGCAGGACATGGTCAGATCGCCCTGGCGCAGGGTCACACGCTTGCGGAACACCAGCCGCTCGCCGCTGCCCTGCTCGACGCGCACGAGCGCGAGCTCCTCGGCATCGATGCGCACGTCTTCGCCGGGCTGGAGCTGGAAGCCGAGCTGCTTGGCCGCGTCCTGGCCCGCCTGGGTCGTCGGCGTGGCGGGAGCCGCGGGAGCCGACTCATCCGGAGCGGCTGGTGGCGCCGCGAACAGCGGATCGGCGGCGCCGACCGCGCCCGCCCCGCCCCCTGCCCCAGCCGTCAGGAGCAGGGCCACGAGGCCTGCGCGCAGCACCCGTGTTCTCACGCTCCGCCGACCACCACGCGCACCTTGCGGATCGTCAGGAGGCGCGTCTCGACGTCGATCTCCATGCCCTCGCCGGCCAGCTCGTCGCGCGGCCGGATCACGCGCACGGGCTTGTCGCTGTACAGGCGACGCGCCTCGCGCACGTACTGGAGGGCCTCGGTCACAAAGCGCTCGCCATCGGCCGTCTCGCCGGTGACGCCACCGCGCAGCACGAAGTCGTCGGTCAAGAGATCGAGCTCGGCCAGCGGGGCATCGATGCGAATGGGCCCGCGACCCTCGTCGATGAACGCGATGTGGACGCGCTCCATGACGACCTTCTCGCGCGCGATGACCTTCGCGTGGGCAGCCCGCACCTCGAACTCCCTGGTTCCTACGCGATAGCCCTGGAAGCTGATGGTGTCGAGGTCGAGCGGGACCTCGGTGGCACTCGGCGGCGTGTCCACGCCCGGCGGGGCCAGCTCGCAGCCCGAGGGCGCGAGGACCAGCAGCAGCGCGCCGAGCCACGCCCGCATCCCGCCCGTCAGGGACGCCTGCATCGCCCCCTTCAGGGGGCGGAGGGCAGGCCGGAGGCCAAGGGCCTCGCGCTGCGAGGAGCCGTGATTAGCAAGAATCATACCCGTAACGTATGCCCCAGCCATCCGCGCCCCGCAAGCAGCCCACGTACCCAGCAAACCGACGCGCGGCGTGGCGCCGCGGCTACGGGTTCGTGACGCCGAACAGGGTCCGGAACGGCTCGATACGCCCGACGTAGTAGGCCGGCCGCAGGATCAGATAATCGACGATGACACCCGCAGGATGGAGGATGTAGGCGGCAATCCGCAGGGGGTGGCCCGCCTCCCTGGGGTCGTACTGGGGCGCGGGCGGTTCGTACTCAGGCGCGGGCGCGGGCGCGGACGCGGGCGGATCCGCCGGCGAGTCCTGGGCCGAGGCCGGGAGCGGCGTCAGGACCGCTCCGACAGAAAGCAGGACTGCCAGGGCGCAGCCGGCACACGCCGGATGTACGCGGCGGACCAGCGACCAGACTTTCTGCATCATCTCAGCGCCCTCCTACGGATGAGCTCCCAGTCTATCCGAGGCGCACACGAGAAGACAGTGCGCGCTGCGCGGGAACTCCAGTGTCGGCGGAGCCCGACGCAAGCTCCCCATGAGTGGAGTTTGCCCGCACCGGGCCGATGAGTACTGCACTCGGGCGGTCCCGGAGGAGCGAGCCG
>Ga0190274_10002388_pt1 | contig 11081 bp, 12 predicted proteins | sample Popmic531T_FD_133002 | JGI IMG/M metagenome (GOLD analysis project Ga0190274, IMG submission 133002) | Populus adjacent soil microbial communities from riparian zone of Yellowstone River, Montana, USA - 531 T | ecosystem: Environmental > Terrestrial > Soil > Riparian zone | place: USA: Montana...
CCGGCCTTCCATTGAGTCATCGGCGAGGGTCGCGAGGTCGGACATGAGCCGGGCGGAGTCAACGGCGGGCTGCGCTGCCGGTGAACCGGCGCACGCCACGCGAGAAGGCGCCTGCGCCGCAACCGGGTGCGCGAGCAGGCACAGCAGGACGAGTGCGCGCCGCGTCACGGCACCGGCGAGACGCGGATGTCCACGGTGGTCGGCTTGCCGTTGGTGATGACGGGATTGGACGTGGTGTTGATGAAGCGGAGCTTCCCGTCCACTTCGATGCGCGCCTGCACGGCGTAGCTGTGCAGCTGGATGATCTTCTTCGGGTCATACGAAAGGGAGAAGGGAATCGGCACCTGGGTGGTGAGCGTCTTCGTCTCCCTGGCGATCACGACGGCGGGGGCGTCGGCGATCGAGACATCGACGAGTTGCACCGTCAGCACGGCCCCGGAGGGAAGCGCCATCCGCTCGAGATAGAACACCGTTCCGGTCACAGCGGCCATGTCCGTTCCCGCGGGGGGGCCCGCGGTTTCCGCCTTCTTGTTTCCGCCGCAGGCAATGGCGACGGTCGCCGCCAGGGTCACGAGGGTCCGCATCAGCTTCTCCGGAAGCCCGCCACGATTGCGCCCTGGCAGGACAGCGAGTGTCATCCTGGCGACAGATTAGGCCCGCCAAACAAAGGCGGCCGCCCGGGGTATTTTGTCTATCTTACACCGTAGCATGGTCATGCACACCTGTGCTGTTCCCCCGTCGCACGGCATACAGCATGCTAAAGCGCTCATCGTGATTAACCCCGTCCAACGCCGTCTTGCCCTTCTCGCGCTTGCCGCGCTGACGGCCTGTGCCCGGACCGTCAACTACACCGACCCGCTCGGTCCCCGCTTCGCCGGCGTCAGCGACGTCGAACCGGAGCCCGCGTGGAGCGGCCCGCACGTCGTGGCCGCGGCCGTATCGACAGAATTCCCGACGCCTGATTCGCTGCGCGTCGTCACCTTCAACGTGCACTACTCCGAGCGGATGGACCTCGTCGACAGCCTGCTGCTGACGTCGCCGATGCTGCGCAATGCCGACGTCATCGTGTTGCAGGAGATGAACGAGGAGGCGGCCGCGGAGACCGCCGAGGCGCTGGGCATGAACTACGTCTACTATCCGGCGCTGCACCACCCGGTGCCGAAGAAGAACTTCGGGAACGCGATCCTGTCGCGCTGGCCCATCATCGAGGACGAGAAGCTGATCCTGCCGAGCAAGTCCATGACGCGCGGTGGACAGCGCGTCGCGGTCGCCGCCACGGTGGTGGTCGGCACCGAGCGGGTGCGGGTCTTCGCGGTGCACCTGTCGACGGTCCTGGAGGTGTGGTTTACCGGCCAGACCTACCAGGCGCAGGCGGTGCTGGAATCCGCGCAGGGCTATGACAAGGTGATCGTCGCGGGCGACATGAACAGCCACGACAACGTCGGTGCGATCTTCACCGATGCCGGCTACTTCTGGCCCAGCCGTAATACCGGTCCCACGACGCACAAGCTCTTCGCGGTGGATCATGTCTTCAGCCGGGGCTTCACCGTCGGTGGCAGTGCCGCGGTGCAGGACAACCTCGGCGCCAGCGATCACCTCCCCGTGTGGGCCTCGCTCGCCTTCCGGCGCGACCAGCAGACCGCCTCCAAGTGAAACGGCCGACCCGCGAGGGTCGGCCGTGAGACTCGCTCCCGCGACGGGCTCGCGTCAGGCAGTGCCTTCCTGAACGGCGAACACCGCCGACGCCAGCGCACCGCCGATGAGCGGTCCCACCCAGTAGATCCAGACGTTCCCCCACGAGCCGCCGCCGAAGAGCGCGTTGATGACGTTCGGCCCGGTGCCGACCGCGGGGTTGAAGGCTCCACCCGAGATGGGGCCGCCGGCGAAGGCCGCCACCACGATGGTGAACCCGATGGCCAGCCCGTAGTAGGAATTCCCCTTCGTCCTGTCGGAGCACGCCACGTTGAGCACGGTGAGGCAAAGGGCGAACGTGAAGAGCGCCTCCACCAGCAGTGCGGAGGTGACGGTGACGCCATCGCCCGGGGCGACGTTCAACGTCTTGCCAAGCACGAGGGACGCGACCCATGCTGCCACGGTGGCACCGAGCAGCTGCGACAGCACGTAGGGCACGAAGTCGGACGAGGGGAACTTCTTCCTCAGGAAGAGCGCCAGCGACACGGCGGGGTTGTAGTGCCCACCCGAGATGTGCCCGCCCATGTAGACCATGATCATCAGGGCGGAGCCGATGGCGAGCGCGGGAATCGGCCGGTCCCCAGGCGTCACCGTCAGGCACGCTGTGAACGTGAGGAAGAATGTCCCGATGAATTCAGTGAGATACTTCGGCAAAGCAGCCTCCTTCCAGGTGTGAAGTGCGCATGCGGCTCAGGCGGACTTGCCGCCGAGCAGCTTGCCGACGAAACCGCCGATGGCGCCCGCCACGGCAGTGGACCCGGTCGCGATGCCCACGGTGGCGCCCGGCACATCGCCCATTGCCATCGAGACGACCGACCCCACCAGGCCGCCAATCCCGCCGGCGGCCGCACCGCCGCCGGCGAGCGCACCGCCGGTGGCCCCCTTGTTCATCATCCCGAACAGGATCCCGGCGACTCCACCGAGACCGGTGCCGAGCACGGGAAAGAGCTGGGCGATCTGGGGCATGAAGTGACCGCCGACCACCATCAGCAGCTGCAGCACCGTGCTGATCGTCGTTGCCTTGAGGAGCGGGTTGCTGGTCGCACTATTCGCCATGGCGCTCTCCCTTCGGGTTGGAACGGCGGGTGCCGGCCCAGCGATAACGCACGAGCGGCACCCGTCCCCGCGCGTTGAAGGTGACACCTTCCGCCTCGAGTCGGATCCGCTGCTCCAGCTCGAATCCCGGCACTGACCGCAGGCTGATTGCACCGGCGGCATTCACGACACGGTGCCAGGGCAGCGCGCTCTCGCCGCGCAGCGCGTGAAGCGCATAGCCGACCTGTCGTGCATGACCGTGAAGTCCCGCCAGGTCAGCCACCTGTCCGTAGGTCGCAACGCGGCCACGGGGAATGCGTCGCACCACGGCGTAGATCTTCTGGTAGCTCGACCGCGGAGTACCCGCCAGGTTTCAACCTCCAGACCGCGACGCCGGGTTCTTCGTGCCGACTTCGTCGGCGGGACGGAAACGCAGGGCCGACCAGATGTCATTGACCGCCACCTGTGCGACGGTGTCGAAGCCCGCCTTCCTGACGAGGTCCCAGCCGTGGTCGCGCGTATGTCGCTCTCGACACCGCCGCCTTGCTTCGGGTAGGAGATCCAGAAGATGGCCATCGGCTTGACCGCGGCGAGGGCTGCCGGCCCGAGCGTGGCTAGCTCGGCCTGGTTGGTCACGAAGAGGTGGACGAAGTCGTACCGGCCTGACGGCTTGGTGTTCACGGTGATGTCGGGCGGGAGCGGACCGAGCAGCGTGCGATAACCCTTGGGCGCATTCAGGATGAGGGCACGCAGCTGGCCCTTGAGTCCGAGCTTTTCCGTGAGCGGTCGGTCGGTCATATAGTTGGGGCTGCTCCACGACGGGGAGGCGTAACTTGGGCGTTCGGCGCGTGATACGCTACTGCGACGCTCGCGCGCCCGTAAGGGCGCTCACGCGGGGCGGGCCGTGACCAGCTCCGGGATCGGTACCGCCCTGACGGCAGCACCGCCCGCAAGGAGCCGGCGGTGCGAGTCGATCTGGCCGAGGTGGTAGGCGAGGTGCCCGGTGAGATGGATGAGGAAATCCCCGGTGGTGAGATGCACGCCCCCCACCACCTCGGGGAAGTCGCGATCGAGTTCCGTCTCCGGCAGTGATGCGAGGGTGGCCCGCACGATCGCGCGCGTCTCCTCCACGGCGGCAATGAGGTCGGCACGGGTCCGGTCCCGCCGGGCAAACTCGGCGGGCCGGTCGCGCACGTAACCGGTGCCCCCGAGCTTCGCGCCGACGTAGTACTGGAGATTTCCGACCAGGTGGGCGGCGAGCGCTCCCGGCGGGTTGGTGATGCCGGGCGCGATGAGCCAGAGGTCCCGTTCGTCACCGTAAGCCTCGAGCTGCGCCCGCAGCGTGCGCAGGTCCCGCTCGATGATCGCCGCGATTGATGCAACAGTGCCGTTCATGGTTCGCGTTCCTCGATGCTCAGGTATCGGCCGTGGGGCCGTACACCGAGGGAAGTGGGACGTCACACAACCTCAGGTACACCGTCAGCTGCCCGCGATGATGGATCAGGTGATTGAGCACCATGGAACGGATCACCGCCACCCGCGGCAGGGTAAAGATCGTGGCGCCGCCCCGCTTGAGGCTCCACATCGCCATCAGGTCGGCATCGCCCGCACCGGCGATGTTTGCGCGCGCCGCCGCGACGTTGGCATCGAACCGCTCGAGCACGTCAGTGACCGACTCAAACGCCTCCGGCACGAACGCCGGCCCGCCCGGCGGTGCGGAGTCGAACTCCGACCCGTGCAGTGCCCTGGTAGCCCAGACCGGAATGCTGGCGAGGTGTGCTCCCAGCTGCCCCAGCGGGGTCGACTTTGCGTGAGGCCGGAACGAGGCCTTCGCGTCAGGGATGCGTTCGAGCACGGTGCGCGTCACCTTCATTTCTTGGTCGAACTCGGGCAGGAGCGCCTGCGCAATGGGCATGACTTCCTCCATGAAGATTGGCCGATCGTGCCTGCTCGTTACCGGGGCGCGCACCGGGAGTCAAGCCTCGCCATATTAGGCCCGTGACTATTCTCTCAATGTCCGACGTCGCCGTGGAGTTCGGCGCTACCACGCTGCTCCGGGACGTCACCTTCACCGTGGCCGCCGGCGAGCGCTGGGGCATCGTGGGCCGGAACGGCTCCGGCAAGACGACCCTGTTTCGCCTCGTGGCCGGGCTCATGCAGCCCACCCGCGGTGCCATCGCAAAGCAGCCCAATCTCCGCATTGCGATGCTCGACCAGCACCGCGACTTCGGCGCGGCCGCGAGCGTGTGGGACGCCGCTGCCTTGGAGTATCGCGAAGTCATCGCCCTGGAACAGGCCATCGCCCGGCAGGGCGAGCGTCTGGCCGAGCTGGGCGAGCGGGTCACCGAGGACGACCTGGAGCGCTACGGTCGCGACATGGAGCGCTTTGCCCACCTCGGCGGCTACGAGTTCCACGCCCGCGTCGACAAGGTGCTCCAGGGGCTTGGTTTCGACGCCGAGGAGTCGAAGACCCGGGCGCTGGCCGGGCTGAGCGGCGGTGAGCGCGGTCGCGTCGGCCTTGCGGCGCAGCTCGCCGCCCCCGCCGACCTGGTGCTGCTCGATGAGCCCACCAACCACCTCGACCTCGAGACGATCGAGTGGCTCAAGGAATACCTCGGCGAGTTCGGGGAGACGGTGCTGGTCATCAGCCACGATCGCGCCTTCCTCGATGACACCGTCGACCACATCCTGCATGTGTCGAACAACACCGCCGTTGAATATCGCGGTGGCTATACCCAGTTCGTCACTCTGAAGGCCGAACGGGAGATGGCCCTCGCCCGGGCGGTGGCCAACCAGCGCAAGGTCATCGCCAAGGAAGAGGACTACATCCGCCGCAACATTGCCGGCAGGATGAGCAATCAGGCGAAGGGCCGCCGTGCCAAGCTGGCGCGACTTCCCCGTTTGTCGCCACCGCCCGGCGAGGGCGAGGCGATGTCGCTCACCCTGGAGATCGATGAGCGTGGCGGCGACCAGGCCCTCGTAGCCGACAAGCTCGACGTGAAGGTCGGGGAGCGGATGCTGGTCAGGGACTTCTCGGCGGTGGCCCGACGGAGTGACGTCGTGGCACTCGTCGGGCCGAACGGCGCCGGCAAGACGACCCTGCTCGCGACGCTGCTCGGCGACCGCAAGCCGGCCCGGGGTGAGGCCCGGCTCGGCGGCTCGGTGAGCGCCGCCTGGTTTCGCCAGGACCTGGCCCAGGTGCCGAAGGACAAGACGATCTACGATTGCATCGCCGACCTCCGGCCCGAATGGACCCGTGGACGGATCCAGAACCATCTCGGCGCCTTCGGCTTCTCCGGCGACGAGGTGCTGCGCAATACCACGGTGTTGTCGGGCGGTGAGCGGGCTCGCGTGGCGCTCGCGCTCATCACCCTCGCGCGGGCCAACCTGCTCATCCTGGACGAGCCCACGAACCATCTCGATGTCGAGTCGATCGAGGCACTGGAGGACGCGCTGGATGACTACGAGGGCACTGTCATCCTCGTGAGCCACGACCGCGCCTTCCTGCGCGAGTTGTCAACCCGCGTGTGGGCCTTCGACGGCACGCACCTCGAGGACTACGGTGGCCCCTTCGTCGAGTGGGAGCAGCATGCCGCCGAACGCGCCGCGCGCCGCAATGCGGCCCAGGCGGTGGAGGCGGCGGCGGTGCGCAAGGCGGCGAAGGCGGAAGCCGCACGGGCGCCGGAGCGGAACGCCGACTCGCTCCGCCGCACGGCTGAGCGCGACGCCGCCAGCCGAGAGAAGGAGGTGCACCGGCTCGAGGCGAAGATCGCGGAGCTCGAGGCGGCGCTTGCCGACCAGTCGCTCTACAGCGGTGGCGCGGATGGTACGAGGAAGGCGAAGAAGATCGACGCCGAGCTCAAGGAAGCCCGGCGTGCGCATGACGAGGCGCTGACGCGCTGGACCACCGCGGTCGAGGCACTGGGCACGCTGGCCGGGTCCTGACCCGGTCGGCCGCTACTTCAGGTTGATCAGCCGGTCCTGCACCAGCTGGTACGCGGACGGGTTGATGGCCAGCGGGCCGGTGAGCGGACTGTCGAGACCCGCCATCACGAATACCACCAGCCCGATGAACACGGCGAGGAACGCCGTCAGCATTGCCTGCACGCCGGTATTGATCTTGAGCAGGTAGGTGACGGTGATGCTCAGGAAGGCGCCGACCAGCATGATGCCCCACATGACCGGCGGCAGCGTGCCGCCCAGGGAGCCGATGCGCTGGCGCCGCAGCTCCACCATGACATTGAACTGCCGCAGCGTCTCGGCGTAGCGTACCTGGTCGCCAGCCGTCCCCGGCTCATATGCGAAGAGCCGCTCCTGGAAGGCGTTCAACTTCCGGGTGGCCTCGTCCAGGATGAGGCCCTGGCGCTGTGCCGGCCAGCTCTGGTCGATGATGAACGCGTTGTATTCCCGCACCTGCTGCTGCAGCTCTCCCCGCGCCGGCTCCAGCAGGCTGGACACGTCACGATACAGCGCGGCGATCGACGACGCCTCCCCGGAGACCAGGTCTTCCACCGCGGTGTAGTTGCCCCAGACCGCCACCGCCATCAGACCCGCCATGAGGCTGTAGAACACGCCGATCGCCGAGGCGAAGAAGATGATGTCGTTGTTCATCTCCTCGTTTAGAAAAAGCCGTCCGGTGGTCGCCCGGCGGAACAGGAGCAGGCCGAGCACCGCCGTGACTACGAAGCCCCCAATGATCACGAACCCGATGAGCCAGGTGGGCAGGGCGTGGTAGAGCCAGCTCATGTCAGTTGGTGTCCCCGGCTGCGGGTTGGCTGCGACGCGGAGGATAGACCTCGCAATGCATGTTGCGCTCGCTGTACACCAGACAGAAGGCGCCCTGCCCGCCCCAGCGCGTGGTCCACTCCGACATCACGGCGCGGTCGCCCGGGCTGAAGCGCGAGGCGGGGGCATCATCGTCGGTGGAGCGCACGTGCGAGTGCACCGTGCCGATCCATTCGGGCGGGGCGCAGGTGGCGAGGGAAAGCTGGGCTGATGCGGTGAGGGAATCGGAGGGTTCGAGCACCGGCTTGATGCGGGTCACGAGGACGGTGTCAGGGCCGATGGTGCCGCCGAGGCAGGCGACCTGCTCGCGGCGCGCGGTGAGGCTGGTGGCCCAGAGTTCCTGCAGGGCGAGCTTGGCCGGCGGTCCCATGACCCAGGCCTGCTGCTGCGCGGTCAGCGACCGCGCAGGCAGGCACAACAGGATCGCGACGAGGGCGCGACGCTCAGCCGCCGCGATGGCCACCGCCGCCCCGGCGCGGCGAGCCGCCGCGCGACACACCGCCGCTGCTGTGACCCCCACCGCCGCTGCCGCCCCGTCCGCCGCCGCCGCCCGGCCGGCCACCGCCACTGCGGCCACCGCTGGCAGGGCCACCGGATGACGCGCGACGCGCCTCCTTCGCCTTGGAACGCGCACGGTCCTCAGCCTTCTTGGCGCGGATGGCCGCGATCCGCTCGGCGATCGGGATCTCGAGCTGGCCCTCGGGCTTCGCGTGGTAATCGAAGTCGGGCACCGTCACGCGCGGCAGCCGCTTGCCCACGGCGCGCTCGATGTTGCGGAGCTCGCTCTCTTCCTGCGGCGACACGAAGGTGAAAGCGTCGCCGGTGGCCGAGGCGCGCGCCGTCCGGCCCACGCGATGGATGTAGTCCTCCGACGCGAGCGGTACGTCGAAGTTCACCACGTGACCCAGTTCCTCGATGTCGATGCCACGCGCCGCGATGTCGGTGGCCACCAGCACGCGATAGCGCCCGTCCTTGAAGCCGGCGAGCGCATCGGTGCGCTGCGCCTGCGAGCGGTTGCCGTGGATGCGCGCCGCCTTGATGCCCTGCTTCACCAGGTAGTCGGCGAGGCGGTTCGCGCGATGCTTCGTGCGGGTGAAGACCAGCGCTTCCTTCATCTCGCCGCGCTTGAGCAGCTCGACGAACAGCGCACCCTTCAGTTCCTGCGCCACGGGGTACACCGCCTGAGTGATGCCCACGGCCGGAGCCGCCTGGCGCTCGACGTTGATCGTGAAGGGCGACTTCAGCATCTCCTTGGCGAGCAGGCCGATCGGGGCCGGCATCGTGGCACTGAAGAAGAACGTCTGCCGCTTCGCCGGCAGGTGCCGAAGCACCTTCTTGATGTCGGGCAGGAATCCCATGTCCAGCATGCGGTCGGCTTCGTCGAGCACGAGGTATTCGAGCCCGGCGAGTTTCGCATACGGCTGGCGGAAGTGATCGAGCAGCCGGCCCGGCGTTGCGATGATGACATCCACGCCGCTCCGGAACGCATGCTCCTGCGGGCCCATGCCGACGCCGCCGAACACCGGCGCGCCCGAGATCGGCGTGTGCACCGCGAGGTCCTTGAGGTCCTCGTGGATCTGCGCCGCCAGTTCGCGCGTGGGCGTGAGCACCAGCGCGCGGGTGGTCCCGCGGGGGCGGTCGATCAGCTGGTGAATGATCGGGAGCATGAACGCCGCCGTCTTCCCGCTGCCCGTCATGGCGCAGGCAAGGATGTCGCGCCCCTCGAGCGCGGGCGGAATGGCGGCTTCCTGGATCGGGGTGGCGCGGGTAAAGCCGAGTTCCTTCACCCCCTTGAGGAGGCTGGGGTGAAGCTTGAGGCTACTGAAAGGCACGATGAATCCTTGTTCGGTGAAAACGGGCCGGCGATCGGACGTTCCGGCGCCGCTGCTCGCGGGGTAAGGTCGCTGGTTCGGGTCCCTTTCGCGAGGGCTGGGCTTCAGGCGAGCGCAGAAATCACGATGGCCTGCATGGGAACCTGGAACGGTGCCGTTCCACCTTCCCGCGCGATAGCGGCGGCAACGGCATCGATGATCGGCTCCAGGTCGGTCACACCGAGCTCCCGGAGGGCCGCCATGACAGGGGTGCCGGTCACCAGCCCCGTCGCCGCATCGCGTGCGCTCAGTGCGCGCGCCTGCAGCGTCACCGTTTCCAGCGCGATGTCATGGAACCCCGCCTCGCCCACAAGGCGCCGCAGCATCTCCTGATCATGGAAACCGAAGGGCACGTCGTAGAAACTCGACCAGTCGCCGGGCACCAGCCGGTGCATCGTGTCCCTCGTCGCCCCGGCCGATGGATTCGCCTCCACCCGGTCCCAGACGTTGAAGTGCATCCGCCCGCCGGCCCGGAGAACCCGCCTCGCTTCCTGCAGCGCGAGCAGCTTGTCGGGAACGAACATGATGCCGAACTGCATCACGACCGCATCGAACACGCCATCGGGAAAGGGCAGCGCGCAGGCGTCGGCCTGCTGCCATGACAGCTGCGGGTGCGCGGGGACAACGCCCCGGGCAAAGTCGATCATCGGCTGGTTGAGGTCGGTGGCGACGATCGCGGCGTCCGGAAGCGCGTCAGCGAGCCGTATAGTCACGATGCCGGTTCCGCACGCGATCTCGAGCACACTCTCCGGTGCGTGCCGCGCCACCCGCGTCGCCAGATCCCTCGCATACGGCCCGAAGAACATGGGCCCGAGGAAGCGGTGGTACGCCTCGGCGTTGGTGCCAACGAAGCGGGCGCCGCTGTCGGTCATGGTTGGCCCTCGGACTGCGACACTGCACGCGACAGGGCATCCGCGAGGCGCGCGGCGCCGCGCCCCCCGGGAATGAAGAAGAGGTCGGGCTCGATCAGCTCCAGCTCCATCAGCAGCGGGCCGCGTGCGGTGTCCACCACATCCACACGCGCGTAGGTCCAGGCGTGCGGGGTCGTGCCGAGCACCCGCACCCCGAAATCCCGCAGTGCGCCCGGGGCATCCACCGGTGTGGCGGTGCCGCCAAACTCGTGCTGCACCCGGAAGTCGCCGGACGACGGCTGCTTCCGTACCGCGTGGCTGAAGCTGCCGTCGATGAAGACGAGCGATGTCTCGCCCGCGGTCTGGATTTCCGGCACGAACGCCTGCAGCAGTGCGCCGCCGCGCTCCAGCGTGGCACGCTCCTCCGTGCCGAGTTCCGAATCGGCCGTGACAAGGTGTGTGCCGTACGCCGTGGCCGAGATCCGTGGCTTGAGGACGGCGCGCTCCCATCCCGTCCGGGCGAGCAGCGCCGGCAGGGCGATCGCTTCACCGGGCGCGACCCAGCGCGTCTCCGGAATGGCGATCCCGCGCGCTTCCAGCCAGCCGAGATACTCCTTGTCCAGGTTCCACAGCACCGTCCCGGCGGGGTTCACGACCCGGGCGTGATGATCACGCAGCGCGCTGATCCACGCGCGGAACTCTGCGCTTCGCTTGTGATAGTCCCACGTCGAGCGGAGGCACACGCTCGCCGGGCCCAGGCCGGCGGGCTCGATGGCGTCCCAGGGCCGGGAAGCAACCGCGAGACCTCGCGAGCGAAGTTCCGCTGCGAGCAGCTCGTCCGACGGCG
>Ga0190274_10002389_pt1 | contig 11081 bp, 9 predicted proteins | sample Popmic531T_FD_133002 | JGI IMG/M metagenome (GOLD analysis project Ga0190274, IMG submission 133002) | Populus adjacent soil microbial communities from riparian zone of Yellowstone River, Montana, USA - 531 T | ecosystem: Environmental > Terrestrial > Soil > Riparian zone | place: USA: Montana...
ACACGATGCGCGCGGCCATGGGCCAGCAGCGCTTGATCAATTGTCACCCTACATTAGCGAGGACGCCCGCAAGAACCTGTTGGCGCGAAACCCGCCCGGACTTCGTGAAGTAAAAGGAATCATCGTGGGCTCGTTCAATGTTGAAAACGTAGGCGGGTTGGAAACACCGCTCGTCCACGTCAGCCTTTCGTTTGAAGCCAACTACACCGAAGTCGCGGCGGTTGAGGGCAAGGCGCCGGTGGAGATGGCTTATTACGTTCGCGAGCAATGGCAACTGGAGCGCAAGCGCGAGGTCCTATCTCAGCCGCCGGCCCAGGCAACGGCGTTGCATTGTCCACGCTGCGGAGCGCCACTGCAGAAAGATACGGTGGGCGCCTGTGCTTTCTGTGGCACGCGGGTAGATAGCGGAGAGTTTCAATGGTATGTGCGCAACATTACGTTGCTGAGTCGTGAAGCGAAGGGGCCCTTGCTCACCTCTAATGTTCCTGAGGTTGGCACTAACTATCCGAGCGTAATTCAGCCAAACTTTCAAAACAATCGGGCTGAGTTCGAGCGGAATAATCCGACCTTTTCATGGGGTCATTTCCAGGCCCGGGCACGGCTAATCTTCGATGAGCTTCAGGCAGCCTGGTCAACCCTCAACTGGGAAAGGGCGCGCCCCCACGAAACCGACAACCTGTTTCAGATGCATCAATACTGGATTGATGCCTACAAGCGACAGCACCTGAGGAATATCCTCGACCAGTGCAGCGTCACTGCCATGCAGCCGGTCAAGATCACGGAGGACGCTTTTTACAACTCGATAACCCTGCGGGTTGGTGCGCAGGGATACGATTACACTGTGGATGACGGCGGGCGGGTGGTTAGCGGTTCGAAGACCAGCCTACGGCAATGGAGCGAGTATTGGACGTTTATTCGAAACCGTAATGCTAAACCTGTGGCGGCCCGCGCCGATTTGAATTGCCCAAATTGCGGTGCACCGCTTAAGGTAAATACGGTCGGCATTTGTGAATTCTGCGGTGGAAAGATAACCTCGGGAGAGTTTGATTGGGTGTTGTCGCGAATCGAGCAGGATGAATCCTATGGAGGGTGAATAGTGAATGGTAAATGGTAAATGGTAAATGGATAACCCTTACCCGAGGCATCTCGTCTTCCCATTTACCATTCACTATTTACCATTTACCCGCAATTTACCATTTACCCGTCTTTGACATCTAAACGGTCGGCTAAGACATCGAATGTTGTCTTGAAAAGTTTAACTAAGTCTAAATGGAGCGCTTTGTGAAACGTAGTTTAGTTCTGCTAGTCCTCGTCTGGTCGCTGCTCGGAAATCCGGCAGTTAGTACGAAGTCCAATAATTCGGTTTTTGCCGGACAGCGAAAGGCCGCACAAGGCGCCACGCCGCGGACTTCCGGACCGCAGGGAACCGCGGCTGCACCTGCCCGTTTGCCGCAGGCGCAGCTCGTCAACCACATACTGCCTAACGGCCTGGAAGTGATCGTTCTCGAAGACCATTCGATCCCGCTTATTACGATCGAGCTGGCTGCGAGAAACGGTTCGTTTACCGAGCCGCCGGAGTTGAACGGACTATCGCATCTTTACGAACACATGTTTTTCAAAACCAACCGGGCAGTGGCCAACCAGGAGGAATACCTGCGGAAGATTGGTCAGCTGGGCATCGCCTACAACGCGTCGACTCGTGAAGAGGTAGTCAACTACTTTTTTACGACCACCAGCCCAAATTTGCGCACCGCGTTGCAGTTTATGCGCGACTCGATTCGCTATCCCTTGTTTGATGAGCGAGAGTTTGAGCGTGAACGCGAGGTTGTAATTGGCGAAATCGATCGCAACGAATCAAATCCCTTTTACTTTCTCAACAAGGAAATGAACGATCGGCTCTTTTTCAAGTACCCGAGCCGTAAAGAAGCCCTGGGAAATAGACAAACGGTGTCGACGGCCACCACCGCCATGATGCGCCTGATCCAGAACCGTTACTACGTGCCGAACAATTCCGCGCTGGTGGTTACCGGCGACGTTAATCCTGAAGAAATCTTCAAACTCGTGACCGAGTTTTATAGTGATTGGCCGCGTCGCGAGAAGGATCCGTTTGTCGAGTTTCCGCTGGTCGAACATCCTCCGCTTCCGAAAAGCGAAGGCTTCGTGATTACTCAGCCGGTTCAAAACGTTATTTTCAACATCGGCTGGCACGGCCCGTCAATCGGAAAAGACGACGCCGCAACCTATGCCGCCGATGTGTTCTCTTTCATCCTGACTCAGCCCAACTCGCGCTTTCAGCGAGCTTTGGTGGACTCGGGTGTCACTGCCGGCGCGGGGATTGGCTACTACACGCAGCGCAACGTCGGCCCCATCTCGATCGTTGTTCAGACAACGCCGGACAAGGCGCACGCGGCAATTAAGGCTATCTACAATGAGGTCGCGCATTTCAACGACAAGGACTACTACACCGACGATCAACTCGAGAGCGCGAAAGCCTTGTTGGAGGCTGACGATCTCTACTCCCGAGAAAAACTGAGCGAGTATTCCCATACCCTCAGCTTTTGGTGGTCGTCGACCGGACTGGATTATTTCCGAGGTTACCTGGGTCGCTTACGGGCTACGTCGCGATCAGATATCAGCCGGTACGTAACCACTTACATTCAGGACAAGCCCCACATAGGCCTGGCCCTGCTTTCTCCGGAAGCCCAGGAAAAAATCAAAATTCAGAACGATGAGTTGATAGGTAAATGAAGAAAATGACCGTCAAGAGCAAAGGGAAACTTACGAAGCCAGTGCGGTTGGAAAAGCGAACGCGCGGCTTCGCATCGTCCGTGACATCAATAGCGCTGCTACTTTTTTCGCTGCTGGTGGGCGCCGCTCCGGTGGCCAAAGGCCAGGCGAGTCAGCCGGTCGAGCCTGCTCGCAATTTGCAGAACGCGCAAACCCTGGTCGCCAAACAAGCCGCTCTCGTCAGTGAGTTTGAAGTTAACGGACTAAAAGTTTTGGTCAAACGTCGCGAAGGCAGCCTGACGGTAGCGGCGGGACTTTTCATCAAAGGCGGTTCACGAAACATCACGGCCGAAAATGCCGGCATTGAAGCCCTGATGCTGGATGCTGCGACCGAAGCCAGTGCCGCTTTCCCGCGTGACCGGATGCGCGATGAACAGTCGCGCATGGGAACGGCAGTGTCATCCAGTGTGGCCTACGATTATTCGGTGCTGTCGTTGCGTTGCACGCGGCCAAATTTCGACCGTTCGTGGCAGATGTTTACCGACGTTGCCCTTCATCCGTCCTTCGCGAAGGAAGATGTTGCACTTGAGCAGGAGCGTCTGGTGGTTTCGTTACGCGATGACACGGACGATCCCGACACCTATCTGCAAAGGCTTCAGGAACGCGTGGCTTATTCAAACCATCCATACCTGAATCGCATGGAAGGCACGGCCGAGTCAGTGAGCCGGCTGACCGCCGAAGACCTGCGTCGTTACCATCAAAAGATCCTGGAAACCTCGCGGCTGTTGCTGGTCATCGTGGGTGATTTGGATTCGGCGAAAGTAAGAGCACTGGTCACTGCCAGCTTCGGCAAACTGCCACGCGGAAGCTATAAGAGCGACCCCGTACCGCAGCTTGTATTTGATAAATCTACTGTGGAAGTTACGCCACGTAATCTGCCCACCAATTACGTGCAAGGACTCTTTACCGCCCCGGCGCCAAACTCTCCTGATATCTACCCTATGCGGGTTGCCAGCTCGATTCTGCGGGATCGGGTGTTTCAGGAGGTGAGGGCGAAAAGAAATCTCTCGTATGCGCCGGACGCGTTTCTACGAAATCAGGGTGCGAACATAGGAGGTCTTTACGTCACTGCTGTCGATGCCAATCAATCCGTCCAGCTCATGCTTGACGAGATTGGACACCTGCAGAAAGAGGCGGTGACGGATGAGGACATACAGGCAGTAGTAGCCCAATATTTGACCTCGTATTATATGGGCCAGGAAACGAATGCTGCTCAGGCCGGCGAGTTGGCCCAGTATGAATTGCTGGGTGGCGGCTGGCGCAATTCGATCGGTGTCATTGAAAAATTAAGCGCCGTCACACCTTCAGATGTCCAGCGCGTGGCTCAGAAGTATATGCGCAATATTCGCTTCGTCGTGCTTGGTAACCCTAAGAGCATCGATAGCCGAGTCTTCACCGGGCAGGCGGGGGGATGAAAAGCAGGAGCAGGCGGCAGGAGCAGGAGGCAGGACAAAAGAAGGCAGTAAGCAGAAGGCAGTAGGCACAGAAAAGGCGCTACGGACGTTAATTTGTCGTAGCGCCTTTTTTGTGCCTACTGCCTTCTGCTTACTGCATTCCCAGCCGGGTTTCGCTTTGAAACTTTTCATAGAGCTTGGCGTCGAGTTGGCGAAGAATTCGCGCTTCGGTTAATGCCAACCTTTCGTTACCGCTCTCAAAGTAGGCGACCGCGAGGTTGTAGTGAGCGTCGGCATTACCGGGACTCAATCTGGCTGCCCGGCTATATGAAGCGATTGCCTCGGGCAGTTTGCCTGCGTAGTAAAAGGCGTCGCCCAGCTTATTGTGTATCTCATCTGAGTCAGGCTTAAGTTCGAGCGCTTGTTGGTACGCGCGAATACCTTCCGCGGCCTTCCCCTGCTTCACTTTGCAATAGCCAACCTGCACCCACGCGTCTGCACGCCGTGGGTTTCTGTAGGCCGCAGTTTCGAAATGGCCGAGAGCATTATCGTAATTACCCAGCCAAAGAGATTCCAGGCCCGTGCGATACGAAGAGTCACCAACATCATTGCTCTTGTCTTTCATCGGCAAGGCGCGCAACTCGCCAGCTCGTAGTTTCTCCAACCGCGCGGCAGCGATTGCCAGGTTGATGTTCTGTCCGTTAGTCACTTTAACGGTCACCACGCCAATTACCTGACCCTTCAGATTGAACACTGGACTCCCGCTATTGCCGTGCGAAGTGGGTGCCGTAATCTGAATAATCTTGCCCAGGTTTGGTACTTCGCGAACTGCTGAAACGATGCCGTCGCTAACCGAACCTTCCAGTTTCAAAGGATTTCCTATCACGAAAATCGTTTCACCTTCATCCGGAAGTACGGCAGTTACCTCGCTGGCGCGGCCACGCTCGGGCGGCATTTCAACACTCAGGAGCGCCAGATCCCCTTCCTCGTCGAGGGCCAGGGTGCCGGCCACCGGAAAAACCTTTCCTTTCCCTTCAAGGGTTTTGATCTCGCAACGCCTGGCGCCACGGATCACGTGCAGATTTGTGACGACCTGCCCCGGGCGCACGAAGAACCCGCTTCCGGTCATTAACGGTTCACCCAGTGAGTCGTAAGTGGCAATTGCAACTACGACCGGCTTAACCCGTCTGACCAATTCCGGGAGCGTTTCCTGTGACAAGGCTGGTGCAGCGACGCCTGCCAGGATCAAGGGGAGCAGCAACTGGGGGAAGATGCGTTTGTACATATTCAATTGTAACCGCCAAGAAATTCCTGGTTGATGGGAATGCCGATGGAGCGGGCCGCGTGGTCGGCGCTTTACTGCAGCGATCGAGGTCGGGGAAAACTCGTGGTCGCATCTTAACCCAGGATACAGTTCCTGCAACAGGAAAATTTACCGTAAAGCAAACTGTTAGTTTGCGACGGTGCGCATTAGGAATACCTGTTTTGATCTAGCCCGCTTCAATAACAAAGCCTCTGGCGCAGCGGGCCGCAAACTAACAGTTTGCTTTACGTCAAACAAATGAGGCCACCATGGTGGCGGCCTCTAGAAAGAAACTCATTGGACAAGAAGGCTACGGAGTTATCTCCACTATGCCAATACTTGGTCCTAACGGATTCACGGTTGCCCCATTGGCATCTTCCATGGTTATGAGCAAGCCAAAATCTGCCAAGGCCACTTCTGATTTGATCTCGGCTTCGTTGCGTCCGGGCGTATTCACGACCTGGCCCAGCTTGGTGAATTTATTGTCCGGTGAAACTGCCCATGCCGTGAAGACTTTCCCGGCCGGTGCTTCCTTCAATTCGTGGAAGCGCAGTCTGACTTCGGTCGGTCCGTCCTTTCTCGGAGTGATGAAGATGTTCGCGCGTGCGCCAGTCATGGCTCCGCTAAACTTGATCTTCATCTTGGTGTCATCGCCCTTCTTGTAGGCCGGTAGATTGATCATCGGCACCGTGTATGCCTCCGCGGTCGTGCCGACGTCGGCTGTGCTGGCAGCGACCTTTTCGCCCACAGGGTTCGTGGTATGTGGAATCACCGCGAACCCTTCCGGCACCGCGCTACGGAAAAACACAGTCTCAGGATTGTAAGCGGTCAAATTAGCTTCCGGAGAAGCGACGAGCATGAATTTGTTTAGGGCGGTAGATGCTTCCAGGGTGGCGAGGCCGCCTTGGGCGACTGTAATTGGTCCAAGCAAAGTTACCGCTCCGTTGTTGTCCACAGCATAAAGATTAAGCGTCTTCAAATCAGCCGGTAGACCTGTCAGGTTAAGTTTGATTCTGGTGCCGGTGTCATCGCGAAGAATCGTGGCGATGCCATTCGCACCGGGCACTGTGACGGGCGTCAGATTGATCTTTACTTCCTTGCCAACCGGATACTCGATTACGGTATACGTTCCGTCCTCATTTTGGACTGTCTTGGTTACGGTGGTTGTGGTGGTTGTCTGTGTCGGAGCTTGGGCTGCCACGAGCGCTACCATTGAAAGAATCAGCAGCGCGACAGCCAGAAGCGAAAAGCGTTTACTCATGTGTGACTTGCTCCTTTCCTTTGTCTAAATCGCGATTAAGTTGTGCGTCGGGGAACAGGAGTTGTTGTCGGGCTTTTCGGGCTAGTCCGGTGAAGTATTCGCAAGCATTATGCCGCCGAGAGTAGGCGGAAAAACTTCACAAAATGAGACTTTAGTGGGGTTTTTATTCGGATAATTCGGGATTATCTGCGGCAGCGAAACACAACAGTACACTGGTGTACCACATCCTTTCGCTATAACTGAGCCTAGCTTTTCTGCTGAATACTTCTCTCGCAGAAGCTCACAGACTGCTTCCACAATCTGCTTAAACGTATCGACTGAGTCAGATCAGAAAACGGAAAGGTAACTAGAACTACTGCGCCGGCTGAAGGTGAGACCATGCCTCGTCTTCCTCCGGTCTGTCCCAATCCTCAGAAAGTGATGCCTCACTTAGCAAAGCTGTAACGGAAGCCTTCGAAATTGGTTCGTCCTCAAGAATCGTCACAAGGGCACGATGAGACTCTGTGAGCTGAACTTTTTCTAACAGAAGAACCTTGCCGTCGGGTTCAATAATGGCTTCGACCGTTTGAATCATGATTTATCTCTCCTGTCATCATTCTCCTAGCGTTTGTCATCGCGCGCAAAGCGTTGGTTAGAAACTGGGACTCTTGTATCCAAGACCTGCCTCAAGGAGGACGAACGACGGATGCTTTCTCAATAGCGGTGCAGTTCTTCTATCGCTTTAACCACATCAGCCACTTGCGGCAGAATCGCATCTTCCAACACCGGAGCGTAGGCGACGAAAGTATCCATTGCAGCCACCCGGCGTACTGGTGCATCGAGGTATTCGAAGAGTTCGTCTGAAATTCGCGCCGCCATCTCGGCGCCGTAACCAAAAGAGAGCGAGTCTTCGTGGGCCACGATCACACGGTTGGTTTTCTTCACCGTGGCGACGATCGCATTCCAGTCGTAAGGCTGCAGGCTGCGAAGGTCGATGATCTCGACGCTGATGCCTTGTTGTTCAGCTTGCCGAGCGGCAACGAGCGAACGTTGGACCAGAGCGCCGTAGGTGATGATTGAGATATCTGTGCCTTCGCGAACCGTCTTAGCTTTGCCGAAGGGGATCATGAATTCGTCAGGCGGATAAGCGGACTTGTTATAAGCCTGGCGATATAAATGCTTGTGCTCGAGAAAAAGCACCGGGTCATCGCAGCGAATCGCGGTGCGCAACAGACCATTCGCATCCAGGGCATTTGATGGATAAATTACTCGCAGACCCGGAATCTGCGTGAAAGTTGAAACTCCCGACTGCGAGTGATAGACAGCGCCACCTTTCAGATAGCCACCCACCGGCACTCGCATAACCACCGGCGCTTTCCACTCGCCACCTGAACGCCAGCGCAACACGGCTAGTTCGTTGCGAATCTGGTGCATCGCGGGCCAGATGTAATCAAAAAACTGAATCTCAACGACGGGCTTCAGCCCGCGCGTGGCCATACCGATTGCCCGGCCGACAATGTTCGCCTCGGCCAGCGGCGAATTGAAGACCCGGGCGCTGCCAAACTTACGTTGCAGGTTGGCAGTAACTTTGAAAACTCCGCCCTTGCCCTTCACCTTGTCGAGAAACTCCTCGCGCGAGCAGTCGGCGACGTCTTCGCCAAAGATGATGATGCGCGGGTCACGAGCCATCTCCGTATGGAGGCAACGATTGATCAGGTCGACCATTGTGCCCGGGTTGCCGGAAAGCTCGGCGCCTTCCTCGTTATCGAATTCTTTCGAGGTGGGGTCTACGTCAGGCGAATAGATATGTTGTTTTACAGTTTCGGCAGTAGGTTGAGCGCTGGCCAGCGCTTCATCGCCTGCTTCAGTTACGTCACGGTCGATGTCGTCTTTTATCCGTTGTAGCTCATCCTGCGTTACCACTCCCTCGTCGATCAGAATCGCGCCAAAGCGTTTCACCGGGTCGCGTTCAGCGTCCGAGGTTCGTTCTTCGTCCGGACGATAAAGCCGCTCGTCGTCAGAAAGCGAATGTGAATAGGGCCTGATCACTTTCGCATGAACGAAGGCCGGACCATTTCCGGCCCGGCAGTAGGCGACGGCCCGCTGCATCACCCCGACTGATTCCAGAGCGTTAGTCCCGTCGCACCGTTGCAGGTATAGATTCGGAAAGTTTTTGATCAGCCGCGAAACATTGCCGCCCGGAGTTTGCACTTCGACGGGCACGCTGATCGCGTAGCCGTTGTCCTCCAGCAGGAAAAGCACCGGCAGCTTAAGATTGCAGGCGGTATTGAGTGATTCCCAAAACTCGCCTTCGCTGCTCGTTCCATCGCCAAGCGAAACGTAGACCACCTCGTCTTTTTGAAAGTTTGAAACGGCTTTCTTCAATTCCTTGATCAACTTAAAGCGATAGCCGGCTTCGGCGCAGCCCACAGCCTGCAACAGCTGGGTGCCGGTGGGTGACGACTGCGAAACGATGTTGAGTTTCTTATGGCCCCAATGGGAAGGCATTTGCCGGCCATGCGAGTTTGGATCTTTCTCAGCTCCAACTGCGGCCAGCAACTGTTCCAGCGGGGTCATGCCGAGCTGCAAACAGAGTGCCCGGTCGCGATAATAGGGATAGAACCAGTCGTAACCCGGCTTCAACGCCATTCCGGCAGCTACGAGTATGGCCTCATGTCCGGCGCCGCTGATCTGAAAGAAAATCTTGTTCTGATTCTTGAGTTGAATCTCTTTGTCGTCGAGGCGGCGCGACAAATACATCGTGCGAAACATTTTTAGCTTCTCTTCGGGCGAGAGGCTGGGAAGTTCGCGGTTGACCGGCTCGTTGCGTGGCCGCTGGCGCGATCGTTGGTCAGGGGCGCGCTTGGTTTGTGCGGCAGCCGCGGAATTCGAGACGGCGACTGGTCGCGGAGAAGGCGTTTGAGTTTCAGCAGCTTTACGGTTTACTGGTTGGGTCTTTGGTGAAAGCGCGGGTGCAGGCTTCGCAGCCGGTTGGGACACTGATTGCGGCCCGGAACGCACTGGTTCTGCCTGGACCCTCTTTTCTTTAGGCGCGTCAACCCGGTTGGCATCCGCCTTGGGCTTTTTGACAAGTTTCAAGACTTTGGTACTCATAATTAGAAATCACACTAACTTCGGAATTCGCTTTCCAGCAGTGATCGATACTCTTCAGCCATTGATGGATGACCGTGCGCGGTGGCAGCTTCGATTCCGCGCTGATAGGTTTCTTTGGCCTTGTCACGCTGTTCTACCTTTTCATAGGCTCGCGCGAGCATGCCAAACGCATTGCCTTCGTCATCTGCAGTTGCCAGGTAACGCTCCAGAGTTTCGATCATCTCCGCAGTTTGTCCAGCTTTCTCATATTCCTTGGCCAGCCCAAACAGAATACTGCTGTTGACTGGGTCACTCACCAGCATTTGTTTGAAGATTTCAATTCTTGATCCGGCCATTTATTTCCAACCCTTTGAGATACAACTCAGTTAGTTCGTGCTTTTGAAAGAAGGAAGAACGATCCACGAAATCACACGAACGATCACGAAATCTTCTTAGTGCTATTTCGTGTATTTTGGTGGATCCCTTCGTTGCGGTTGCAAGCCGCAGTTGCAGGGAGACTTACTTTCCAATCAGCAGTTTCGCGATCGTCTGCAACTGCATATTCGACGTTCCCTCGTAGATTGCGCCGATCTTCGAGTCGCGCCAGAATTTTTCCACTGGGTAGTCTTTGACAAAACCATATCCGCCGTAGAGTTCGATAGCCTGTGAACTAATCCGCTCGGCAGCTCTGGACGACAAGAGTTTGGCCATCGCTGCTTCCTTCACGAAGTTCATTCCCGCATCTTTCATTCGGGCCGCGTTATAAACCATCAAGCGCGCCGCTTCCAACTCCGTCGCCATCTCGGCAAGCTGAAACTGGACGCCCTGAAACTGGTTAATGGATTTCCCGAATTGCGTTCTTTCGCCTGTGTAAGCAATGGCAGCGTCGAGTGCAGCGCGGGCAATGCCAACCATCTGGGCCCCGATTCCGATGCGGCCTTCATTTAGCGTTTCAATGGAGGTCTTGTATCCCTTGCCAACTTCACCCAGAACATTTTCTTTCGGAACTTTGCAGTCCGTCAGGATGAGTTCAGTGGTGGAGGATGCTCGGATGCCCAGCTTGTTCTCTTTCTTGCCCACCGCAAATCCTTCGAAACCCTTTTCAATAATGAACGCGGTTATTCCGCGATAGCCGGCTTCCGGGTTAACGTTGGCGAACAAGATGAATATTTCGGCTTCGTTGCCGTTAGTAATCTAAAGCTTCTGTCCGTTGAGAAGGTAGTGGTCGCCTTTGTCAGCGGCGCGAGTCTGCAAGGCGAAGGCA
>Ga0190274_10002390_pt1 | contig 11076 bp, 11 predicted proteins | sample Popmic531T_FD_133002 | JGI IMG/M metagenome (GOLD analysis project Ga0190274, IMG submission 133002) | Populus adjacent soil microbial communities from riparian zone of Yellowstone River, Montana, USA - 531 T | ecosystem: Environmental > Terrestrial > Soil > Riparian zone | place: USA: Montana...
AAGCCCCGCCTTCGCCCTTAGCCGTTGGCGCGCTTGTACGCCGGTCTCTGCGTGCAGCGCCCGAGGTATTCCTGGAACGCGGGCCGCGGCTCGAGCGACTTCGTGAACGTCCCCCAGCCGATCTGGGAGCCGAAGTAGACATCCGCGGCGCTGAAGCGCTCGCCGAGGATCCACGGGCCCGGCGAGATTGCCTTTTCCATCGCGTTGAGCGTGTCCTCGTAGCTGCCGTAGCCGATCATGCCGGGCCGGTCCACCTTCGGCCGCGCGGCCATCTTGTCGACCATCGCAGGCTCGATGCACCCGGCCGCGAAGAACAGCCAGCGGTAGTACGTACCGCGCGCCGGATCGTTCAACGGAGGCGCGAGCCCGGCCTTCGGGAACGCGTCCGCGAGATACGCGCAGATCGCGGCGGCCTCGGTCACGACCGTGCCGTTGTGGACGATCGCGGGGATCTTGCCCATGGGATTGATCGCGAGGTATTCGGGCGATTTGTGCTCGCCCTTGTCGAACGCGATGACCTTCGTCTCGTACGGCACGCCGACCTCTTCGAGCATCCAGTGCACGATCCGGCCGCGCGACATCGGGTTGTGGTAGAAAGTGAGCTTGTCCGCCATTGTCGTTCTCCATCAGTGATCGTTGCACGGACTCTAGCGACAGTTCTCGTTCGGCTGCAATCGTGACGATCCAAGCGCAGGCGCCGAAGCCCGCAGCACCCGGCGCAGCGCGGATCCCGCGCGGCGTCTGGGCCCTCGGGATGGTTAGCCTCTTCATGGACGTCTCCTCCGAGATGATCCACGCGCTGCTGCCGGTGTTCCTCGTGAGCGTGCTCGGCGCGAGCGTTACGGCCGTCGGCTTCCTCGAAGGCACTGCGGAGGCGATCGCGTCCATCACGAAGGTGTTCTCCGGCACGCTGAGCGACCGGATCGGCAAGCGCAAGCGGCTCGTCGTGCTCGGCTACGGGCTCGCGGCGGTGACGAAACCTCTGTTTGCGCTTGCGCCTGCGGTGGGCTGGATATTCGCCGCGCGCTTCATCGACCGCGTGGGCAAGGGCATCCGCGGCGCGCCGCGCGACGCCCTGATCGCGGACGTCACGCCTGCGGCGGTGCGCGGCGCGGCGTTCGGCCTGCGCCAGACGCTCGATACGGCCGGTGCGTTCGCGGGCCCGCTGCTCGCCGTGGCGCTCATGGCCGCGACGCACGGCGCATTCCGGACCGTATTCTGGATCGCGGTGATCCCTGCGGCCGTGGCCGTCGCGTTGTTGATCCTATTCGTGCGGGAGCCGGAGCGGACGCAAGCAGCGCGCCCCCAGTCGCCACTGCGCACCGCGGGGTCGCTCGGCCCCGCGTATTGGTGGCTCGTGCTCGTCGCGGGCTTGTTCACACTCGCGCGCTTCAGCGAGGCGTTCTTGATACTGAAGGTCTCGGACGCGGGCCTCGCCACGGCCTATGTGCCGATGGTCCTGGTCGTGATGAATGTCGCGTACGCCCTCTCGGCCTATCCCGCGGGCTGGCTCTCCGACCGTGCGAGTCGCTGGACCGTGCTCGCCGCGGGCGCAGCGCTGCTGATCGGCGCCGACCTCGTGCTCGCACGCAGCGTCTCGATCGCGGGCGCGTCGGTCGGCATCGTGCTTTGGGGGCTGCACATGGGGTTCACGCAGGGGCTGTTCGCGGCGCTCGTTGCCGACTCGGCACCCGCCGAGCGGCGCGGCAGCGCGTTCGGCTTTTTCAACCTAATCTCCGGCGTGGCGCTGCTCGCCGCGAGCGCCGCGGCGGGGATCGTCTGGGACCGGTACGGCGCAGGCGCAATGTTTACCACCGGAGCCGCGCTCACCGCTGCATCGACTATCGTCGCGGCCGCGCTGCTCGCGACCGGCCGCCTCAGCAGACGCTGAGCTGAATCAAGCGACTACCTTCGCGCGCTCGCGCAACGCGCGAGCATCACGCTCCGGCGCGCATTTCAAGTCGTGACAGGCCGCTCGCGATTCCGGATACTGCCAGCCCTTCCCATTCTTTGCGGCGAACACTCGATGTTTCGGAGCGTCCGTTTTTATTCGCTCGTGAGCCCGTGGCCCGAGTCCGAGCAGGAGTTGTCCGAGAAGCTGTTCAACGCGGCGTTCAAGCCGTGCGGGCCATACGTCGAGCGCAGCTCGGGGTTCGAGCCCCCGGTCGGTGAGCGGCACGGACTGCTCGCCCGGCGCGTCGGCGGCGCCGACCTGCTGCGTCTGCGCAGCCAAGTCCGCGTGCTGCCCGCCGCGGCGCTCAACGAGGCGCTCGAGGTCCGGCTCGACGAATACCGCGCGCGGATGCAGGAAGAGCCTGGCCGCCGCACCAAACGCCAGCTCAAGGAACAGACGCGCGACGACCTCCTGCCGAAAGCACTCGTCAAATCCGAGCGTACGAACGCGCTCGTGATTCTCTCGGAGCGCGTGCTCGCGATCGACACGGCATCCGAGACGCGGGCCGAGCGCTTCCTCGAGCACCTGCGCGCGGCGCTCGGCGGGCTCGAGGTGAAACCGCTCGAGTTCAAGCGGCCGTTCGGCGAGCATTTGACGCAAGTATTCGCGGGCGGCGCCCCGCGCGAGTTCATCCTCGCGCGCGAATGCCGAATGCGCGAGCTCTCCGACGAAAAAGGCACCGTGCGCTGGCAAAACGTGGACCTCGCGCACGCGACAGTGCGCCAGTGCCTCGACGACGGCATGGAGCTCACGCATCTGCAGTTCGAGTTCGGCAACGTGCTGAGTGCCGTGCTCGACGCGAAAGGTGTGCTGACCAAGATGTCCCTGCTCGGCCTCGAGGACGCGCCGAAGGCCGCCACGCCCGAAGAGAAGCTCGCCGAGCAGGACGCGGAGATCGCGCTCCTGAGCGGCACGCTGCGCCAGCTCGTCCTCGGGCTGCGCCAATCACTCGGCGGTGAAGCGGCCGCGGCGGGAGCCGCCGCGCGCCGGCCGTCCGGGCACCAAGTCATCGGCACCGCCGCGAGCCCGGCGCCGCTCGCGCACGACGCGGCGTCGGCCGCCGGTTCGGCGCACGAGCACGGTTCGATCGCCGGTTCCATCGACGCTGCAATCGACGCGCAGGACGGTACGGCTACACCGAGCGGCCCGCCGGCAGCGGAGCTTCACACCGGCGCCTGAGGCTCGGCGCGCGCGGCCGCGCGCGCTACACTGCGCGGCTCCGAGTCAACGACGGGACCGGCCAATGACCTCGATCGTCACTCTCGCGTTCCTGCACCACGCGGCCGCGTTCGTGATCGTGGGCGTGCTCACGGCGGAGCTCGTGGTGCTCAGGGGCGACCTCACGCTCACCGCCGCTCGCAGCCTGCTGCGAGTCGACGCAGCGTACGGGATCGCGGCGGTGGTGTTGCTCGTCGTGGGGTTTATCCGCGTGTTCTACACGGAAAAAGGCGCGGCGTACTATTTTCACAGCGGCGCGTTCATCGCGAAGCTCACACTATTCCTGATCGTGGGGCTGCTGTCGATCTACCCGACGCTGCAGTTCCTGAGTTGGCGTAAAGCGCTCGCGCAAGGGCAAGTGCCGACGCTTGACGTCGCCGTGCGGCGCAAGTTGCGGATGCTCGTGCACATCGAGCTCACGCTGCTGTTCCTGATCATGCTATGCGCCGCGATGATGGCGCGCGGCGTCGGCTTTTTCGGTTGAGCGCCGCGGCTCCCGGGAGGCGGACGACGACATGATTGCAATGCCCGAAGCATTCCACACGGCAACCGACGACCTGCCGTTCGCCGACGACTGGGCAAACACGCCGGGCGTGCGCCTGAAGCTGTTGATGGCCGACATCGAGGGCGCGCGCTTCGCCGTGCGGATCCGCTTCGCGCCCGGCATCCTTCTGCCGCCGCACAAGCACACGGGCGAAGTGCACGCCTTTACGCGTGCACGCGCAGGGCAAGAAGCTGCCCGCGACGTTCCCGATCGGCGGTTCGATGCGCTATTCGAAGATCTAACGGAAGAACCATGAAGCCGATGACCGTTGCTCGCTTGAGTCTAGTCGCAGCGTTCGCGCTGGCCGCCGCCGGCGCGCTACGCGCGCAAGAGGCACACGAGCTGATCCGCGCGCGCGTCGAGCAGCTGCGCGACACCGGCGCTTTGACGATAGGCGGCGAGTCGATCGCCGCGCACACGCTGATCCCGAAGCTCTACGAGGCGCGCGCCTTCGAGCCTACCTGGCGCAGCACCCAGCAGATCGACGGCCTCCTCGAGATGATCGACCAAGGCTGGCGCGAGGGGCTCGACCCGAAGGATTACCACGTGGATGCGGTGCGCGCCGCGCGCGCCGCGTTCGAGCGGGTCGACTCGCTCACGCCCGACACCCGCGCCGATCTCGACGTGCTGCTCACGGACAGCGTGATCCGCCTGGGCTTTCATCTGCGGCTCGGCAAGAGCGACCCGGTCGCGCTCGACTCGAACTGGAACTTCAGCCGCGAGCTCGTCGGTCAGGACCCCGTCACGACGATCCAGGCCGCGATCGACGCACGCTCGATGCGCGAGTTCGCGAACGACGTGATCCCGCGGAACTTTCTGTACCGGCGCATCAAGGCCGCGCTCGCGGACTATCGCGCGATCGCCGATCGCGGCGGTTGGCAACCCGTCGATCCCGGGCCGACGCTCAAGGACGGAATGACGGACGCGCGCGTTCCGCAATTGATTCGCCGGCTCGAAGTGACCGGAGACTTCGTCGCTCCGGGCTCGGCGACTCCCGCGAGCGCGGGCGCGGGCGCGGGCGCGAAGGCCGCCCGCAACGCGGCACCTTCGGGTGCCGCGGATGCCGCGAAACCCGATTCGGTGATCGCGGCCGGCATCGCCGTCGCGGCGAGCGACGCACCGCTCGCGGCGAGCGGCGCCGGCGGCGTCGTTGCCCCCGCGGCCGCAGCCGTCGCGGCCGAGGCAGCGACCATTGCGGCGCCCTCGCCTGCCGGCGCCGCCGCGGCCGCCGCGGCTCCGGCACTGTATGCCGGCGAGGTGGTCGCCGCGGTGCAGCGCTTTCAGGCGCGCCACGGGCTCGCGCCCGACGGCAGCGTGGGTCCCGCGACGCTCGCGGCGCTCAACGTTCCTGTCGAGCAGCGAATCGACCAGCTGCGCGCGAACCTCGAGCGCGGCCGCTGGGTGATGGGCGACCTCGAGCGCGACTTCATCGTCGTGAACGTCGCGGGCTTTCGCACCTACTTCGTGCAGGACGACAAAGTCGTATGGACCACGCGGTCGCAAGTCGGGAAGCCGTACCGCGCCACGCCGATCTTCAAGGCGAAGATGACGTATGCCGTGATCAACCCGACTTGGACGGTGCCGCCCACGATCTTCCGGCAGGACATCCTGCCGCAGTTGCGCCGCAACCCTGGCTACCTCGCCACGCGCAACATCGACCTCGTCGACTCCGCGCGCGGCATAGTCGATCCCACCACGGTGGACTGGTCGAGCGGGAAGTCGTTTCCTTACACCTTCGTGCAGCGCCCCGGGCCGACGAACTCTCTTGGGCGCATCAAGTTCATGTTCCCGAACGAGCACTTCGTCTATTTGCACGACACTCCGAGCCGCGATCTGTTCGAGCAGACGAGCCGGGCGTTCAGCTCGGGCTGCATTCGGATCGAGAATCCGCTCGAGCTCGCGACGCAGCTGCTCGGCTCGAAATGGAATCGCGCGCGAATCGACCAGCAGATCGCGAGTGGCCGCACCGAGACCGTCTTTCTCGAAAAGCCGATCACGGTGATGCTGCTGTACTGGACGACCGAGGTGGACGAGCAAGGCCGCGTCGCGTTTTGGCCGGACGTGTACTCGCGCGACGCACGGCTCATCGCGGAGCTCGGCAAGCCGTTCCGCGCGCCGAGCGCGCTATAGCGCGCGACTAGCCGCTACACACGCGCGAGAACGCAACGCGCTCGCACGGCTCGGCAACGTCACGGCAGGTCGCGCAGGCCGTCGGTCAGCTCGATTAGCGTGCCCCACGGATCACGTACGAATGCGATGGAGATCTTCAAGTCCGGCACGTTGCGATACGGCACCGTGAACTCGACGCCCTTCTTCTCGAGCTCCTTGCAGAACGCCTCGAGGTCGTGCACTTCGAAACCCACGTGGTCGACCGCGCGGCCCGCCGTGCCGACGAGCGGCTCCTCGGGCAGCCAGCTGAAGAAGTTCAACATGTAGCCCACGCCCGGCAGATCGGCTCCGATGAAGAAATCGGTCTGCCCTTCGCGCAGCGTCGCGTTGAATGCCTTCATGTACCACTGCTGCATCTCGACGAACTGCTTGTTCACGAAATGCAGGTGGTGGTGCTTGATCGGCGGCGCGTTCGGCTCGTTGTTGGTCACGAGCTCCACCTTCACGCCGTCGGGGCCGATCAGGTACTCGAACATCCCGTAGGTGCCCGCGGTCGGCGGCGCGGCAGCTTGGCCCGGGCCCGGCTCGCGGCCGACGGTGCGCGTGAATCCGTTCGCGACCGCACGGGCCGCGACCGCGGCGACGTTCGGCACCGCGAAACCGATGTGATCGAACGTCGTGCCGCGCGTCGGACCGGTCGGCGCTTGCTTGCGCAGGAAGATGAACACGCCCGGGAACTCGATCGCGTCGACGCCCTGCGGACCGAACTTGAACGGCTTGCCGCCGAGCGTGTCGACCCAGAACTTCATGTGCTCGTCGATGTTCGACGCGTTCAGGTGATAGTGGCCCGCGATCACCGGCGCGTCCTTGTTGGCGAGCTGCGCCGCTGCCTGCCATCCGGGTGCCGCGATCAACAGAACGCCAAGCACGATCGCACGCCACGTCGCTTTCATTTCACTCCCCGAGCTTTGGACCGACCGCGATCGTATCACTACCGATATCCATCGCGGACCCGCCGGCGGAGCCGAACTGGGGTATCGTTCACTCGACCGCCAGGAGCGCCTTCGATGCCCATCGTCAAAGTATCGGACCTCGCCTACGCGCGGCTCCAATCGCCGAGCCTCGACGAAGCCGAAGAGTTCCTCACCGCGTTCGGCCTCGTCCGCGCCGAGCGCACGGCGGACCGGCTCTACATGCGCGGCACGGACGCGCCGCACCACATCCACGTCACACACCTCGGGCCGCCGCGATTCATCGGACTCGCGTTCTACGTCGATGACGAGGGAGAGCTCCGGCGAGCCGCCCAGGCTCCCGGCGCAAGCGCTATCGAGGCCCTAGACGAGCCCGGCGGCGGCAAACGCGTTCGGCTCATCGATCCGCTCGGCTATCCGGTCGAGGTCGTCTGCGGAATGCAGCAGCTCGAGCCGCTGCCGACACCGAATCTCGTGCTCAACACGGGGGCCGACAAGCTACGGCGCAGCGGCGAGTTTCTGCGCCTCGGGGAGCGTCGGCCTTCTCAGGTCAAGCGCATCGCTCACGCGGTGCTGATGGCGCCGAACGCGCTCGCGAAGGTCCGCTGGTATCGAGAGACGCTCGGCTTCATCGCATCCGACGACGTCTATGAAGGCTCCACCGACAACATCGTCGCGTCGTTCAACCGCTGCGACCGCGGCGAGCGCTTCGTCGACCATCACACGCTGCTCTGTTTCGAATCGCCGACCGCCGGCCTGAACCACATCTCCTTCGAGGTGCAGACGTTCGACGACCTCATGATCGGCCACGAGCATCTCAAGCAGCGCGGCAAGTATCGGCACGTCTGGGGAATCGGCCGGCATCTCCTCGGCAGCCAGATCTTCGACTATTGGGAAGACCCGTGGCGGCGGGTGCACGAGCACTGGACCGACAGCGACGCGCTGAACGCACATGCGGAACCGGGCCTGCACCCGATCGAGCGCGGGCTCAGTAACCAATGGGGCGACCCGCCGCCGCAGGAGTTCGTCAAGCACGCGGTGCGCTAGGCGGCGACTCGCGTTCGCTTACGAATCACGGAATATTCGTGTTGAAGGACGGTCGTTTTTCTCACAACTCGGCTTCACGCCTCTTGCGCTCGAACGATCCAGCCTCGATGCGGTCGCTCGCCAGTACCTGACGATCGCTAGGTCGTGGTGTAGAGCGTGAGCAAGAACAGCGCGAAGCGATAGCCGAGCACCATGACAGCGATTCCCACCGCGAGGACGGCCACGCGCGCAACCCGACCCGCGCCGCGTGCGTCGTAAACCTTGCCCGTCGCAACGTACATATACGCCGCGCACGCGAGCAGCACCGCAATGGCGAGCACGTTGTCGACCAGTTGCCACTCCGCTTCGAACCCGCTGAACCGAGCGTTGAGCCACGGAACGACGTCCGCGACGCACAGCAGCAGCAACAAGAACGAATAGAGATGGAGCGAGAATGCGGCGTGCACGCCGAACGGCCGGTGACGCCGGCGGAACAGAACCCACGGCAGTACCGCAAACGACAAGGCCATTAGAATGATCAGGGAGCGCGCGTGCAGAGTGAGCGCGCGATCGAACACCGGAGCGTATGCGTCGAGCGTTGTCCCGAGCGCTTCGAGGCGGCGCGGTACGAGCACTTGCGCCCACGTGCTCCACGGCTGCCTGCCGAGGTGAGTCTGGAGCGACGTCGAAAACACGCCCGCGCTGAACAGCGATTCGGCGGCGAAGAACAGCACGTTCGCCGTAAGGAACAGCGGCACCGGTCCGAGGTACGGCTTGCGCCGCCCCTCCAGATACGCGACGGTGAGATCGCCCGGCCGCAGCAGGCCGGCGAAGCTGCGCAACAGCTTCCCGTCGACGCTCGTAAGCGACTCGAAAACCTGCGTCGCGAGGCCCCGCAGCGTTAGCTCGCGCTCGTCGGGCGATCGCTCACCGCAGCTCGGGCAGAAGTGCGAGACGACAGCGGTCCCGCAGGTGGGACACATCCAAGTGCCAACCGTCACCGCAGCGTGGGCTCGCGCTTGTGCCAGTCGGTCGCCTGCTCGTACGCGTTCGCGAGCGCGAGCACGCGCGCCTCGCCGAGCCGCGGGCCGCTGATCTGCAACCCGATCGGCAGCCCCGAGCGCGTGAAGCCGCACGGCACGCTGATCGTCGGGAGACCGTACACGTCGAACGGCAGCGTGTTGCGGATCATGATGCTTTCGTCCGGCGGGCTCGCGAGGGATGCCTTGACCGTCGGCGGCGGACGCACGAACGTCGGCGTCACGAGCACGTCGACAGTCTCGAACAACTCGCCGATCGTGTTGCGCGCCGTGATCATGCGCCGCCGCGCCCGAATGTAGTCGTTCGAGGACACGTTCGCTCCGTTCATGATCCGCTGCAGAGTGATCGGGTCGTAGAGCGCGCGGCGCGCCGGATCCGCGACGATCTCCGCGTGGTACTCGTAGGTCTCCGCGCCGAGCACCGCGAACGAGTCGACGGGCGCAAGCTCGACGTCCGTTACGGCGCGCGTCATCCTGCGAAGCACCTCGAGCGCGCGCGCGACGGCCGCCTCGACCTCGGGATCGAGCCCCGCGAAGAACGTGCGCGGAGTGCCGATCACGAGGCCCGCGACGTCGTGGCTCAGCACGGCCGGAACCGGCGAGCGCTCGGTCGCGATGCTCACTGGATCGAGCGGATCGAAACCGACTAGCGGGCTCATCAACAGCGCGCAGTCCTCGACGCTGCGCGCGAGCGGCCCCACGTGGTCGTGCATCTCCGACAGCGGCACGATGCCGCGGATGCTCGCAAGGCCGTGCGTCGCCTTGAGCCCGACGACGCCGCAGCACGCCGCGGGAAAGCGCACGGACGCCGCGGTGTCCGTCCCGAGCGCGCCCGCGCACATGCGCGCGGCAACCGCCGCCGCCGAGCCGCCCGACGACCCGCCCGGCGTGTAGTCGAGATCCCACGGATTGCGGACCGGACCGTAGTGCGTGATCACGCACGTCCCGCCGTACGCGAACTCGTGCATGTTGAGCTTGCCGAGGAACACGGCGCCCGCGTCGCGCAGCTTGGTCACCACGGGCGCGTCCTCGGTCGGCACGCGATCCGCGTACACGGCGCTCGCGGCCGTCGTGAGGATCCCGGCGGTGTCGATGTTGTCCTTGAGGCCGAGCGGAATGCCGTGCAGCGGCCCGCGGTTGCGGCCGCTCGCGAGCTCGGCGTCGAGAGCGCGGGCCTGAGTTAGCGCCTGCTCGGCAGTCACCGTGATGTAAGCGTTCACGCGCGGATTCAAGCGCTCGATTCGGTCGAGGTACGCGCGCGTGAGATCTACGGACGACAGCTCGCGCGCCGCGATTTGCCGTCCCGCCTCCGCGATCGTGAGCGACGTGACGTCTCGGGGCTGAGCATCGGCGCCCGAGGCCGCCAGCACCGCGCCAGCCGCGGCGGCGCCTGCGATGACCTCGCGGCGCGTGATCGAGTCGGTCGGCATGGTTTCTCCCCTTCCCTCGGCGTCTTCGCGCTTTCGCCGAGGATAATCGCCCGCGGTTTTCGATACCATGGCGGGCGATGTTGGCGCTACGGTAGCCGAGTCCGGTGGAGATCTCATCATGACCTACGTTTGGGTCGCGCTCGGCGGCGCGCTCGGCAGCGTCGCGCGCTATGGTTGCGCAGGATTCGTCGCGCGGCTCGCAGGAACCTCGTTCCCTTGGGGCACGCTGCTCGTCAACGTGACGGGCTCGTTCGTGATCGGCGTGCTCGCGGCGCTGCTGACCAGCGACGGCCGGCCACTCGTTGCGGGCGACGCGCGTGCATTCCTCATGGTCGGCGTGCTCGGCGGGTTCACGACGTTCTCGTCGTTCAGCGTGGAGACGCTGACTCTCGCGCGCGGCGGCGAGTGGGCGGCGGCCGGCGGGAACGTGGTCGCATCGGTGGCGCTTTGTCTCATCGCCGTGTGGCTCGGCTACGTCGGCGCGACCGCGTTCAACCGTTGAGGACTTTCGTCGCGGTTTCGTTGCTGGTCCCCATCCGTTGCCGGTAGACTTCGCGGCGGAGAGGTGGCTGAGTGGCCGAAAGCGCTTGACTCCAAATCAAGTGTACGGGTGACCGTACCGTGGGTTCGAATCCCACCCTCTCCGCCAGTTCATAGCAAGTACGCCACTTCCAGAGCCATTCTTCTCTCTAGCCACCAACCTAGCCAGTAAAGAAAACACGCTTGCGGAGCTACGTTAGGCGAGCTTGCGCAATGCTTCGACTAGGCGCGCGCGGCGCCATTG
>Ga0190274_10002391_pt1 | contig 11066 bp, 9 predicted proteins | sample Popmic531T_FD_133002 | JGI IMG/M metagenome (GOLD analysis project Ga0190274, IMG submission 133002) | Populus adjacent soil microbial communities from riparian zone of Yellowstone River, Montana, USA - 531 T | ecosystem: Environmental > Terrestrial > Soil > Riparian zone | place: USA: Montana...
CGGGTCGCGGCCGGTCGCCGACGAGATGTCGATCAGGTGCACGAGCACCTTGGTGCGCTCGAGGTGCGCGAGAAACTTGGTGCCGAGGCCGTGACCGTCGTGCGCACCCTCGATGAGCCCGGGCACATCCGCGACGACGAACGATCGGTCGTTGCTCAGCGTCACGACGCCAAGATTTGGCGTGAGCGTCGTGAACGGGTAGTCGGCGATCTTCGGGCGCGCGGCCGAGATGCGCGCGATCATCGTGCTCTTCCCGGCGTTCGGAAATCCAACCAGGCCCACGTCTGCCAGGAGTTTGAGCCGCAGCCGCAGGCGGCGCGCCTCGCCGGGCGCGCCGTTCTCGGTCCGCCTCGGCGCGCGGTTCGTGGACGTCGCAAACGCCGCGTTTCCGCGGCCGCCACGGCCACCTCGCGCCACGAGCACCCGCTCACCGATTGTGGTGAGGTCAGCCAAGGGCACCGTCGCCTCGCCCAGCTCGTACGCTACGGTGCCTGGCGGCACCTCGAGGATGAGATCCGCGCCGTCGCTGCCCGTGCAGTTCGATCCCTCTCCGTGGCGGCCACGCTCCGCCTTGAACTCCGGATGGAATCGGTAGGTGACGAGGGTGTTCTGATGTGCACTGGCGACGAGGAAAATCGAGCCGCCCCGACCGCCGTCACCGCCGCTGGGCCCGCCGCGCGGCACCCGCATTTCGCGGCGGAAGGCCATGCAGCCGTTGCCCCCGTCGCCGGCTTGGATGTGGATGTCGACTTCGTCGACGAACATTGTGAGGAGTCTTAAGGCTCAGGACTTACGGCTCAGGGCCTGAGCCCACCAGCACTGCCGGAGGGCCTGGACACGGCCCTCGGCTCTAAGCCTTGAGCCGGTGTCGAGCCTAAGCCTTATCTGCAGGCTCGATGCTGATCATGCGCCCGTGCGCGCCGTGATCGGAGAACTTCACGCGGCCCGTCACCTTCGCGAAAAGGGTGTCGTCCTTTCCGCGTCCGACGTTGAGGCCTGGACGGAAACGGCGACCGCGCTGGCGAACCAGAATCGACCCGCCCGGCACGAGGTTGCCGTCGAATCGCTTGACGCCGAGGCGCTGCGAGTTGCTGTCGCGACCATTCCGAGAACTGCCCTGACCTTTTTTATGAGCCATGACCGACCTGTATCGCCTTCACGCGAACGCGTGTCTGCAGCGACCGATGTCCGATGGTCTTCCGGTACTGCTTGCGTCGCTTCATTTTGAAGACGCGAATCTTCTTGCCCTTGCTCTGAGCCTCCACCACGCCCGTCACCGACGCGCCGGCCACATATGGCGTGCCCGTCATGATGTCGCCGGCATCGGTCTCGAGGAGCAGCACCTTGTCGAAAGTCACTTCGGCGCCCGGCTCGACCTCCAGACGATCGACGATCAGGAGAAGACCGGGCTCGACCTTTGCCTGCCGGCCGCCAGCGTCAACGATTGCGAACATGGTGAGTCGGCTCCCAGAACAGTCGGAAACACACGGCACGCCCTTCGGGCCGTATCGGAACCTCCAAGGCTAACACCGGTCGGCGGCGCTCGGCAAGAACCCGCCCGTCAATCCTCGGGCGCGCGACTATTTCAGAAGGGTGCGGCTGCCGCGGATCTTCTGCGTGCTCAGCGTGTTGAGGACACTCGGCAGCAGCTTGTCCATCAGTTCGAAGTAGGACGACAAGGCCGGCGTATTCTGGCCGGTCGGGTATAGCGCTTCCTCGTGGTAGGTCTCCGAGTAAATCTCGGCGCCGGTCTTGCCGTCGATGAAGACGAAGCGAGGCGTCAGCGAATAGCCCTTCAAGTCCGAGTACTGCGGCACGGACCGGTACTGTTCGATGCCCTGGGGATCCACATACATCTGAGGCCGCGTGACCATACCGCTCTTCGACACCTCGGTGAACAGGACCGAGCCGGTGACGATGAGGGGGCTGTCGAACTCCAGCGCCAGCTTCTTCCAGTACTCGACGTCACTGAAGATTTGCTCGTAGGACTTCAGATCGGCCTCGGACTTGATGCGCGGGTCGCCTTTGGGATCGGCGGGTGGCGTGTTGCGGAGCTTGTCCACTTCGTCGGCGAGCGCGATCACGTCGGCTTCGATCACGCGCATGTCCTGGCGATTGCGCAACTGGCTTCGAAGCAGTCTCGCCGTTTCTGTATTTGGATCGATCGTCCGCGTGCCGCCAGCCAGGAAGCCCGCGACGAGCACACGCTGAAAGCGCGTGACGTCAATCTTTGCCTGAATCGGAATCTCGACCGGCACTTCGTAGTAGTGCGCGCAGGCTCCCGACGCGAGCGCGAAGGACAAGCTAGCGATCGCGGCGGCGGTTCTGCCGATCATAGATTTCTCGGAAAAGATCGTAGTTGTTCCGGATGAAGGTGTTGGCCGGATCGATCTCGAGCGCCTTCTCGTAGGCCTTGCGCGCGTCATCGAACCGCCCGAGTTGCTCGTAGCCGATTCCGAGGTTGTTCCACGCTTCAGCGTACGAAGGGTCCAGCTCAACCGCCTGTTGCCAGCGAAACGCGGCTTCGCGCCACAGTCCACGCTGTGCCACGGCGATGCCGAAGTCCACGTGTTCCTTCGCATCGGAACGCTTGTCCGCGAGAACAGGCGCGGCAAAGACGCCCATGGCGACGACCAGCAATGTCACGAAAAGTCGCAATCGCATGCGGTTCCGCTCCAAATATACCGCCGTACCTCAGGTCGGGCACGGCTTTTTCGCCCGCCGGATGTGGCGGAAACTGCAAGACACCTGCCGGGCTGACACAGCGAAATCTGCACGCCAGTGCGTGCGCGGGCGGCTGCGGCGACTTACGTGCCGTGGCACACGGACTGCACGGGACGTAAGCCGCTGTGCCCGGATCAGGACATCAATCGCCGGCGACGGTCGAAACACTCGTCGCGTTGTCGTTGCTTCGGCTGGGTACGGACACGGCAGTAGCTCGGTTCTTCAACGACCTGAGCCGCGGCGCCGCCGACCTTGCGCAGGATGTGCCGGCGATCGCTCGGCACATCACCAGCGCGTACGGTGCGGACACGGAGGCACGATTCGCGGAGATGCGCCATCGCGCGCGCGGCGCCCTGGCGAACGCCCGTTCGCTCGGCGTCAATGTCGTCACGGTTCTCGATGCGACATATCCCAGCCGTCTGCGAAACATCCCGGATCCGCCGATTGCGCTCTGGACGCTCGGTTGCCCCGACGCCATCAGTGGTCCGGCGGTAGCCATCGTCGGATCGCGACGCGCAACCCCGACCGGTCTCGCCGTGTCGCGGCGTCTAAGCGGTGAGCTTGCAACGGCCGGCGTCACGGTCGTCAGTGGACTGGCCCGTGGCATCGACGGCGCGGCCCATCGTGGGGCCCTCGATGCCGCTGGCCGGACAGTAGCCGTTCTCGGGAACGGGCTGGATGTTGCCTATCCCCGGGAACACCACGAGCTCATGACAGCCATCCAAGCGTTCGGCTGTGTCATCAGCGAGTTTCCGCCAGGAGCCAGGCCAGAACAGCGGCACTTTCCCCTCAGGAATCGCATCATCAGCGGGTTGAGCCTGGCCGTCGTCGTCGTCGAGGCCTCGGAGAAGAGTGGGTCGCTCATCACGGCCCGGGCGGCGCTCGAACAGGGCCGGGACGTGCTTGCGGTACCCGGCAGTGTGGCCTCAGGAACCTATCGGGGCTGCCACGCGCTCATAAAGGATGGCGCCAGACTGGTCGAGACTGTGGACGACATCCTGGAGGAGATCGGCCGGCCTCGTCACGGGCTCCTGACCAGGTCGCCGAGCGATAAGCACCGTCCTGTCAATAATTTAGACAGGTTTCTCAGAGCGGGAGAGCCGGTCAGCGTGGACGAGCTGGCCGTCAGAAGCGGTCGTCCGGCCGCCGAATGCCTGGCCGATCTGACCCTGCTCGAAGTCTCGGGCTTTGTCGCCCGGACAACGGGCGGAGGTTTTGTGAAGCTTGACGGACCTGCTACCTATATAAAGGCACAGGCCTCCGAAAAGCGGGAAGGATCAGGAATCGTAAATGGCGAAGGCTCTCGTCATCGTCGAATCGCCAGCGAAGGCGAAGACGATCAATAAATACCTCGGGCGCGACTACAAGGTCGTCGCGTCGATGGGACACGTCCGCGACCTGCCGAAGAGCAAGCTCGGCGTGAACATCGAGAACGGGTTCCAGCCCGAGTACGTCGTCCTGCCGGACCGCCAGAAGGTCATCAAGGAACTGAAAGAGCTCTCAAAGGACGTCGATGACGTCTACGTGGCTACCGACCCTGACCGGGAAGGCGAGGCCATCGGATGGCATCTGGCCGAGGAGCTCGGCGCCGGTCGGAAGGGCAAGGTCCACCGGCTGATGTTCAACGAGATCACCAAGAAGGCGATTCTCGAGGCCATCAAGCACCCGGGCGAGATCGACATGCGCATGGTTGACGCCCAGCAGGCCCGCCGTGTGCTGGATCGTCTGGTGGGTTACAAGATCAGCCCGATTCTCTGGGACAAGGTACGGCGCGGTCTGAGCGCAGGTCGAGTGCAGTCGGTCGCCCTCAAACTCATCTGCGACCGCGAGCGCGAGATCGAGGCGTTTGTCGCGGAGGAGTACTGGCACGTCACCGCCCGTCTTGCGGGAGTCAATCCTCCCGAGTTCGACGCGCGCCTGCTTCGCAAGGGCGACGCACCGATCAAGGTCGGCAACGAGCGCGAGGCGAGTGCCATCCTCGCCGACCTCGAGCGTGCGACGTTCACGGTGTCTTCGATCGCGACGAAAGAGCGGCGGCGTCACTCGGTTCCGCCGTTCATCACGAGCAAACTGCAGCAGGCGTCGCGCTTCCCGGTCAAGAAGACCATGATGGTGGCGCAGCAGCTGTACGAAGGCATTCAGCTGCCGAACGAAGAGGCGCCGGTCGGCCTGATTACCTACATGCGAACTGACTCGGTCCGCGTGGCCGATCAAGCGCTCGACGAAGTGCGCGGGCACATCGGTCAGCAGTACGGCGCCGACTACGTTCCAGAGCAGGCCAATCGATTCAAGGTCAAGACCACCGCCCAGGATGCGCACGAAGCCATTCGACCGACGTCCATGGCCTACCACCCGGACGCTGTGCGCGCGCATCTGACGCCGGACCAGTACTATCTCTACCGGCTCATCTGGAACCGGTTCGTGGCCTCGCAGATGGCCCCGGCTGTCTTCGACGACACCACGGTGGATATCACCGCGGCCGACTACCTGTTCCGCGCCAAGGGCTCCGTTCCGAAGTTTGCCGGCTGGCTGGCCGTCTATCAGGGCACCGGCGAAGCGGACGAGAGCGAGAAGACCGAGCAGAAGGCGCCGGCGCCTGGCAGTTCCGCCAGCGACTCGGACGAGGATGCCACGACAGGCGTGCTGCCGCTGCTGACCGAAGGCGAACGTCTCGAAGTGAAAGGCATTACGCCCGATCAGAAGTTCACCCAGCCGCCGCCACGCTTCAACGAAGGCTCACTCGTGAAGGCGCTCGAGGAGAACGGCATCGGCCGGCCGAGCACCTACGCGTCGATCATCAGCGTGCTGCAGGCACGAGACTACGTGATCAAGAACGACGGACGCTTCCGCCCGACGATTCTTGGCCGGCGTCTCGTCGACAAGCTCCTGCATCCTGCGTTCGACGACATCCTGGACGTCGAGTACACGGCGCGGATGGAAGACAGGCTCGACGAGATCGAAAAAGGCAAGGCGGACTACGAAGAGACGTTGTCCACCTTCTACAAGAGCTTCAAGAAAGATCTGAAGCGCGCCGAAAAGGAAATGCCGAACTTCAAGGAGGGTCAGCCCACCGGGCAGGCCTGCGACAAGTGCGGCGAGGGCGAGATGGTCGAGAAGGCCGGCAAGTTCGGCATCTTCCTCGCCTGCAGTCGCTATCCCGATTGCGACAACACCAAAGAGCTCGAGCCGGCGGAGGCCGCGACCGAGGAGCTCGACGAGACCTGCGAGAACTGCGGCCGGCCGATGGTAGCCAAGCGTGGCCGCTTCGGGATGTTCCTCGCCTGTACCGGGTATCCCGAGTGCAAGACCACGCGGAAAATCATCGCGACCAAGCAAGGCATCGCAGCCGCGAAACCGGACCAGATCCTCGACGAGAAGTGCCCGAACTGCGGCAAGAACCTCGTCATCAAGCAGGGCCGGTTCGGCGAGTTCACGGCGTGCACCGGATATCCTGAGTGCAAGTACGTCAAACAGAAGTCCACGGGCGTCGCGTGCCCGAAGGACGGCGGCGACGTCGTGGAGCGCAAGTCACGCCGCGGCAAAGTGTTCTACGGGTGCGCGAACTATCCGAAGTGCGACTTCACCTTGTGGAACAAACCGATTCTCGAGCCCTGCCCGAAGTGCGGCTGGAAGTTCCTCACTGAGAAGATCACCAAGCGCCACGGCCGGCAGCTCATCTGCGCGAACGAAGACTGCGACTACGTGCGGACTGCCGAGCTTGAAGAGGCCACCGTCGGCGCGTAGACTTCCCCCAAATCCATGCGCAAGTGGCGCCTCGTCGCGGCGTTCGTCCTGATGGCCAGCGGCCTTGCTATCGCTCGTCAGGGCGAGGCGCCGCCAGCGCCCGGATCTGCGACGCCGCTGTTTGATGGGAAGACCCTGGCCGGCTGGGACGGCAACTCGTCGATTTGGCGAGTCGAGGACGGCACGATCACCGGCGGGTCGTTGACCGAAACGGTCAAGGTCAACGAGTTCCTCGCGACGACGCGAGAATTCTCGGACTTCGTCGTACGATTCCAGATCAAGCTGACGGGCCAGGAAGGCTTCATCAACTCCGGATTCCAGATTCGGTCGCAGCGGGTTCCGAACTCCTCGGAGATGGCCGGCTACCAGTGTGATTTTGGCGATCCGAATTGGTGGGGCGCCATCTACGACGAATCACGCCGTAATCGCGTGCTCTCGCCGTCGGATATGGCCGCGCTCGGGCCCGTGCTCCGTCGTAACGACTGGAACGACTACATCATCCGCGCCGCAGGGCCGCGCATCACCACTTGGATCAACGGGCAAATGGGGACGGATTACCGCGAAACCGAGGCCTCGATTCCCCTGTCCGGGAAACTGGGCATTCAGGTGCACGGTGGTGGCAAGGCGCTCGTGCAGGTCCGCAACATCAGGATCCAGGAACTGGTTCGGCCCTGAGACGCGGATGTCGGCCCCCGCTAGCGACCAACGCTGAAGAGGCGGTCGTCGCTCCGGAAGAACAGCCGGCCGTTCGAGATGGCCGGAGACGCAATGAACCGCTCTCCCATCTCGTTGCGGGCCAGGATGTTGGGCTCGCGGGCGCCGGACTTGATCACGATGATCGCGCCAGTTTCACTGGTGAAATACACCTTGCCGTCACCGACAACTGGTGACGCAGAGAAGACAGTTCCCACACGCTGCTGCCAGACCCGCTCGCCCGTGATCGCGTCAACGGCGGTAATGCCGCCGATGTCAGTCGTCATGTAGACCAGCCCCGCATCGTAGACGAGCGACGAGATGTACGGCGCGCCGGTCGCCGCCTGCCAGACCACGTGCGAGTTGTTGACGTCGCCTCGGCCGCCGGTTCGCACCGCCATGTACGGACCGCTGCGGTAGCCGCGCGACATGTAGAGCACGCCGTCGTGGTAAGTCGGTGACGGGATCGGAAACTGATGCGGGTTGCCGACATGCCAGAGCAAGTCGCCCGTGCGCGGGTTGTACACGTCGACGCGCTGACTCGAATTGACGACGAGCTCTGGACCGGCGCTGCCGGGGACGACGAAGGGCGTGCTGTACGACTGCCGCTTCGGCCCACGATCCACGCGCCAGCGTTCGGCGCCGGTCTTCTTGTCAACAGCCAGCAGGTTCGAGGCGTTGTTGTTGTCGCAGAGCAGAATCAGGGTGTCCTCGAAGAGCGTCGGCGAGCTGCTGTGACCCCACTCGATGTCGAACGTGCCGAGGTCCTTGCCGAGGTGACGCTGCCAGAGAAGCGCGCCCGTCATGTTGAGCGCGACGAGTTGCCCATTCGAGAACCACGCGTAGACCATCGAGCCGTCGCTGACAGGACTCGAGAGCGCCATGTTGGCCTTGTCATGCGACGTAGGAATCGGCCCGATGGCTTCGGTGCGGTACTGCCAGAGACGTTTTCCACTCTGGCGGTCGTACGCCTCCACGAGGAACATGGGCTGGTCAGGTGCGTCAGTTGCGCCGCGCGCAGTGCCCATGCTGCGTTCGCCGAGCCCGTCAGGTCCCGCTCCCTGCGCCAGCCTGGGCCCCTGCCTGCTGGGAGACTTGCCGGCCTGCGACGTAACGATCACCAGATTGCCGATGACGATCGGAGACGAGACACCAACGCCGCCGAGGTCCGCGCGCCAGGCGACATTCTCCGTCGCGCTCCACGTCAGGGGCAGATTGCGCTCATCCGAGGTGCCCGTACCCTGCGGGCCGCGCCACTGCGGCCAGTTGGCCGATAGGGCGATCGGGACACCAAAGACACACACTACCGCCACAGCCAAACCACGCTTCATGCGGACCCCCTGGGAGACCGGAGTATACCGAGAGCTACGGCAACGTCGTCAGCAGGAGCCGAGCGATGTTCCCGCCCATGATCGCCTGAATCTCGACGTCGTTGAAACCGTAGACGAGGAGCGCGTCAGTGACCTCGACCAGCCCGGTCGTGTCGAAGGCTTCGGCCACGGCGCCGTCGAAATCCGACCCAAGGCCCACGTGGCTGATGCCGGCGACGTTGACCGCGTGCCGAACGGCGCGGGCGATCGAGGCGGCGTCGCTGCCGCAGGTCGCGGTCTCCCAGTAGCCGATGCCGACCACTCCGCCGTTCCTGGCGACGGCTCTCAACTGATCGTCGCTGAGGTTCCGACCGTTCGCGCAGGTTCCGACCACGCCCGTGTGTGACACGACCACGGGACGGGTGACCGTCGCGATGGCGTCATCGAACGCTTGTGGGGACGAGTGCGCGAGATCCACGACCATCCGTTTCGCTTCCAGGCGGCGCACGAGTTCCTGGCCTTTCGCGGTCAGCCCCGCCTTTGTGGTGCCTTGCGCCGACCCGCCCATGTCGTTGTCGGCAAGGTGCGTCGGCGCCATCATCCGCACACCGGCCGCAAACAACCGATCCAGATTGTCCAGATTGCCGTCGAGCGCGTGCGCACCTTCGACGCCGAGAAGGCCCGCCGTCGTGTTGAGGCCAGTTGCCCGTCGCTCAATGTAGCGGGTCAGGTCGCGAGCGGTCGCGATGACGGTGAGCTTGCCCTCAGAGCGTGCGGCGGCGTCGTTGAGCCTCGCGGCCTGGTGCAAGGCGCGTGCGGTCAAGCTCGTCCACGCCGAGATCGGCCAGCGCTGGGCGACGGCCAGCAGCGTGATGCTGTCGGTGGTGGAGTCGTTGTTCGCGAGCTGAATGTTTCTCGGGACCTTCGTCACGATCGTGAAGGCCTGTAAGGCGACGTTACCCTCGATCAATCGCGGAACGTCCACATGCCCGTTCGCCGTGCGCGTCAAAAGGTCCCGATCCCACAAGAGGGTGTCGGCATGGAGATCGGCAACGAACAACCGCTTGTGCAGCTCACGGGCTTTGGCCGACGCCTGGTAGGGCGGCGCATGGAACGCGATATTGGTACGCGCCTCGAACTGGGCGGCCAGGAAAAAGAAGAAATAGACACCGCCTGCCGAGAGCAGGACCAGCAACGCGAGGCCAACAAGTTTCTTCACGACTCGCGGAAGGTAGCACGGGTGAAGGCGTCTACAATCGCCCCATGGAGAGAAAGGCGAATCCGCTCACGCGCCGCGATTTCCTGCAGGCCTCCGCGGGAGCGGGTGCGCTCGCCGTAACGGCCGACTTCTCCCCCGGCGCCATTCAACGCCCTGGCGCGTCGCCACCCGCGATGCCGGGTGACGCGCTCACGGGTTGGTTCGACCGTCCGATGCGATGGGCCCAACTCACGCTCGTCGAGAACGATCCGGGACGCTTCGATCCGGGCTTCTGGCTCGACTACTTCGCGCGCATCCGTGCCGATGCGGCCTGCCTCAGTGCCGGCGGCATCGTCGCCTACTACCCAACCGAGATTCCGCTGCACCATCGCAGCGCGTGGCTCGGCACGACCGATCCGTTCGGCTCGCTCGTGGCTGGATGCCGGCGTCTGAACATGCACGTCATCGCGCGCACAGATCCGCACGCGGTCCGCGAGGAGGTTCGCGCGGCGCATCCGGACTGGATCTCCGTCGACGCCGACGGGCAGCCGCGACGTCATTGGGCGAATCCGGAACTGTGGGTGACGTGCGCGCTTGGCCCGTACAACTTCGATTTCATGGACGCCGTTCATCGCGAGATCGTCACGAAGTACCGTGTGGACGGTATCTTCACGAACCGCTGGGCGCCGCAAGGCGGCGTCTGCTATTGCACGCACTGTCAGGCGAATTTCAAGACGGCTTCTGGCGGCGAGATACCGCGCACGAGCGACGCACGCGACCCGCGGCGCCGGGCGTTTCTCGAGTGGCGGGTCGCCCGGCTCACCGAGCTCTGGAAGCGGTGGGATGCGTCGATTCGCGCCGTCAACCCGGAGGCGCACTTCATCCCGAACGGTCCGCCCGACTTGAAGACCGGTGGCGAGCTGGCGTCAATCCAGTTCGCCGATTTTCAAGCGCGCCGGGGTGTCACGCCGGCCTGGGTGAACGGGCGCACCGCCAAGGAATTCCGTTCGGTCATGGGAAGACGGCCGGTCGGCGGCATCTTCAGCGTGGGACTCGAGGAGCCGTATCGCTGGAAGGATTCGGTTCAGAGCGAGCCGGAGATTCGGCAATGGGTCGCGGAGGGCACGGCCAACGGCATGCGGCCGTGGTTCACGAAGTTCTCCGGTGTTCTCTACGATCGCCGCTGGTTGCCCGTCGTGGAGCGCATCTATCGCTGGCACGCGACCCACGAGCGCTATCTCCGTAACGAGTGGCCGCTCGCGCGCGTGGCGCTGCTGCAGTCCGACCAGACGGAGACCTATCATCCCGGCGTTGGACAGGGAGATCGCGCGGCCGATCACGTGCTTGGCATGTATCACGCGCTCGTTGAAGCGCGCGTGCCGTTCGAGATGGTACAC
>Ga0190274_10002392_pt1 | contig 11061 bp, 8 predicted proteins | sample Popmic531T_FD_133002 | JGI IMG/M metagenome (GOLD analysis project Ga0190274, IMG submission 133002) | Populus adjacent soil microbial communities from riparian zone of Yellowstone River, Montana, USA - 531 T | ecosystem: Environmental > Terrestrial > Soil > Riparian zone | place: USA: Montana...
AGCCAATCGAATAGAGGACGAGGAAGGTGACCACCAGGAGGCCGACACTCATCACGATGAATTGGAGGAAGTCCGTGATGAGCACGGAGAGCATGCCGCCCAGGATGGTGTAAACGGCGACGCCGACGAGTAACGCCGTCATCATGATCTCCAGATACCGCACATCCAGACCCGCAACCAGCACCAGGAACTGTCCACCGGTGCGCAAAAAGACTCCCATGTTCAGCAGGCCGCCCAGTACGATTACCACCCCTGCTGCCCAGCGTATCCGTGGGCCAAATTTCTTCTCGAACAGCTCGGGAATGGTCATGACGCCGGAGTTGCGGAGGGGCTTAATCACAAATCCAGTCAAGCCAACCACCAACATCGCGATAGCCGTCAGGATACCCGGGGTGGTCCCTGCGAACCCTTTCTCGTAGCCATTCTGGGCCGTGTACATGCAGGTGACGATGCCAAACTCGGTCGCCGCCAGCGAGGCAATTCCGAGGTAAACATCCATCTCGCGGCCAGCCACCAGAAAGTGCTCTACCTTGCCTACGTACTTACGAACCATCAGGCCGGCAATCATGGTTGCCAGGAGATAGACGCCAACTATGCTTCCGTCCAACAGCCAGTTGAAATTTGTCATTCGCTTTGCTGCCTTTCGTTTTTATCGGCCAGGCTCTAAACCGACCTTGAACAGATTCGAATCTTCGACAAAGAGACCTGCTCAACTGCGTCAATCGCCGGCGCAAAAGTACGCCGCAAGTCGATGTCGGTGCTGTTTGAGAGCGACTGCTTCACCGCGTTAGTAAAAGCGTTTTTCAGCTCTGTACCGAAGTTAATCTTACTAATACCGTGTGCGATGGTCTGGCGCAGCAATTCTTCCGGCACTCCTGAGCCGCCATGCAGAACCAAAGCAGTTTCTCCTACCGACTCTCTGATTTGGGCCAGCCGGTCAAAGTCTATTTTGACCTCACCTTTGTAAAATCCATGCGCGCTGCCGATCGCGATTGCCAGGGCGTCGACTCCCGTTTGCTTGACGAATTCCCGTGCATCTTCGGCGCGGGTGTAAAAGTCTGAGATGTCTTGTGTGGCTGCGTCATCATTGTGGGCTACGTGGCCCAATTCGCCTTCCACTGAAACACCGTGAGCGTGCGCCAGTTCAACCACTCGCCTGGTCTGCGCACAGTTTTCTGCAAAGGGAAGCTTCGAGCCGTCGAACATGACTGAAGTGTAACCGGCTTCAATACAACGCTGGGCCAGTTCATAACTCCCGCCGTGATCCAAATGCAATGCGATTGGCTCATCCGATTCCACGGCAGAAGCTCGCGCCATCGCTACTGCCAACCCGATTCCGAGGTAGTTGATGGTCGACTCGGTGGTCTGCAAAATTATCGACGCGCCAAGCTTCTTTGCCGCTCTGATATGGGCCAGCAGCGTCTCAGCGTTGTAGAAATTAAGAGCCGCTACTGCGCTTTGAGAACGGTAGGCGGCATCCAACAGCGGACGGCTCGCCACTAGTGGTCGCATTTGCGGCTCAGCGTGGGTTCGCAGCATTCAGGCGTAGTCCTCGTCAAGACGAAGGTTTGTGGGAGCGCATACATCCTTGCCTGCTGGAGTCTTGCGCCGCCACACCCTCAGGGGCCGATGCGCCAGCGAGAAACTTCTTCAGGACCTTGCCTGTGGGTTGTCCAGCAGTTCCCCCCAACTGCAACGTCGATAACGCGCCGCACGCGTTTGCAGCGCGTAGACATTCCGCCATCGGACGCTCCTGCAGGTAGGCAGAAACAAAACCCGCGGCAAATGAATCACCAGCGCCAGTTGTGTCTTTCGGGCTCACTTTGAATCCAGGCGCGGCACTGATCTGGCCATCCTTGATTGCCACAGCGCCCCGAGCCCCCAGCTTGATTACGGCGCAAGGCACCTCTTTGCTTAAAGCCTTCGCTGCTGCCCCGGCGTTGCGCGTGCGGGTCAACTGCAAGGCCTCTGTTTCATTGAGAAAAAGCAGATCGGTAAAAGCAAACACTTCGCGGATACTGTCATGCCAAAGGTGCGAAGGATCCGAGTTTGGATCAAACGACGTACTCAGCCCCAGCGCTCTGGCTTCTCGAAAGAGCTGTGGGAAAGAGCGCTGCATGCGCGTTTGGAGAAAATAAGAAGTCATATGAAGATGGCGATGACCTTCCAGCGCCGATCGCTTCACCTGTTCCGGGCCCATCGCGGCGATTGCTCCCGGATACGTGACCAACGCTCGATCTTTGCGAGTACTCAAGGAGATTGTCACTCCGGTTTTCAAGTTTTTATCCTGCGTGACCTGACGGGTTGAAACGCCTGCTTCACGAAGAGCCGCCAGACAGTAGTCTCCGAAGTCATCTGCGCCCACCATACTAATGAACGTCACTTCATGACCAAGTTTAGCTAAGCCGCAAGCAAAAATTGCGGAGGCGCTACCCAGAGCCAGCTGGAATTCAGAGGCTAAGATTTCCTCCCCCAGCTTTGGAATGGTCGAAAGTCCGGAGACCACGGCGTCGATATTTAACTCACCGATCACGATCACACGGCTTCCAGCACTTTTCTTTCTCATCGGAATGCCGCTTTCAAATGCTGTAACCTTCTTTTGATTGCTTTCGGATCGGCGGAGATTCTAATATGATGTGAAATAGAATTGCAAAAGATTTCGGGATTTGGGTAGTGCTCCATTAGTGTTTTGCTAACGAAGGAACAGTTCGAAGCGATGAAGCCAGTACCACCTCGCGGTAGCGGGCGGGTCTGGTCACGAACAAAGCCGCAAATCTAAACAAGATGCATTCCGCGAAACAGTTCCTCCATCGATCACCCACCCGCTACCGCGAGGTGGTACTGACTTCATCGCCTCCCAGTCGCACGATTCGGCAGTTTGCTGGCTAAGGAATACCGAAAAGTTTGATCTATAAAATGGATCCACTCTCCAATATTCTAACGCTCCCGGGAGCCGAACAAGAGGCGAGAGGCCTGGTCCATACTCCAAAAGAAATCTCGCAACAGCCTGATACCTGGTGGCGAACTTACGAGAGAGTATCCCAACTCTCATCTGCAGCAGGAAGTTTTCTGAAACACGCCGGCGTTTTCAACGAGCCCTCCGCCCGTCCTACAGTTTTCCTGGTAGGTGCCGGGACTTCCGATTACATTGGCAAAAGCCTTGCCACGTTGCTCCTGCGCACCTGGGAATGTGAAGTGTTTGCCGTTCCCAGCACTGAACTGATCACCTGTTTGGAAGATTCATTGATTAAAGGAAAGTCGTATTTGTGGATTTCCTTCTCTCGCTCCGGCGACAGTTCCGAAGGAGTTGCCGTGCTTCAGTTGGCGCTGGCTAACCATCCTCAGATTAATCACATTGTAGTCTGCTGCAATAGCGAAGGCCGGATGGCGTGTATCGTTAGTGATCAAGGCAACGTATGCCGGCTCATTCTTGACGACGAGGTAAACGATCGGGGCCTGGCAATGACCAGTTCCTTTTCGAACATGGTGATTGCTGGTCAGTGCCTGGCCCACATTCAGGACCTTACAGCGTATGACTCGACTCTGAAGGAGTTGGTTGCGGCGGGGCGAAACTTTCTGCAGCGGGCCGCAGATTTGTCAGAACAAGTGGTTGCCGAGGGCTTTTCGAAGGTTTGTTTCCTGGGCAGTGGGGCTTTGCAGGCTGTCGCTACGGAATCAGCGCTGAAAGTGTTGGAACTGACCGCCGGGCAAATCGTTACCTTGAGCGAATCGTTTCTGGGAGTCAGGCATGGTCCAATGTCTGCACTCGATAGTGAGACCCTAGTGGTTGGTTTTGTTTCCGGAGATGAGCGACGGCGGTCTTACGAACTGGATGTATTGGAGGAGATTCGCAACAAGAATCTGGCCAAAAGCATTTTGGTAATTGCGACGTGGGTCACGCCGGAAGACGAAGAAAGGCTGGCAAAGATTGGGCGAATGGTGACGCTCGACACCGCCGCCGCCGACTATTACCGCCCACCAGTGGACGTTATTGTCGGCCAGCTTCTCGGCCTCTTCTCATCGATCAAATTAGGATTCAAACCGGATGCGCCCAGTCCCGGCGGAGTCATTAATCGCGTGGTCTCGCAGGTCAGGATTTACTAAGCTGAATTTGTGTAAGCGTTGAATGGAACTTCGGAGTAGAGTCGGTTCGCGTTATTTCGTGAGATTTGGTGTGATTTAGTGGATCGTTCTCTCTTACAGTCGGGGTACTACGATCCACGAAATCACACCAAATCTCACGAAACAACACGAACGTTTTTGTTTTGCTGGAGTTCTTCTTTGGCAGAACTGGAGGCTGTGCCAGCCGCAAAAAAGTAAAGGCTAAACCAGAATTAGATCGATACCACGTGCGCGAAGTTCAGCCTGAGTGTCCGCTGTTAGCGCATCGTCGGTGATAATTTTGTTGATTGCGGAGAGCGGAACGATACGCGATAGGCTTCGCTTTCCAAACTTGCTCGAGTCGGCGACCAGGATCGTCTCGGTCGAAATCTGAACCATCGCTTGATTCACTTTAGACTCTTCCGGATTAGGGGTGCTGAGACCGAAGTCGAGATCAAAAGCGTCGACGGCCAGAAACAGTTTGTCCGCCGAGAGCTGCGCTAGCATCTCCTCTGCGAAGTGACCGACCGCGGAGTATGAATTCTGGCGCACCATTCCGCCCAGCAGTACCAACCGAACACCCTTTGCTCCTAACAGCTCCATTGCCACATTAATGCCGTTAGTAATCACCGTGAGGTCTTTCCTGTCCTTGATGTGTTTGGCAATGTGCTGGGTGGTGGTGCCTGAATCGAGGATGATTGACTCGCCATCCTTGATCAATGCCGCGGCCGCGGCGCCAATGCGCTGTTTTTCGTCGGCGCGTAGAGCAGCCTTCACTTGAAGCGAAGCGTCGACACTGACGTTCTCAATCCGGACGGCTCCGCCGTGTGCCCGTCGAACGAGGCCACGTTTGTGGAGATCCTTGAGGTCGTTGCGAATGGTGACTTGAGAGATTCGGAAGAGACGGCTCAGTTCGCCTACTTCGACCTTTCCGCGCTGGTCGACCAGTTCCAGAATCCTGGCTTGGCGCTCCAAATTCAGCATACGCTTCTCACTTTCAGAGGCATCCGATTCCCGAGACCATATTCGTTTGCGTCTTGAACTCCTGTCAAGACGGGTCGGAATGAAATCGACAGGAATCGAAATCAAGTGAAAGTGGCGTGCAGGTTTGTCCGGCGCTTAGACGTGACATTTCGTGGGATTTCTTTCGTGTGATTTCGTGGATCGTATAGCCCCAATCAGAGAAAAACGGATCCACGAAATCACACGAAAGAAATCACACGAAAGAGCGGCTCAACTTCTCAGTTCTCTGCGCTCCAATTCATGGCGTAGTAAACAGCGCCGAGGGTCCCTGCTATGTCGCCCAATGCAGCTGGAATAATTTGAACGCGGTGTCCCTGCGGTCGCCACTCGATCGACGTCATGAAGCCTGCCAGCGGTTCAAAGAGTGCGGATCCTGCTTGGGCAATCCCGCCGCCGATAATGATAACTTCCGGGTCGAGCGCATTTACGATCGAGGTTATTCCGGCTGCCAGGTCATAGACCGATCGCAGCCAGATTTCACTGGCCTTCGGATCGCCACTTAGATGGGCCGCGACTAGTTCCCGCGTCGAAGTAAACTGTCCGCCTGAGCGCTCGGGGAGTGTGGAGTTTCCAATTGTTAATTCGAGGCTTCCGGGTGTGCCGACGATATCGGGCCGGCCATCCGGGTTCAAGCTAATGTGTCCGAGGTGACCTGCCCGCCCGATGTGTCCTTTATATAACCGGCCATCAGCCAGGATTGCTCCGCCAACACCGGTGCCGAGCGTTAGCAACACAGCGTCCCGATAGCCTCTGGCCGCACCCACCCATGCTTCACCCAGGAGGGCTGCATGAGCATCATTTAAAACCGGGACAGGATGCGACGTCTGTAAAGCCTCTGTCCAGGCGAGTCCTTCAAGTCCCCGGAGCTTACCTGGCATGCTGGCGATAGATAGGCTATCGCGTGCCGCCAGGCCCGGAGCAGCCAGACCTATCCAGCGCGCAGATTCTCGTGTCTCCTCAATTTCTTTGATCCGGTGTCTAATAGTTTCGACCCAGGAGACTGGAGAATTAGCTTCTGTTTCGCAAGTCGACCGATCCAGCACTTCGCCTGCTTCTGAGACGGCAACGATCTTTATATTTGTTCCGCCGAGATCGATTCCGATTCCATAAGGCATTTATTTTTTGCACCTGGCTAGAAAAGGGGAAGGGGTAAAGGGTCAAGGGAAATTAGATGAATGTTTACCCTTTACCCTTGTCCCTTTCCCCCTTCTTCTATTTAATCCGTTCCTGGATTAACCCGAAAACTGCTTCGGCTATCTGGCTGACCTGTTCTTGCGTTTCGGCTTCAGCTGATACTCGTATGATTGGTTCGGTGTTTGACCCGCGCACGTGGAGCCATCCGTGAGGAAGACTGACCTTGACCCCGTCGGTTAGATCCATGGGAGCACCAGCGTAGAGTTGCCGGACCATCTTTAACACGTCTGCGATCTTATGCGAAGGGCAGGTCACTTTCTTCTTTAGCATCAGCAAGTGGGGAAGCTCTGACAGGATTGCCGAGAGTGGGCGCCGCTCCCGGGCAAGTAAATGAAGGATCAGAGCCATGCCGACCAGGCTATCGCGGGCAAAGTTAATCCTGGGATAAATGACTCCACCATTGCCTTCGCCGCCAATCACCGCGCTCGCTCGTTGCATTCGCTCGGTCACGTTGGCCTCGCCAATTCTGGTGCGGTAGAGGGGACAGTCAAAGCGTTTGACCACAAAGTCTAAAGCATGGGTAGTTGAAAGATTAGCGACTACCGGACCGGGTTCCTCACCGAGAACGTGCAGGGTGGCGAGCACAAGTGTGTAGTCCTCACCAATGGGGACACCTTTTTCGGAAACGATTGCCAGCCGATCGGCGTCCATGTCCTGAGCAAAGCCTATGTCTGCCCGATGCTCTTTAACCGCGGCACAGAGATCCCCAAGGTTCTCCGGGAGCGGTTCGGCGCCGCGAGGGAATTGCCCATTGGGTTGATCGTTGATCGTGAACACCTCGGCCCCAAGTTGTTCGAGTAGTTTAGGCCCGACGAGCGAGCCGGCGCCGTTGCAGGCGTCAAGCACGACGCGCAGGGGTGGCGATCCGGACGGTAACGGCCCGAGCACATCAAGGATCGCTTTGATGTGTATGTCCGTGGCGCCATCCGCGGCCTCCACTCCGCGCATCTCGGCTCCAACCACTTTCGTGTACTCCCCTTGATGGTAGATATCCAGCATCTCGCGCGCCGAACTTGCGCCCAGAAATAATCCGTCAGGACCGACGAACTTCAGTGCGTTCCACTCGGCAGGATTGTGGCTGGCTGTGATCGCAAGTCCGCCCAGTGCACCGTAGCGGCGCACCATCAGCTGTATCGTCGGAACGGGGCACATTCCGACGTCGATGACGCGACATCCGGTAGAAAGCAAGCCCGCGATGACGGCCTGTTTGACCATCTCGCCAGACGTTCTTGGATCGCGCCCAATGACGATGGCGCCTGAGCCAACATAGGTACCAAAGGCCTGAGCAAACCTGGTCAGCAGCGTGGGCGACAGTGAATCGCCGATGACGCCGCGGACACCGGAAATGCTGATCTTGAGAGTTGGGATGGCGCGCATGCTCTTATTTTAGGGCGGTTCAGTGTCAATGAGGTCAGTACCACCTCGCGGTAGCGGGTGGGTCGGACGATTGCCGATTGCCAATTGCAGATTGCCGATTGGTTAGGATTAATCGCCGACAACTACAGTGCTTGGAGCCTAGATCAAAATCGCCAATCGAAAATCGGCAATTGGCAATCCGCTGACCCACCCGCTACCGCGAGGTGGTACTGACTTCATTGTCTCGTTGGAACTCGCCAAGCAATCACTTTCTTATCCTGTCGCGGGCCCACTCTAACAACTGCCGCGCCTGTGCACCATCTTCCGCTTCGACGATTAAGCGGATCATCGATTCCGTGTTTGAAACGCGCGCGTGCACCCAACCGTCCGGCAACGTTACTTTTATCCCGTCCGTCAGATCGTAAGCTAGTTGCTCCTGCTCGACGATAAGACGGAAAGTCTGCAGGATTGAATAGAGACGACTTGGCTCAAGTTGAATGTTGTGTTTGATCATGGTGAGCCGGGGCAGCTGGTCCACTAATTCCGACACGCGTTGTTCCCCACGGGCCAGTTGCTCCAGGATAAGTCCGATGGCCGCCGCGCTGTCGTGGGTGGCATGCACTTCCGGAACCGCGATCCCGCCGCTGCCTTCGCCGCCGAGGACAGCCTCCTGCTCCAACATCGCTTCTGAAATATAGGCCTGCCCGACGGGAGTGCGGACCACGGTAGCGCCATATCGCGCCGCAATCCGGTCCACCGCGCTACTGGTAGAGACATTTGTGACGATGGTGCCGACCCGTTGCTGCAATCGCATTTCGGTGGCCAATGCCAGCGTCAACTCTTCCGAAAGTGGCTCACCCTTATCCGTAACGATGCCGAGTCGCTCACCATCGGCATCGTGTGCAAATCCGATGTCGGCGTGGCCGGCCTTAACCACTGCTCGCAGCTGGGCCATGGTTTCAGGCTTGGGTTCAGGAGAATGGGGAAAGGGAGCCGACGGTTCGTCGTTAAGGGCCAATACTTCGCAGCCAAGTTCTGCCAGCCAGCGCGGAATAAGACGGGCACATGCACCGTTGCAACAATCCACTGCCACGGTCAGGCGTCGCGCTCGGATGGCTGCGACATCGAAAGCGGCCTTAAGTTTTTCAATGTGGTGGGGTGTGGCGTCGTGCTTATCAATGCTGGTGTGAATTCTATCCCAACCGGTTTTAGCAAATTCCCCTTGATGATAGATATCGAGCAGTTCCTCACCCTGGGTTGAGTTCAGATAGAGCCCGTCCCCCCTAACAAACTTGAGTGCATTCCATTGTTGAGGGTTGTGGCCGGCGGTGATGGCGATACCCCCGACGGCTCCCAGTTCGGTGATTGCCAGCTGCATGCTCGGCGTGGTGCAGATGTCCAGATCAATAACTTCGCAGCCGGCCGCCAGTAGACCAGCGCTGACTGCCGCCTGGACCATGGGCCCTGAAGGACGCGTGTCTCGACAAACAAGAATTCGACCACTGTCCATGTAGGTGCCGAATGCCTGGGCAAACTCCACCACCAATTCAGGGGTGAACGATTGACCCACTACGCCGCGTACGCCAGTAATTCCGATCTTGAGTAGCTTCATAAGTCTAAATATCTCGCGGGACCGAGATCTGCTGTGGCAGGAAGTCAGTACCACCTCGCGGTAGCGGGTGGGTCGGCCGTTGCAAATTGCCGACTTTTGATTTAACCACTCCTTTAGACTATCGTCCGACCCACCCGCTACCGCGAGGTGGTACCGACTTCATCTCCCCATCTTACGCGTTTTGCGCTCGCCTCCCGGAGTCGCGAATCAAAAGAAGAACAAGAACCATCCCGGCCAGCGGGACCAGGCTGGCGGCGATAAGAATTGGTTCGAAAGAATAGCGGTCAGAGACATAGCCGATCAAATAGGTTGAAATGATTGTCCCCAGTCCCGCCCCAGTTCCGCTCATCCCACTAACCGTCGCGACCGATTCGCTGCGATAAAGGTCAGAAGGTAAAACGAGCGCCATGGTCGAGAACGACGCGTACGCGAAAGTCGAGATAGCAAATAGACCGGCGAGCGCGAAGAGGTTTGAGGTAAAAACGGTCGGGATCAGTAGCGCCATCCCCAGCCCGCCAAAAATTACGATCGCCTTGCGCGCGCGCAGGACGGGCCACCCGCGACGGATGAGCCAACTGGACATACCACCGCCGAAGAAGTTACCCAGGTCTGCTGCCACAAAAGGAATCCAGAACGCCAACAGACCTTGTTCCGGATTTATGCCTTTAGCAACCAGGTAGATCGCGAACCAGTCGGTAATGAAGAACCAGATTGGATCGGTCATCGTGCGGGCGGCGATGATGCCCCATGTTTGCGGAAGCCGTAACAGATCCTTCCACGCCAGACGCGGACCAGAGTGTCCTTCTGCGGAAGCATGGTCTTCACGGTCCGCCAATATCATTTTCCGTTCATCCTCGCTGATGCGGGGGTGTTCTTCGGGCGTGTAGTAAAGCCACCGCCAGGCAATTAACCAAAAAAATCCGAGCGTACCGGTAACGATGAAGGTCGGTCGCCAACCTCCGAAATACTTGTATAAGCCAATGACCATGAGCGGTGCGATCGCTCCCCCAATTGACGAGCCGCTATCGAAGAGCGCAACGGCCCAACCGCGTTCCCGCTTCGGGAACCACTCGGAGACCGCCTTTGTGGCCGCGGGCCAGTTTGCCGATTCCCCGGCACCCAGCAGGAAGCGAAAGCCGGCAAAACTACGCAAGCCAACGGCGAGCGAAGTGAGCATCGCGGCGATTGAATACCAGATAACCGTAATCGTGAGCCCTTTGCGCGTGCCAACCCGATCAATGATGCGGCCAGAGACTGTCTGACCGATTGAGTAGGCAACCCGAAAGGCAATGATAATCAGAGCAAATTGTTCGTTGTTCCAGTGATACTCGATCTTGAGGTAAGGACCAAGCACGGAAAGGGTCTGGCGATCGATGTAGTTAATGACGGTAGAAGCAAACAGCAAACCACCAATCCACCAGCGCAAGTGTTTGATAGGCCGACGGCCGATGCCAGTTTTTTGTTCAGCCATTATTCTTCCTTCCAGGACAAGGTTTTATCCCGGCTCAGAACAAATACGATCCACGAAGCCATACGAAGCAGCACGAAGTTTTAAACTTGATTGGAGTCACTCGTGTTATTTCGTGGATCGTTTTGCGCAGCCAATTCCGAGATGAACTGTTCGCACCGGGCGACGTCTTCCAGTTTCTTGATTCCCTGTTCCTCACGTCCATCAGCAATTGGACATGCGAAAACGCTAGTTTCACGAGTGGCGAAGAAGTTGATCAACTCGTTTGGAAAACCGAGTTCACCGCTGGGGCGCCGGTAACGTCGCT
>Ga0190274_10002393_pt1 | contig 11057 bp, 7 predicted proteins | sample Popmic531T_FD_133002 | JGI IMG/M metagenome (GOLD analysis project Ga0190274, IMG submission 133002) | Populus adjacent soil microbial communities from riparian zone of Yellowstone River, Montana, USA - 531 T | ecosystem: Environmental > Terrestrial > Soil > Riparian zone | place: USA: Montana...
CTTCGCCCGGAACGCCACGCACCATCCCATTCGAATAGCGAGACCTTCAATGATCGACCGAAAGGCAGTCATGCGCACCCCTTCATTAATCGCGTTCACCGGGCTGCTCGCGGCGACACCCGCGCTGCAAGCGCAGAACGGTGACGTCGACGCCGTCGACACGGTGGTCGTCCTCGGCACCGCGCGGCAGGACACGACGGCGCTCACGAGCACCGCGCCCGTTGACGTCATCAGTCTCGAGCAACTGCAAGGCACAGGCGCCGTAACGATCAACCAGGCACTGTCGCGCCTGCATCCCTCGTTCAACTTCCCGCAAGGACAGAACGCCGTGAAAGGGCAAGGCGTGCGCGCAGCATCGCTGCGCGGCGTCGGACCCGCCTATACGTTGATTCTCGTGAACGGCAAACGCCGCAACGTGTCCGCGCAGCTCTCGGGAACCGACCCCTGGCCCGCGGCGCAAGTCGTGGATATCAACGTGATCCCGGTCAGCGCTGTGCAGCGTGTCGAGGTGCTACGCGACGGCGCGGCCGCGCAATATGGCTCCGACGCGATCGCGGGTGTCATCAACATCGTGCTGAAAGACACGCCGTCCGGCGGCGAGGTCGTCACCAACGTCGGGCAATACAGCGACGGCGGGGGATTCACGCGCGCAGTGAACGGCTGGACCGGCCTGTCGCTGCGCGACAAAGGATTCGTCGACATCAGCGCCGACTTGCTGAAGAACGACAACGTCGACCGCAGCGAAGCCGATTGGCGGCAGCTGTTCCCCAACGGCGATCCGCGCAACGTCACATTCGACAAGAAATACGGGCAATGGGGCCAGCAGGCGCGCGAACACTTCAGCACGCTCGTCAACGCTGGCTACCAGCTCGGCGACAACGTCGACCTCTACGCGTGGGCCAACTACGCGCACAAGGAGGGGCTGAACTACGTGAATCCCGAGCGCATCGTCAAGGCCGTGACGAGCACCGCGAGCGTAACCGACGGCACGCGGATCTCCGAGACGGCGGTGCTCGGCGTCTATCCCGATATCTATCAGCCGAACATGACCTACACGGCGGAAGATGCGGCCGCCGTGGCAGGCGTGCGCGTCGCGACCGGCGCGGTTGGCTCGCTGGATACAGCCGTGTCGTTTGGCGAGAACGAGACCGGCCGGAATACGTTCAATACCATCAACCCAAGCTGGGGCGAAACGAGCCCGACATCCTTCTATCTCGGCTCGTGGAAGAACAGGACCACGGCGGTTACTTCGGACTACACGCGCGACCTCCGCGCGGCTGCACTCTCGTCGCTCGTGTTCTCGACCGGCGCGCTCTACCGCCACGAAGTCTGGGGCACGGCCGATCTCGGCGATCCGCTCGGCTACGACAGCGGCCCGCTGGGCGGGCGTACGGTCGCGTCGCTGTACGGGGCGGGCGGCATCTATCAGCAGTACGCCGCGCAATTTCCCGGCGTGGACTTCGCCACCGACACCTCGCGGATTCCGGCGACCGGCTCCTCGACCGGCGGCATTCGGGCAGAGGACGCGGGCTCAATCGAGCGCGACGTCAGGGGCGCCTACGTCGGCATCGACGCGGCCTTTTCCGAGCGGCTCGACTTCGGCGCGACCGCGCGTTACGAGGACTACTCCGACTTCGGCTCGACGAGCAACTACCGGCTCACTGCACGCTACGAGATCACTCCGCAGCTTGCGCTGCGAGGCACCGCGAGCACCGGCTTCCACGCGCCGAGCCTCGCTCAGCTCGGCAATCAATCGAGCGGCTACACGAGCAACTGGAGCAACAGCGGCACCGGCGTGTTCGCGCCCGGCCGAACCCGCGTCTTTCGAACGACGGACCCGGTGGCCGCGGCATTCGGCGCGAAGCCGCTCGATCCGGAGGAATCGACGACGTTGTCCCTCGGCGCGGTCATCCGCCCGGACAACACGAGCTCGGTCACGATCGACGCGTATCGACTGGGCATCGACGAGGTGATTCAAGTTTCCGAGACGCTGCAGGGCCCGACAGTGACAGCCGCGTTCAACGCGGCGGGGCTCGCCGGTTATACGCAAGCCTCGTACTACCTGAACGCTTGGGACTCGACGACCAAGGGCATCGATATCGTCGGCCGCAAGCAGTTTCGGTTGCAGAACGGCGCGCTCGATTTCACGGCGGCCACGAGCTTCCTCGACACCGAGGTCGACAACGTCAATCGCGAGGTGGATGTCGGCGGAACACCGATCGTCGCGATCCGCAACGCCAAAGTGCGCGACGCCGAGACCGGCACGCCGAAGAACAAGATCATCCTGAGCAGCCGCTACACGCTCGAGTCGTGGGCCGTCGACGCAACGATCACGCGTTACAGCAAGTACCGCTACAACGTCGGCGACGTGGCCGACGTCGCCGCAGCAAACGGCAACGTCGATCAGGAGTTCTCGCCGGAAGCGTATCTCGATCTCGGTGTGCGCTATCAGAGCCCGGGCGCGTGGCACGTCGACGCGCTCGTTCTGAACGTGCTGAACGACTACCCGGACGAGTACGTGAATGGTAACCGCGCGAGCGGCATCAACCCCTACTCGTTCATCGCGCCGAACGGCGCCGCCGGCCGCTTCGTGCAGGGCAGCGTCACGTTCAACTTCTGAGACGGAGCCGCGCCGTGACCACACGACGTCGATTCATGGCGGCCGCATTGGCTGTCGCGGCGACCGTGCGACAACACGCGCGAGCGGCTCGCGGCCAAGGGCATCGCCTGACGGTTGTGCCGGCACGCATCGCCACATAGGTCATTCGAGTCATCATTGGAGGAAAAGTCATGTCGAGCTCATCGCAAACTTCATCCGCGCTGCCGCGGACCGCGCTCTGGGTGCTGCTCACGAGCGCGACGCTGGTTGGCGCCGTTCCAGCGGCCGCTCATCACGCGTTCGCGGCGGAGTTCGACGCGAGCCAACCGCTCGACCTCGATGGCACCGTGACGAAGGTCAAATGGGTCAACCCGCATAGTTGGCTCTATTTCGACGTCGTCGATGCGAGCGGCACCGTGACCAATTGGGGCGTCGAGTTCGGCACGCCGACTGGCCTCGCGCGGCTCGGTCTCACGAAGGCGGACGTCGCGGCCGGTACGCCGGTGCACATCAAAGGCTATCGCTCGAAGAACGGCGGCGCGTTCGGATATTCGGTCACCGTGACGCTTCCCGACGGGCGCAAGTTCCAAACGGGCGGCGCGCAGGACGCACCCCCGGCCGGTGCGACCGCCAGCGCTCCGTAGCAATCGGGAGAACTAGAATATGCGTACGATCCTGTTATTGGCCGCCTTCCTCGCCGCGTCTGCCGTGGACTCTGCCGCGCTCGCGGCCGCCCCCGGGACGAAGATTCCGCGCCTGCCGAGCGGCAAGCCCGATTTCTCGGGCATTTGGCAAACGACGAGCGCAGCAGACTTCGATCTCGAGCCGCATTCGGCGCGCAAAGATGCGCAGCCCGGCCCCGGCATCGTCGAGGGCGACGTGATTCCATACCTACCGGCCGCATTGGAGCGTAAGAAAAAGAACTTCGACAGCCGGCTCACCGCCGATCCGCGGGTCAAGTGCTGGACTCTTGGTACGCCGCGCGGCGTCTACTATCCCGAGCCGTTTCAGATCCTGCAGCGCGACCGTGACCTCACGCTCGTGTTCCAGTTCGGCAATTCCGTGCGCACGATCCACACCAACGGCACGCGACATCCCATCGAAACGGACAACGAGTTTTGGCTCGGCGACTCGCGCGGCCGTTGGGACGGCGATACGCTCGTCGTCGACGTCACCGACTTCAACGACGAGACCTGGCTCGATCGCGCAGGCAACTTCCACAGCACGAAGCTGCATGTCGTCGAGCGTTGGACGTTTCTCGACCCGGACACGCTCGAGTACGCGGCGACGCTCGAGGACCCCGACGTATTCAGCCGCCCGTGGAAGATCAACGTGATCTTGAACAGGCACCGCGAGAAGAACTTTCAGCTGATCGAGGACTATTGCTACACGCTCGATTACGACCAGTACTACCCGGAGCCCACCACCAACGCCGCCGAGCCGGAGGCGACCGACCGCGCCGCAGCCGTGCGCCCGGCTTCACCGTGATTTCTCGGAGAACGACACACATGAAGGACAACCACCGCTCCCGCACGAATGCACTGCACGCAGTCGTCGCGTTACTGCCGATCGTGGCCGGAACGTTGGCGCCGGCTTTGGTCTCGGCGCAGACAGCCTCCACTCGCATCTCAGCAGGCACAGGCATCCAGCGTGAGAAAGTCGTCATCCCGATCGCCGAAGGCAAGTGGACCGGACCGCGCACGTCGGACGGCCAGCCTGACATCGCCGGGCACTGGTCGAACCCGATCGCGAATCAAAATAACTGGACCGACCCGCAAGGGGGCGTACCGGGTGATCCCGCGCGGCCCAACGGGCCCGCGGGCAAACGCGAGGACCGCGCGCCAAGCCGCGTGAGCGATCCGCCGGACGGCCAAGTGCCGTTCCAGCCGTGGGCGCGCGCGAAGCAACAGGAGTTTCTCGCGTACTTCCACAATCCCGTGCGCCCCGAGTACATCGAGCCGTTTGCACGTTGCGCGCCGGGCGGCGTGCCGAAATCGTTCGTTTGGCACGGTTACGAGGTCCGCCAATATCCGGGCTACATCGTGTTCTTGTTCAACTCGGGCACGCGGATCATCCATCTCGACGGCAAGCCGCATCTGCCGGCGAGCATCAAGCTCTGGAATGCGGACTCGCGCGGCCACTGGGAAGGCAACACGCTCGTAGTCGACGTGACCAACAACAACGCAAAGGCGCGTTTCGGCAGAACGGGCGAGTTCGCGAGCGAGAACGTGCACATCACGGAGCGCTACGTCTTCTCGCCCGATGGCAAGCGCTATAACTACGTTGCGACCATCGAGGACCCGACGGTGTACACGCGGCCTTGGACGGCGACGATTCCCGCACGCAAGTACACGGAGCGCGACGAGACCGACGGCTGGCACTACGAGGTCTATCCTGCAAACCACGATGGCAACGAGCCGATCGACGAAGCCTACGAGCGCATCTGCGTCGAGAACAACGGCGGGTTCGGCAACGTGGCCGTTACGACCAGCAACGCGCACTAGCTCCGCTCTAGCGAAAGCGCGCTTATTGCCGTTCTTCGCAAGCGAGATGTTCATACCGCGGTTGAACGAGCTCGCGGAACAGCACCGCTCGATCAACATTCGGTGTCACGTAGTTGCTGCCGTCGTGCCTGCGAGCGGCGCTGTCCGCTAACTTGAGCGATCGCGCACATTGCGCACCGTTGCGCGGCGCAACGAACGCACCCTGCTCGCCTAGCGACTGACGCGCCGTCGAAATAGCGCGAGAGGCGCGCGCCTCGCGCCTCGCGCACGTCATCGAGTCGCATTCCTGGTTGCGCAAATCGCGGCGCGGCGGAATCAACATTTCGGTCGCATGCGAGTGACAAATTCGTCATAGCGTGTGCCGGAAGTTTCAAAGAAGGAAAAACTATTTCTCGCGTCGTGGTCTCGCGTCTAGCCTGCGCCGCATTCGGTGTTCAACAGCACGCGAGTGCACGCGAATGTCGCCACGTTTACAAGGGAGCAGCTCCATGGACAATCGTTTCAGCGCCGCGCTAGTCGGCATCTTCGCAATCGGCATACTGCCCGCGGAGGCACAGGAGGCATCGTCTGAGACGCTCGCTGCAAACGCTGCGGGCATCGAAGAGCTCGTCGTCGTGCGCTCGCGCAACCGGCTCGAGCCGCTGCACGACGTGCCGATCTCGATCTCGGTCGTGAACGGCCCGGAGCTCGAGCGCGAGAACGCGCTCGATCTCGGCGACATCACGAAACGCGCCGCGAACGTCACGTGGAACACCGGCAACCCGCGCCAGGGCAGCCTTTCGATCCGCGGCGTCGGCAAGCAAGGTCAAACCGACGCGCAAGATCCAAGCGTCGGCGTAATCGTCGACGGCGTGAACTACGCATACAACGCGCTGTCGTTCTACGACTTCACGGATGTCGAAACCGTCGAGGTGACACGCGGTCCGCAGGGCACACTGCTCGGCAAGAACACGACCATGGGCGTGGTGAACGTCACGACGAAGCGACCGACGTTCGATCCCGACTTCAACTATTCGGTCACGGTTGGCGAGCAAAACACGGTGATCGGCGCGGCCGCGGGCGGCGGACCGATCGTCGACGACCTGCTCGCGTGGCGCGGCACGTTCTACGTCGACAAGCAGACCGGCGCCTTCGAGAACCTCTACGACAACGGCGCACGCAGCTATACAGACAAGAATAGGATGTACGGCCGGGCGCAGTTCCTGTACACACCGACCGAGAATTTCAGCGCGAGGTTCGCCATCGAGGTGGCGCCACGCTCGGGCGAGAACACTAACGGGCTGACGTTCTATAAGGAGCTACCCCCGTTCTACTCGAACGGCACAGCGGTCAATCTCAACAACGATCCGTCCACGAAGCTTGCGCGGCGCTGGTTCACCCAACAGAGCGACTACACCTTCCTCGACGACTTCGTGGGCGCCGGCGAACAGGGTGCGACGAACAACGACAATCAACGCGCGCTCGTGACCGGCACGAACGGCGCGTCGGCGTGGCTCGATTGGGACGTCGGTGCGTTCACATTGACGTCTATCACGGCCGCCAAGACCTACTACTTCGACGCGCGCAACGACGAGGGCACGCCGTTCGATATCACGCTGAACTCGAACACGACGGTGCACTACGAGCAACAATCGCAGGAGTTTCGCGTCAGCTCTGCAACTGGCGGTCTCGTCGACTACCAGGCTGGCGTGTTCCTGCTCAACTCGCAGAATCGCGTGAACTCGAAGCAGGAGTGGGGCTCGGACGCGGGTGCATGGTTCGCGACCGCTCCCCAATATACGGCGCTCGATCGCAATACAAGCGGCCGCTCACTGATGCAGAGCTCGCTCGAGCGTGCGTTTCGTCTTCGCACCGACGATATCGACAACAAGAGCGCCGCAGTCTTCGGTCAAACGAACTGGCACTTCGGCGAGCGTACGACGCTGACGACGGGTCTCCGCTTCACGCGTGACGACCGGACGAACCGCAGCAACAACCTCATGACGACCGATGGCTACGGCGCGGAGCTCGACCCAGTCGCGATCAACAATATCGCGCTCGGCGGCTTCGCGTCGAACGCGACGACGGGCGCGCTGCTCGCGGGTAACTCTGCTGAGCAGCTCGCACTCGCCGACCGGCTCGCCGAAAAATACTTCGGTGCCACGATCACGGCTACGCCAGGGCAAGCCTACGGGGCTCTCACGACGGCACAATTGCAGCAGGTGGCTGCGGCCAAAACGCTTCGTCAAACCCAAATCGGGGTGCTCTGGGACACGGCGGAAGGTGTGCCGTTCAAGGAGACGCAGCCCGCGTATGTCGTGAGCCCGAGCTACCGGATCAACGACAACCTGAACCTCTACGCGTCGTGGCAGTACGGCGAGAAAGCCGGTATCTCGCAATTCACGAACGGCCTACCGAACAATGCGCTGCCCGAGAGGAACACCGCGTACGAGATCGGCCTGAAGTCCTTCCTCGCGAACCGGACGCTTGTTCTGAACACGGACGTGTTCGTCAACGACATCGAGGACTATCAGCAATCGGTGCAGGTACTGGACGAGTACACGACGACGCTGCGCAACGACGGCCAGTTCTACTACACCGCCGCGACCGGCAACGTGCCAAAAGTACGCGTCAATGGCCTCGAGATCGACGCCACGTATTCCGGGATCGAGCACCTGTCGCTGCGCTTCAGCGGGGCCTACAACGACGCTATCTACGAGCAATTCCCGAACTCCGCGCAGCCGCCCGAGAACGGTTACACGGGCGCCGCGCCTTATCGCGATGTGAGCGGGCTCCCCCTCGCGGGCGCACCGAAGTACAGCTTCAGCCTCGGCGGCGAGTATCGGCGAGCCGTGCTGAACGGCAAGGACTTCCACGCGAGCGTCAACTACTTCTATAGCGACGACTACAACTCCGACAACACGTTGTCCGACTACGGCTGGGTGGACGGCTACGCAATCACAGATCTGTCAGTGGGCATCGGTTACCCGGAGCGCGGCTTCGACGTGAGCCTGATAGTCAAGAACGCCGCTGATACGGCGTATCGAAGTGAAGGTTGGGCGAGCTGGTCGCCAAATGCGCCGCGGTGGGTGGGCGTGGTGCTGCGCGGGCGGCTTTGAGCGGCATGGGTCGCTCCCCTCGCTCGCGGTCAACGTTTCGCCGCCGCGGCGGACGCGGCGGACGCGGCGCGCGGCGTCGTGAGGGCGTGCCGCTCGTGCCACGACGTTTATCGGCCCTGAAACCTAAGATGCACCCCGGCGCCAGGGATTTGCGAATGGCCGTCTTCAGCGCGCCGCGATCCCCGCGACACGCACGCCGCGGGGCGGCGCGATCGCACGCGGTTCACTGCGCTCCAACAGCTGCGCCGCAAGACCCGCCGCTTGCGCGCGCAGCTCGGGAACGGCCGTGTGCTCCCAGAAGTGCGGCCGGCATGCGGGACCGAGCACGAAGAGACCGCGGACCGGACCGGTCGCACTCATGACCGCACCGTTCGTGCCCGTCACGTAGCCGAGGCCGAGCGGATCGGGCAGCAGCAGCCCGCGCTCGAGCAGCTGACGCTCGAACGGCGGGCTCGTGCTTTTCGCGAAGCTCGATCCCGTGCAATTGATCACCCAGCCGTAGCGCTCGCGCACGACCTTGCCGCGCGCGCATCTCGTGTATTCCGCAACGATTGAATCGCCGCAATCGACGGCGCTGCCGAGACGGGCTGCGTGCACCGCGAGGCGGCCGCGAGCGCGCAACGCTGCGATTCGTCCTGCTTGCCCGGGCGGAAGGCGGTGCCGGTGCACGTCCCAGAACGGCCTGAGCCAGCGCACGAAGCGCTGCCGGTCGCGCGCGCAAAGCGCGCCCCAGATTCGCGGCGCCATTGGCCGCAGCGCATCGAATACGGCTTGCCAGCCGACGCCGCGCTGCTCGGCCACGACGGCGACGCGCCGTACCGTCGCCACCATTTCGCGCAGATCGTTGAGCGCGAAACCCGCGCACAACCTGGTCTGCAAATCCGCCGGCAGCGCTTCGCGGCGCGCGCGATGCGCGCGCGGCAGCAAGCCGCGGCGCGAGACTGCGTGAATCGGGCCGCGGTGCGCTCGCTGCTCGAGCTCGAGCACGATGTCGACGGCCGTGAGACCGGTGCCGATCACGAGCACGCTATCGGCGGGCGCAATCGCGGCGATCTCGTCGTGGCGCCAGGGATCCCGCACGTAGCGCGGTGCGGCGCGCAGCGCACCGCCGAACGGATCCGCGGGCGGCGGATGGCCCGTCGCGAGCACGACCGTGTCCGCGAGCAGCGCCCGCCCGTCGGACAGCGACACTGCAAAACCGTCAGCGGAGCGCACGAGGTCCGTCGCCCGCGTCTGCATCTCCACCGTGAGCGGCGCTCGCGATCCCGAGCTGCAGACGGCGAGCAAAGACCGTTCTAGATACTCGCCGTAGTCGCGCCGCAATACGAAATCGGCGGCGTGCGTCGCGCGGCCGCGCGCACGCTGCCAATTCAGAAAGTGCATGGGATCGTCGGCGAATAGGCCCATCTGGTCCGCGCGCGTGTTCAGCTGGTGACTCGCACTCGGCGTGCCGTAGGCGAGCCCGCGGCCGAGACGGTCGCCGCCTTCGACGAGCGTGACATGCAACCCGGCGCCGCTGCGAACGAGCTCCGCCGCGAGCGCCACGCCGCTGAAGCCGCCTCCGATGATGGCTACATGTTCGGGCTCGCGCATCCTTCGCTCCTCTCGTGGCCGCAGGTGATTCGGGCTCCTGACGCCTCGGACCATACCCGCCGAGCGGTCACGCCGTCAGTCGCGTGGAGGTCTGCTCTAGGTCACAGAGCGCGCTAGCGAGTCATCGACGCTCGGTAGCGGGACCAATCCGAGTGCTGCAGCTCCAGCACAGGCCGGTGGCGCTGTAAGTCGCGCGGCCCGCGGGTCTTGCAGTCACGGGCGAAGAACCCTTTAGAGGACTTGTGCGGATGGGCCGTAGTTGTCACGATGCGCGTCAGCCACTACGGCTATCACCAAATCAACCAAACACGGGGTAAACCCATGAACAAAGTACTACTCGGTTGCTTGTTATCCACCGCCCTCGCTCTGCCCGCCTTCGCGGCGCTCAACGCGGGTGATGCGGCTCCCGCGTTCAAAGCGAAAGCGTCGATGGCCGGTAAAGCGTTCGACTACTCGCTCACGGACTCGCTGAAGAAAGGCCCCGTCGTCGTGTACTTCTATCCGTCCGCGTACACGCAGGGTTGCAACATCCAGGCGCACACGTTCGCGGAGAACGTCGAGAAGTTCACCGCGGCCGGCGCGAGCATCATCGGCGTGTCGCTCGACAGCATCGAGCGGCTCAACGATTTCTCGGCGGACCCGCAGTACTGCGCCGGCAAGATCGCCGTCGCGTCCGACGCGACCGGCGCAATCGCGAAGTCGTACAACCTGAATGTCGGCGCCGCGCGCGACGGCGCGAAAGACTCGCGCGGCCAGGACATCGGCCACGGCTTCGCCGAGCGCACGACGTTCATCGTGACGCCGGACGGCAAGGTCGCGGCCACGGTCGGCGGCGTGTCGCCCACCGAGAACGTCGAGAAGGCCCTCGAGCACGTGCAGCACTTGCAGCACACGGGTCACTAAGCAACATTGCTCTTCGAGAGGGGCGCACGGTGGCGACACCGTGCGCCCTCGTTATTTCCGGCGCTATCGATGCGTGAGGTGAAGCGATGCCGAATTCCAAACCCACTCTGCTCGTGACCGGCGCCGCCGGCCAACTCGGCCGGCGCGTCGTCGAGCTCGCGCTCGCGGCGAACGCGGGCCGCGTAATTGCGGCCACACGCAATCCCGAGAAGCTCGCCGATCTCGCCGCGCGCGGCGCCGACGTGCGGCACGCGGATTTCGCCGACGCGGCGTCGCTGCGCGAGGCATTTGCCGGCGCGCAGCGGATGTTGTTGATCAGCACGGGCTCGTTGTTTCCGCTTGGGCTACGCTTGGGTCAAC
>Ga0190274_10002394_pt1 | contig 11054 bp, 7 predicted proteins | sample Popmic531T_FD_133002 | JGI IMG/M metagenome (GOLD analysis project Ga0190274, IMG submission 133002) | Populus adjacent soil microbial communities from riparian zone of Yellowstone River, Montana, USA - 531 T | ecosystem: Environmental > Terrestrial > Soil > Riparian zone | place: USA: Montana...
CAGAAAGCACTTCCAAATCGCAATACCTCCGTGCGAAAGCGAGTCTGCAAAAAATGCTGTTGATTGAAAATGTTGTGTCATGAGAGAGAAAAATTTTGAAGATGTTTTTAAGGATAAGCTGAGTCACTTCGAAGCCGATGTCAATCCATCGGTTTGGCAGTCGGTTCAGTCGGGTCTCGCCGGTAAAGGCGCCGCCGCATCGGGCGCTTCCGGTGCGTCGCAGGCAGCAAGTACCGTTGCCGGGCTGGGTGCCAAAGGCATGCTATGGATAGCCGCTGCTGCCCTGGTAACCGGAGCAGGATTGTATTATGTACTGGGCGACCGTTCTCCGGCTGCCGAAAAGACGCCAATCGTCCAACAAAACCAGGTTACCGTTCCCGTAGAAACACCGGTCGCTAAAAATCAGGAACCCGTTCCTGTAGTTGCCGAAAAACAGCAGTTCACAGAAAGCAAAGCACAACCGGTTTCCCAACAGGGGCCTGTTTCAACCGATAACAAGACTCAGCAAACTTCCTCAAACACAACACCGGATGTTTCCGCTAAAGCACCCGTAACAGCACCCGCAGAAGCTCAGAAAAGAGAAGAGCCTTCCGTGACTCCCGCCAAAACGGATCAATCGCAGGGAGCAGCACCCGCTACCACTACGGCCGCTTCCCCGCAGCCATTGGAAAAGGCGGTAACGCCTCCTGTCGGAGAGTCTTCATTTGACCAGATTGAAAATCACCTTCTTGGAACCTCCAACGGCGAGGTTAAGTTGCCCAATAATTTTACTCCTAATGGCGATGGCTATAACGACGTATTCACGCTTCAGACTACCGGCCTGAAAAGCCTGGAAGTAATCATCTTCTCGCAGGGCGGAACCCTTATTACGAGGTGGAACGACCTGAACGGAAGCTGGAACGGTGTGCTGCCCAATGGCAAAGTTGCGGAAGCCGGAACCTATCGTTATTCGGTGAAAGCGGTGACGGAAGAAGGCAAAATTTGCATCGCACAAAGCATGCTTATGCTGTCAAGATAAAAATGAATGTGCCTTACGTCTTTGGTACCAGAAAAGGCGTCTTGTATATATAAACGCCTTCGTTTGCTCACATTTAAATATAGTTTATATTTGTCGTCCTTGAATAAAGAACCTGTTAAATTCCCGATTGTTATGAAAAAGTTTTACCACCTGTTTTGCCTGCTTGTTCTGTCAGCCTTTGTTCTGCCTTTCGGCGCATCGGCCACCCACCTGGTGGGTTCGGAAATAACCTATACGCCTGTACCGGGCTCCCCCAATCATTACATCGCTACCATCGTGGTTTACAGGTACTGCGCAGCAAGCTCAGCAACCCTTGGGCCAACGGCTGATATTAGCTGGCATTCGCCTTCGGGATGTGGTGCAGACGGCAATGCAACCCTCAACCTGGTTCCGGGAACCGGCGAGAACAATTACGTGCAAACCAGTAATTACCCTCCCTGCGAATCGTCTGTATGTGCCACCCCTCCCGGTACCGCTTATGGTGTGGAGCAATATATTTATTCAGGTGAAATTGTTTTCTCCGGGCCCTGCACGGATTGGTCCATTTACTATACCAATTGCTGCCGGAATTCAAACATCACCACAGGCCCGAACGACGAAGGGATGTACATTGAGACCAACCTTGACAACCTGAATTTTCCTACCGACCATTCGCCTCAGTTCACTCACTTTTCTGCAGCCACCACTTGTGTCGGCCGGACCTATGTACTGGACATGAGCGCTGTAGATCCTGACGGTGATTCCCTGGTGTATATTCTTACCGACGCCTGGGCCGATGCCGGTGACCCGGTGAATTACACACCTCCTTACTCAGGTACTTATCCCATCGCTTCTTCACCGCTGCCTACCATCAATCCGCAAACCGGTTTACTCGTCTTGCATCCTACCATGGTGCAGATCGGCGTACTGGCAGTACTGGTGGAATCCTACGACAGAACTACCGGCAACCTGATCAGCACGATTCGCCGCGATATGCAGATTAACGTGGAGCTGGTTTGTAATGATCCTCCCCGCCTGGACAGCATCCAGGTGCATATGAGAACGGTTACCGTTCCTTGCGGTGACAGTGTGCTTCACATGAAACTTACCTGGCAGGTAAAATGCAATACGCTGGCCGCCGACGGTTCCGACTTCAGGCTTCTGGGCCCCGATAACATTCCGATCCTGATCAAAGGAGCCATCGCTCACAATTGCAATGCCCTCGGCTTATCGGATTCAATTACGCTGTTCCTCCGTCGCCAGTTATGCGAGAACGGATATTATTCCATCCTTTCCAAGACGGGGTACGACGGAAACACGCTCCTTAACGGTTGCGGTATTTCCTTGCCCGAATACGATACGTTGCGGTTCCTGTTTAATAACTGTTACCCGGGCGTGCCGGATATGATGAATGTTACGGTGGACGAGTTCGATGACAGCCAGTGTAATTTTATCTGGGGCATACCAGCCAACCTCGACACCAACCTTTTCTACTCCTACGAAATTTTCCGGAGCATGAACGGTCCGGGTGGTCCGTATTACCGCATTGCTTCCAACTATAACTGGCAGGATACGACCTATATGGATCCCCAAGCCGATCCCAATGTGCAGGCTTACAGTTATGGTGTCAAGATCCAGCTTACCAACTGTTACATCTCACCGTTGTCGGATACGATACAGAGTATTTTCCTTTCCTGCGGACCTAACGCCGATTCGATCAGTATTGATTTAAACTGGAGTCCCGGCTATTGGGGATGGTTGAATCCAAGTTACGAAGTCTGGATGAGCGACGGCACTCCCGATACGACCCTGTCTTTGTTAACCACCACACCTTCCACCGCATATAATTTCGTGCGTGGCGACCTGGGTCATTACATTGTACGTATCAAAACAACGGAAGCCGGCAGCGGGATGATATCCTGGAGTAACTTCTGCACGTTCGACATTCTCAAAAATGATCCCGTAGTTCCCAATGTTATCACGCCGAATGGTGACGGTCTGAATGACGTATTTATCGTCCAGAATATCGGTGTGTATCCTGAAAATCTGCTCAGTATCTTTAACCGCTGGGGCAAGAAGGTATACGAAAAGCAAGGCTACAATAACGATTGGGACGGCAGTGGCCTGGAAGACGGCACGTATTACTTCGTGCTGAAAATTGAAGGCCGAAGACCGTTCGATTTCCATGGAACCGTCAATATTTTTAACACTAAATAATAATGCCCTGATAGGGAAGAATCTGATCTCGTAAGAATGAAAGTGACTGATCACTTGAAAAGAGCGTCTCGTACGCTCTTTTCTGTTGAAATACTCCCGCCCCTGAAAGGCGCCAGCATACAGAATATCTGGGATATGCTGGATCCGATCATGGAATTCGACCCTTCGTTTATCGATGTAACATATCACCGCGAAGAGTATGTTTATAAAAAGCATGACAGCGGGTTACTCGAAAAATTTTCCATGCGCAAACGGCCCGGTACGGTAGGGATCTGTTCGGCCATCATCAACAAATACAATGTGGATACGGTGCCGCATATTATCTGCGGAGGATTTTCCAGGGAAGAAACAGAGAATGCGTTGATCGATCTCAACTTCCTCGGTATCGATAACGTGCTGCTCATTCGCGGCGACGCCATCAAATCGGAATCGGCTTTTCATCCCGATCCCAACGGCCACAATTATGCCATCGATCTCGTTTCCCAGGTGGTAGATATGAATAGGGGCCGTTACCTCGATCGTGACCTGAAGGAAGTAGCCCCGTCTAATTTTTGCATTGGCGTGGCCGGCTATCCTGAAAAACATTTTGAGGCTCCCAACCTGAGCTCCGACCTAAAATTCCTGAAAATGAAAGTCGACGCCGGAGCCGATTACATCGTAACACAGATGTTTTTTGACAACAGCAAGTTTTTTGAATTCGAAAAAAAGGTGCGCGAGTTCGGAATCAACATTCCCATCATCCCGGGATTGAAGCCGATCACGGCAAGAAAGCAGGCAACCCTGCTACCCAAGGTTTTTCATATTGACATCCCCGATGAGTTGCTCCTCGAAGTAGAGAAATGCAAGACGGATGAAGAAGTGAAAAATGTAGGCATCGAATGGTGCATTGCGCAGTCGCGCGAGCTGGTTCAGCATAACATCCCGTGCCTGCATTATTACACCATGGGAAAGTCGGATGTGACCTGCCGCATTGCACGCGGCGTTTTTTAGCGGAGGGCTCCCTGCGACACCAGCAGCTTCCGGATGTATTTTCCGAGAATATCAAATTCCAGGTTCACGGTATCTCCCGCTTTTAAAAAGCGAAGGTTGGTGTGTTCAAAAGTATACGGGATAATGGCTACTGAAAATTCCGTATCGGCGCTGTCAACGACAGTCAGGCTGACTCCATTTACACATACCGAACCTTTTTCTACCGTTGTATTTTCAGAGGAAGGCGAGTAGGTAATGCGCAACAGCCAGCTGCCATCCGATTCGAGGATTTCTTTTAAGGTACCGGTTTCATCGACGTGACCCTGCACGATATGGCCGTCGATCCTGTCGCCCGCACGAAGGCTTCGTTCCAGGTTCAGCATGTCGCCCGGCCGGAGCAGGCCGAGGTTACTCCGGTTCAGGGTTTCCCCGATACAAACCACTTCGTAATTGTCGTCCTTCAAAGCAGCTACCGTAAGGCAAACGCCGTTATGTGCAATGCTCTGGTCCACCCGAAGTTCGGATACAAAAGAACAAGCCACTGTCAGTCGCAGGTTGCCTGCTTCTTTTGCCTGGCTCTTTAAGGTGCCCATTTCTTCAACGATTCCGGAAAACATAATACTTCAGATAATTTTTTGGTTGGTGCCCAATCCTGGCTTGCTTTATTTTTTCCCTCGCATCAGGTGAACAAAGCCGGTGAGTACGCGTGTTTCAACGCCATCGAGCGTATAGAAATTTACGAGGCAGGTATAATAATAAACGCCGTCGGGGCAATCGGCTTTTGAGTCTTTATTCTTGCCATCCCAATTGATGTCGCGATCCGTGGTTTCGAATTCCAGGTTACCCCACCGGCTATAAATAGAGATTTTTATATCCCTGACATTACGGTAAGGCGGACAGGATTCAAGCAGGGAGGCCGACGTGGTGGAATCGCAGGGATGGAAGAGATCGTTCAGACCGTCGCCGTCGGGAGTGAAGACAGAAGGCAGCACGTACTCACTGCAGGTATCTATACATACTCCTGCGGAATCGGAACTTTGGTTGCCCACCGTGTCCACGGCGATCACCTTGTAACAACCGGTGATGGAACCCAATTGAACATGACTGTAATTGGTAACAGAAGCGTCGTTGATCCGCTGTATCAGTTCGTAATTTCCGTTCCGCACCGGCGAAAAATAAATATCAAAATGATCGACGTCGTCGTCGCAGGTTCCGGGATTCAGGGACCACGACAGCCCATTGATCATCGTCGAACAATTGGGGAGCACTTGTAACGGCGGAGCGCAGGGCGGAACATTATCGACGGGTATGGCGCATTCCCTTTGTGACAGGTTCACGATAGGATCCACAAAACCTCCGATGGCAAGGTAGCTTCCCACCGTTCTTACATAATAACAATAGCTGGTTCCGTTTTCCAGTGCGGTATCGGAATACGTCGTTTCAGTTACCGTGGTAAGGCTGTCGAATTGCAGCGTCACCAGGTTCTGTTTGAATATGTCGTAGCGTAAATTAGTCCAGGGGACATTGGCTTGCCACGATAAATTCAAACGGTTATCCGTAGGGACTATGGTCAGGAATACAGAAGAGGCGAAGGTGGAACTGCCTCTGTATGCCGGCGTACCCAGGCTGTCATAATACAAGTCAATACGATATGCATAAGGCAAAGCATCCGTATTCAGCCCTGCCAGGGTGTCAACAAAAGTCGTATCGTTCAGACTATTAAGGGTAGCCAGGAATGAAAAGGCTGACCCGCTGAAATCCGGTGAATGGTAAACCCTGTATTGGTAAGGCGGTGGAAACTGAACCGTATCCAGTTCAGTGGGTTTACTCCAGGCTACATACATGCTGCCGTTCACTGCATCGGTATTCCGAACACTGGCATTGGTAATAACCGGCAGATCTTTTTTGAGGCTGTTGCACGATTGATCCGAAGCGCAACTCTCAGAACCGTCGGGGAAGATGGCCGTCACGATGTAACAGTAGTCGATGCCGATGGTGAGCCCGTTGCCGTTGTTATTGTCAGGATACACGGTACTGTTTAGCCCGGATACGGTGGCAATCAGTGAATACCCTGTGTACGAAGGTGCGCCGTTGTCGCAGGGACAAGGAATGACGCCGGGATAAGGCCCGGTGCGACGGTAGATACGGTAGCCTGATGCATTGCTGCACACGGAAGGATTCCAGTTCAGCACGATGCCGTTGCCTATAGGAATCGTGTTGAGGTTCTGAGGCGGCGGTGCAATGACACGGATAAAAAATCCCTTCAGGTCCACCAGGTCTACCAGTGAATCCTGGTCAATCGCTTTGAACTCTACGCGGTAAGGTTGCATGCGCACGTTGCTGCAATTCGTTACCCAGGTAAACACCGCTTTGGCAGTATCGTTGGGATAGGGGGCCGTAGGACTGAAAGTGGCTTTGTTTGTTACTTCAAAAGGGCCACCTGTCGCCGAAAGGAAAACCAGGTCGTGGTTGGGATCGATGGCCGTGACTTGAGTGATAAGAGGCTGACCGGCCAATACGCAGGTATCCGCCATGGGTACGATTACGGGTGGCATGTTGGTGATGGAGTCACAATTCCCGATGGTGATTTGCATATCGCGAGTTACGCTGCCAATCTGGGTACCGTTACGCCATTCAAGTACGTTGAAGGCCACGTTGTATTCGCCTGAACTATCCGGTGAATCCCACAGCAGGTCACCGGTAACAGGGTCCAGTGAGAAACTGTGCGTTGCAAACGGAATCGTATAGCCGGGGATGGGATTGCCGCCCGCGCCGCGGCAGATCGTCATCGAATAAGAGATGCTGTCACCGTCGATGTCGTATGCGTTGGCATTGTGGATGTATGGGACATATTTGCATCCGTGATCGATCGGAGGCTGCAACAACTTCACCGAATTGTTGGGGCCCTGGAACGGATTGATGATTAAAGTTGTCGAAATATAAAACGGAACATTGACAGAACTGGGTACGTTGATTACCCCTTCGTTACGGTTCGGGTCTTCAAAATGGATCAGGTACTGTCCGTTGCCGGGATAGGTGTGCGTGTTGATGTACGTATTACGGCTTACGTCGCCCGGAAGGCCTACTTTACTGGAGCGCACGAAAACGGATTGGGTGCCGTCACCCCAGTATACCGAATCCAGCTGAGGGCGGTCGGCTGCGATGCTGGAAGTTTTGGTGTACGTGATGATGATGACCCTGTAACGAAGGCTGGAAGAGTCGCCCAGGTGTTCGTAGGTGATTTCGCCGGCGCGGTTATGTGTGGCGTTCGCACGAATTCCGGCGAAGAAAAAAACAAGAAGAAGGAAAGAAAAAAAACGCGTTTTCATCGTTTGGTATTTTCAATAAGTAATTACCTGTTGTTCTATTTCTTCCGGCAAGTCACGGTATTCGTACTGCTGATTTCTCAATTGCGGTTCGAATCCCGCTTCGCGGATGGCATCCTGGATCTGCGCCGACGTAAAACGATGCGGTGCGCCCGCTGCAGAAACCACGTTCTCTTCGATCATGATGGATCCGAAATCGTTGGCGCCTCCATGCAGGCAAAGTTGTGCAACTTCCTTGCCAACGGTTAGCCAGGAAGCCTGGATGTTGGGGATATTGGGAAGCATGATACGGCAGATAGCAATCATGCGGAGGTATTCTTCGCCGGTGATGTGATTGTGCACTCCTTTGATACGTGCCAGAACGGTATCGGCATCCTGGAATGTCCAGGGGATAAAGGCAACAAAACCTTTTGCATCCGCCGGCTTTTCATTCTGTACCTCACGCAACCAACACAGGTGCTGAAACCGCTCTTCCAGTGTTTCCACATGGCCGAACATCATGGTGGCTGAAGTGGTGATGCGAAGCTGATGTGCTGCGCGCATCACGTCCAGCCATTCGCGCCCGCTGCATTTTCCTTTGGAAATCAGGCGGCGCACACGGTCACTGAGTATTTCTGCGCCTGCACCGGGAAGTGAATCCAGGCCGGCATCTACGAGGGCTTTCAGTACTTCCGTATGCGTGGATCCTTCCAGCTTGGTGATGTGTGCCACCTCCGGAGGTCCCAGCGCATGAAGTTTCAGGTTGGGATATAGGTTTTTTAAATCACGAAACAGGCGGGTATAAAATGAAAGTCCCAGGTCGGGATGATGCCCTCCCTGCAAGAGAAGCTGTTCACCTCCTAAACGAAAAGTCTCTTCGATCTTTTGTTTGTATTGTTCAAGGGTAGTGATGTACGATTCGGCATGTCCGGGTATGCGGTAAAAATTACAGAATTTGCAATTGGCAATGCATACGTTGGTGGTGTTTACGTTGCGGTCGATGATCCACGTAACTTTTGAATGCGGATGAAGCGCCGTACGGATTTCATGCGCAACAGACATCAGCTCGGCAGTGGGTACTTCTTGAAAGAGATACTGACCTTCCGGGGCCGATAAAAATTCGTGTTGCAAAGCGCGGTAAAGAAGCTTTTCAGAATTCATAAAATCCATTGCATTTCAGGTTGACAATGAGGGAATCACGCCCCTTGATTTAAAACGAAGCTATCTCAAAAAGATTGAGTAATTTCCGCACTTCAAATTTACACTTTTTATTATGAAGACTACAATAAAAGCCGCCGGCGACACGGGGCGCGGGAACGAGTCCCTTGTTCTTGTAATCCGGGATATTAAATCGATTCCAGCGGGCATTTTTTCTGCAGAGGAAATGAAATACGTCCATAAACAGGTAGACGAGAAAAAGAAAGCTTTGGTTGTCAACCAGTATAACCGCCTGGTTTGCATCCTTCTGCCGGACACCCAAAAAGAGCCTTATGTGATGGCAGAAAACTGCCGGAAGTCAGGCGAACAATTTGCGGCTTCCCTGAACAGGAATAAAGCAGTAAACGTACGGATCAGGGACATCGGCGGAATGGCCGAAGCGACCCTTGCCGTAGCCGAAGGTATGGCCTTGAGCAATTACCAGTTTCTCCGCCATAAATCAGAGTCAAAAAAGGAAGCCAATACACTCCAGGCGATAGCTGTAGAATCCAATAAAGTGAAGGAAGCGGACTTGTTAAACCTGGGTATCCTGGTAGATGCCGTATGCCGTGCCCGCGACCTGGTGAACGAACCCGTATCCCATCTATCGGCAACTCAGCTGGCTGAAGCATTCGTAAAGCTGGGAAAGGAAGCTGGATTCAAGACCGACGTATTCAACAAGGCTAAAATCAAAACCCTGAAAATGGGCGGGCTCCTCGCTGTGAATCTCGGCAGCCAGCAACCGCCGACTTTTACGGTGATGGAATGGAAACCTCGCGGGGCAAAGAATAAAAAACCGATCGTGCTGATCGGAAAAGGTGTCGTTTACGATACGGGCGGACTGAGCCTTAAGCCAACGCCCAATTCCATGGATTATATGAAAAGCGACATGGCCGGTAGTGCCGCTGTAGCCTGCACCATGTATGCTGTTGCCAAGGCTAAATTGCCGGTACATGTGGTGGCCCTGGTTCCCGCTACCGACAACAGGCCTGGTGAAAATGCCTATACCCCCGGTGATGTGATAACTATGATGAGCGGCCATACCGTGGAAGTGCTGAACACCGACGCCGAAGGCCGGATGATCCTTGCCGATGCACTGCATTATGCCAAACGTTACAGTCCTGAACTGGTCATGGATTTTGCCACCTTAACGGGAGCCGCCGCTATGGCGGTAGGGCCTTACGGAATAGTATGTATGGGTAATGCAAAAGAAAAAGTAAAAGAAAAACTCAAGAAAAGCGGTGAGAATGTTTACGAGCGTCTCGCCGAATTTCCGTTCTGGGATGAATACGACGAATTGCTGAAATCCGATATTGCCGACATGAAAAATATTGGCGGAAGCATTGCGGGCGCCATTACGGCCGGAAAGTTTCTCCAGCGTTATGTGGATTATCAATGGATGCATTTCGATATTGCAGGACCTTCCTTCCTGCATGCATCGAATACATACCGCGGGAAAAACGGAACCGGAGTGGGAGTCCGTTTTCTTTTCGATTACCTCAGGAACCTGTAACAACGGAAATCTACTAGCTGCGTCCATCTATGAGCCAGGTTGAACAAGAAGGAAAAATAAAAATCGGGATTACCTCCGGCGACCTGAATGGTATCGGGTTGGAAGTCGTTATGAAGACCTTCCTCGACAACCGGATGCACCAGGTATGCACGCCGGTGATCTATGCAGGATCCAAGATGATCTCGATGCAGCGCAAGCTTCTTAACCTGAACGATTTCAATTACAATACCGTAAGGCCGGGACAAGATGTGATCCTCCGGAAAAACAATGTGATGAGTTGCTGGGAGGAAGAATTGCCGGTGGAATGGGGCAAGGCCACCGAACTGTCGGGCAAATATGCCATGCGTTCGATTGAAGCCGCTGTGGCCGATTTAGCTGCCGGAAAAATAGATACGCTCGTTACGGCGCCCATCAATAAACACAATATCCCATCAAAGGATCAGAGTTTTCGCGGGCATACCGAATTTCTTGCCGGAAAATTCAATGCCGCCGATCACCTGATGTTTTTAGTCAGCGAAAACCTGAAAGTGGCCGTGGTATCCGGTCATGTGCCGGTAAAAAATATTGCGGGCGACATCACCTCCGATAAAATCATGCGCAAGCTGCGCCTCATGAACCTGTCGCTGAAGCGGGATTTTGGATTTCGTAAGCCGCGCATCGCCGTCCTCGGGCTGAATCCCCATGCCGGCGATGACGGACTGCTGGGAGTCGAAGAAAAGGAAATCATTGCACCGGTGATACGCCAGGCATTCCAGGACGGGCTGCTTGTTTACGGACCTTATTCGGCAGACGGATTTTTCGGCAGCGGCACCTTTAAAAAATTCGATGCCGTGCTGGCCATGTATCACGACCAGGG
>Ga0190274_10002395_pt1 | contig 11050 bp, 8 predicted proteins | sample Popmic531T_FD_133002 | JGI IMG/M metagenome (GOLD analysis project Ga0190274, IMG submission 133002) | Populus adjacent soil microbial communities from riparian zone of Yellowstone River, Montana, USA - 531 T | ecosystem: Environmental > Terrestrial > Soil > Riparian zone | place: USA: Montana...
AGAGTTCGAAACTCAGCGAGGCGGTGTCATCAGGGGTCGTCCGGCGTGTACCAGAGCCGGTGGCTCAGGCCGAGGTCGACCCACGCGTTCCCTCGTTCATCCATCCTCGACCCATCTTGGCGGTTGCGTTGTCCGGCGACACACCGATATGGTCGGTGTCAAGGCTTCCCCCCCCGCAGTGATCTGCCCGAAGGAGCCCCAGGTTGGCCACGATCTCGAGACGTTCGTTCCTGCAACGCGCCGCCGGCATCGGAGCGGTGGGTGCGCTGGGGATGGCGGACCTGGGCATGCTCCAGCGGGCCGCCTGGGCGCAGGAGGTGCCGCGTCCCGTCGGCATGGCGATGCATGTCCACTCCTCGTTCAGCGAAGGCAATGCCTCCATGCTCGCCCAGGCCTACCAGGCACAGCTGAACGACGTCGATGTGCTCTGGTGGACCGACCACGACTGGCGGATGTCCGGGCACGGGTACCGCCAGGTGGTGCATTTCTCCGGACTCACCGAATCCGAGAACTTGCACGGCAAGCTCACATGGAACATCAGCCGTTCGGGATCGCTCGCATCGTCGAACGCCGCGATCTCCAGCGCCCGCTACTCCGCCGCCGACCCGGTGGGGACCACCAGCCTGCGCCTCAACGCCACGAGCTCGGGGACATCGCTGGCCACGATCCGGGCGACCGCCAACGCGGCAGGGAGCCGCGAGAACCTCCGGAGCTCGCTGGCCGGGCAGTCGATCGTGGTCGACGTGTTCCCCGAAACCGTGGGGCCGAACGCCTTCCTCGAGATCCGGGTGGAGTTGAGCGACCAGCCGCTGTCGGGAGGGCGAAGCGCGGGAACGTACTCGATCGCCTACCGGATCGGTGGTCCCGACGCACCGGGAACCCGGCGCATCTCCGGCCGTGACGGGTTCATCGGACTGAGTGCGCCCTCGGGTGCGTGGTCGACCGTCACCCTGACGCCCGGCTCCGACATGGCCCTCCTGTGGCCGGACCTGATCGCCGGCGACAGCTCGATGCGTGAGATCTCGTTCTCGGCGGGGAGCCAGGGGCAGGCGCCATCGGTGGCCTACGTCGACTACCTCCGATTCCAGCGAGCGCCCGGCGACCAGCCGCTCGTCAACCAGCGGCAGATCATGCAGGCACTCGCCGTCCGCTACCCCGACATCCAGCAGCACCAAGGGCTGGAGGTGTCGTTCTACGATCACCACATCAACTGGTTCGGATCGGGGTTCTCGCTGCCCAACTACGGGAACCTGCCGTTGAAGCCGTCGGGCGGAGGCGACGCCGCGGCGCCCGAGCTCGCCGGGCGCATCCATCAGGTCGGGGGCCTGTCGAGCCTGAACCACCCATTCGGCTCGGGCGGCGGAGGGCTGAAGAGCCAGTCGGCGCAGGACTCCACCAGGCGGGCTCTCGCCACCAAGCTCATCGGCAACCGCGCGTACGGGGTCGACATCATCGAGGCGGGCTATGCCTCTCGTGAGGGGATCGGGGTCGGCGGTCACCTGGCGTTGTGGGACGCCATGTCGCGCAACGCGATCTTCCTCACCGGCACCGGCGTGAACGACAGTCACGGCGGCCCCTGGAAGAGCCAGAAGAACACCTTCCTCACATGGGCGTGGTCGCCCGACGTCTCGGAGGACTCGCTGGTCGAGGCCCTGGCCGCCGGGCGGATCTGGTTCGCCGAGGCGTCGTGGCGGGGCATGCTCGACCTGCTGGTCGATGGCGTGGCTCCCATGGGCTCGGCCTCCGTGAGCGGGCTCAGCAGCCGGAGCCTCACGATCATGGCGACGGGCGTGCCGTCGGGCGGAACGGTGCGGCTGATCCGAGGACCGGCCGACCTGGCGGGCCCGAACGCCCCCGACCCGGGAACCACGGTCACGAGCTATCCGGCCTCCCAGTTCGCCGGTGGGAGCCTCACGGTTCCGGTGGCGACCGCGACGTCGGCCTACGTCCGGGTCGAGGTCGTGGACTCGACGGGCAGGCTCAAGGCCAGCTCCAACCCCGTGTGGCTGCTGAGGGCCGCGCCTCCCGGGGGGATCCCGGACGCTCGCACCGTGGGGTGAGGCTCAGGCCTCTCGTCCCGGCACCGGCACGGGCTGCCAGTCCGGCGTGGTCGAGGCGAACGGCAGGTCGAGGATCACCTGGGGCGACGCACCATCGGCTTGCATCATCCACAGGTCCGGCAGGAAGCCACCGATGCGGTCGCTCGCGAACACGATCGTGATTCCTGTCGGCGATGGGGCCGGGTTGGCGTCGAAGAAGCCCGAAGTCAGCGCCGACTGACCGTTGCCGTCCGCGTCGACCGTCACGATCTTGGCCGTGACGAACTTCGCCCGCTCGAACACCACCGCTGCCGAATCCGGGAACCACGCCACCTGGTGGTCGTAGGCCGGCGTCGCGGTCAGCTGGGTCGCCTGGCCGGTCGCCAGTTCGATCGACCAGATGTCACCGACATCGCCCCGCTCGAACCCGCGGGTGAACGCGATCGACGTTCCGTCCGGTGACCACGCAGGCTCGAACTCGCGGCTGGGCCACGGCGTGACGCGCACGCGCCCTCCACCGTCGGAGGCGCGCATCGTGTAGATGTTGTTGGAGCTCGATCCCACGTACGAACTGAACGCGATCCGCCGGCCGTTCGGCGACCACACGGGGTCGCGGGCGTCGATGTCCTCGGTCAACCGGACGGGGTTGCTGCCGTCGGCGTCCATCACCCAGATCGTGCCTGGGCCGATCGGTGCCTTCGTCCGCCAGAACGCGACCTTCGTGCCATCGGCGTTCCACGCGGGCGCGAACTCCTGACGGTGCGGGGTGTCGGTGAGCTGTTGCAGGTTCGTGCCCGCGGGCTCCATCGTGTAGATGTCGTTCTGCGTGAGGTGTTCGCCGTTGACGGGCGACTCGTAGGAGAAGGCGATCAGCCCGTCATCAGCCGGGAACGCGGCCATGGACGCGGGCGCCGGAACGACGCAGGCCGCGGCGACCACCACGCCCAGCGCGATCGCACGAGCGGCCTTCATCCCTGTGCTCGGTATCGCTCGGTGAGGATCGCGTGTCGCACCATGCGAGCGTAGAGCGCCGCACCGTCCGGGTCGAGGTGGATGGCGTCGTAGGTGATGCCTCGCCGGTCGCCCAACCGTGTCCAATCCGCGAGCGCCACGTCGGTGCGCTCCCGGTCCATCGCCTGCAAACGTTGATTGACCCAGGGGAAGTACCAGGCGAACGAATCGAACTGATCCAGATCCTCGGGTGCGATCGCCGATCTGGGCGCATCGCGCAGGGTCACCCAGACGATCTTGCGCGCGCCGGCCGCGTGCAGGGTCCGAACCATCCGGCGGGCGTTGCGGTCGAACAGCCCCGACCAGTAGTCGAAGTCCTCGCGGCCGCGTTCCCACAGGGAGTTGTAGCCGAGGGCCACGACGACGACCTTGTCCACCTGGGTCCGGTGCTCGACCAGATCGTCGGCTGCCTCGTCCACCATCAGGGCCGGGTGCCCCAGCACCTTCAGGTGCCAGTCGGGCATGGCCTCGCGGAGCGCGGCGACGGCGCCGAGCCCCACCGAGTCGGTGAGCAGGGTCGCGCGTTTCGGCCACCACGCCGGGAGCGGGACTGGCGGGTGCTGGGCCGGGGGTTCGGATGCGCCGACCGAGCCGAACGCCGTCGTGGCCGGCACGTTGCGAGCGCCGGCTCCCGCCACCACGATGACGATGGCGACGGCCAGGAGTGCCGCCAGGGCTGCGCCCGACAGACGCCGGAACCGCTCGCCTCCTGGGAACGCCATCATCGGGAAGGGACCTTTCGAACCGGGAACGCCGCTCCGGCCTGGGCCGGAGGGCCATGCTACTGCGCCGGTCGGATCGATGCGCTCCGAGTCACCTGCGGGGCGTTGGCGGGATCCGCTTCTTCCAGAGCCCTTCGTTCTCGCGCTCCAGCTGGCGGCGGACGTCTTCGTCCTGGCCGCGGCCGCGGAGCTTGGCGAGGAGGCGCTTGATCGGGCCCATGCGCGCAGGATACGCCCCCTGAAGGGTCCAACGGGTGACGCGCGTGGCTTCTGTAGACTCCCGCGCCATGAGGATCCTGGTGGTGGGCTCCGGGGGAGTGGGGGCGGCGTTCGCACCGATCGCCGCCAGACGTGAGTTCTACGAGCACATCCTGTTCGCCGATCTGGACCCGTCGCGGTCTAAGCGCGTGGTGGATCGATACGGAGCGGGTGGGAAGTTCTCCGCAACGACGGTCGATGCCTCCGATGCGGCGAATGTCGCCGAATGCATCCGCGCCAACGACATCACCCACGTGCTGAACGCCGCCGACCCACGGTTCGTGATGCCCATCTTCGACGGGGCGTTCGAGGCCGGCGCCCACTACATGGACATGGCGATGTCGCTGTCGACCAAGCACCCCGACGCCCCGTACGAGCAGGTGGGCAAGAAGTTGGGCGACGACCAGTTCGCGGTGGCGGACCGATGGGTGGAGCGGGGCTTGCTCGCCCTCTGCGGCCTGGGCATCGAACCCGGCGCCGCCGACGTGTTCGCGAAGTACGCCGCGACCCACCTGTTCGGCAAGGTGGACGAGGTCGGTGTGCGCGACGGCGCCAACCTGGAGATCGCCGGCTACGAGTTCGCGCCGACGTTCAGCATCTGGACCACGATCGAGGAATGCCTCAACCCTCCGGTGATCTGGGAGAAAGGTCGCGAGGACGTCGATGGCGGTTGGTACACGACTGCACCGTTCAGCGAACCCGAGATGTTCACGTTCCCCGAGGGCATCGGCGACGTCGAGTGCGTCAACGTCGAGCACGAAGAGGTCCTGCTGGTCCCGCGGTGGATCGACTGCGACCGCGTGACCTTCAAGTACGGGCTGGGCGATGAGTTCATCAACGTGCTCGAGGTGCTGCACAAGACCGGCCTGGACCGGGTGGAGACCGTGAAGGTCCGTGGGGTGGAGGTGAGCCCCCGCGACGTGGTGGCCTCGACGCTGCCCGACCCCGCGTTCCTGGGCGAGGAGATGACCGGCAAGACGTGCGCCGGCACCTGGGTGAAAGGCACCGGCACCGACGGGAACCCTCGAGAGGTCTACCTGTACCACGTGGTGGACACCGAAGAGACCTGGGCCAAGGACGGCGCGCAGGCCGTCACGTGGCAGACCGCGATCAACCCCGTGATCGGCCTCGAGCTGCTGTCCAGCGGCACCTGGAGCGGCACGGGCGTGCTGGGACCTGAAGCGTTCGAGCCGATGGCGTTCCTGGACCTGTTGATCGACTACGGCGCGCCGTGGGGCATGACGGAGATGACGCCGAGCTAGCGCTCGCTAGGCGCGCGCGTCCAGGGCTCGCCGGAGACCGTCGACGGCATCGTCGCTCATCGCGTCGAGCCTGCCCCTGATGAACGGCATCGCCAGTGCCGTGAGCCCTTTCAGCCCGAGGTCGGCGACGTAGGTCACGCGCGTTCCGGCGGCGTCCTCGGAGAACGAGATGACGTCGGTCCCTCGGAAGGCCTTCCCCTCACCCACGAAGGTCACCCTGGTCGGACGGTCGTAGGCGGCGATCTCGTACACGATCGTCTGCTCGGTCGAGCCGAACCGCGACACCAGCTCGAAGCGTGATCCCACCCCGATCGGACGGTCTCCGAGCCGTGTGGCGGCCTGGATCCCGGGGTCCCATTCCTGGGTGGTGGAGAAGTCCGCCACGAAGTCGAACGCCCGCTCACGGCGGCAGGTCGTGGTGATCTCGCGTTCGACGTGGTGGGCCATGCGTTCGAGCCTACGGGGCGGATGCCGGGAACCCCTGCGTGCAAGGCCGGAACGCTCAGGTTGCATGGGTTCTCGTCCGATGCCTCACCAAGGCCGAACGCCGGAGGGCGCAGATGGTGATGGAACGCGAGGAAGGACAGACGGCGGACGCCGTCGCGTCCCGGCTCGCCACCCTGATCGAGCCCGGTTCCCTCCTGGAGGCCACCCCGGAATGCCTGGTGGTGGCCCATGCGGACGGTCGCATCCTGTTCGCGAACCATCGTGTGGAACAGCTCACCGGATTCGACCGCGTCGATCTGGTGGGTCAGTCGGTTGAGTTGCTGATCGCCACCGACATCCTCGAGCTGGTTCCCGGGACGCGGCTGGAGACGATCTGCCGCACGAACGACCTCGGTGAGATCCCCGTGGAGATCCATCTGGGGACGATCGAGGGTCCGGAGCGGTTGCTCGTGGTCTCCCTCCGCGACGTGTCGGACCTCAAGGCCGGACGCGAGGCGCAGTTCGAGGCCGAGGCGAAGTACCGGGCACTGGTCGAGCAGATCCCGGCGGTCGTCTACCTGGACCCGGTCGACGAGAACTCGGACTCGATCTACGTGAGTCCGCAGGTGGTGACGCTGCTCGGGATCGACCAGGACGAGTGGCTGACCGATCCGTACTGCTGGCGCAGGCACGTCCATCCCGAGGACCTCGACCGAGCCTGGGAGGAGTACGAGGACGCCTACAACAGTCACACCACCCTCATCCACGAGTACCGCATGGTGCACGAGGACGGTTCGATCCGATGGGTGTTGGAGCAGGCCTACCCGATCAACGACGAGCACGGCAACCCGTGGCTCATCCAAGGCGTGATCTTCGACATCAGCGCCCGGAAGGCCGCCGAGGAACAGGTCGCGTTCCTGGCCTACCACGACAAACTCACCGGCCTGCCGAACCGCGCGCTGTTCGAGGAGATGCTCGAGAGCGCCATCACGCGAGCCCGCCGGCACGATCTCGGTGTTGGCGTCCTGTTCCTGGACCTGGACAACTTCAAGCTCGTGAACGACTCGCTGGGCCACCATGCCGGCGACGTCCTGCTGGCCCAGCTCGGCGAACGCCTGAAGGGCTGCACGCGCGAGACCGACATGGTGGCTCGCCAGGGAGGCGACGAGTTCCTGCTCCTGCTCTCGGACCTGGAGCGTGGCGCCGGCCCGATCCCCGGAACCGAAGCGGCCTTGATCGTGGCCGAATCCGTGGCCGAGCGCGTGCACGAAGCGCTGCAGGAACCGTTCAACCTGAACGGCACGGAGTTCATCGCCAGCGGGTCGGTGGGGATCTCCCTGTTCCCGCAGGACGCGCTCGACGCCGCAACCTTGCTGAAGAACGCCGACGCCGCGATGTACCAGTCCAAGAAGCAGGATCCGGGCGGCTACGTGATCTACGCCACGAGCGGCGAAGACCCGATGAAGAAGCTCTCCATGACCACGCGCCTGCGCCGCGCCGTGGAGCAGGAGAACTGGATCCTGCACTACCAGCCGGTCGTGAACCTTCGCGACGGCTCGGTGGAAGGGGTGGAGGCGCTCGTTCGCTGGCAGGACCCGAACGGCGGCATCGTGCCCCCCGGGGAGTTCATCCCCCTCGCGGAGGAGCTCGGTCTGATCGAGGCGATCGGCGACTGGGTGATCGACGCGATGGCGGCCCAGCAACGGGCCTGGGCCGCGGACGGCCTCGACCTCACGGTCGGGTTCAACCTGTCGCCGAGGCAGCTGTGGTCGGCGCACCTGGCCGAGAAGGTCCTGGCCAAGCTGCGTGGGGCTGACGTCGACCCCGAGCGGGTCGTGGTGGAGATCACCGAGTCCACCGCCATGGCCGACCCCGATCGAACCCAGAAGATCCTCAACGAACTGCACGCCTGGGGCCTGACCCTGGCGATCGATGACTTCGGGACCGGGTACTCGTCGCTGGCTCGCCTCAAGCACCTGCCGGTCGACATCCTCAAGATCGACCGCTCGTTCGTCCGAGACGTGCACCTCGACCCCGGCCTCGCATCCATGGTCCAGGCGATGATCCAGCTCGCCGGCGGGCTGGGGATGACCCCGCTCGCCGAAGGGATCGAGACCGCGGGCGAACTCGCGTTCCTCCAGGAGGCGGGATGCCCCTCGGGTCAGGGCTTCTACTTCGCCCGTCCGGTGCCCGCCGACGAGATCCCCGATCTGGTGACGCGCGAGGCCGGGCTGATCCCTCCGGACTTCCGGTCCGATCGCTGATCCCGTGGACGATCGAGACTGGGGTCGAAAGGCGATCCACGGTCCGTACGGGCGGACGCTGCTCGCCCTCGCCGCGACGTCGCTGATCTTCATCGTGGGATACCTGACGGGTCCGTCGACGGCTGCCCACGGTCCGCGGGCGGTCCCCGTGATGCCCTCACCGACGAACCCGCCCGAGGACGGGCTCTCGAGCGCAACGCTGACAGACTCAGGTGATTGCTACATCATCCGGGGTTTCGGGCTCCCGGTGGTCGTGTCCGATGGACCCTTGGTCGAGGTCACCGGCTGCAGCGACATGATCGGACCGGATCGACACGGCCGACTTCACCGTCCCTGACCATCCCTGACGATCACCGACTCGACAGAGCGGACCCAGAGGCGGAGGATGAACCTCTGCCCGTTGCCCGCCTTCCTGCGAGGGAGGCGAAGGACCGACGGGACATCCTGGAACGTCGTGGCCGAGGCAGATCCCGGCCGCGATCTGCATGATGATCGTGCTTTCGCTCTCCGCGACGGGGGCTCGAGCGGCGCCACGGGTTCGCGATGTCAGTGCCAGGGCGAACCTCCGTCGGCATACCGAGAGCTATGACGTGCAGCCGTGGGATTGGGATCACGACGGCTGGACGGACCTCCTCGTCAGCCACCACGGCTGGACCGGCGACGTCTTCCGTGCGATCGAGTCCTCCGGGAGCTTCGATCACTTCGACCGCTCCTTCAAGTTGGACGACACCATCCACCGGCGCCGAGACCGGCATGGCTGCGCATGGGCGGACGTCGACGTCGACGGATTGGACGACTTCATCTGCTTGAAGGGCGCTCGTCAGGGGACGGCACGCAAGTGGAACGAACTGTGGATCCAAGGTCCGGCAGGGACCTGGTCGGACCATGCCCACCGGTGGAACGTGGAGGACGTCTGGGGGCGCGGCCGTCGTCCGGTTTTCATCGAGCTCAATCACGACCGCTATCCCGACCTGTTCCTGGGCAACGACTCGCCGAGACGGAACTCGCACCCAAGCCCCAACCGCACGTTCGTCAACGTTGGAGGGACCCACTTCGCAGAGACCCACCTGGGTCTCACGTCCGAGTCGGGAGCGGAGTGTGCGCAGGCCGTGGACATCAACCACGACGGATGGCAGGACCTCCTGTTGTGCGGTCGTGATCGGCTCAAGATCTACCGGCGTGCTCCTGGTGGGGAGTTCCACGACGTGGCCGAAGCGCTCGGGGTGTACGTCCGAGAGCCGCGTGCTGCCTGGATCGGACGGATCAACGGCGATGCCTCCCTGGACCTGGTGACGGTCGATGCCGGGCACGTGACCGTGCGGCTGCGACGCGCCAGCGGCGATCTCGGCCATATCGTGATGTCCCATCGGTTGCGGCACGGCCACGGTGTCGCTGTGGGCGACATCGACGGGCGCAACGGGCAGGACATCTTGGTCGTGCAGGGATGCATCGGGAACGAGAACGAGCCGGACATGCTGTTCCTGAACGATGGGACCGGTCGCTCCTGGCATCGGCTGACCCTGAAACGAGGCGTGCCGGGCTGCGGTGATGTGGCGGCGTCGCTCGACTTCGACCGCGACGGGAAGGACGATTTCGTCGTGCTGAACGGAGGCGGGTCGAACGGGAGACTAGATCTCCCCGGGCCCGACCAGCTGCTCACGATGGGGACGTGGCCCGCGACCTGACCGCCGGCCCTCGACCCTCCGCTACCATCTACCGCCATGAGCCGGCGCTACGACGCATCTGAGATCGAACCGAAGTGGCAGCAGGTGTGGGCCGATGAAGGTCTGTACCGCGCGTCGGAGGATCCCGACGACCCCCGTCCACGGTTCTACGCGCTCGACATGTTCCCGTACCCGTCGGGTGACCTGCACATGGGCCACGCCGAGGCGTTCAGCGGCGGCGACGCGGTGGCCCGCTACCAGTCGATGCGCGGCTACAACGTGCTGCATCCGATCGGCTGGGATGCGTTCGGCCTGCCCGCGGAGAACGCGGCCATCAAGCGTGGTGTTCCTCCGAAGGAGTGGACCTACGCCAACATCGAGCAGCAGGCGGCCTCGTTCCAGCGGATGGGCATGTCGTTCGATTGGAGCCGGCGCCTCAACACATGCGATCCCTCCTACTACCGCTGGACCCAGTGGCTGTTCACGCGGTTCTTCGCCAAGGGCCTGGCCTACCGGAAGAACTCGCCGGTCAACTGGTGCCCGCACGACCATACGGTGCTGGCGAACGAACAGGTGATCCAGGGCGCGTGCGAGCGCTGCGGCACGATGGTGGAGCGCCGTGACCTGACGCAGTGGTTCTACAAGGTCACCGACTACGCCCAGCGGCTGTTGGACGACATGGACGACCTGATCGACTGGCCCGAGCGCGTCATCACGATGCAGCGCAACTGGATCGGGCGCAGCGAAGGCGCGCGTGTGACCTTCACGATCGCCGAGACCGGCGAGGACATCGAGGTCTACACCACGCGCCCCGACACCCTGTGGGGCGTCACGTTCTTCGTGTTCGCGGTCGACCATCCGGCGGTGGAGCGCCTGGCCGAGCTGGGCGGCACGGCAGATCAGGTGGCGCCGCTGCGCGAACGGGCCCGGACCACCTCGCTGGTGGATCGCGAGGCCGCCGACACCAAGGACGGCGTGTTCCTGGGGGTCCACGCCGTGAACCCGGTGAACGGCGAGCGGATCCCGGTGTACGCCGCGCCCTACGTGCTGATGGAGTACGGCACCGGCGCGATCATGGCGGTGCCGGCCCACGACCAACGCGACTTCGAATTCGCGCGCCAGCACGACCTGCCCGTCAGGGTCGTGATCCAACCCGAGGGCGCGGAGCCGATCGACCCCGCCTCGATGACCGAAGCGCTGCCGCACGACGGGCTGATGGTCAACAGCGGTCCCTTCGACGGGGAACCCTCGCCGGCCTCGATCGCCAAGGTGATCGCCTGGTTGGAGGCCGAAGGCAAGGGCCACGCCGAGGTGAACTTCCGGCTGCGCGACTGGTTGCTCAGCCGCCAACGGTTCTGGGGCGCGCCGATCCCGATCATCCACTGCCCCACGTGCGGCGAGGTG